>Ga0256914_1000446_pt1 | contig 40934 bp, 39 predicted proteins | sample HulkmetaG_FD_191571 | JGI IMG/M metagenome (GOLD analysis project Ga0256914, IMG submission 191571) | Hydrothermal chimney microbial communities from Main Endeavour vent field at the Juan de Fuca Ridge, Pacific Ocean - Hulk | ecosystem: Environmental > Aquatic > Marine > Hydrothermal vents ... | reverse complement strand
TTTCCTATTCCGCTTTCAATCGCATCCACAGAGGCACGTACCTTAGGGATCATTCCCCCTGTAATAACATGGTTACTTATATCCTGCTCAATTTGATTCACAGGTATCTTAGGAACAATTTCTCCCCCTTTTATTATCCCCTCCACATCGGATATAAAAATCAAATCATCTACAATAAGTCCTTTAGAGATATGAAAAGCTACAGTATCTGCATTTATATTGAGAGCCTCCCCATTGAGATCGCTAGAGGTAGAAGAGATAACCGGGGTATACCCCTCATCGGCAAGAATCTCAAGTAATCTTGTATTAGTCTTAAGGATGCGCCCCGTACGAGTTTCAATGTTATCAACATTTCCAAGAGTTTCCCCAAGAAAGATACTTCCATCCGCTCCACTAAGCCCCACAGCATCCACCCCACTTGCCCTCAAAGTTCTCACAATTCTTTTATTAACACTTCCCGCCAAAACTCCTTCAACTATCTCCATTTCATCCCATGAGGTAATCCTAACCCCATCTTTAAACACCGGTTCCATGCCAAGACGTTTGGATAACTCGGTTACCTCATTTCCACCCCCATGGATTATAAAGAATACATACCTATTCTCCAGAGCCTTAATTTCATCAGCAAAACATTTAAGCATCTCTCTATTCTGGAAAAATCTACCACCAATCTTTATAGAGACAAGTTCTCTCTTGTCGGAAAATCCTTTATACCTCTCCATTTATCTTTAAACCTGCACTTTCATTTAATCCAAATCGGATATTCATATTTTGAATCGCCTGGCCAGAGGCTCCCTTAACAAGGTTATCAATAGCAGAGAACAAAAACACATGGTCGTCCTCCACCCTCCAACCTATATCGCACCGATTAGAGGCAACAACATCCCCCGTCTGGGGTATTGTTTCTCCTCTCAACCTTATAAAAACAGAATCCCCATAGTACCGTTTATATATATCCTCAATTTCTTCTGTCGAAATTTCCCGAGACAACCATCCAAATGTCGTAGCAACAATCCCTCGCTTCAAAGGAGCAAGGTGAGGAGTGAAAAATAGGTTGATATTTTCGTTTTCCTTTCTCAGTTCCCCCTCAATCTCCGGCTGGTGTCTATGACTCTTGCCAGGGGCATATGCACCCGTATTCTCACTCCGCTCAACGAACAGAAGATTCAAAGATTGTTTCCTTCCGGCGCCCGAAATTCCAGATATCGCATTGGTAACAATACTCCCCTCGATAATTCGCTCTTTAACCAGAGGAAGAAGAGGAAGAAGCGTCGCGGTGGGATAACAACCAGGATTAGCTACTATATCCGCCCTTTTAATATCTTCTCTGTACCACTCACACAACCCGTACACGGCCTCGGGCAATAAATCCTCACGGGGGGGCCTACTACCATAGGCCATCTCAAAAATCGTAGAATCCTTAATCCTAAAATCGGCAGAAAGATCTATTACAATACTCTTTCCAAAAAATGGGGCACAAATCTCTGCAGATTTCAAATGAGGTAACGCCGCGAAAACCACATCCGGATCAAACTTAACCGCCTCACTCACAGAGACAAGTTTTCCCCCCGTAGGTTCAAATTTCGCAATGGTTCTCTCAGATATACCCCCGTCAACTGAACCGACAAACTCTCCAGCATGAGAGGTTGAAACGGGAATTACCTCTTCGACATCGGGATGCTCTATAAGTGCCCTTAACAAAATAAGACCGGTATAACCGCTCGTTCCAAGCACAGCTGCTCTCATTTACAGTACCTCTCCTCTCTCATTAACTCTCTCCCAGATAGTTTCCTCTATCCAATTTGCCAACCATCAGACTCAGAAGTCTCTGCATATCCTACCTCTCAGTTAAATCGGGAATCCTCTCCTCAAAGCCTTTTAACAGTTCCTCCCGGGTAACACCATCTCTGGGGACAACAAGAATCGTATCGTCCCCCGCTATGGTACCCAGTACACCTGGAATTTCCAGATGATCAATCGCAAAGGCCACACTATTTGCATGACCGGCCAAGGTTTTGATAAGAGCGAAATTACCCGAAAAATCGATACTGAGAAAGCCTCTCATAAAATCATTTATAAGACTCTCATCCGATCCCGCCTTACTCTCATCATTGGGGAAAACGTATATGTATCCCCCCTTCCCATCAGGGATCTTTCCAACCTTCAAAAATTTAAGGTCCCGCGAAAGAGTGGCCTGGGTTACGGGGTATCCCTCCTCTATAAGGAGCTTCAAAAGTTCTTCCTGGCTCCCTACATTTCTACTCTCGATAATTCTCTTAATTACCGCATACCTCGCCGCCTTTCTCTTCAATTACACCTCCGATTTCCTCTCCCCATAGCATTTTCGTATAAAAATACGATATTAGTAAATAAAATGCAATACCTCAGAAAAAAAATTTCAGTGTCCACTTGACAAAAACATGTAAATATTTCATCCTGCTCTACAAATGAGGATTAGCAAACTATCAATAACACTTAACTTTTCATGGTGGTGGCAGACAGGCGGAGAGAAACCGCGGTCTGCCTAAGAGAGGATGAATAAAAGAGACCGCAGGCGGTTTCTCTTCCGAGAGAGAAAGAGAGATTGCCTGCGGTTTTTTTATAGCCGGGTAATCTAACCCGGCTTTTTTTATAGGTTTTTGAAAATAATTTTAGGAGGTTTTACCATGACAGAAAGAATCTATCAACTTTCAACAAGGGAGATACCAAAGCAATGGCTAAACATTCTACCCTCCCTTCCCAAACCCTTAGAACCCCTACGCAACCCTCAGGATGGCAAACCGGTACCACCAGAGGCAATGGGGGCTCTGTTTGCAGAGGCTTTAATCGAGCAGGAAGTCTCTACCAAGAGACTCATAGACATCCCGGAAGAGATCCTTAAAATCTACTCACTCTACAGACCCACACCACTAATAAGGGCGAAATTCCTAGAGGAAGCACTGGATACACCGGCAAAGATATTCTTCAAAAATGAGAGTGTATCTCCAACGGGAAGTCACAAACCAAATACTGCCATTGCTCAGGCCTACTTTAATCTTAGAGAGGGTATTAAAAGATTAACAACCGAAACAGGCGCAGGCCAGTGGGGAAGTGCCCTATCATTTGCAGGGGCACACTTTGGACTCGACATCAAGGTTTTTATGGTGAGGGTTTCTTACGAGCAAAAACCCTACAGACGCGTAATGATGCAGAGTTACGGTGGGGATGTAATACCAAGCCCATCCGATCAAACAAGGATAGGAAGAGAGTTCCTAAAAGACAAGGCCAACTATCCGGGCTCACTTGGAATGGCAATAAGCGAGGCGGTAGAGCTTGCAATCAACGACGATAAAACCCACTATGCCCTCGGCTCTGTGCTAAACCACGTTCTTCTTCACCAGACGGTAATAGGGCTCGAGGCAAGGGCGGTTCTGGAAGAATTGGATCTTATGCCGGATATCATAATCGGATGCCACGGCGGTGGCTCTAATTTTGGTGGAACGATTATTCCCTTTCTCGAGGACAAATTGGAGGGAAAACGTGACATAGAAATTATTGCATCGGAACCAATGGCATGCCCCACTCTGAGTAAGGGTGTATTTGCCTATGACTACGGAGATAGTGGTAAGTATATCCCCCTAACCAAGATGTACACACTGGGACACTCCTTTGTGCCTCCCAAAGTACACGCAGGCGGTCTAAGATATCACGGTGCCGCTCCAATCATTTCTCTTCTGAATCATGAGGGTATAATAAAGGCAGAGGCCTTACACCAATCCGAGACATTCGAAGCCGCGATCCTCTTTGCAAGAACCGAAGGAATAATACCTGCCCCCGAATCAGCCCACGCAATAGCATCCGCTATAAGAGCGGCAAAGCGCTGCAAGGAAACGGGAGAGGAAAAGGTAATTCTTTTTAATCTCTCAGGTCATGGACACTTCGATATGGGGGCCTATGAAGCATACTTCTCCGGAAAACTGGAGGACTATGGCTATCCGGAAGAAGCCATAAAAGAGGCAGAAAAGGAACTTCCCAGGATAGAAATAGGGTGATAGTCTATCGTACATCCGAGCTATTATAAACAAGCCGCAGTATTAACTGCGGCTTTTATTTTTCTTTTTTTACTCTCTTATTCAGCTAGAAATTTTCCAACTATGCCTTTCACATTATCAGGAAATTGAATCCTCTTATGATGCGATTTCTCACCGGAAATTATAATAACATCCGCTTTCGGAACCTTAAAAATCGACGATAGGTACTTTATCAATTCCTTATTGGCCTTACCCCTCTCCGCCGGAGCTTTTACCTTCACAATAAGCTCTCCATTCTTAACACCAACAATCCTATTAACCCCGGAAGAGGGTATAACTTTAACGCCAACCACAAACATAAGAAATTCTATACAACACAAGATATTTCAACTCTTCTTATTAAGCAGGTTGCTCAAGCCAACGTAGGTTTTACCCAGGGCAGTGGCCATAATATTGGTGTCCTGAATAGCCTCAAAAACCCCCTCCAGGGACTTAAGCCCGTCATTAAGAGCGAGAGTTTGCTCTTGAATCGCCTGGGATATCATTGCTATGGAATCACCAACCTGCTTCGCATCATCCTCGGTCGATACAAATGAACTCTTTACATTGGATATATCCCTCTCAAAATCCTTCAGTACCTTATGAAAACTAAATATGTACTCAGATATTTCATTTATAAGTTTTGTAAAACCCTCAACAGATTTTTCTATCTCCTTTGCAAAATCCCTCGTTTGTAATGCTAAATTCCTAATCTCGTTGGCTATGATGCGAAAACCCTTTCCACTTTCACCGGCCCGTGCTGCCTCTATTGAAGCATTTATCGCCAAAATATTTGTTCTATCCGATACATCCTGAATAGCAGTACTCATTCCTTGAATACTCTTAGACTCATCCACAAGCCTTTCGAATATCTCCACAAGCTTTGTGGCATTCTCACCTGTTTTTGTAATCTCTTCCACTCTCTCCGTTAAACTGGTATTTAGCAGGACGTTTGCCTCCACAATACTCTTCATACGTTTATCTATATCAGCAACATTCTCTGTACTACTCGCCGAGGTCGCTCTTATCTGTTCAAAGGCAGCAACTATAGTTTCAAGCCCATCCTGCACATTCTTTATGTTTTTAATGATTATATCCAGCGAGCGCATTGTAATCGTATGCAAAACAACGGACTTATTATAACCGATTACAAATCTCGATATAGCATCTGCGAAACTCCGGAACTCATTCTTCATGCTTTCCATCTCATAAGCCTCCATAACCAAATCCTCACTCTAAATAAAATCTTCCACTATGTCACTCCCACACTCCAAGCCAGATAGCCACGAGATAAACCTGTCAACCGCCTCTCCCTTAAAAATAGCCCCATGTTGAGGAGCAATCATACTTATCTCTCTCTTGGAGACGAGATCCGCCCATTTTCTACACACCTTACCGGATGCCATATACCTTTTATGAAAGAGTTCCATAATTTTCACATGCTCATCAAAATTCTCCACAAAGAGATATTCATTCCCCTCCTCAAACACTGCTGCCCCTATATCACTGGAAAAGAGTATCTTTGATACCCCATCGTAAAAGCTAAAATTCCCAGGGGAATGCAAAAAGTGAGCAGGAATACACTCAATCCTGGCATCACTCCCTATAGGGATAGTATCTCCTCCATCGGGAATACCCTTTATCCTACTAAAATCGATAAGCCCAAAGTGTGGCATAAACCTTGTCCATAAATTTGATATATAGATATCCGCTTCTGTAATACCAAGCCATAGAGCAATACCAGAGGATACATCCGGATCCTGATGTGCAAAGAGTATCTTCTCTACCTCACCCAGATTAATAAACCTGGATATAACAGAAACAACCCTGGAAAACAGATGTACCCCACCCGGATCTATGAGTACACCCTTCCCATTATGAACGATAAGATACTGATTGGTCTGGACAGCTCCGGCAGAATCGTCGACATCCCACCCCAACCACACCACTTTATGATTTTCACTCTCAAAAATAACATGACCAGAAGAATAATTTATACTTCCCATAAAGATCCCCCGAAAGAACTATTTAACTAGCAATCGTGTACTATGTTATCAAAAAACAGAACATTGTCTATATAAGATGTTATATTTTTCCACTTTTTCCAGATAGGTTCTACCCTCTCCATCTCTTCCTCTTTTAAAACAACCATTTGCGTATATACCACACTTCCGTGCAAGTTCTCTGTAGGCAAGTGCTTTAATTTGGCTAAGTCGTTCCTCCCCCCAACCTAACGCTCTAAAATATCCTCTCGCTCCTCCCAACCAAACCAAAAAATTCTCAAGTCCCTCTATCCTGAATATCTCTATCTGTCCATACTTCTCCGAGAGTTGATCCGGACGCCCCCCGCGCTTAATCACAAGAGGCTCATCTACATAGCACACCCTATACAACGCAGTAACACGCAACCACAAATCGTAGTCCTCTGCTATCTCCATCTTTTCATTAAAAAGCCCTACATAGTCAAAAACCTCTCTTTTAAGCATAACCGTGGATGGCCCGATAATACACTTAGCCAGGGCATCCTCGAATATATCACCCCTACGCCTATGCCTCTGCTTGGACTGCGATATTTCTCTTCCATTTCTAATCCACCTCTCCCTAGTATGACAAATTGAACACCCCTCAGTCATAATTAGTGTTAGTTGTTTCTCCACCTTTTCTCCTACCCAAAGATCATCAGAATCGAGAAATGCCAGGTATTCCCCGGATGAATTTTCTACGCCCACATTCCTTACCCTTCCGGGGAATCCGGTGTGCTCTATACGAATATACTTAAGAGGGAAATGTTCCATTTCTGACAAACACCACCCTTCAGTCCCATCGGTAGAACCATCATCCACAACTACTAGCTCAATATTTTTGTAATTCTGAGCAATAACAGAGAACACGGCCTCCTTTAGAAGCTCCAGTCTATTGTAAGTTGGAATAATAACACTCACCAGTGGTTTAGTATTCATATCCACCTCTATCCAAAGATAACAATATATTTTTATATATTGAATCAAACCTAATATAAATGATAAATTACCTACTATGGAAAAGATGAAAAGAACGGTGACATGCGGAGATTTAAGATTAAAGGACGAGGGGAAAGAGGTTATCCTAAACGGATGGGTTCATCGCCATAGAGACCACGGCGGAATTAAGTTTATCAATTTGAGGGATAGGTACGGAATAACACAGGTCGTAGTGGATGCAGACTCCCCTGATGAACTCAAAAAAGTAGCAGAGGAGTTAAAATTTGAGTATTGTATTGCCGTTAGGGGGATAGTACGGGCAAGGCCCGAATCCATGATTAACCCCAAAATGGCAACCGGAGAGATAGAGGTAAAGGCCACAGAGATTAAGATTCTCTCCAGATGTGAGGTTCTTCCCTTTATGATAGATGAGAAAAGCGATGCACGGGAGGAACTACGCCTTAAGTATCGCTTTCTCGATTTAAGATCCTTCTCCATGCAGAGAAAGATAAAATTGAGACACGAGGTAGCCTTTGCCACGCGAGAATACCTTATAGATCAGGGGTTTTACGAAATAGAAACCCCCACACTCATAAAATCAACACCTGAAGGGGCGAGGGATTTCCTGGTACCTGCAAGGCTATTCCCTGGAAAGTTCTATGCCCTCCCTCAGTCACCCCAGTTATTCAAACAAATCTTGATGGTTTCGGGTTTCGACAGATACTTCCAGATAGCCCACTGTTTCAGAGATGAGGATGCGAGAGGGGACAGACAACCGGAGCACACACAAATAGATATAGAGATGAGTTTTGTCTCTAAAGAGGATGTATTTGAGGTAGTAGAGGGGCTGTTTAAGTATATATTTAAGAAAACACTTAACATGGAGATAGAAACACCATTCTTACGGCTTCCCTACACCGAAGCATTAAATCGATACGGTAGCGATAAACCGGACCTTAGATTTGGGATTGAACTTCAAGAGTTCACACCCTATGTAGAGGGAGGTGGGTTCAACGTATTTAAAAAGATTATAGAATCTGGTGGAATTGTAAAGGCTCTTGTAGCTCCAGGCTGTGCAAATTTTTCCAGAAGGGAAATCGAGCAACTGGAAGAGGCCGCAATCGTATACGGAGCAAAGGGCCTTGCATGGATGAAGGTTATAGATGGAAAACTCGAGGGAGGGATCTCCAAGTTTTACCAATCCAACGCCTCAGAGATAATTAAGGGTCTGCAGGCAAAAGATGGCGACCTTATACTAATGGTCGGAACCGAGTGGCTAAAGGCGTGTAACTCTCTCGGCGCCGTGAGAAATGAACTAGGGAAAAAATTAGGTCTTATACCCGAGGGGACTTTTAAGTTCTGTTGGGTTACCGATTTTCCACTCTTTGAGTGGAACGAAGAGGAAAAGCGATGGGAAGCAGCTCATCACATGTTTACAATGCCCCAGGAACAGGACATTCCAAAACTCGAATCCGATCCTGGTTCCGTAAAGGGGGATCTATACGACCTTGTATGTAACGGGGTAGAACTTGCCTCCGGTTCTATAAGAATCCATGATCCGGAGCTTCAAAAGAGAATATTCAAGATCGTAGGATTCTCGGAAGAGGAGGCAAAGAAACGATTTGGTTTTTTACTGGATGCATTCAAATATGGCCCCCCACCCCACGGAGGAATTGCTCCGGGTCTGGACAGACTTGTTATGCTTATGGCAGGGGAAAATACAATAAGAGAGGTAATTGCGTTTCCCAAAAACACCCAAGGTGTTTCACTAATGGACGGTACCCCTTCAGAGGTAGACCCCAGACAGCTAGAGGAGCTTCACATAAAGATAATAGAGGATTAGGCAGAGTATGAATTCATTAGAACGGGTACTCGCTACCTACAGGGGCGAAAAACCCGACAAAACACCTGTAATTCCTATTGTTGGACAGGCGGCAGCAACACTCAACGGAATAACTATAAGCGAAGAGTTAAAATCTCCGGAGACCCTTGCCAGTTCCAGAATATCCTGTCTAAAGAGATTCGGATACGACGGGCTTTATATATCAGCAGATACATGGGTAACTGCAGAGGCGATGGGAGTAAAAATCTCACAACCCTCTAATGCCCCAGCCGAGGGGATAGAACCTCTCATAAAAGAAAAAAAAGATCTGGATAAACTAAAACCTTTAAACCCACTGGAAGATGGCAGATGTCCACTACTCGTAGAAGCGGTAAGGATTGCCGTTAAAGAATCAAAGGACCAATTTGCCGTCATAGGCAATTTTGATCAATCTCCATTCTCCCTTGCCTGCGCACTAAGGGGAATAAATCAAATAATGATTGATCTATACGATTCCCCCACTTTCGTAGAAAAACTTCTAGAGATTACAACGGAAAGTGCAATACGCTATGCCAAAGCAATGGCAGAGGCCGGAGCCCATATACTAAACACAGGAGACTCTCCGGCAGGTCTAATTGGGCCGGAGAACTATATCCGATTTGCCCTTCCCTATGAAAAAGCAATGTTCGAGGAACTCTCCTCCTACAAAAGGCCATCTGTTCTTCACATATGCGGTGATACAACCCAACTACTCGAGAAAATGGCAGAGAGTAAAGCGGACGGATTAGAGCTGGATTATCAAGTAGACCTTGTAAGAGCCCGAGAGACAATAGGAGATTACATAACAATCATCGGTAACCTTAATCCCGTAGCGATTATGCTTGAGGGAACACCAGAACTCGTTAAAAAAGAGGCTCAAAAATTAACTTCACAGAGTGACAAAATAGGAAAGTTTATACTCTCCACAGGTTGCACCATTGCACCCACAAATCCCCCGGAAAATCTCAGAGCAATAGTAGAAGCAGTGATATAAATATTCTCCCTCATTAATCTTTTAGTTCAAACAGATATCCCTTCCCTCTCACACTCTTAAAGTACCGCGGGTTTTTAGGGTCTTTTTCAAAGTACTTCCTAAACCGCACAACAAAATTATCAATCGTGCGTGTTTCAATATTGGAATCTACCCCCCACACCTCACTAAGAAGCTCCTTACGGGTAACAACCCTACCTCGATTTTCATAGAGATACTTTAAAAAATCTGCCTCCTGCGCTGTTAACCTAAAACTTCCACTAACTCCCTTACACCTTAGGGTTTCGAAATCAACCTCATTATCTCCAAATCTGACCGCCTTTAAACCATCGTAGTTTCTATACCATCTCTTTCTTTCAAGCATTCTTCTAACTCTTAGAATCAGCTCCTCCAGATGAAAGGGTTTCAAAAGATAGTCATCTGCTCCCCTCTGAAAACCCTCTATTTTATCCTCGATCCTCGATTTAGCGGTAAGTATTAAAATGGGAACCATACTGGATTTCTCTCTTATTCTTTTAGCTACCTCAAAACCATCCAGATAGGGAAGCATAATGTCTAAAATGATCAAATCATAATCTTGCTTATCAAACATCTCAAGAGCCATTTTCCCGTCTTTGGCCAGGAATACCTCATAACCCTCTTCCTCAAGATTATACTGCAGACCGATTGCGAGTGAATCTTCATCCTCTACAAGGAGAATTTTCTCACCACTACCCATAGTCTAGTTCTCCTATTTTCCGGTATTTTTTTTAGCCTTTTTTTCCTTAAAGAGGGGAAAAACAACCTGAAAAGTGGAACCCTTACCCTCACCCTCACTCCATACATCTATCTTTCCCCTATGTCCCCTCACAATCTCCTTTACCATATAAAGTCCCAAACCCGTACCCTTAACATTGGGAATATTTTTACTCTCCAGCCTTGAAAATTTATTGAAAATCCTCTTTCTGTCCTTGGGGGAAATTCCGATCCCATTATCTACAAAATCCAGGTAAAATTTATTGTGCTTTACATATAGCTTGATTATCAATCTAAGTTCTCCAACCGAATATTTAACCGCATTTTCCACGAGATTTCTTACTACAATCTTAAAGGCATCGAGATCTAAAAGAACCTTCCCCTCTGGCATTCCCTCTACCTCTATTCTTCCCGTATTCAACTTAACACAACTTGCTATCTCATTAATCACGGGGATAATAGTTTCTCTTATATCATAAACCTCGAAATTGTATACCATCTTCCTCTGCTCTATCATCGATATATTCAAGATGGTATCTATCAATCCCCTAAGCCTCTCTGTATCCCTTAACATGAGATCGATTAATTCACTTTGTTTTTCTCTCTCAACATTTCGTTTTTTTAATGTTTCAAGGTGTAACTGAATGGAGGCAAGGGGAGATTTCAACTCGTGGGTAACATTGGCTATAAAATTATCGTAGGCCCTGGTTGTATCAACCTGTTTGGCAAGGAATATAAATATAAAGTACATTCCCCCCAGTATCATCAGGAGAAGGAAAAATCCACCGATCAAAACCAGGATATTTATCCTACCCGCCAGAATCTTAATAGAGAGTCCAAGCAACGCCCGTTTGACAATAATATAATTGGAAAGATACAGATATACCCACAGCACAACCAATGTAAGCCAGGCAATCTGAGCTATTACAAACACTATCACCGACTGAATCCCGTACTTCTTACCCTCCATAGCGTGCGATTATACCACAATTTCCTTGACCCTTGAAGTAAGATATGTTATTTACTTTCAATAAGCTATTCAAAGGAGATTTTAATATGCAGTGGGGAACGATTTACCTAATACTGGCAATACTGGCAGGTGGACTGGGAATATGGAAAATTGCACGCGGGAGGAACACATTCCTTGGGCTGCTAGGTATCCTGTGGTTTCTAATTATCCTATTTAAGTTTTATGTACCGGATCTCTTTGATATGAGACTAATCAGAGGCATACCAACATTGGGGAGATTACTGGAGTATCTCCTTGTGCCTGTCTTTTTACTTCTAGCGTATATAAATACAGGAAGAAGGTAGAAACTTCAACTAACCCTCCGGTTTGCCTCTCTCGGCTCCAATCTTCCTAAGAGCCCACTCGGCGGCCTCTCTAAGCATTTCGTTACGAGAATCCCTATAGGGTTTCAGATAGCTAACAAGGAAGCTGTCACCAATGTTGCCAGCCGCAAGAATTGCATTACGTCTAATTGCATCCCCCGATACCCATGAAAGCCCCATCTGTGTGCCCTTAAACATTGCTTTTACATCCCTTTCTTCCAGAGAGAGAACTCTCTTAAGCGAAATACTGGGTCCTATCTCACCCGGAAGGTTCTTATCAATCTTAATCCTGACATTCCTATTGTATGGACACACATCCTGACACGTCTGACATCCGTAGAGTCTATTCCCCCACTTTTCTCTAGCCGTCCTATCCACCTTTAGTTCCCTCGCAGAAACATAAGAGAAACATAGCTTTTCCTCCAGTGTTCCCGAGGGATCTATAGCACCCACAGGACAGGCTACAACACATCTATTGCAATTTTTACAATACTCACCCCAATAGCTCTCTCTCTTTATTCGCTGATAAATTGCATGTCTCTCTTCCTCATAGTCAAACTCCCGGAGATTTAGCGGGAAAAATAAAATTCCCAACACAAACAACGAACCAAGTTCTGGAACTATAATAAGCGTATTCTTTCCATAAAATCCCAGACCCGACACATAGGCAAGAGACTTTTCAGGAAATCTCGAGTTACAGAATATCCGCCCATCCCGCTTTTTAAGGTTGGCTATCTCCCTTATCACCCTAAAAATCTTCTTTAGCCTGTTAACACTCTCCCTGTAATAGTTTCTCCTCGCAAACGGAGCAATAAGTCCATGTGGGTCAGCCTGCGAAGAGAGATCGTCCGGTTCGTCCACATTGTAAGAAAGAGCACAGACCAAAAAAGTTCCTATCTCCTCCGGAATTAACTTACCGGCAGATTCCGAAAGGAAATGAGAAATTTCGAAATTTAACTTTTCAAGTTCGGCTAGCAGGGAATCCGCATGTTTTCCTATATTCTCTCTCCTAAGGAGATCTATGGCATAGATCAATCCCCTATAAGAAATAACAGTAGCCCTATCAAAACCCGTATCAACAGCAAGAGAAACAATCTCATCCGCTGTTTTATGTAACACTCTCTCTACATCTTCCAACTTAAGAGCTAAATCCTCTTCTCTATCCAGTTTCCTATGAACTCAAGAACCTCCTCCTTCTCGGGCTCGTTCATTATCTCGTGGTACAAACCCTCAAAGAGTTTAAGTGTTTTATCCTCCGAAGAAACATTCTCATAGATCATTTTTGAAGCCTCCGGAGAAATAATAGGATCTGCTCCTCCATGCAGGATAAGTATAGGCAGAGAAATATTTTTTAACCCGGCTATTGCAGTTTCTATCCCTTTAAGCATCTCATTTCCCGTCCTGGCCATAGTCTTTCCTTTATAGTACAGAGGATCCTCATCTTTTTTCCGGATTACCTCAGGGTCTCTTGAAATACCTGAGGAGTCAAATGGTTGCACCTGAAGTTTGGGAGCAAGCTTAGCTATAAGACCCGCAGCCTTTTTTAAAAACGAGGAAACATTGTCCGGTAACACCAAAGCCGCACCTGAAAGAATCAAACCCTTCAGGCGTTCCTCAAATTTTTCCGCGTACAGCACAGCTAACAGAGCTCCCATACTGTGTCCCAACATAAAAACAGACCTCGTAGGAAATTTTTCCTCTGCCTGAGTTACCAGTAGATCAATATCATCCAGTACCAATTTAAAACTTTCTATATCACCCAAGGTCTTCGCCGTTCTGCCATGGCCACGCTCATCCGGAGCAAAAACAGCAAAGTTTCTACCTGCCAGATAATCAATCACATGCAAGTATCGCCCGGAGTGTTCCGCATACCCATGAAGGATTATAACCGAGGCAATAGGATTTTCGGGAATTGCACACCTGTAAAAAATACTGCTTCCATCCTTTGAATGGTAGTACCTCTCATCTATTTCAACCATCAGAAAAAACTCCTTTCCATACTCTTAAGATTTACGGTCTAGGAAACATTCCATCCAGCAAAAATCTGGATAATCTTGGGAAAAAGCCTAACATGAACACGAGAAATTTCGTAGAGAAATCGGGAAGAATTAAAAACTTACCCCTTTCTACTCCTCTAAGCACTCGTCTGGCAACAAGTTCGGCACTAAGAGCTTTGGGTCGTTCCTTTGCTCGCATCCAATCCGGCATATCCTCGTGCTCCTGCCTAAACTGGGGAGTATCGACATCTGGAGGACAAACCACATGTACCGATATCTTTCTATTGAGCAATTCCCGTCTGAGGGCATCTGAAAATCCCACAACTCCAAATTTGGAGGCAGAATACGCAGTATATCCAGCAAGTCCAAACAAACCAAGGGCAGAAGAAAAGTTTACTATAGCTCCCCCAGACGGCAGATACTTTAGAAACTGTCTTGTATTAAACATCATACCAAGAAGATTTATCTGAATCTGAGACAAAATCTCGTCATCTGAAAAATCCTCTAATTTAGACGGCTTTACCACACCGGCACAATTTATAAGGAGATCAATCGTTTTAAAATTCCTCCTTATATCCTCTTCCGCGATTCTCAGAGAATGAACACTCGAAACATCCGCAGAAACAAGCTTTATCACAGTAGAATCCGAAGAGGAGAATTTCTCAAGTTCTTCCTTCGCACTCTCTAATCGCTCCTTTCGTCTGGCAAGCAGAATAACGTTCATTTCTCTCCTTACAAGTTCCTTTGCAATAGCAAATCCAATACCACTGGACCCCCCCGTTATAAGTGCCGTTTTTCCACTAGAAATCAGTTTATTCACCTCTTCCTCCTAATTTAATTTATAGTATCAAGATCAATCAAAACATACTCTTTATCTTTAATACCAAAGGTGTCTATCATTTTCCCTAATATTCTCTTCCTCACTATTACATAAACCTCTGGTACCCCGGTTTCACCCCTAAATAATTCGGTTAGTACATCATAAAATCCTAATCCATTTATTTCAACAGGTCCAACCTCATCTATAACCATGGGAAATTTCTCATTAAGTCCCTCTCTAATCCAATTAACTGCCCTCTCTATACCCGGTGCAGAGAAAGAAAACTCACCTAGAACAAAGGCCTCTTCCCAATCCCGAGGCAGAAATGCCCTGTGTCTAACCATCGGCACATAACTGCCATCAGAGACATTTAACACATCATAGCCTACCCTGATTTCTCCCACACTTAACTTTATCTGTAAAACACCATTAATAAACTTCTTCTTCCAGCAGGAACCCATAACAACACCTCTTGATTCATCAAAGGGACATTTTAATAAGTTTTTCACACACCATGATGTCTTACCGCTATTAATCTCCCCGGTAATAATTGTGATTTTCACCGATTTCCCCTACATTCTTACGCTGCTCGTAAAATTTCTACAAAATATCATAAATTTTTAACATTTTTGTAATGGATATAAATCTAAATTAATTGTTGCCTTTTTCAATGTTGCATTATATTATTATTAATATTACTATAATCTTAAATATGTTAAAAGAAATATAAGACAAAATAAAGGATACGGTAGGGATTATGGACACATCAACAAAAGCAATAAGCGATATCTTACAGAGCAAAGGGATTTCTCCTTCACTTCATAGAATAAAGATATACCAATACCTAATGACACACCGAACACATCCGAACGTCGATACAATCTACAAAGAGCTTGTAAACGAAATCCCATCTCTATCTAAAACCACTGTTTACAACACCGTAAAAACCCTTGCGCAGAAGGGCATCCTGCTCGAATTAACTATAGATAGCACAGAGAGTAGATACGATGCCGATATACACCCTCATATACACTTCAGATGCACCTCTTGTGGTAACATCTACGATATAGAGTATAACCTACTTAATATAAAAGGACTGGAAAAACTAGAGAGGGCAACTATAGAGGGACACCAGATCCACTCTAGTCATATCTACCTCTATGGCATTTGTAAAAACTGCTTAACTCGACATAGCAAGAAAACCCAAAATTAGAGCCTATTGAGAGTTAAGTTACCAGTGGTTAAACGAAGCAATACTGCGTAGAGGCTTGCGCGGAGAAGGCTCTGGTTCCGAAGCGGCATACCCAACGAGAAGTAAAAGCACCACCTTCATGCCATAGGGTACAGAGAGGAGATCTTTCACCTCCTGCTCGTCAAAAGTGGTTACACAACACGTCCCCAACCCCTCGTGTACAGCCTGCAAACACATAAAAGAAACGGCAAAAGTTAGGTCAATAGGGTAAGAGAGTTGTCCATTGGGCATTCTGTAATCCACATTAGTGGTACATGCCGCAATAATGGCAGGAGCCTGTCCAACATGTTCTTGCCCAAAGGCAGCATCTTTAATTTTAGCCCTCTTCCTTTCATCTTCCACCACAATAAAACGCCACTCTTGCCTATTTTTAGCAGAGGGAGCCAACCTACCAGCTTCGAGGATTCTATTAATCTTTTCTCTCTCTATGGGATCGGGTTTAAAATCCCTTATACTCTTTCTCTTTAGAATCTCAGGAAGAACATCCATTTCTCTAATATACTACAATATTTATAATTGGATTGCAAATATTTTTTACCCTTACTTAAACAGCTTGACTGAAAGAATTCCTTCAAATATGCTGATTTAGAAACATGCAAAAGAAGCTCTTAACACCTATCATCCTTATCGTACTCCTTTTGACTCAACTTAACGCCTATCTTTTCGCAGACCAAAAAACCGAACAAGAAAGAATAGTATCACAAACACTAAAAACACTTGCATTTATTCACTCTCTATACCCCAGACTAGAGGGCTCTAAAAACGAAAAAAGACTTTTCCAGTATATAGAAAAGGAACTCCAAAGAAACAAAATACCTTACACTACCGAGGATTTCGGTGATTCTGATCTTGTACATTCCTTCTCTAAAAACATAGAGATAAACGTAGAGGGTAAGATAAAAGACACTCTAATTGTTGCAATCCCACTAAATCATAGAGCAGGGTTATCCAAATTCCTTGACGGAGCAATAAATATAGCCCTCGGAATCATGCTTGTCAAAGAATATACAAAAATCACCCCCCCTATCTCCCTAAAATTTCTTTTTTTGGGTGCAGAGTATGGGGACTCAGCGCAATATCCAATGGGTAGCAGACTATTCCTAAAAAACTTTGACCCCACTTACAGAACGGCAGTTCTCTACCTAAACATGCGAAATATTCCAAGCAGACTCTACATAAGAAGTGGTGCCAGGGGCATCGTTGCCCCATACTGGCTCTTGCAAAAGACCACAAATGCCTTAAAGGAAACCGATATATACTTTTTGGTTCGCGGTAACGAGAATCAGATATTTAGAACAGGCTTAACCACCGAAAAAACAATTATAGAACCCTTTCTCAAGAGTGGTTTTCCAGCAATAAGCTTCGAAGGGGAATATCAGAGCATAAACCCAAAACAGATAGTCCAATTTATAGGCTCTTTTAATATCTTTTTCAAAAAATTGCTGGAAAATTTTTCAAGCGGGTTTCCTCAGGAATGGGATAAGCACTACCTATTCTTTCAGGCAAAAGATTTCTATATGATAATCCCGGAAAAATTATACTTAATTCTATACCTGGGACTCTTTTTTTTGTTAATTCTATATGCCCTGATATTCACAGAGAGGATAAAGAAATACTACAGAACCATCGTAAAAAATTTCTGGACCATTCCACTAATTCTCGGGGCGACCTTTTTGATCCTGCTCCTCTCAACTCTACTCCTTGAAGTAATCAGCCAACTAAAGCAAATTCCCACAATATGGGAAAACATTCCAACACAATTTTTGATAGAAAAGAGCCTTATTTCCATCTTCCTCTACACAGCCCTTTACAACTTCTTACGGAAACTTCCTATCTCACACAACGGAAGTTTCTACTCCGCCTCTGCCATTTTATTCCTTCTGATAGACATACTGATACTGAGCCTTATAAACATCTCATACACCTATTATTTTACCTGGGCATTACTCTTTACAATCCTATTCACCATATCACCCAATAGATACCTGAAACTAATATTCTTTCTAATATCACCGTACTGGTTAATAAAAGCCACCTCAGAGTTATTTGCTCTCCGTAAAATCGATTTTATACGAATCGTACTCCTATCAGAGATAAAGGGGAACCTATTACTAGCCATAATAATTCTCCCTTTTCTCTTTATGATAATAAGACTGGGGCTACTCTTTCCCCCAATATCCAGACGATCACCAGGTGCCACTCTAAGGAGGAACAGAGAAAGAAGAAGGCTAAGGATAGCCATTGCGGCATTTATACCCGCGATTTTATTCCTTGCATATTTCTTTTTTCTCTACACCCCATACGGTAAAGGCAATCCAAAACCTCTTACGGTAACCGAATACGTAGATATACCTCAAAAAACCAACACACTGGTAATCAAAAGCCCGGCTCCCATAGGGAGGGTAATGTATTCAAGCTTAGGGAGACTAATAAATATCGATACCAACTCAAGAAAATATACAATGCCACTCAGTTACGTGCCCAACATCTTAACCTACGAGGAAAAATCAAACTCGTTTTTAGACAGGAAGAACTACCAGCTAACATTAAAACCATTGGGTAATCCATATAAGATACTCCTAAAGATAAAATCAGAGAGAGAGTTTATCCTATACGATTCCAATTTCCCATTCCAGCGAGACAAAACGGGGAAAACATACACAATCTCAATAGGCAAAAACCCTCCCATACCTCTAAAAATCGCTCTAACCCTCCCACAGGATAGATCCTTTGAAATTTTACTGGAAATCAAGTATATTGAACCCCCGATAAAATTTGCAATGTACGGAAAGAATATCAAAACCGATAATCTTGTTATCGTTAGAGATAAAATAAAACTAAAAACATGAATTATTTGACAGAGTATACTCCTATATATAGGATACTTCTCAGGAGATAAAAATGAGAAAGAAAGTTCTAATAACACTGTTGACTATAATTTTGTTAACCATACCGACAGTACTCTCATTCTCGATGCCGGTAGTTAAGAGCCAACTAACGGCCGGACTAATTAAAATATTCCCAGAGATAAAGAAGGGATATATAGACCTTAACCAGAATGGGAAACCGGATAAAAATGCGGAGATAAACGAATACATACCAGACTCTATTGTTAAGGATAACCAATTACAGGGCAAAGAGATACTCGATTTCATAATAAAGAACTATCCCTACATTCCTCTCGACAAACTGATAGCAGTGCAAAATCTTTTAAAAAACTCAAATGAGGCCATTCCGGAACTTATAGCCCTGAACTTTATGGGACGAATGGAAGAAACAATAGCAAAAAAGAGAGAACTGGAGGCTAAAGGGCTCTATCTTACTCCATCAGCATTAAGACAGGCCTATGCAAAGGAAACAAAGTATATAAATACAATGGTTCAGGCCTACAAAAAAGAGAGTCAGAAACTTGAAAAAGGTTTTATAGATGCACGGGACAAGTTATTTACAATGATAGAACAGGGTTACCCGCTTCCAGACAAACTGGGAGAGGAGGATAGAGATATCCTGGTAAGTATAATGATCAACACAATCATAAAGGAGAGTAAAAAAAACCCGGCAAGGGTAAAGGTTGCAATAAAAACACTTGGCAGATTAAAGGCTGAATCTGCGGTAAACTATCTCATAAGTATCATAGACCAACCGGAACTTCGTATCGAGAGTATAAGAGCCCTCGGCCAGATAGGAAGTCCCAAAGCCCTAAAACTCCTCCTTGCAAAGCTTGATACTGCTACCGACAAACAATCAAAACTCGCGATTATAGAGGCGATAGGAAACATCGGCAACAAATCAAGTGTGGGACGGCTTATATCAATCCTTAACCCGGAGAATGGCAAAAAGGTAGATCAAGATGTTCTACTTACCACACTAAAGGCCCTTGCAAATATAGCATCTCTCTCCAAGGGACAACCAGACAGAAACCTTCAGAATATCTTTGCCAACTATACCTCCTCAACGGATCCTCAGATACGAGTCGTTGCGGTGGAGGGATTATCTAATTTTAAAAATTCCATCACAAGTAATAAACTATTTTCACTGCTAAGAAAAGAAAGTGTAGAAGAGGTACGAATTGCCATAATTAAAGCAATTAACAAACTTGATTTCCCCAACACCGTTCCCACCCTTGTAGCGATTTTAAGGAACAAATCCACATCCAAAAGAGAGAGAATAGCGGTTATAGAGGCACTCGGTGAAAACCCAAACGGCGACAAGGGACTTGTATACATAATAGGGGATCTCTCATCTAAAGACAAAGATATACGAAACGCAGCTAAGGATGCACTTATAAACCTCTACCCCGCCCACAAACAGGCCGTTGTAGGTGCTATAAGTAGCTCTCTGCTAAAGTTCAAATCGGAAACTCCATTGGAGGCTGCAACAAGCGTACTGGCCAGATTGGCAAACACAGACTCCATGAACTATCTCATACCTCTCCTCTCCAGTCAGTATTCACAGGTAAAGAAAAACGTAACATGGGCCCTATACAGAATACATTCTTCCTCCAATTCACGAGCTGTAGAGGAACTAAAGAAACTCGTAAAGAGTGATACGGAAACCCTCTCCGTAAGGATCAATGCCGTAAGAGCACTAGGGGCAATAGGATTAGACAGTCCGCAACTAAAGGTGTGGGAAACCCTTCTCGATGTTGTAAAAATTCGTAATCCCAAATTCGCCATCCTGAGATACTATGCGATTAAATCGCTCGGAGAGCTAAAAACGACCAAGAAAGAGGTAATAGACATCCTCAGCAAAATTGCCCTAAGGGAAACTAACCTTGCCCTAAAGAGGGCAGCGGTAAGCGCGATAAGAAATATCTCCATTCAAGATCCCAATATAGAGAGTGCACTCGTCGCGGTTTTCAAAAACACAAAGGACACGGAACTAAAGGTAAGAGTGATAGAGGCTTTAGGGGATATGTTCTCAAGCAGGGCGGCGGAACTCGCTCCGAGTATTCTCAATAAAGAGCTAGATCCGTCAACAAAAGAAAGAGTGATATATGCCCTCTACCAGGTTGGTGGCACGGCAGAGTTATCCTTAATTATAGATTCAGCATCTGATAAACGAATAAGAGATTTTGTAGAGGGAATCCTGGAAAACGCTAATCCCACAGTTTTACAACCCCTATTGGACAAGAGAATCAAATCCGAAACAAATCAGGATATACTCAATATGCTGGAGGATCTTAACACCAGACTACAAGAGAGTTATTAAAATATATGTCACCCGAGGGTGAAATTATAAACAATAATAGGGTATTTTTCCACGTAGACCTAGACGCTTTTTATGCCTCGGTAGAACAGATAGACCATCCCGAATATAGGGGGAAACCCGTAATTGTGGGAGCCAAACCCGGCAGCCGTGGGGTTGTATCGACATGTTCCTACGAAGCAAGGAAATTCGGGATAAAATCTGCAATGCCCATCTCCAAAGCGTACAGATTATGCCCCAATGGTATATACCTACCCGTTAGGATGAAGCGCTATATGGAAGTTTCGCAAGCCGTAATGGATATTCTAAGAGAATACACACCCACTTTCCAGCAGATATCAATAGACGAGGCATTTTTAGACATGACAGGCACGGAGAGACTATTCGGACCGCCGGCTGAGACGGCCAAAGAGATAAAACAACGAGTGAAAGAAAAAACGGGTCTCACCCTCTCTATAGGAATCGCACCCAACAGATATCTTGCGAAACTAGCCTCGGATTACGATAAACCCGATGGATTGTACATCGTAAGGGCAGAAGAAGCAGAAAAATTCGTAGAGAAACTGGAGCTTAAAGACCTCTGGGGCGTAGGTAAAAAAACACTGGAAAAACTTCGCCAGTCAAACATTACCACCGTAAAAAAATTAAAGGCTACTCCCAAATCAACTCTCGTCCGTCTCCTGGGAAGAGCAGCCGCAGAATATCTTTACAAAGCGGCAAGAGGAATAGACCCGGGCATTCATCAAACGGAAAACAAAACACATTCCATAAGCTCGGAGGCAACGTTTCAGAGAGACCTCAAGGACCTATCTGAAATATACAGAGCACTCTTCGAAATATCCTCACAGGTTATGTATAGGCTACTACGAGAAAACAAACGCTCAAAAACGGTAGTCCTTAAAATCAGATACAGCGATTTTACTACCCTTACAGTCCAAAAAAGTTTAAAACACTGGGTTACTTCGTCCGACGAGGTGTATAAAACGGCAAAAGAACTTTTTAGCTTAAAATGGAACTCTACCAAACCAATAAGACTTCTCGGGATTGGTCTTCACAACGTAGAAAGCCCCACAGGAATCGCACAGGGAGAGCTTTTCCAGAACGATTTCAATAAAATGCACAAGATAGAAGAAACCATTGTAAAATTAAAGAATAAAGACTCAAATATAAAAATAACCAGGGCTAGCCTCCTCACAAAACCGGGTACCTCTAAACCCGGAAGAGACAACCCTGGTTAACATTGACAATCGCTTAATCTATTCCTATCAACGTTACTCCCACTTGGCAAGAAGTTCCTTTGACTCTTTTAGGTCATCAAGTTTGGAGGGTGTCTTGTTGGGAATAGACTCTAACTTTTCAATTACCCACCTTATCATTTCTACAGCCTCTTCTCTGTCGCTTATATCCTTCAAGGACACTATCCCCTCGTAGTAAAAGCTCTTTTTCAACAAGTCGGTCTCCGAATTGTACTTTCTGCGTTCTTTGGGCTGATACTTCTTTCTCTTTCTCGCACTCCAGTCTCGCTTGTACAAATGCTTTGCAAGCTCCTTGTAATAACTGTAATCGATCTCCTTTTTAAGACCGGCAGCATACCATTTTTTCATCAGATCAACCGCTTTCCTCCCAAGGGAAACTGCATACTCAACATTACCAAAAGATAGAGGGAAACCCGGTACCTGCTCGTAAAGCTGACCCAATACATAGTAAGCATCTGGAAAATCCGGCTTAATACTGATGGCTTTTACAAGCAAATCTCTCATAGGCCCTGCCTTAAAGAGAGAGTTCAATATTCCCTTCGTTTGTCCCCATCTTCCTATGTTAGCCGATTTCCAGAAGTAAGCATTGTAATCCTGCGGATTATACCGAATAGCCCTATCGGCATACTTTTCCCCTTTCTCAAATATGGCAAGAAGTTCCTCCTTGGAGGCCGTTCCGTCATTCTTTTTCCTCTCTCCTATCTTCTCAACTGTCCTCGCCAGTCTCCAGTAAACCTCCGCCTTCTCCTTATTGGTAGTTACATCACTCAGAGCCTTTAGAAGAATATCCTCCGCCTCCGCATGTTTATCGGCTCGATAAAGTGAATCCGCTTTTTTTAAAGTGGCACTTATATCGGCAAAGACAAACGAGGGCCTAACCACAATTAAAAGAGCCGCTAAAAAGATTACAAACCTAACTCGTTTCACATAAAACCTCCCAATCATTTCCTCTTTCCATTAACAAGCCGCACCTTCATGTACAATTCTACCGAATACCTTTTTCCTGCCTCAAAATTAAAATCGCCCTCAACGGAAAGTCCCCCGGAAACAATTTTTACCCTGTGTTTACCGGCTCTCACATGTAACCCTTTTATTTCTCCCTTACGGTTAATTAACTTGTCATCCACATACACCTTCACAAGTCTAAGAGCATCCTTAGCCCTTCTGTTTATATACTTTCCAGGGATTATAATATCCAGGGTGGCATTCATAGGTTTAAGAGAGAATCTAAACCTCTCCTCTCTCTTTGAACTCCTTACACTTATCCTTGTAGAAAGAGGAACAAACCCTCTCGCATCTATCCTCACGCTGTGCATACCAGGCTTCACCTCAATACGCGCCGGGGCATACCCCTTATAACGCCCGTCAACATACACCCTGGCTCCCTTTGCATTTGTAACCTCAATACTAATACGAACTAAAAGCGGAGTAAGTGCAATATTTATATACTGCGTTGTCCGCTTTGAGGAAACAGTAATACGTCCTCTAAATGTATTATATCCCGGGGCAGAAACCGTTATGCTATACCTACCGGGTTCCAACCTAACCCTAAACGGGGTACGTCCCCTGTATTTATCTACAACAACCGTCGCACCCCTAACATTGGAATCAATTGTAACCTCTACAAATTTTTTTCTTCTGGCCCCCCCGAAGGAACCCGTCTGCGAGTACACGGGGGAAACCAACACTATACCTAAAAGAATAAACAAAACGTATAACACACGCCTTTTCATTTTGCTACCTCGCATCATTTAATCCTCCTCCTACCTTCTCTTGGGACCAAAAAATCCGCTAATAGGTACGGAATTGACACTCTTAATATCAGTATAATCAATCGAACGAATATTCGGAACTATCTGGAAATACGAATACCCTGTACTCGTTACAAACAGGTTTACTCTGACCATATCCATAGTTCTCAGATTTGCATACGCGGGAACAGGGAATTTACCCAACAACTCACTGCCCCTAACCACATATAGAACGGCATCGGCCCCAGTACCATCGGTGGAGGATATTAAATTATCAGAATCCGCCCTGTAACCAGCCGTGCTACTATCCTTATTGTAACCGTCTATGTAGTACTCCATCACACCAACCCAGGAATAGTAAACACTGTTACCATCCGGATCTTTCAGGGGAAGGTAATTTCCGCTGTCAGTACCATCCGGGGTTATAGCAGCATTTGTGTCAGAACTATCAATCCAGTAGGGAAGCGATCTTACGGTTATTACCTCCGGCCCGCTACCATCTCTATCATCCCTATCAAGGTTCACGGCAGGATCCTCGGGATAATTGGAATCATTTCCCATTACCGCATATACCGTATTCAAAGATTCCTTGTTGTCCCAATATATCTTAGCCCTATACCCACTGTCGTCCGGACCAAAACCGGTACCGGTAGTGTAAGCCTCGTAGGGATTGGTGAAGGTAGTAGAATAGGTAAGTGAGGTATTGGCGGTACCTCCCGAACCATCGCCCTTGGCGTATGTAAGATATCCATCTACATCCTGATAGACGTTATTCCACACCAGAATAAAGGAGAGAGCAGAATCTCTTAAATACTTATTAGTATCTAATTCTATCCCCAGAATATTTCCAAGATCCTGAGCCATTCCTCCCACATATACATCCTTCGGAATAAAGAACCACTCACCCTTTTCATCTTCTGCCTTTACCACATAATCACCGGGATCCACACCACTTATTATAAAACTTCCGTCAGAATCAGTAGTTGTGGAATACTTGGTCGTTCCATCTTTGGTGACAAGACTTACGGTAATATCGCCAAGTCCCGTCAACAAGGCGGATCTGGCATCCACCACGGTTCCGCTTACCGAGGTAAGCATCGCGGCAAAGAACTCACACCCGGAAAATGCCACCAAAATAGAAATACCGAGAATTACTAAAAGCATCCACCGTTTTTTCATACATACCTCCAACCTTTCAAGATTATGTTATAAAATCATAAATATTCTTTAAGAAGTGTATCACTGCTAACACGAAAAATCAATTTACATTCCAACAATATAACCACCATCCACGGGGAGAGTTACCCCCGTTATGTAGGAAGCCGCCTCACTTGCAAGAAAAACAACGGCAGAAGCTACCTCCGAGGGATCCGCCATCCGCCTCATAGGGATATTCGCCGCCATTTCTCTTATCACATCACCTATCCCCCTACCCGTATCGCGCGCTCTAGCTTTAGCAAGCTCGTCTATCCTTTCAGTCATAGTGTAACCCGTGGCTATATTGTTTATAGTGACCCCCTTAGAGGCATACTCCAACGATAGGGTCTTAGCCCACCCTATAATAGCCATTCGTATACTATTTGAAAGGATTAAACCCTCAACAGGTTGCTTTACCGTTATTGAGGTAAGATTGATAATCCTCCCCCATCTCCTCGCTGCCATCTCCTCTATCAGAAGTTTCGTTATCTCCTCCGCGCTTAAGAAGGTTAGCCTAAATGCCCGCTCCCAATCCTCCCTCGTAAACGATAAATTCGGTCCTGAGGGGGGTCCCCCGGTATTGTTAACAAGTATGTCAAATCCTCCGTATATCTTCTTGGCCCGCTCAACCACATCCGGAAGACTCTCTGTATCCAGCAAATCCGCCTCAATATAGGCCGCTTCTCCCTCATACCTCTCCAACGACTTAACACGCTCCGAAAGTAACTTAGCATCCCTAGCCAGAAGAACAACATCTACTCCCTCCTGGCATAGCATCTTTGCACAGGCGTAACCCAATCCCTTACTAGCACCACAGACAAGGGCTCGTCTCCCGTCAAGACCTGTTTTCATGAGATTGCCTCCCAAAGAGCTTCCAATCCTAAAAGAGTATTAACATTTAAAATATTTTTAGATGAAATTAGGAATTTCAACTCTGCTTCTTTAACTTGAGATCTTTTAACCTATGATATTTGGAGGAAATAAAATCAAAAAAATTAGTGAGTCTTTTGGAAGTAAAGATAAGAATCAACATCACTATAGCAAGGAGAAAGTTAAGTTCCTTTAAGATCATAATTTCAACTCTTCCACAAATAAAAATAGAACTTCTTGACCTAAAATTATTTTAGCACAGTTATTTAAATTTTCAATAGTCCCAACACCATATTTAAATGCAATATTGAACATATCTACCTCAAAATGTTAACTTAACCTAAATAGCTAAACAGAAACCCATTGGAGAAATAGAATGGAGAAGTTTATAACCTATACTCCGGAAAACGGCAAATCCATGGAAATTAAAATCTATAAAAACCCTCAGAAGGAGGAACTGGAAGAGCTTATAAAACCATTCCTTCAGGAAACGAACCCCCAAATCCTAGAAATTTACCTACGCACCGGTGGATACTTCTCCGAGAGCATAAATTACTACTTTATGGGCTACGAAAACGACAACTGCATCTTACTGTTATGGGCAACGGCTTCGCAGGAGAATCAAACAATAGCTTTTTCTAAGTATCTTTACATTGAAAAAACCCTAAACGACCCCAACATACCTACCACCATGCTTAAAAAAGCTACAGAATACCTCTTTGAACAGGGAGTTAAAGTTGTATTACTGAACACTCCTTATAGCACACTCTATAACTCGTACGGAGAGATAGGATACAAACATCTTCTGGGTGATAAAGAACAAAACGAAAACCTGATAATGTTTACAGAGAGAGAGAACGGCCTTTTAAACAACCTTTTCAGGGAAGAAAAAAGTGCATACTGGATAGAGAGGAGAAACCTTTCAAACGGCGATTTGGCACTCTTACAGTTACTCTACTCCTATCTGAATGTAGAACTTTTATCAAACGATGAAGCCTTTCTCATAAAGAACTACCCCCAGGGCATTATCACAGGAAACGAAGTGGCTTTACACTTCTCAAAGTTCTTCTCGAGAGAACCGTTAAGGGGCTATCCTATATTCTTGAATAAAGTTGAGATGGGCAACAATTTAATCCGTTCAATAGCTACAGTAAAAAAGAGAGAGCTACCTGTGGAGAGAATAGTGGACTTTGATTTTTACTTCTTAGAGGGTTTTCAGAGTGGATTTTACAACCTGGTAGAGGAATTAACAGCAGAACTAGCTAATTTCCCCCACATAATTCTGGAGTACAGGGGGTTCAACAAAAAAAAGATAGATATACTAAAACATCTTGGATTTAAAGAGCATTACACGGAAGAAGAGTATTTTCTCTACCAGGGCGAAAAAATAGATATAGCAATACTTAGGAAAACACTTCCTTAATCATAGATAAAATAGATAATTAGTAAAAAGACAACCTATATTTGGAGGATTAATCTAAGAACATGTCCGGTGCAGCTATTTTTATACCTGTCTTTTACACCCTGCTACAACTCCTATTTCTACTTGCCCTTGGATACTTTCTCGTAAAGGCCAGAGGATGGGAGTACAATTTTTTTAGACAGCTCGGTAAATTTATAGTGAAGGTTTCTCTTCCAATCTACTTCTTCGTTCGCATTTCTAAGACAAACCTATACGATGTTAAAAGAGGACTTATTCTTCCCTTAACTGCCATTATCTTAACAGCCATAGGCCTTATAGCTTCTACAATACTTTTTCACTTCATGCAACTTACCAAAAATGAAAAACGAGCCGCCATAGGGATGTCATCCTTTGGAAACAGTGGTTACATGCCCCTAACCCTTATAGAAATATTTCCATTTACCCTTCCCATAATAGCAGAGAAATTCAACGTGCAGATTTCCTCTCTCTACGTAGGATTGTACCTTCTTGTTCAGAGTCCCCTGCTATGGTCAGTTGGAAACTTTCTTGTAAAGGGTAGCTCGGAAAAAATTAAGCTAAGAGATTTTATATCGCCTCCCCTTGTGGGAATATCACTAGGATTACTAACTGTATTCCTGGGGCTCCAGAAAATCCTGTTTGACCCCAAATTACCCCTACTTCATATCTATAAAGCCCTGGATCGAATCTCTGCCGTAACACTCCCGATGATTATGCTATCACTGGGTGCCATGATTGCAAACCTAAGCTACAGCGCTCAGAACAGGAAGAAACTTGTAAAACTAGCTGCATCCGTTTCCGGAATACGATTCCTACTATACCCAAGTATCTTTTTTATCTCTTATTTCCTATTCCTAAAGAAACTAATCCACGACCCAATTATGATATGGGTAATCTTTTTAGAGATGCATATTCCACCGGCCACCAATCTCTCCGTAATGGCCATCCAGGCAGGAACAAACGAAGACTCCGTCTCATTTACGTTACTCTTTACATATATAGGCTACCTTATACTTCTCCCTCTGTATCTCTTTCTCTTTCTAAATCTTCCAGGTATCCTATGAGTTTAAGTATACACCCTTCCCTACTCCCCTTTCCCGGTAAGCACCCTTTTCAGTACCAAATATCTTTTGTGATAGTATTCGCTGTCCAAACTTTTATCGGACAGCACCTCTCCGTAGCGCTTAATCACAATAATCCCATTACTATCTCTAAAATTAGTTATCAAGATAGGTCTAACCCGAATCACACAACAATTCCCTGACCCTTTAACCCTGCAGTACACCCTGAATATAGCGGAGTCGGAGGTATGAGCCTCAGCGGACTTTCCAACCATCCCGGATATAAGGTTTCCCGTAGAGTATAGAATCAACTTAGTAGCACCATCCCTTGGAACAAGCTCAAAACGTTGTATCACATGGGGATGATGAGAATATACTATATCTACCCCTTCTTTTATTAATCTATGAAAAAAAGAAACCTTTCTCTTATCCGGCTTTACCGAATACTCTACCCCACCGTGGTAGGAGAGAATAAAAATATCAAACCTTCCGGACCATTTTCTCACATACTCTAACAATCTTTCCCTATCTTTCTTCCTGCGATAATCTGCCACAAATACATAGGGACTTTCTTCCAGTCTGTTTAGAAACTGAGTTACGGCAACAAAGCCCAGTCTTATACCCTTAACCCTTATAAGCACAGGTTTAAAATTTTCCAGAGGATTTCCCCTTATTCCAGAGAAGAAAACTTTTCTCTCATACTTATCCCTTATCTTCGCAACAGCCCTAATTGTTTGGAAAACACCACTAATCCCCAGATCGTATATATGGTTGTTGGCAAGGGAAAAAACATCCAGTCCCGAGTCGATAGCTGCCTCCACATACTCCCTATGAACATTAAACCGGGGATAACCCAGGATAGGAGTGGTTTCATCAATAACAAACTCCAGATTGGCAAAGCTGAGATCATCTTTCTGTAAAAGGTTGGCTATATCACGATAGGCTGTTTTATAATCTGGCGCTATAAGATTTTCTGTATGCGACATAATATCGCCTGTAAAATCCAGCACTATATCTTTAGATATACCCCCCGCATCCCCAAATAAAAACGGATTGAAAATAAAACCTAGAAGGAAGAAGAAAAACCTTAAAGAAGTTTTCCTCATAGAAACCGAGTACACGGCAAACTATACCACGAGTTTAAAAATAACAAGGGTAAAACCAACTCCAACAACTATCCCCATTGCAATCTCCCCCAGCGAATGCCCAACCATCTCGGGGAATTTAACCCTATCACCACCTACACTTCTGTCAGCCAATACCCCGTTCAATCGAGTATACAAACCATTCAGAGCATGGGAATGTAACTCCACAGTTTTTCTCAGTTTCATGGCATCATAGATAATAATAGTGGAAAACACAAAAGAAACAGCGAAAATATCCGACGTGATACCCCTCTTAATACCTACAGCTGTCGTTATGGCACTAACAAAGGCAGAGTGGGAACTGGGCATTCCCCCGGGAGAAAAAAAATATCTAAAACTGAACCTACCACCCTTGATAGAATAAAAAACAACCTTAAACAATTGACAAATTAGCTGAATAGCAACAGCAATTATAAGTGAAATACTAATATAACTTTTCAACATACCAAAAATGATATATGATTACTCTTCAAGTTGCAATCCAATTTACAGGGACGGAGAGCTATGGACAAAAAAATAGAAACTATAATTGATAACATACTCAACTCTTACAGTGAAATAGGGGGAATAAACCATCTCGAGGGCCCTAACTTGCCCTCCAGAAACAGCATAATAAAGATTGTGGATGAACTGGCCTCTGTAATCTTTCCGGGCTTTAGCGATGAAGAAAATCTAAATTCGCTTAACTACAAGTACATATTAGGGAAAAAGATTATATGGATAGCAGAGAGTCTCCGGGAGGAACTTGCCAAAAGCATAAACTATATGTGCAGGGTAAAGGCAAAATGCACAAAAGAAACCTCTGCCCTCGAACTGGCAAATAAAATCGTGGTAGAACTCCTAGAAGAGATACCACGCATAAGGAGAATGATAAAATCCGACGTGGAAGCCGCCTTTGCCGGGGATCCGGCTGCCAAGTATCACGAAGAGGTCATTCTCTCCTATCCAGGGGTCGAGGCAATAATGATCCACCGTATAGCCCATCAACTATGGATATCCGGAGCCCCGCTGATACCGAGAATCATGAGCGAATACATACATGGTAAGACAGGAATAGACATACATCCGGGAGCTACCATAGGCGAGCATTTCTTTATAGACCACGGTACAGGTGTAGTTATAGGAGAAACAACGGTGATAGGCAAGAGGGTAAAGATATACCAGGGAGTAACCTTAGGAGCTCTAAGTGTAAAAAAAGAATTAGGGAACAAAAAGCGGCACCCAACCATAGAGGATGACGTAACGATATACGCAGGAGCGACAATACTAGGCGGCGAAACAGTAATCGGAAAGGGATCCGTAATAGGAGGAAACGTATGGCTTGTAACCTCAGTTCCACCCGGAAGTAAGGTTTACGCACAACCCGAGAAGTACATCATCAGATAGACATGTGGAGATAGCTCTAAACAATTTCTATCGTCTGGAATAAACAACGGACACGTAACTATTTCCCAAGCCTTTAAGTTTCTTAATCTGGGTAAGGAAGGTTTGCGCCTCTGCTTTACTCTTGTAGGGCCCAATTCTTACCCTGTAGTAGGTCTTTCCGTTAATCACTTTGGTAAGTATTCGCGAGGCCACTCCTTTTAACGATAAGCTATCCCTGAGAGTCTCTGCCTTCGCCAACGAGGAATAGGAGGCTGCCTGTATCCAATACTCCTTAACAACTCTAGAAACGGGGTGTTTTACATTCCTCTTTTCACCCTTAGTTTTTTTCGACTGCTCTACAACTCTCGATCTAGAGGAAGTAGACAGAGGGGTCTTTTTCACAGGTACAGTAACCGCTCTACTCTTTTTTATTTTCTCCAGTGAATTTGCACTCTCTCTGTTTGTAGAGTTATCCTTTTCACCTACAACTATGGTCAATTCCTGAGGTTTTTTCTCTTTTGCAGGCTCAAGACCGGGAGGCTCTTTCTCGCCCCTTACATACTCATACGTATCGAAACCTGTATCCTGAAGTCCCGTGGCTCCATTTGTAACAACCCCTGCTACCTTACTCTGTGTGGGCTTTAGAAAATAAATTCCGCTCGCCAATACTATTACCACCAGCAGAGTAACAGATAGTATTATCCACAGTATCTTCTCTTTTTCCATCAAAAATTCCCCTGAATCTAAGTATTCCCCTCAATCAAACCATACTTTCTCAATAGCTTTAGAGCCCTACTCCTAAATTGCTCAATACTTCCGATATTCCACACACTATAAGTATCGACCCTACAGCCCCTGGGTTTAAAACATATTCCCCATTGACTCCACAATCTTCTGACAACCCCCATAAGAGAAAGTCCATCCCTCTTCATTCCCCTAAGAACCAACCTATAAATAGGGGATTTCACACAAATTATAACATTACACATCTCGTGCAACCTCATTCTATACAACAGAGCGGCATTTATAACAATATTTCCCTCCGAGTTATTAATTATCCCCCGAATCCTCTCTCTCATTTTTGGGTGGAGAATACCCTCCAAAAGTTTTAATTTTTCCCTCTCGGCGAAAACAATAGCTCCAAGTTTTTTTCGATCAATTCCACCACCCGGAGCCTCCACCACTCTACCGAAAACCTCAACGATTCTATCCCTGCTTGCCTCCAGAACCTCGTGCCCTATCTTGTCTACATCTATCTCACGATAGCCATAACTTGAGAGTATATCTGCCAGGGTATTCTTACCGGAACAGTATTTCCCTACAACCCCAACTACAATCCTCTTTTTCCTCATACCGATACTTCACTTCTATCCCTTATCTCTTAATGAAAATCACCCCAGCTCTTTCCCGTCTCAATATTCACCTTAAGTGGAATGGAATATTCAACGGCATTTTCCATAATACGCTTAATTTCATCTGTAACAGTAGCAAGTTCATCATCCGGAACCTCAAGAATAAGCTCGTCATGAACCTGAAGTATAAGCCTCGCACCGGAATGTAATTCTTTGAGTCGATTATACACCTTTACCATTGCCATTTTAACAATATCGGCAGCACTCCCCTGAACCGGCGTATTAACTGCAATCCGTTCGGCCGCCATTTTTTCGGTCTTATTTTTACTGTTTATTTCTTCCACTCTTCGCTTTCTTCCCATAATAGTTGTCACAAAACCACTATCCTCTGCACGCTTAACAGTTGTCTTTATAAACTTATCCACGTCTCTATACTTCTCAAAGTAAGTTTTTATAAACTTATTAGCATCACCTCTGGATATCTTTAAATCCCTTGCCAGTCTAAAGGCAGACATCCCGTATATAACCCCAAAGTTAATCGTTTTTCCAATACGCCTCATTTCATCCGTTACCATCTCTTCCGGTACGCCAAATATAAGAGATGCAGTTTGCCTATGAATATCTCTTCCCATCTTAAAAGCATCAAGAAGCATTCTATCTCCGGATAGGTACGCAAGAACGGCAAGCTCTATCTGTGAATAATCGGCACTTATAAAGGTATAACCATTCTCCGCCACAAAGGCCTTTCTTATTCGCCTACCCTCCTCTTCCCTTATAGGGATATTCTGAAGGTTAGGATCTTTACTCGAGAGCCTTCCGGTGGCGGTTCCTGTCTGGATAAAATGGGTATGGAGCCTCCCCGTTCTCCTATTAACCAACTGTGGCAGAGAATCAACATAAGTCGATTTCAACTTGGAAAGCATTCTGTGTTGCAAAACAAGCTCCGGTACCGGATCCTGAGAGGCAAGCTCTCTAAGTACATTTACGTCGGTCGAATAACCTGTCTTCGTCTTTTTAACGGGTTTAAGTTTCCTCCACTCAAATAGTACAGTTTGGAGTTGTTTGGTAGAATTTATATTAAATTTCTTGCCACATAACTCATAAATTTTTCTCTCTATCTCTCTTAGTTTTCCCGACAACTCTTCACTGTAATTCTCAAGCTCTTCACTGACAAGCTTTATCCCACATAACTCCATCTCTGCCAAAATCTTTACAAGTGGCATCTCCACATCAAAGAATAATCTCTCCAGCCCCTCATTCCGCAGGAGGGAATCAAACCTATCAAAGAGACGGAAAGTTATATCGGCATCCTCACCGGCATAATCCACAACCCGATTTATATCGGTATCAATAATACTTCCGTTTTTTACATCCTCCACAATATCCCCATAATGAATCGTTTTATAGTTAAGATACCTCTCGGCCAATCTATCCATCCCATAGGAAGAGGATGTCGCGTCTATTAACCAGGCGGCTATCATAGTGTCAAAATATATATTTTTAATCTCAATTCCCCACCGTTTCATCACTTTATAATCATACTTAATATTCTGACCCACAATTTTGACCGCACCATTTTCCAAAAATCGCTTAAGTTCTCTACGTATCAACCCTTCCTCGAGGCAGGCAACTCCCACAGCCTTAAGTGGTATATAGTATCCGCTACCGGCCTCGTATGAGAGGGAAAAACCAACAGGAGAGGCCTCCATCTCATCAAGACCCGTTGTTTCCGTATCAAATGCTACAACCCCCAGAGAAATAACTTTATCAATAATAGCTCTAAGCTCCCCCTCGCTATTAACCAATCTGTACCTGCCATCCCTGTAATCTCCCATAGAGAGGGTCTTGGAATACTCGCCTCCCAACTCCTCAACAAAACTCTTCATTCCCTCCCGTGCAAATAGTGGTATGGCCCTATCGGGTGTATAATTTTTCAGACTAAGATTTTCCAGCGTATCGGATAAATTCAGGTCACGTTTAAGTACTACAAGTTCCCTGCTTAAATACGCACTCTCCTTACCATCCAATAGCTTTTTCTTCACACTTTCCGGTTTAACCGAATCTATATGCTCATAAACACCATCGAGACTTCCAAACTCGGTGAGCAACTTAACAGCTGTTTTATCCCCTATACCCTTGACACCCGGAATATTATCGGCCTGATCCCCCGCTAAGGCGAGATAATCTACAATCTGCTCAGGTCTAACTCCCCTGTACCTTAAGACAGCCTCGCTATCCCACTCTGAATACAAACCAGCACCCCTCTCCGGGTGCAAAACTCTAACCCCTTTCCCCACAAGCTGAAGGATATCTTTGTCCCCGGATAGGATATAGCACTGCTCATTCTGTTTTTTAAACAGTTCCACATAACTGGCAATAATATCGTCAGCCTCGAAACCATCTCTCCGAATGGTGAATATACCCATCTCCCTCAGAATTTCCTCCACCAGAGGAACCTGAGCATGTAAATCCGGCGGGGCTTTCTCCCTGGTAGCTTTATATTGGGGATACATACGGTGACGAAATGTCGGGGTTCTGGAATCCATTACTATGGCAAGACGCCTTGGATTCCGCTCTTTCATTAACTGGAAAAGAGTTCTAAAAAACCCAAAAACGGCGGAAACATTCTTCCCTTCAGGATTACGGAGAGGATTCTTCATAAAAGCAAAGTACGAGCGATATATTATACTGTATGCATCTATTAAAAAGACAGGTTCATTCATGTAGTGATATCAATAAGTGTTGGGGTACCGATATTTGCGTAGGGTGACGTCACCTGCATATTCATTCTTAAAGATTTTATCTCCGACCTTACCAATTCCATCTTCTCTTTCAGAAGCAACTGATTCCGTTTGTTTCTCTCTATAACTTTGGATTTCATTCTCTCAAGCGATTCCTTTAGCTTTGGAATAGACTCCTCGCTCTCCGGAAAGAATTTCTTATACATCTCATCGAGAGGTTCTATCACCCTTTGAAAATTCGTTATCTCGTTTACTATACTCTTCTCTATCGCAATATGTGCCTCTAATCTATCCAGATCTCCATCGGCAATTGCTCTTTCTTCGTGTTCTAATACCTCAAGATAGATTCTAAACTTTTCCCTCTGTTTCAGTAAGGTTTCTCGTAATTTTTTTAGGATATTCACCCTTTCCCTTAATTCTTCACCTTCTATATTTTCCATATCTCCTCCCAATTAAATAACCCCTCCATACTTCTACATACACCCCCATACACAATCATACCCAAACACTCATTCCTTCCCCCCAAAGGGTGTACTCTAACCCGCAATATTAACCCCGGAGCTTCCCGTATTACCTGCCTTGCCACCTACCTTTTTGGCTACCTCTACCCATGCTTCTCTCAACTCCATCAAAAGATGTTTCACATCCTGAAGGGGTTTAACAGATTTTTGAATATTAGCCTCTAAGAGCTGCCTGTTCATGAAAATATAAATGGAGAACAAATTCTTAGCTATCTCTCCGCCCTTTTCAAAATCGAGAGAAACAATCAATTCGGTAATTATATCCTGAGCTTTAATTATGCTGTTGCTAATCTTATCTAACTTTCTTTTCTTTTCACCAAGCAGCTCTATTGCCAAATTAATGTTTCTGATGGCTCCATCGTAGAGCATTACTATTAATTTACCCTGATTTGCCGTCTTTATTTGAGTTTCTTTATAAGCCTGAAGTGGATTATTAGCGTTCAATGTTCCTCTAAACCCTCCCTTACTAAGTTTTTATCGTCCTCTTTGTCCATACAATTAAGCCTTTTCTTTTACAAATCTATATCTCTATCCTACCTGGCATGGTCCATAAGGGTAGAGACAGAAACCACCTTATATCCCCTTTTAACAAGACCATTTATCAAAAGATCAAGTTTTTGAAATAGATAATCATCCCGTTTCCCCTCTCCTATACCAACCCTTATAGGTATTATGGAACCGGGCTTTTTTTCTTTCAATATCCTCTCCACAAGTCGAGCGGAAGACATATAGATGCCCGCCGCAATATTTGCATCGCTCTTCGTCACCCAATCGAGGGAATCGATATCTCTTCCTACATAAGTATAATTCATTTCTTCAGAAGCAGCAATAATGTCACTGTTAACAAAGTAATAAGGTGCATGCCATAAAAGTGAGAGATCCCTTCCCGTAGCGCTAAAATATTCATCCTCCGTCTTGGCCAGACCGCTCTTTATAAATTTCTTATCCAGATGAAAGCGAGAATCCGTCATATTGAAATACACATAAAACAACGAACCCACCTCATGGCCTGACTGAGCGATCTCTTTTACAGCATCTGGATACCGCCTTATGAACTCACCGTTAACAAAAAATGTAGCTCTCATTTTATACTCATGGAGCACCTTCAAAATAGTGGCAAGCCCCTCCGTCGAATCTATCGCATTAAATACGAGGGCAACCTCTCTACGTCTTATTCTCGAGCCATGAGTAAAATTGACAAAACTGACAGGTTCATCTTTTTTAGGGAAAGGTTCATACTTTACCCTTTCAAAGGGGAAGAGGGGCTTCGTGCCATATCCCCGTATATCCCTTACCATGACCATGTTTTTATAATTTCCTCTTGATTCCCCCTCCAGATAAACCCTATAATTTTGCGAAACTACACTCCTTTCTTTGAATCCTACTTTCTTCTCTTTAACTCTCTTCCAAAATCCTTTGTTAATATCAAAGGTATAGTAGATATTATCCACATACATCAGCGGATTTTTCCCGTCCTTGTCAAAACCAAATTTAGAAGAGGGCTGAGAAACAAGAGAGATAACAGAGGTATCATCCTTCAAATTGTACACCTTGGTAAAATTAGAACCGCAAACTATCAGAGAATAATCATCAACCCATACCGCGGTAATTGGCCTTTTCTGCTTTAACAAACCTATATCCTTCCATGTTTTGTAATCCCTAAGGATAATCCTGTCGTTACCCAGAAGAGCAATCTTATCACCGCTATCCGATAGAAATATATCAGTGATACCAGCATCCCCGGTCTTAACAAAACTAAAGGGTTTTTCACCATCTTTGGTTATTATTAATCTAAAAACAGAGGATTTCATTTTGCCCTTTTCTATCCCAACCGTTAAAAGTGTAATTATATCATTCCTGCTCCACACTAATTTTTTAACCACGGTATTTCTCGGTAGAAAGAGATACGGGAGGGACTGAACATTTCCTATCGAGAGAAAATCTCTGTTGGAGAGAAAGTAGAGGAAAACATTCCTTCCACCTTTATCAAAAATTATCTTTTTTCCATCGGGAGAAATCCAAAACTTATCAAAGTTCGGATCAAAGGTGAAGGGTATCTTACCTATTATCGTGCCTATCTTTAAGAAGCCAGAGTATAATGCCCTGGTAAAGAGTTCTCGCGCATCTATCCTGTATACAAGGTTATCTGTTAGATAGTAAAGAGAATCCTCTCTACCCCATCTTACATTGACAATTTTCCCCCTCCCAATGCGTCTGTAAACCTCTGCAAGTACCCTATTACCAAGAAGTTGCTCTATCGAGTAATAATAAAGATTTCCTCCCTTGTAATACACAATATACTTTGAATTGGAAGACCATATAGCGTTGGGTTCTTTCAACGAGATTTCCACATTCTTTGAAATAACTACCCTTTTATTCTTCCTAACATCAAAGAGAACCAAATTTCCGAAGGCATCCGATGTTTCATCGTAGTAGAGCAAAAATCGCCCATCCGGAGAACTTTCGATGGGATTGATCTTTCCCGTAAGTATCTGACTCCCCTCTGTAAACGAGGGAAACTCTCCCACTGCTCTCATAACTCTCAAAGAGGTATCGGAACGAAAAACACCAAACCTATTCTGAATTTGAAGAACTCCCTTATCGCGAAGGTAGAGAACCCTCTCCGGGAAAAACGTTAGCTGATACAGTTTGTTCTTTCCATCTTTAAGATCCGCCATAAAGAGGGTGGAATAGTTCCCAAAAACAGGGGAATCTACATCCGCCTCAAATAATAATTTATCCCCGGGAGAAACATCCAGATTTTTGAAGGTTACGTCACTGTAGACAAAAACCCCCAAGAAAAGAAAGAAAAACAGAAATACAAGAACTGTTGAGAAAACTTTTTTATTCATCAATTTTATTACACGCCCTACAAATAACATATTAATTTCTGCCTGCTAGTTAAAATATTCGGCAGGTTACCCCCCATATTTCACATAATTATTCCCACTCACCCAAACTAACTCTGATAATATAATTTCGGATTCCAATTGACAATAAGAAAATCTTCACATAAACAAATAATAGTATTGACCACCTCCTACTCACGTGTTATTTTTGGGGTGATGAAAGTACTTCTAACAGGCGGAGCCGGTTTTATAGGTTCGCACGTTGCTGAAGAATATATAAAAAGTGGATTCGAAGTTGTTATCTTAGATAATCTTGCCTCTGGAAAGATTACCAATATCCCGGAAGGGGCCAAATTTTACATAGCAGATATCGGGGCAAAAGAGATTGCAAAAATTTTCGAGATTGAAAAGCCTGACATTGTCAATCACCATGCAGCTCAAATCAGTGTAACCGTTTCTGCCAGAGATCCTATCAACGATGCAAAAATTAACGCGCTAGGGCTTTTAAACATACTGGAAAACTCGGTAAAAAACGGAGTTTCAAAGTTTATATTTATATCCTCTGGTGGAGCAATATATGGTGATGCTCAAAAGCGGCCAACTCCCGAGGATTACTCACCGACACCAATCTCACCCTATGCAATACATAAGTTCTTAGGAGAAAATTACCTACGCTTTTTCAATTACCAATATGGACTGGAATACGTAGCCCTTAGATATGCCAATGTTTTTGGTCCCAGACAGGACCCGTACGGAGAGGCAGGAGTTGTTGCCATCTTTATCAATAAACTTCAGGCGAATGAAACCCCCACAATCTACGCATACCCTGACGAACCGGAGGGTATGACAAGGGATTATGTCTATGTAAAAGACGTGGCAAGGGCCAACATACTTGCCACAGAAAGAGCAAGAAACACCGTAATAAATATCGGTACTGGGAAAGAAACAAAAACCTATCATCTATACCAGAAAATTGCAGAGATAATGAATAGCAAAATAGAACCAAAGCGTGGTGATGCAAGACCAGGGGATATTAGACATAGCTGCCTCGATATTAAGAGGGCAAAAGAAATCCTAAACTGGGAACCAGAAACAGAACTGGAAGATGGCATAAGGGAAACCGTAAAATACTTTAAGGAAACACCCTAAATCAACAACGTACAAATGGCGAGGCAATACTCAAAAGTATCAATAACAAAAACATGAGGAAAGATAAATAAAAAAGGAGGTCTTTTTTTCATGGATAAACTCATTGAACAGGAGCTTTACTGCTCTGTCTGTGGGAAAACAAAACCCATTCCCTACTGCTGTGGGAAAGAGATGGATTTTGTGGATGGGGTTTTCTTTTGTTCTTCCTGCGGCAGAGAGACCAAAATACCCAAGTGTTGCGGTAAAGAGATGAGTCTAAGAAACAAGGTAATAGATCTTAAAGAGGAAATATTCGGAAGATTGATATGATTGGTATTATAGCTTGTCCCGGTGGTAAACACTTCGCTGATAAAATTATTTCTCACCTGAATGCTATTTCCTATCAAAAATTCAGGGAAAAGATCAGTCTCCTCTCTGAAAAGTACAAACTTCCGAAAGAAGAGATAGTAAGGCAAACCAACCTTGTCTCTGACTTGCTTCCCGACAATCTTGAGGCATCTGGTCCCCCCAATGAGTACAGAAAACCACACTTTCAGGTACCTGTTAAATTTACACACTTTGCAAATGGCGAGTTTAAATCGGAGATACTCACAACAGTGAGAAATATGGATGTCTATATAATTCAAGACGTAGAAAATCACTACCCCCTCTACTTTAACAATCAGGAAGAACCGGAGATCCTTTCAATAAATGATCATCTCTTCTGCCTGTTTGTTACAGTAGATGCGGCTCTCCAGGCGGGGGCAAAACGTGTTACCGTGGTGCTTCCAACATATCCATACTCTCGTCAACATCAAAAAAAGGGAAGGGAGGGTTTAAGCGCCGCAAGAGTTGGACAGATACTGGAATACTTTGGTGTTGCAAGAATAATTACTCTAGACATCCACTCAAAAGAAATTGAAAACAGTTTTAACCATCTGCGGTTGGAAAATCTTCATGCCTCATATCAAATATTAAAGGTGCTTTCTACAGTAATTGATCTCAAGGACGAAAACCTTACCATTGTGTCCCCGGATACAGGCTCTGTACTT
>Ga0256914_1000445_pt1 | contig 40944 bp, 36 predicted proteins | sample HulkmetaG_FD_191571 | JGI IMG/M metagenome (GOLD analysis project Ga0256914, IMG submission 191571) | Hydrothermal chimney microbial communities from Main Endeavour vent field at the Juan de Fuca Ridge, Pacific Ocean - Hulk | ecosystem: Environmental > Aquatic > Marine > Hydrothermal vents ... | reverse complement strand
AACGCAACATCTCCTTGATCCGCCAGGCAACTGCAGTATCCTTGGCAAAGTCCTCAAGCTCGGCCAGGAGGGCCTTCTGATACTCTGTCAGCTCTCCATCGGCAGCCTTGAGCACTGCCCAGCGCACTCCGGAAGGCATGGAGCCTTGCCTGCTCTCCTTGCGCCTTACTTGATCAAGAGCCGTGTTGAACTGCTTCACCATATGAAACCAGTCCACTACGGTCTCTGAGTTGGGAAAGCTCTCCTCTATCCCTGAGATGAAGGCCTTGGACATGTCACAGACCGCCACGGCAATACGGTGAACAAAGCTGAGATCAAGGCCCTCCATGGCCTTATCCACATAATGAAACACTATGCGCCATAGACTGTTGTCCGTGATACCCATATGTGCGGCTGCTGGCCCAACCGGCATATGTCGCACCAGCATCAGGGCTGCCTGCTCAAAAAGCAGGGTGAACTTGCTGCCCTTTCTTGCCCAGGGAGCCTTGACACTCTTCACACCATGGTCTGGGCACCTGGTCCTTGGAATCTTTGCTGTGATGTAGCAGTGGTGCTGGAAGAAATTGAGATGCCTCCAGGTCTTTTCTTGAAAATCGTGAGCCTTGCACATCTTACCACACACAGGACAGGGATATTGTGCACTGCCACTTGAAGCAGATTCTCCTATTGGTCATTGATCCTGACCTTTCCAATTTAGCGGACAATGTCTATTTTCCGCCCTGATGCTCTTCAAAACTTGCAGGCTGCAAGGTTTGTGTAATAATACTTCATTCATGGAAATATTATTACACATATGCTGCGGGCCTTGCTCGATGTATCCTGTAAAGGTACTCAAGAAAAAGGGGATCAAGCCCACGGGATTTTTCTTCAACCCCAATATTCATCCCTTCATGGAACTCGAACGCAGGATAAATGCCCTTGACACTGTATCCAAGGCCCTGGATTTTTCTGTAATATGGGATACCAGTGGATATGGGCTAAAGACGTGGTTGAATGCCCTCGAAGGAAAATTTGACTTTGAACAAAGGTGTCCTGTCTGCTATGAAATGAGGCTTGAGAAAACAGCCAAGATGGCCAACAAGATGAATATCCCGACCATCTCCACCACTCTTTTATACAGCAAGTACCAAAAACACGACGTCATTTTGGAGACAGGAAGAAGGGCAGCCAAAAGACACGGAGTGGAATTTTATTATGAGGATTTCAGGAAGGGATGGCAGGAGGGCATAGATGCCAGCATTGAACTTGGCATTTACAGACAGCCCTATTGTGGCTGTATCTTCAGTGAGGCGGAGCGGTATTCCAAAAGGATGGATAGGCTTATGAAAAAGCTCAAGGGCAAGACCAGAGACTCCTTAGAAATGCTAAAGGAGGGAGGCATAAAATGAGTCCCTTTAATGAACTTGGCAAACTTTTGCTGTTTGTGGGTCTCTTCATGGTCATTGCAGGCCTCGTTCTCGTTTTTCTTCCCAAGATTCCATTCATAGGAAGGCTTCCAGGAGACATTGTCATAAAGAAGGGCAACTTCACCTTTTATTTCCCCCTGGCAACCTCTATCCTGCTTAGCATCATCCTAACCATTTTATTTTCCATCTTCCGCAAATGAAGAGACGTAACCTTTTAAAGAACGCGTTCTTTTGGCTACTTGGCGCAAGCCTTTCCTGGCCCCTTTTTGCATTTGTGCAAAAAAAGCGCTACCGGCCACCAAGGGAACAGAGGATTTCCAAGAATCTGAAATGTGGAGAATTTGTGGTAGAGCCGGAATTTGTACTCTTTGAAACCGGAAATGGACCTGTTGCCATTTCGAGAACCTGCACCCATCTTGGCTGCAGGATAAACTACCTTGAAGACAAAAAGATCTTCCTATGCCCCTGTCACCAAAGCAGATTTTCCCAGCAGGGGAAATACATATCTGGGCCTGCCAAAAAGGATCTTGGCACTTACAAAGTTGCCAAGATGGAAGATGGCCAAGGGTTTATAGTGTATCTTCCTGCATGAAAGAGATCACCTATGGACAGATAGCACTGACATGCCTCCTGCTATCCCTTGTAACGGGGTTTGTAGTGGGCTACCAGTATGAAGTGTCAGCCCCATTCATATCCACAACTGCCATTGAGGCCACCCTGCCTTTTGGATGGTTCTGGCGCTCGCTTCATTTCTGGACTAGCCAGGGTTTTGTGATCTTCCTCTGCCTCCACAGCTTTGACACCTGGCAAGGGATGAACATAGGGCAAGGCAAACGGCTCAAGATACACTGGACCATAATTACCATTACAATCCCCCTCGGCATACTCGCACTCTTTTCAGGATATGTCCTCAGATTCGATGGAACAGGACAGGCTGCAGGTGCAATTGCAGAGCACCTCCTTCTTGCTGTGCCCTGGATTGGAAAGGCGCTGAACAGACTCTTCATGGCCATAGGCAGCGAAGGCTTGAACAGGCTTTACGTGGTCCACATCCTTGCAGGTATTTTATGTTGGGCACTCGGCACATGGTATCACACCAGGACAGTTCGGATAAATTTTGCTTCCTTCGGCCTGACAACACTGTTTTTCATTGTGTTTTGCATGTTCATTAGGGCACCCATAGATCTTCCCTTGAGCCATCTGCACCTCATTCATGGCCCCTGGTTCTTCCTGGGCATACAGGAGCTTCTCAGACATTTCAGCCCCTTGATAGCGGGGATACTCTTTCCTGTAATACCTGTAGTGACTGTAGCTGCACTGCCTTGGATCAAACGAAAGGAGAGTGCCTATCTCATACTTCTCATGTGGACTTTTGCCTATGCTGGGGTTACCTTGGTAGGCATTTTGAGGACAGGTTGATGGATTCAGCAGTCTTGGCCACCATAATTTCGTTCATTCTCCTGGTGACTGGCATAGCCGGCATGATACTGCCTGGCCTTCCAGGAGCACTTCTAGTATGGCTCGGCATCGTAGCCTACGGCTTCCTCAATCCCCACGTCCACTGGACCATGACCTTTTTCCTGTTGGAGGGCCTGTTGGCCCTTTTGACCTATGTCGTGGATTATCTTGCCACAATCTGGGGAGTAAAAAAATTCAAAGGGACAAAGGCAGGCGCCATCGGGGCAGTCCTTGGGATGTTCTTTGTATTCATCTTGGGGCCTCCAGGTCTGATAATCGGACCTTTTCTCGGTGCTGTGACTGGTGAGCTTGTTGCCGGAGGTGAGATGCGCCAGGCTCTGACTTCAGGCTTTGGAACCTTTATTGGCTTCCTTATTGCGACATTTATACGGCTTCTTATATGTGGAATCATGATAAGCTGGTTTGTGGCTAAGGTGATAGCCTCCATTCCCCACCATTCCTTGCCCTTTTAACAAGCCCTTCTGCCTCGACATGCCTTTTGTTACAGGCTGGTTCTAAATTCCATCGCCTTTTTAAGGGTCATCTGGTCAGCATATTTCAGATCGGTTCCCATAGGTATACCGCATGCTATTCGTGAAGCCTTTACCCCTGTTTCCGTAATCACCTGAGAGAGATAGTTTGCCGTAGCCTCTCCAGCAGCAGTGCTGCTTGTTGCAATTATCACCTCTTCCACATGCCCACCCTCAAGTCTTGAAAGAAGCTCCTTGATCTTCAGCTGTTCAGGCCCTATGCCTTCCATCGGCGCTAACACACCTTGCAGTACATGATAGACGCCTCTAAAACAGCCTGCCTTTTCCATTGCCAGGACGTCCCCAGGTTCCTCTACCACGCAGATCAATGAAGCATCCCTCTTGGGGTTGCTACAGATTGCGCATGGGTCCTGTTCCGAAAAGGTGTAGCACCTGGAGCAAAGCCCGATCCGCTCGTGAAGCACTCCAATGGATTCGGCAAGTTCCTGCGCCTGGGCTCGTGGCCACCTTAGGATCTGAAGCGCAAGCCTTGTGGCGCTCTTCTCTCCTATACCTGGCAAACGCTGAAGATTTTTTACCAGCCTCTCAAGGGCTGGAGGCATAGACATTTGCATATTCAATCAGAATAGCCCTGGCATCTTGAGGCCGCCTGTGATCTTGGCCATCTCCGACTCCACCATCTCCTTGGAACGGGTAAGGGCCTCGTTCACTGCCGCGACCACCAGATCCTGTAGCATCTCCACATCTTCAGGGTCAACAACCTCTTTTTCTATCGAGAGGGAAACGATCTCTGGCTTCCCATTAGCCACTGCCTTAACCATGCCCCCTCCGACACTCACCTCCACTGTCTTTTTGGCAAGCTCTTCCTGGGTCTTGGCGATCTTGTTCTGGAGGATCTGGGCCTGTCTCATCATTTCTTTCATATTGGGGTTCATATATCAATCTCCTGTCTTTTTCTTCCTGTACTTCCTGTTGTTATAAAAAGTAACATTGCTGATCCTGGCTTGGAAGAGGTTTATGGCCTCCTGAACCAAAGGCCTGCCAATGAGCTTTTCTCTCTTGCTGTTACCCTTGACATGTGAAGAAGTGCTGGAGCCTTTTGTATCTTTTTGACCATTTCTTATCATCTTGAAGGAAATGGTCACTGGCCTTTTGAAAAACTCCTGAGCCATGTGGTTTATTCTGTCACTATTTTCCCTGTCACAAAGCATCTCTCCTGTCACATCAGGGGGGCAGAAGACCTCAAGCTGGGATTCCCCGTGGATCTTGAGGCCCTTACAGGCTTCGAGTACGCTTCCTATGCTTGGCCGCTGCCTTTTCACAGTTTCTACGAAATCCTTCCAGGAATCCTCGATACCCCTGACAGGGCCAGGCAAGACAGGCTGTCCATCAGGTTGCTGCCCAGTAACTGCCTGGGAAGACGTCAAGCTCCTTGGGCCTACGGCTTCATGAAGATCGTCCCTGCCGATAGAATCTGGACCTGTAGGTTGGCCGGTCTGTGTTGCCTGTCCAGGGGAACATAGTTTCAGAATGCTTTTCACCTTGTCCATCAGCTCGTCAATGCCTGAAAATTCCTTCAGGGTGCAAAGCCTCATGAGCAGTATCTCGAGGCTCATCCTGGGATCGCTACTCTTGTAAATATCCTCCATAGATGAGGATAGTATCTGCATGGCATGAAGTATCTGATGAAAGGTGCTCTGATGAAATCTCTGCCTCAGCATGTCCAGCCTCTTTTTATCCATCTCCAGCAGGGAAAGGGCCTCAGAGGCTTCCAGTTTCTTTATTATTGCCAGATCCCGAAAAAATTTCAGAAGATCCCCTGCAAGCCTCTGGAGGTCGGCGCCAAGCCTGTATGCCTTGTCCAACAGAGACAGCACCGAGGTCATGTCTGCTGCCAAGATGGAATATGCCAGATTTTCAACGGTCTCGACTCCCAGTACACCAAGGGCCTCACAGACCTCTTCATAGCTCTTTGCCCCAAAGGCAGCCACTTGGTCCAAAAGGCTCAAGCTGTCCCTGACGCTTCCTTCAGCCTCTCTGGCCAACAGGACAGTAGCCTGCCTTGGAATGGCAAGGCCTTCCTTTTCCACGATCATGTCCAGATGATCCGCCAGCACCTCTTCAGGCAGCCGTCTGAATTCGAAATGTTGGCACCTGGAATGAATGGTTGGCGGAATCTTTCTCGGCTCTGTTGTGGCAAACACAAAATAGGCATGGGGAGGCGGCTCTTCCAAGGTCTTCAAAAGTGCGTTGAAGGCCTCTTTTGTGAGCATGTGGACTTCATCTATGATGTAGATCCTGAAACGGCATTGGGCTGGCTGGAAACGGATATCCTCCCTCAACTGCCTTATTTCGTCAATGCCACGGTTTGAGGCCCCGTCTATCTCATTCACGTCTACGTTGTGGCCTGCGGTTATCTGTCGGCAAATGGAGCATTGGTTGCAGGGGACCGGAACTGGGCCTTTTTCACAATTTAAGGCCTTTGCAAGGATGCGGGCCACAGAAGTCTTTCCCACACCTCTTGGCCCGCTGAAAAGGAGGGCATGAGCAACACGATCGTTTTTCAGCGCATTTTGAAGCGTCCTAGTCACATGGCCCTGGCCTATAACATCTTCGAAGGTCTGGGGTCTCCATTTTCTGGCCAGTACTAAATAAGACATTTTACACGCTGTGGAGTATCTCTAAAAAGGAAAACTATTAAAAGAAAAAAGATGATAGCCAGGCACCCCTGCGGCACACGAAGGGTCCCACTACCGTTGCTTCCTTCCGGACCTGGCGGGGTTCGCGGGATTTCGTTGCGCAGGACCCGGCTATCAAAAAGATCTTCTGTATATGGCGGAGAGGGTGGGATTCGAACCCACGGTGCGCTGTTAACGCACACACGATTTCCAATCGTGCCCCTTCGGCCGCTCGGGCACCTCTCCTGAATCTTACGAAACAGGGTTTAACCTTATACCCTTATTACCTCTTTTCAGTCAACAATAAAAGAACCAAAATATGGCGGAGAGGGTGGGATTCGAACCCACGGTGCGCCTACTAAGCGCACAGACGATTTCGAGTCGCCCCCGTTACGACCGCTTCGGTACCTCTCCGTATCCATGGTCAGAACTTATGCCCACTTTTCTGGAAAACTTGTCGGCTTCTTAGCTTCTATTGGCAAAAAATAATTATGGTGCCGAAGATATCAAATCTGCATTTCCAAGGCAAGAAGCGCGTTTGGCTCCTCACTGCTATGACTTACCTAACTCGTCCTTGCTTTCAGCCCTTGTAACCGCATTATATATCAGGGCAATAACCAGACCTCCAATGGCACCGTCAAAAAATGCCCAGACAGCGCCTATGATACCTCCCACGAAGCCTGGTTTGTATCCAATGTAAACAGAACCCATTACTTCCACAAACTGAACACACCAGCCAATGGCAGACACCCATCCAGCCAACAGAATCACCATCGACCAGGTAAGGCCCAAAGAAACAGCCAACGCCTTGGGATCTATTTTCTTCATTTCATTCTTCCTCCAGCCTGTGACCTCAACCCGCCGATGACTGCCTGCGTCTTTTAAAAAAATCCTTCAAGAGCTGGGAGCATTCAGCAGCAAGCACGCCTTCTGTCACCTCTATCCGATGATTTAAGCCAGGCACCTCATTGATATCCATCACTGAACCAAAGGCACCGCTTACAGGATCCCGGGCCCCAAAGACCACACCCTTGACACGCGCCCAAACCATTGCCCCTGCACACATGACACATGGTTCTAGGGTTGAAATCAGCCAGGAGTCGGTCAACCTGTAATTGCCAACCTTCCCGGCTGCGAGCCTAAGGGCCAATATCTCGGCATGTGCCGTAGGGTCATCGAGTGAAATGGGACAATTATGTGCTGAAGCAAGGATCTGCCCTGCCCCAGAAACCACCACTGCCCCCACAGGCACTTCACCCTTTTTCCAGGCCCTTATTGCCTGCAAAATGGCCTGTTTCATAAAAAACTCTGCCTTATTATCAGAAAATTCAAACATGGCTCTATGTCCTGCTCGGGCCTATGAGTCCTTGTTCTGCAAAGCTGAAATAACTTCCTGGGCCTCCAATAATGATATGATCTAAAACCTGAATATCAAGGACTCCGGCAGCACGCACAAGCTTTTCGGTTATCTCCTTATCTGCCAGAGAGGGTTCAAGGGAACCCGAAGGATGGTTGTGGGCAAAGATAAGGGAGGTTGCGTTCTTCAAAAGAGCCCTTCTCATCACTTCCCTTGGATAAACAGCTGTGACATTTGCTGTGCCCATAAAAAGCTCCTCAAGGTCTATGACAGCATTCTGGGGATCCAGAAATACCGCCACGAAGACCTCCCTGTCCTTGAAAGATAAGGCATGACACAAATAATCCGTCATGTCGGAGGCTGAACGGATCTGAGGCCTGCTCGTGAGCTGCTGCCTTAAAAACCTCCTTGCCACCTCATGAATGAACTTGAGGGCAAATATGTTGTTTGGCCCAACGCCTTTTATCTTCTGAAGCTCTTCTGATTCAGCCTCAAGAATTGCCGCAAGGGAACCAAAGTAGCCTATGAGGTCCCTGGCTGGGCCTTTGCAGTCCTTCCTCGGTGTCCCAAGTGCAAGGAGAACCTCGACGATTTCCTCGTCAATGAAGGATTCCAGGCCATAGTTTAGAAACCTTTCCCTCAGTCTTTGCCTGTGGCCCTGCGCCATATCAGCCCTGCTTTTCCCTTTTTATGCCGTATTTTTTCATCTTGTACCTCAAAACCCGCTCGCTGATCCCCAAAAGTTCTGCCGCCCTGGTCTGTACCCAATTCTTTGCCTTAAGGGCCTTCAGGATCTCCTCCTTTTCCACCTGCCTGAGCCTGGCCTCAAGATCCTGGCCCACCTCAGTACCTGGCTCAAAATCAACAGGTATATCCGAGGCCTTTATTACATTTCCTCGGCAGAGGGTTACGAGCCTTTGAATAATGTGCTCCAATTCCCTGACATTCCCAGGCCAGTTGTATTTCACCAGTTTGTCCATGGCCTCTGAGGAAATGCGCACAGGTTTTGCCTGATATTTCTCCAAAAAGAGGTTTACAAGATCCGGTATGTCCTCCCTCCGTTCCCTGAGAGGAGGCAGGTGAATCTCAAAGACATTCAGGCGGAAATAGAGATCCTGCCTGAAGAGCCCCTGGTCGATCATCGTCTTGAGGTCCCGGTTGGTGGCCGCCACGATCCTCACATCCACCTCTACAGGCTGTAAGGCTCCAAGTGGGGTCATCTTCTTTTCCTGGAGCACCCTCAAAAGCTTTGCCTGGAGGTGCTCAGGAAGCTCTCCTATTTCATCCAAGAATATCGTGCCCCGCTGGGCAAATTCAAAAAGGCCCTTTTTGTCCCTGGCTGCCCCTGTAAACGCCCCTTTCTTGTGGCCGAAGAGCTCGCTTTCAAACAGGTTTTCAGGGATTGCGGCACAGTTCACCTCTACGAACTGATAATCCTTTCGGGGGCTCAGTTCATGAACGAGCCTTGCCATCAATTCCTTGCCTGTACCTGTTTCACCATAGATCAAGACAGGCCAAGGGGTTGCCGCCACCCTCCTTGCAGTAGAAACCGCCTCTTTCATGGCCTGGCTTCTCCCAATAAAGGTGAGAGGGATCCTGCTGTCTTCTATCTCCTCACTCACCTCTTTCAGGTCTTCTTCTGTCTCCACCCTGGTCACAGCCGCCTCAACCTTTTGAAGCAGCACCTTGAGGTCCACGGGCTTTTCCAGGAAATCACAAGCCCCCAGCTTCATGACCTTCACGGCCGTATCCACCGCGCCGTATGCCGTGATCATAATGACCTGGACCATTGGGTTAACCTTCATGAGTTCTTCAAGCACCTGATCACCATTCATGTCTGGCATCCTGTGATCCAGCAGGACAACTGGGATAAATTCCTTCTTGAACGACTCTATGGCCATATGACCATTTTCAGCCTCTACTGCCTCAAACCCCTTCTCTTCGAGAAACTGCCTGATAATGCTTCTTTGGAGTGGTTCATCATCCACGATAAGAATTTTCATACGCCATCCTCCCCTGTTAAGCCCTCACAGGGAAACCCAATTCCATCACAAAGGTATCGTTTTTCAAACTGGCCCGTATAAACCCCTGATGGGCTGTCATGATGCGCTGACATATAGGAAGACCAAGCCCCGTCCCTCTGGTCTTCAATGTGAAATACGGATCGAAGATCTGCTGAAGCTTCTCTTCAGAAGGGACATTGCCCTGATTGGATATCCTAATGATCTGAAATCCGCCTTTAAGCAAAAACTCGATGACAATAGCACCTCCCTTGGGCTGGGCATCCAGGGCATTTGAAAGCAGATTTTCAAACAACTGATGGACAAGATGCGGGTCTGCCTCCACCTCTGTTTCCTCTTTGATCCTGAAATCCACGTCTATATCCCTTACCTTCCTGGTCGATTCGATACTAAAAAGGGCCTTTCTCAACTCACTCGATAGAAGAATGCGTTCTTTGGACGGCTTCAAAGGCCTGGCATATGACAAAAGTCCAGAGATTATCCTCTCTGTCCTCGACAGCTCTTCTTGTAAAAGGCTCAGCAATTTAAGGTGCTTGTCAGGAACGCCATCATGGTCCATAAGGATCTTCTGAATCCCCATGGACACACTGTTGAGGGGATTTCTTATCTCGTGGGCTATGGTTGCTGCCGAGCGGCCAAGGCTTGCCTCGTGGCGCTCTTGAAAAAGACGCTCCTCATACTCCCGCATCTTTTCCAGATATGCAGCCTGATGCCTATATAAAAGCCAAGTGACAATGCCCCCGGTCACTATGAGCACAGCAGAAAAAATCAGCAGAAGCGTCCAAATATTGCGCTGTCTCTGCCTGAGAGACGAAGCGTCCATGCCCAGAACAAGGACGTCATTTCCAAGATCAAACTGCACCCTGACCACTGGCCCAGTTGGCGTATCCACATATTCCACATCCCCCTTCTTGTCGCACACCTCGGGGCACCCCCACCCGTTTCGCTCACGGCACGCACTCTCCTTGTCTGTTACCTTTACAAATCTTACCCCAGCCAGGTGCGAAATCTCTTTAAGGGTGTTGTCAAGGCTTATCCTTTGCTGGATGTTGAGCACATTTGAGGCGTCTATTCCAGTAATGACACACACGTTGTTGTTACTATTGAATGGACTGTTGAGGACGAATACCTTGTTCTGCTGAAATAGCCGCAAGGCAGAAATGGATTTGCACAAGAAGCTGAAATTATTGCCCAGCCACCCGTGCCGGCTTTCTATGAGTTGCCCGCCATGCCTTTCCATTATGGTGATCCCTGTCAAGCCTGCCTCCCTGGCGAATGCCGCCAATTCTTCAGGCACAAATGGCTCTATGTGATGGAGGTAGCGGATGAATTTGATTTGACTCCTCAAAAACGAAGATATGATCTGCCTGGTGATCTTCCCGGCTTCAATGGCATTTTGGGCATTCAGTTTTATTATCTCAGCCGCAAGTCTTGCATGATCTCTGGCCTCGTCCAGAAAGACCCTGTCAAGGTATCTCGTCTGCCAGACGGCCACAGACACAGCCACGCCCAGTATCACCATAAAGGCTATGAGATTGGCCTTCCAAAGATTAGGAAAAACCGAATCTCCTTCTGGCCTGCCGCTTTTTTCAGCCATTACACAGGCTACCTGCCATGACCCCTTCCATGGCCTCTTCCCCTATGGCCACGCATTCCCTTGTGCCTTGATCCAGTGGCCTTTCTAAGTCTCTTCTTTATTCCAGTCATATCGTGCAATTGAGGTGTGCATATCTTTTCTGCGTTGATCACCCCATTGTCTTTGGTGGACACCCAAAGCCTTATATGGGACCCAGGTTTGATATTGCCAACATCTCCAGGGGTGGATATGGCGATGGATCTGTTTTCCCCACTGACACTGTCGCGGACAGTCACTATCTTTCCTGCCCTATCTATACTGACCACAAAACCATCCATCAATTCGGCAGCACTGGCTCGGTAGCCCCAAAACGACAAGAGTAAACACATTGCCATATATGGCCAGAGGGAGGCTTGATTTTTAGTGTTGAAAATCGTCATGGTGCATGTTCTTAGAAATTATTTCCAGATGCCTCATTATACAAATATTCACTCAAATAAACATTTCTATTCAAAGTTCTTTTATACAAAAAGGATACCATATCAAAAACCCTTTATAAATATTGAAGATTTTCCTTTTTTTCCCATCTAGCCCAATAAAAATGGCCCCATATAATCGACAAATTTGTCGATCATCAACGCTGCATTGTCGAACATACCGAAGACGACGCAGGCTTACTCAAAAGATAACCACTTGTTTTAAAAAGGAAAAAATGCGTGCTCAAATCTGGCACACTCCTTGAGTAATAAACTGCAAACGTAACACAAAGGAGAACAAAAATGAAAAAACAAAACGGATTCTTACTAAAAGGGGCGATCATAGCAGGAGCACTTTTCATGGCCATTCCTGCAATGGCTACAGATTATAACAGTTATAGCCTTCAGGAATTGTCTCAGATGAGAGGGACAATGATGAATAAGTCTGTAGAAGAGAGAAATGCCTTCAGGGATGCCTGGAGAGAAAAGATGCGAAACGCCACACCTGAAGAAAGATCACAGTACAGCAGAGGCAGATACCAAAACCGAAGCAACCAAAGCGGACAGTATGGCAAATACGGGCAAGGAAATTGTGATGGCACAGGCTATGGGCGGGGCCAAGGTCATGGCCGCGGCCGCAGATAAAAAACATAAGAGCATTCCAAAGACAAAAACAAGGAGGAAATGACAATATGAAATCCCTAAAGGACATCAGCATGATCATTGCGGCAACATGTATCATTGTTGGCGCAAACAACGCCGTGGCAGCAGGCTTTGGCAACGGCAACGGAAATTCTTTCGCGCCTGGACCCCAGTCCATGGTCTCACAGCTGCCCTTTGAAGAATTGAGCCAACAGGAAAAGGACGGCCTGGTCAAGATGAGGGAAGAAGAAAAACTTGCCCGAGACGTTTACATATACCTGAATGATCTGTGGCAAAATCGCGTATTTTCCAGGATAGCCGAGTCGGAACAGCGCCACATGGACGCTGTGGCTGCCCTCTTGGCAAAATACGGCATTACTGACCCAGTAAATGGAATGGGACCCGGACAATTCAATTCCTCTGAAATGCAGGATCTTTACAACAGCCTCACGGCAAAGGGAGCGACCAGCCTTGAGGAAGCCCTTCTCGTTGGTGCAACCATTGAAGATCTCGACATAAAGGATCTCGAAGAACTATTAAAGACATCCGACAATGAAGACATCTTGACCATATATCAAAACCTTGTGAAGGGTTCCAGGAACCATCTGAGGGCTTTTACCTCCCAGCTTTCCAATCTGGGAATAACCTATCAGGCCCAGTTCCTCACGCAGGAAGAAGTGGATTCCATAATCAAGAGTCCATGGGAAAGGGGACGGGTGGACAAGGATGGCAACTTGGTCTCTGGCCCCAGAGGCTTTGGCAAAAGAGGCCCAAGATCGGGAGCCATCAGGGGTTCCAGGACCAACTTCATTGATATGGACGGAGATGGCATCTGCGACAATCTGACCATTTAGATAAAAGAGCAAAGGAGGCATCTGCGCCTCTTTTGCTTTTTCTAGCTTACAGCAGCCCATTGATCTTATGCAATAATGACATATTCAGGGGCATAAAAAATTAAGGATTTGGCTTCAAGAACAGACGCAAGAGAAGAACAACTGCAGACATATTGTATTGATATTTCAGGATTAATTTTGTGTGTTTACAGTCAGTTAACAAAAGAGCGATTTACCTTGAAAGTACATGGAAAAATCACGTTTTCATTCTTGGAGGTGGCAGACATGAAACTGCCATGACCGTCTTTAAGGGCAACCTTTTAGACATGAGGTACAGAGAAACAAAAGGAAGGAGGATGTTATGAACAAGGACTTTTCTATACTTATCCTTTTACTTATTCTGATCGTTCTTCTGGGTTGCGCCGCCCAGTCTGGCTGGACGCCCACCATTGACACACCGATGACTGAATCCAAACCTGTCAAGGCGGTCTCCACCCAAAAGAAGACTGCTGCCCCCCATAAAAGGGTGGTGCATGTAAAAAAACCAGTGCGTACCGTAACGGCCCGAAAGGTCTACCATGAACAAAAACCAAGGATCATTCAGGCCGTAAACACGTACAGACCGCAACATACATACGCACAGGATCTCACAGAGTGCAAAATGCTGGCCCAGCAAGTGGCAGGATATACTCCTGAAGAAACCATCAAGGGCGGGCTCATCGGTGGTGCCATAGGAGCAGCTGCAGGGGCTGCTATTGGAGCGGTGCTTGGCCACGCAGGCAAAGGAGCCGCCATTGGGGCTGCTGCAGGAGGAATTGGAGGAGGTGCCTATCAGGGGTTATCGGCAGAGCAGAGATATAAACGGGCATATATACGTTGCATGAGAAACCGTGGCTACAGTGTCCTGAATTAGACGCTCACATGGATACGCTCTGACTCGTCAGGTTCGCATCCAGACAGTGGCGCACGGCCTTCAAGAGCTTGTCTGGATTAAAAGGCTTCTTGATCAGCAGGGCAGGCACACGGCCCTGCTGAAATTCAGAGATATCTGCCCTTGAACTATAGCCACTGCAAAACAAGATCCTCGCAGTGGGGTCTGTCTTCAATATCTCTTTCGAGGCCTTTATCCCGTCCATTTCAGGCATTACGACATCCATCAAGATCAGGCTGATTTCCGGAAACAATGAACGATAGATGGAGACGGCCTCTCGACCATTCTTGGCCATTATGGTCCGGTAACCATGGGGGCGCAAAATCTCGCAGGCCAGGTCTCTTATCAGTTCCTCATCATCCACAATAAGAATGGCCTCACTGCCAGAAAGCTTGCCATCGGATTCAGTCTCCCTTGAAACGTATTCCTTTGGCAGGGAAACCCTGAAGTAAAGCTCGAACAAGGTACCCTTACCAGGTACAGTCTTGACATCTATGACACCGCCGAGACTCTCCAAGATGCCATAAACCATAGCCAGGCCAAGCCCTGAACCCTTCCCCACCTCCTTGGTCGTAAAGAAGGGATCGAAGATCCTGTCTATAATGTCCTGAGAGATTCCCGTGCCTGTATCAGAAACAGCAAGCTTGACAAAGGCGCTATGGTTCGTGCGCCCCCTGAATGATGCAGGCAGCTCGTCCACGGAACAAAGACGGGTGGAAATACGAAGAGTCCCGCCATGGGGCATTGCATCCCGTGCATTGATACAAAGATTCAAGATGATCTGCTGAAGTTGAGATGCGTCACAGAGGATCTGGGGAACGTCATGGTCGAGATCGAATTCCAGCATGATGTTCTTTGGGAAAGAACTTTTCAGTAGGGCAAGGGATTCTTCAATTACCTCGTTGATCCTGCAAGTCGCATCCTCTTGAGGGGTTGTCTCCCTGCTAAAAACCAGCATCTTTTTGACCAGGGCTGCAGCCCTGAGACTCGAATTTTCTATGATCTCCACAAACCTAGCCAGGTCTGGCCTGTCGCCCACCTTTTCCTTTAACAGAGAAGTGAAACCTAAGATGCCTGTCAAAATATTATTGAAGTCATGGGCTATGCCTCCAGCCATAGTCCCGATGGACTCCATCTTTTGAGCCTGAAGAAGCTTTCTCTCCAATTCTTTCTGGCTGGTAAGATCTGTAACCAGAGCAAGACAGCCAAGCATGCTTCCATCATTAGGGTCCTGCACCGGGACGCTACTCATAAGTGCCGGGATGGGTTTGTTTTCCACAGATTGAAAGAGTATTTCTTCCTTGGCCTGGAGGCCTGAATAATTGGCCATCAGTAGTGAAAGGAGCTTTCTTTTTTCATCACGATCTGGCACAAAGTCATAGATCCGGCAGCCTGTAAGATCATCCTTGCCTATCAACATGTTCATCTTCCTGTTGGAAAATATCACAGAGCCCTCTTCATTGATGATCATTATGCCTTCATTAATATTTTCGACGATCTGCCTATGCTTCTTTTCTGACGTTTCAATCTGCCTGTAGAGATTGGCATTCTCTATGGCCATTGCTATATGATTGGCAAAACTTGTTAGGAAATCCCTGTCTATTTCCTTTATGAAGTCCTTGTCAGAGGTATTGTCCCCTACCATGATGCCCACAACCTGTCCCCTTACAGACATGGGCACGATCACGAAGGCCTTTGGCTGAAAGGCCTTAAGTAAAGGATTCTTCCTGTTTAACGCAAGAGTACCCACGTCTTCCACCAGGATGGGCTTTTGAGCCTGGGCAGCCCTAGCGATGATATTGTTCTTTTTGTCAATAGGGATGTGGTATTCTTTGAGTTTTTCCAACGTCTCATCGTCGATGCCTGCTGCATGGATGAGATTTAGCTTCCTGCCTTCCCGGTCGACCAGGAAGACGCCGGCTCTTTCGAGCCTGGCTATGTGCATCATGCGCTTTAGGACCTGGTCGAGCAATTCCTTGAGATCCAGAGTGGAAAGGATTGCGGTACTTGTTTCGTAGAGTGCCGAGAGCTGATCAATCCTGTTTTCCAATTCCTTATTAAGGGCATAGATCTTTTCATACTTTTCCTGAAGCAGCTGCTTGTCTTTTTCAACCTCACGGATAGACTCCCTGGCGATTTTCCATGGGGCCACCACGTGAAAGAACTTGCTCTTGAACCTGGATTGGGGTTTCCAAGAAATATGATATTCACAGAAGGGCTTCCCATCGAAGAAGCACTGTGATTCTTCCACCGTACAAGCATCACCTCCCCACACAGTGGGAATTGCAGAATATATCCCCTTGTTATAAAGGCAGAAGTCCCTGCTCAATTTCAGATCGCTGTTCCAGTGCAACTGAACCACTGCATCTTTCTGACTGAGGCTTATCAAGGAAATGGTCTTGGTCCTGTTGAATTTATCGTTGATGCGCTGGGCATAGCCGAGGATGTTCCTTGGGTTTCCAAATGCGTAGATAAATATCTTTTGGACATAGCCAAATCTTTTCTGCATTATGGAATTGTATCCTATCTGGTAGGCAATATTTTCATCCCCTAATATCTTTTTAGCATTTTCATAAAGCTTAATAATAACATTTGAGGATACCCAGTTGTTTGGGTCAGACAGAAATGCCTCTTTGTCTGGTATTCCATCCAGTACATCATCCAGACCCTTAAATAACTCCTTTACTTTTCCAGGTGCCTGTTCTTTGACATATTGGATAATGGCCAGGCAATTTAGACAGCTATTATGCTTTTCCATGTTCTATTTTTTTGGCCAGATACATATCGTCTATTTTTGAGGCGATATTGTATTTTTTTAGCGTTTTCATGGAATTATCACGAAATAAATCCCATTTTTGTCTTTTAAAAAAATTTTAATTCATATATGTATAATAATAAATAGAATTTTTGGCACTTATCCTGCTGCTAAAATGATTAAGATTTGATTTAAGGAGGGGCAAATCGACAGCAAGACAATAATTTTCAAGCCTGCTTAAAAAGCTGAATCTCATATAAGCAGGGGTCCAGAATAGCAGCCTGAAGATGCGTCCCTCCATTATGTTTCTCCAAGGAGGAAGCCATGAAACACCCTAATCTGTTCAAAAACATGGGCATCAGTCAATTTTTCCAGCTGCCGTTCAATGTTTACTTAGCCAGAAAACTACCACTTTCATTTCTAAGAACCTACCTCTACCTCTGGGGCCTCTTTTACATAATACTCAAAATACGCATGTGCGCCAACATAGCTACCTGCCTTTCCATAATCAGAAGTGGCAGAAACATCCCCATGCCCCTGGCGATCAACCTCTTAAGGGCTGTCTGCGGAGTATTTGAACACTATCTGGAAAAGATGGTGATGGCGTACCGGCCTCTTGAGGAAACCAAAAGGTATCTTCAGGACAGGCTCGTCATCACCAACAGGCATGTGCTGGATGTGCTGGCCAGGCAGGGCAAAGGTGCAATACTGGTCACAGGCCACTTTGGAGCTGTAGAATATCTACCCCTGGCTCTGGCAATGAACGGCTACAAAATAGCCATGATATGCAGGTTCAAGACCAAGAGCCTGAAAGAGGCCCTTGTCAGAAAAGCCGACAGGTTTGGTGTGTTACTTATTGACGCAGATGAACCAAAGGTGGCATTCAGGGCCTTAAAGGCCATAAAGGATGGGAGATTCCTTATAACCGAATGTGATGAGTTTTCCGAATGGCGTTTTCACAAGAACCAAAAAGTGGATGTATTTGGCCGGATAATGCCTCGGGACAGGACCCTTGATTTCTTCTTCAAAAAGGCAAAGGTCCCTGCATTCATGACATTGGTCCACAGGCAAGGGGACAGGTTCATGCTCACAGTCGATTTCCTGGCAGATGGGAACAAGTGTACCTCGGTTTCTGCATACGCATGGAAAAAACTTGAAGAGTATATTTCAAAATATCCGTTTCAATGGTATCAGATAAAGGGCGCATCTAAATTTATACTGGAGCATAGTATTGAGCCAGAAGCAATTGACAATAGAACGGGTCAGGATATACCGGGTACGGATACCATTTTCAGTCCAAGTTTCTCATAGCTTGGCAAGGAGAAGCGAGAGCCAGGGTTTTATAGTCGAGGTAGAAGACGCAGATGGATTAAAGGGGTTTGGAGAAGGCACACCGAGAGACTATGTCACTGGAGAAACGGTAGCGGCATCGGAAAATGCCGCTACGAAGCTGTCTCAGATCTTCATTGGGAAAACCTTTAAAGAGCAGAAAGACTTGTTGTCCTTCTTGGAAGAAGCTGGCAATGCCCGCCTTGCGATGGATCATCCCTCTGCCTTTTGTGCATTAGAGATCGCCGTCCTCGACCTTTTTGCCAGAAAAAGGAACGTGCCCCTGTGGGGACTCTTTGTGAAAAAGCCTGCTGTCGACTCCCTCACCTATTCCTCGGTCTTGCCATTGCTCGACCAAAACCAACGCTCAAAATTCCTCGGCCTAACTGGTAAATTGGGGCTGGATCATGTCAAGGCCAAGGTATCAAACAAGGATCAGGCCGTTGAACTTGTCCACGAGATATTTACCATCCTCGGCCCTGAAACAGACTTGAGGCTTGATGCGAATGGTGCCTTTTCATGGGATGAGGCAGTTCGGGCCATTGAAGATATACGAAAAATGGGCTTAAGGGTGTCCGCCTTTGAGCAGCCAGTTCCCAAAGGTGATCTGGACGGTCTTAAAAGGGTTGAAAAGCAATCATCTATTCCAGTCATTGCAGATGAATCTGCCTGCACATTGGAAGAAATGGGGACCATCATATCAAATGGCATCTGCTCAGGCCTTAGTATCAGGTTGTCGAAGTGCGGAGGCATACTGAAGTGCATAAAGGCGATAAAAATGGCCAAAGAGGCTGGTTTGTTTTGCCAGTTGGGTTGCCATGTCGGTGAGACCTCCATTTTGGCAGCTGCTGGACGGCAACTGGCATCCATCTGTGGACCGTTCAAATATACAGAAGGGAGTTATTCCAAATTTGTGCTAGGAACTGACATCACTGAGACTCCGTGTGAATTTTCCTTTGGTGGGCACGCAAAAATCCCTGTGGGGCCAGGTCTTGGGATAGACGTATCCAAAAACCTTCTAAGTTCTTGTTCTCAGTTGATTTCTGAAACAGTTTGATGCCAATCCCATCGTCAATCCGCTGAAAATTCTCCACGTCAATATGGCACTCGTGAAATATGCATAGTCTTGTCCTGCCCCTCATTCAAATCATTTGCGGGCTTGCTCTCCTTATAGCAAGCGCTGAATGGCTTACTAGTTCATCGGTAAAGCTAGCCAGGTCCTTGGGCATACAACCTGTTATCATCGGGCTCACCATAATTGCCTTTGGCACTTCAGCTCCTGAACTCTTCGTCTCTTTGCTGGCAGCCTTCGAGGGCCAACCTGACATTGCTGTTGGAAACGTGATAGGAAGCAATATCGCAAACATCGGGTTAATACTCGGGATAGGGGCCATCAGCCGTCCATTTTCCATTCCAGCAAGGATATCACGTATTGAATTGCCCTTTCTGACAATTTCAATCTTCGGGCTAACTGTAGCTTCGTTTCTTGGCAAGATAAGTCGTGTTACAGCCGCCCTATTTTTTGCCTTTTTCATCTGTTACCTCTTTTTCATTTGGCAATACAAAAAAGGACTCCTGGCAGACCGAGAATCTGGTGCAACCACTTGGGCTTTTCATGAAGAACCCAGATATCTACTGAGGGTTACAGTAATAGCCCTGAGCATGATTGGGCTAGTTACAGGCTCCAAATATCTTATAATCGGTTCTGTTGAAGTCGCCCGCTTCTTTCATTGCCCAGAACTCATTATTGGCCTCAGCCTGACTGCAGTGGGGACGTCACTGCCTGAATTGGCAAGCACACTCTCAGCAGCGAGAAGGAGGCAAGGCGGCCTGATAATAGGTAACGTTTTGGGCAGCAACTTTGCCAACACGTGTGCAGTCTTGGGGATTACCGGCCTTGTCAAACCAGTGCAGATCAATCACCAGATCCTCATTAGAGACCTGCCAGTCATGGCGGTGTTGACCTTGGTCCTGTTTCCCATAATGAGAAGAAAACGCATAAAAAGGGAAGAAGGTCTCTTGCTTCTTATTGCCTATTTCACCTATATTATGCTACTTTATCTGAAAAATTAACACAGTCACGTGCACTACTCGTTTGGCAAGTTTTTTTGCCCCTCTCACATCTAACATTTTCGTTGCACCAAATGGCTGTTTTTTGAAGATGTCAACTTAATTGCATTAAAACGATTAATATCATTATAGATGGCATTTTTATCGTTATAAAAAATTCTTGTTAAATCAGCCAAATACAACTCAAAAAGTGTTTTGGAATCAGCACATTAATCATGAAGAAACTTGCAAGCCAAAGAATTTATTATTAAAAATCATGACTTATAAAAATTGGGATGCCATGTCTTTCATAGACTCGTGCAAATTGAATGTGTTGCTCAATGGGCACGACGTCAGGATTTGGCAAGTTGGCACATCAGCCCTTGCCATGCCTGGGTCCAAGGTGTGTCAAGGGAAAACTGGCAAGGCTTTACAGACTTAGGGAGGGAATATAAATGCTTAGAAATGCATTGAGATTGACATTGATTATGTTGTTGGGCACTGTTTTTTTCTCGTCTCAGGCCTTCAGTGCTGGTTTCCAATTGTTTAGCGAACTTTCCGCCCGTGGAACCGCCATGGGAGGGGCCTTGACCGGCAGGGACGACATAGCCGAAGTGGCTTGGTTCAATCCGGCTGCATCTTCCATGCTCGATGGATTGAAGCTGTCCTTTGGTACAGCCCTGGTGATCCCCCAGATGAAGCTTGAGCACGACGGCACCCACGACGACATGAAGGACAAGGTCTACCCCGTGCCCCACGTGTATGCTGCACTGCCAGTGGCAGAAAAATTCGGGGTATCCATGTCTGTCAATGTGCCTTATGGCCTCACTACAGAATGGCAAAACGATTGGCCAGGCAAATATTACGCAGTCTATACGGAGCTACGTTGTCTCTACCTTTCACCAGCCCTTTCGTTCAAACCATATGATTGGGTCGCCTTTGGAGTGGGCCCCAATTTTGTATATGCTACTGCCGACATGAGAAGAGCCCTGACACCTCAGGTACCAGGGCTCAAGACCAACATGAAGGGAAAAGACTGGGGCTATGGATATACCCTTTCCATGCTCTTGAAACCCTTCAAGGACTGGAATCTTGGTGTTACATACCATTCCCAAATCGACATAGACCTTTATGGCAAGGCCAGGTACTCCATGGACCTGCCTCCATTTCCCGCATCCAACATGTGGCTCGACATCAGGCTTCCTCGCACTGTGACAGTGGGCATCTCCACCACAGCAGTAAAAGATTGGAATTTTACGGCAGATTTCGTATGGACGGACTGGTCATCTTATGACTCACTGGACTTTCAATATGAACAGGCCCCAGGAACCGGCCAACCGGGAGTCGTGAGTATCCCTAGAAACTGGGAAGATGCCTGGGCTTTCAGATTTGGCGCTGAGTACACCCTCAATGACCAGTGGTTGCTAAGGGGAGGATTTGCCTACGACCAGTCGCCGATAGACAACAAGTGGAGGGAACCAACTCTTCCCACCAATGACCGCTGGGCATTTTCCGTTGGTACAGGCTGGAACTATAAACATATTGGCGTGGACGCTGCGTACTGTTATGTGTTGGTGGAAAACGGAGGCACATCACCACTCACGCCTACCCTGGATGGCACTTACAAGGGGCAGGCCCATGTAATAAACCTATCTTTTAAATGGAACTACTAAGTTACGTAAAAGAAAAAGACCTTCCAATGACTCTGCCCCAGGTCATTGAAAGGTCTGCAGCCCTCTACCCTGAAAGAAAGGCACTTACAGCAAGGGAGAAAAGCGGCGATCGTAGCATCAGCTACAAGGAGCTCAAAGAACAGATAGACCATCTGGCATCAGGCCTTGCCGCCTTTGGGCTTAGCAAGGGGGAACGGGTTGCAATACTTGGACCCAACTCACCGGAATGGGCCAAGGCCTACTTATGCACAGTCAGATGCGGTGGTGTGAATGTGCCACTGGATTCTCTGCTCAGCAAGAACGAACTGAGCCAGCTCATTGCCAAGGCAAAAATCAAAATGGCCTTTGCTTCCCAGAAATTCCTGGACATCATAGCCGATGCCCAGGATGCCTATCCCAGCATAAAAACCGTCATATGCCTCGACCCACAGGCACAAGATCTTCCAGATGGCGTGATTACAATGGATGAGCTCAAAGATTCTGGCCAAAAAGCTCCTGCAACGTTTCCAGAAGTGGAACCAGAGGATGTGGCAGCCATCATATTCACGTCTGGTACAACAGGAACCCCAAAGGGTGTGATGCTAAGCCATTGGAACATTGTCTCAGACTGCATCGCCTGCTATTTAGCAATTGACATCAGGGAAGAAAGTTTCCTGTCTGTCCTACCAATGCACCATACGTTTGAATGTACCGCTGGCTTTATCCTTCCTCTTTTTTCCGGCTGTTCCATCACCTTTGCGAGGAGCCTCAAATCAAGATACATCATTGAAGATCTAAGGGCCTGTAAGGGCACAGTCATGTTGGGAGTGCCCTTACTGTATCAGAAGATGATGGAGGGCATAATCCGGGCAGTCAACAAAGCGCCTCGTCCAAAACGGTTACTCTTCAAGAGTCTTTGGAGATTGGTATCCACTGGAGAAAAGCTTGGCAACCGCAATCTTGGCAAGGTCCTTTTCAGGGGTTTCAGGAAAAAGGCTGGCCTGGATTCCATAAGATATTTTGTGGCAGGTGGCGCTCCATTGCCGCCATATATCCCAAAATTTTTCAGGCGGCTTGGCCTGGACATATTACAGGGTTATGGTCTTACAGAGGCAAGCCCGGTTCTCACCATCAACCCAACTGACGCACCCATTGATGAAAGTGCTGGCAAACCCCTACCAGGGGTATTGGTGAAGGTTGTAGACCCCAATGACGAAGGTGTGGGGGAACTGGCCTTCAAGGGCCCAATGATAATGAAGGGCTATCTCGACAACCCAGAGGCCACACAGGCAGCAGTAGACGAGGACGGTTGGCTTTACACAGGAGATCTCGGATTTGTCAACAAAGATGGTTACGTCTTTGTGTGTGGACGCGGGAAAAACCTGATAGTTACTGCTGCAGGCAAGAACGTATATCCAGAGGAATTGGAAAGCGCACTCAACAGAAGCGATTATATCCTGGAATCCATGGTTTATGGCCAAATTTCAAGCACCACCCAAGGGGAAAAGGTGTGTGCCATAATAGTGCCCGACCACGAATTCCTGGCCAGGGAATTCCCCATGAAACAAATTGGAGATGAAATGCTTCATGAACTGATCTCCAAAGAGGTGAGACGAATCAATAAAGAGATAGCATCTTATAAACGCATCAAGTCCTTCAAGATCATCAATGAGGAGCTACCGAAGACGTCCACCAAGAAGATAAAAAGACACCTCTTTAAGTTCTCTTCTGAATAACGACATTGCAATCCAATCCTCTGCTAGAAAACTTAAATGACCTTCAAGAACTGGCTGCAAAAGTCACGGACACCAATGTGCTGGTGGAAGCAGGGCCAGGCACAGGAAAGACCAGGGTCCTCACAGCCAGGATGGCCTGGCTCATAGCGCAAGGCTGCAAACCCCATGATATCCTTGCCATAACCTTCACCAACAAGGCCGCAAATGAAATGGCCGAAAGGCTCGGTGCTGCTGGACTCAGCGGCCAGCTGCAGATCACCACATACCATTCCTGGGCCTTCAACTTTCTGAAAGACAGGGTTCCAGACAGGGCCTGCCCTGTGGTCGTCACAGAAAACGAACAAAAAAGGATCCTTACAGAGGTTGCCCGTTCCGAAGGCTTCGATGGCAAGATAAAGGCCATATTCGATAGAATTCAATTTCTCAAACAGTCTTATCCCATTAAGATCGAGGAAGAGCCAGAAGATGTGCAACTTTTGTGGAAGCTCTATCACGACCGTTTGTCTGCCTACAACCTTTATGACTACGACGATCTGATTATTGCAGCCATTGACCACCTGGAGAGCCAGGGCAACAAGGATGAAAATGTCCTGTCATACTATCATGTCCTGATAGATGAATTTCAGGACGTGAGTCCAGCTCAATACAAACTTACACAGCTCATTGCCTCCCACGGTTGCCGGGTCATGGCCATTGGAGACCCGAACCAATCCATTTATGGCTTCAGGGGTTCGGATCCGGTATTCATGAGACGATTTGAAACAGATTTCAGCCCTTGCACCAGGATAAGCCTGACCTCTGCCTACAGATGCCCTCAAAGGCTCTTGGATGCTGCCAGAATAGTTCTGGCAGTAGAAGAGGCGCCTGTACTAAAATCACACAAGGGCCATGCTGGAAACATTACCTTCAAAAAGTTCCAAACACCCGAGAAAGAGGCAGGATGGGTTGCAAGGAAAATAGACCAGCTAAGTGGTGGAATAAGCTTTGAAAGCCTGAACCAAGGCATTGCTTCTGGCCAAGGCCTCAGAAGCCTTTCTGACATAGCCATCCTCTTTCGTATCAATAGAATTGGACAGATATTTGCCAAGGAGCTTGAAAAGGCGGGAATCCCCTATCAGTTTGGTGGAGCGGCAAACCCCTTATCAGACGAAAAGCTTAACAAGCTTTGGCACCTGCTAGAATTCATAGAAGGCCGCGACATAGATTACCATCTCTTCATGCTCAGGCCAGAGGAGCGAAAAAGGCTCCTGTCCCTCACCTCCAATTTGAAGAAGGAGATGAAGGCAATGGAGCCTTCCAACCTTCTAAAGACTGTATCAAGGCTGCTCAAATTTCAATATTCTACTTCCGAAGCTCGATTGCTCAAAAAGGCAATAAAGTGGCACCAAAGGGGAAGGCCTCTTTCTCTTGCCTTAAAGGCAGAACAAGACGTGTTAGATTTTCACGTGGAAGCAGTCTCCCTTCTTTCCCTGCACGCATCCAAGGGCCTCGAATTCCCTGTGGTGTTCATAACAGGCTGCGAGCAAGGCTTGATACCATGGGAGAAAGGAGATATTCAGGAAGAAAGACGTCTTCTCTATGTTGGCCTCACCAGGGCCTCCGAGCAGGTCTTTATCACCTGTTCAATGAGGAGACATCTCTATGGAGAAAAGATAGAGACACAGCCTTCTCCTTTCCTTGAAGACATAGATGAACTCATCTCCAAAGAAAAGGGCCACAGAAAAAGGCGGAAAAAGGCCCGCCAGAAAAAACTTTTCTGAACATTTAAAGATTTCCCCCTTTTGATAATCGAAAAGTTTTTTTATAAAGAAAGACAACAATAGCAGGACTTGCATATATATTATGGGATCAAAAATCCGTCAGTGGAGATATAACAATGGCTAAGATAACAGTTTCCGAAGTGGAACACGTTGCACACTTGGCACGTCTTACCTTTGACGATCAAGAAATAGAGGCCTTCACCAGGCAGCTCAATGACATCCTGGAATTCGTGGATAAGCTCGATGCCCTGGACACTTCAGATGTCGAGCCCACCACCAGGGCCATAGAATTACTGAATGTCTTTCGGGAGGATGAGGTAAAACCATCCCTTCCTGTGGAAGAAGCCACTGCCAATGCACCTTTGTCTGAAAAGGGTGCCTTTGTGGTTCCACGGATTATCTGACCTTCTCGGCTTTTTAGACGCTATATAATTTCAAAAACAAGGCCTAAAGACATGAACAACCTCACAGATATCACGATCTCAGAACTTAGAAGGCTCCTGGACCAAAAAGAGGTCTCATCTTTGGAGATAACCAAAGCCTACCTTGAACGCATAGAAGAGGCGGATAAAAGGGTCAGGTCCTACATCACCGTGACCAAAGAAAAGGCCATTGCCCAGGCCCAAAGGGCCGATGAGGCCATGGCAAAGGGAAAGGCTAGCAGCCTGACAGGCATACCCTTGGGGATCAAAGACGTCATATGCACCAAGGGGGTAAACACCACATGCGGCTCCAAGATGCTGGAAAGTTTCCGCCCACCTTTCAATGCGGCTGTTATGGAAAAATTGGAGGCCCAGAATGCGGTCATGCTTGGAAAGCTGAATATGGATGAATTTGCTATGGGCTCTTCCACTGAAAACTCTGCCTTTTTCCAGACCAGAAACCCGTGGGACCTTGATAGGATCCCTGGAGGCTCCAGTGGCGGAAGTGCTGCTGCCGTAGGAGCAAGGCTTTGTGCCGGCTCCTTGGGCTCGGACACTGGTGGCTCCATCCGGCAACCAGCCTCCCATTGTGGAGTAGTGGGCATGAAACCCACATATGGAAGAATATCGCGGTTTGGTTTGGTGGCCTTTGCATCGTCCCTCGACCAGATTGGCCCTTTGGCAAGGAGTGTGGAAGACTGTGCCCTCATCCTGGAGGTGATTTCAGGCCATGACCCCAGGGATTCGACAAGTCTGCCTCATCCTGTACCTCCCTATTCCAAGGCGTGCACACCTGGCCTTGATGGGTTCACTGTTGGCATCCCTGAGGAATATTTTGTTGAAGGCCTGGATCCAGAAGTGGAGAAGGCTGTCAAAGGCGCTATTGACTCTATGGCTTCACAGGGAGCCAAGATAGAAAAGATCCGTCTGCCCCACACCGAATACGCTGTGGCCACATACTATATCATTGCTACGGCTGAAGCCTCATCCAACCTGTCCCGATATGACGGTGTCAAATATGGATTCCGGGCCAAGGAATATTCAAACCTCATGGATATGTATAAAAAGACAAGGGCCCAGGGCTTTGGCCCTGAGGTCAAACGCAGAATCATGCTCGGCACCTATTGCCTTTCTGCTGGTTACTATGACGCCTTTTACAAAAAGGCATCACAGGTCAGGACCCTCATCATCGAGGATTTCAAGAAGGCTTTTGAAAAATGCGACTGCATTGCGGCTCCTGTTGCCCCGACAACGGCCTTCAGGCTTGGAGAAAAGGTGGATGATCCTATTCAGATGTATCTGTCGGATATATTTACCATACCGGTCAATCTTGCTGGGATACCAGGTATTTCTGTCCCATGCGGATTCGATTCCAAGGGGCTTCCCATTGGTCTTCAACTCATGGCAAGCCATATGCAGGAGGAAAAATTGTTTAAAACCGCTTACAATGTGGAAGCGGCCCTAAATTTGCAGGCACATTGGCCAGAACCTTGAAAAGGAGATATTAAGGTTTGCAGAGAATTCCCATAAAACTTGCCAAACCTGGAATGGTGCTGGCTAAAGAGGCGGTTACGCCAGAAGGCCAGGTGTTGTGCGGTGCTGGCACAGAACTCAGCCAGGAGGTCATAGCGAGACTGACGAAGCAGGAGGTTTTGACCCTCACTGTTGAAGGGCATCCTGTCCAGCTGCCTGGGGAAAAGGGCCTGGCTGAAAAACTCAAAGAGCTTGACCACAGGTTCCTGAAGGTGAAAAACGACCCTGTGCTCAAGGCACTAAAGATGCTTATTGGAGAATTCTGGGTGGTTCAGGAAAAGGGAGAGGAATTTCTCCAAAACCTCAAAAAGAGTAAAGCCAAATAAAGGAGCCTTTTCATGAACAAGGAGGAAATCCGTCAGAGGTTGAAAGATGTCCAGTCCCTTCCGACGCTGCCTCCGATAGTTTCAAAGCTCAACCAGATGGTTTCTGACGAGGATGTCACCGCAGTCAAACTGGGCAGAATAATCGAAAAGGACCAGGTGCTCACAAGCAAGCTCTTGAAGATGGTGAACTCCTCCTTTTTTGGTTTTCCACAACGCATCAGCACCGTATCCAATGCCATAGTGTTGCTTGGTTTCAACGTCATCAAGACCCTCATAGTCACATCTTCCATATTCGAGGTCATGCAGGCATCTGACATCGGCCTGTTCGAGCATTCCTTGGGATGCGCCACAGCAGCAGGGATAGTGGCGAAAAAGCTAGGGATAAAAAATCCGGAAGAGGTTTCCACGGCAGGCCTTATCCACGATCTAGGAAAGATAGTTCTCAGGGCTGAACTCCCTGAAGAATATGAAGAAGTAGTAGAAATCGCACGCAAACACGAGCAATATATGAGAGAGGTCGAAAAAGAGATCCTTGGAATCGGCCATGGAGAGATTGGAGGCATACTTGCGAGACAATGGAACCTGCCAGAACGCCTTGTCTATCCCATAGAATACCATCATAAGCCTGAGGCCTCACCAGACTTCAAGGAGGTTTCGGCCATCATCCATTTTTCCGATATATTAATAAGGGCCCTTGGCTTCGGGTTCGGAGGAGACCCCTGGGTGCCTCCCCTTGACCACAGCGCATGGGCTAGAATCAAATTTGGAAAAAGGGAAATGACCCATATACTCGAAGAAGTGGATGAAAAGTTGATGGAACTTCAGGACTTCACACTGGACATCCACAAGGACGAGGTGGAAACCACATAAGAGATATCAATGGCCCGCATTGCACTTGTTACTCCCGATCATTTCAAGAGGGCTGACGAAAGGCTGTGCCTGGAGGCACGGGGGCATACCATCGTGGCAAACCCCGACGTAGCCCGCTCTCTCGAAGGCATATTGGCAGACCCTCCAGACCTTCTAATAATCCAGAAGGGCTTGCATAAACATATGGACCAGGAGGTGATCCTGGCCCTCAAAAATAATCTCCAACTTGCCCTATTACCTGTCATCCTCATGGTCTCAGAAAGGGATCTTGCCATAGGACTAGATTGGGGCCACTATCCTGTCGATGATCTCATCTCTCAACACGCCTCCATAGAAGAAGTCGTGACCAGGATAGACCTAGCCCTTGCCAGGGCCAAAAGGGTTGCGGATAACAACCCCTTGACAAAATTGCCAGGCAACTCTTCCATATTGAAAACCATCCAAACCATGCTGGAAAGGTCTGAACCCCGGGCTGTGGCTTATGTAGATATAGACAACTTCAAACCCTATAACGACAAATATGGCTTTTCCAGGGGGGATGAGGTCATCCGGATGGTATCGCGCATCCTCGTCAATGTGATCCAGGAGCACGCCGGCCCAGATGGTTTCGTAGGTCATATAGGAGGAGACGACTTTGTCTTCATGGTTCCCCTGGACAAGGCTGAGACCATCTGTTCCGAGGTTTTGACCAATTTTTCTGCGCTCATTCCCCTCTTCCTGGATGAATCAGACCTGGAAGCAGGATACTTTGTTTCAAAGGACCGACAGGGCAAGACAAGGACGTTTCCATTGACAAGCCTCTCCATAGCGGTGGTCCCCTGTGAACCTGGACGCTACAGCCATTATGGAGAAGTAGCATCGGTTGCTGCAGCCCTCAAGAAAAAGGTCAAAGCCCTTGAAGGCAACAATTTTCTCATCGACAGGCGAACCCCCTGACAGCGAGATGAAATGCCCTTGAAATGCCTATTGGTCAATCCTTGGATTGCCGACTTTGCCGCCTACAATTTTTGGGTACGGCCACTTGGGCTTTACAAAGTAGCCCAATGGCTTGAAGCAAGGGGTGCCAAATTCCATCTCATAGACTGCTTGTCTCCATTCAGGGCACCAGGCAAATTCAGGAGACAGGTGGTTCCGTTTCCCTTGACCAAAGAGCTAAAGCTTGACAGGAGCTTTGCAAGGTATGGAATTTCCGTAGATCAGTTTCGGCAAAGGCTTAAAAGCGCAGGAAAATTCGATGCCGTCCTTGTCACCTCTGTAATGTCCTACTGGTATCCTGGCATTCAGTGGGTAATCGAAGAGATAAGGGATGTGTTCCCTGGAGTTCCTATTATCCTTGGGGGCATCTATGCCACTCTTTGGCCTGAACATGCTTCAAGGGTTTTAAAGCCCGATTTCCTATGCAAAGGCCCTGTTCAAAGCTACTCAAAAGAATTAGCCGATTTCCTGGGCCTTGCACCAGAACCTTCAAGTAGAGAAAAGGCATGGTATCAGCTTCCAGGCCTGTTTGATCAAGCAGATTATTGGGCCATAAGAACTGCAAATGGCTGCCCGTTCGCATGCTCATACTGTGCATCCCGGATAGTCTCTGGCCAATTTGCCCCAAGGCAGCCAGAAGATCTAGTCAAAGAAATCGTCTTTCTCCATTCCAGGGGAGTAAAACAGATCGCCTTTTATGACGACGCCCTACTCGTTGACTTCGACAACAGGCTACGGCCCATACTTGAAGCCCTTCTGAACAGGGATATATCAATGGTATTTCATACACCAAATGGCCTTCATGCAAGATTTATCCATAAGGAAGTGGCAAGGCTGCTGGCACAATCCAACTTTCAAAGCATACGACTGAGCCTTGAAACCACAAATCCGGCACGTCAGGCCTCTACAGGCGGGAAAGTCACCAATACCGATTTGGAAAAAGCGGTAAACAACCTGCTTGCGGCTGGCGTGTCCCGCTCCTCGATCGGCGTCTACCTCTTGGTGGGCCTTCCTGAACAGGATCTTGATGAAATAGAAGAAGGTGTCAGGTATGTCAAATCCCTTGGGATCAGACCATATCTTGCGGAATTCTCACCCATACCAGGCACCGCTGAATGGAAAGATCTCGAAAAAAAAGGAGTGGTGTCAATGGACATGGACCCATTGCTCACAAACAACACCCTGTTCTTCAGGCTCTTTTCAGGTTATGACATGGAAAGATACCAGGCGTTAAAAAGACTTGCCGCCTCTTGAACCAAAGAGATGGCATAAGCATTGTTGATTTTTCCTGTAGATGAGTACCTATGGCCTAGCCCAAATACCCTGTCCAAAAAGGGAGACCGGTCTTGCCCTTGAAAAAATAGAGGGTACCCTTATCCCCGGAAACCTCTATTTTCAAAGCCGTAAAGGCCTCATAGGAAGTTTTAGTAAAAACTTCGGTGTTAATATTGGTTCAGGAAATCCAGTTTGAACAAACCCGCTTCAAGTCTGCTGCAAGCCCGGGGGGCCTGGAAGGATTTTGGAAACGACTTGTAGCCTTACATGCCGTCGCCTGCAGACCAAACGCAAGGCACCAATGTATACTAAGTCTGTAAAAAGGTTATTACGTCCGCCAGCTCCTTTATGGTATAGGGCTTCAACAATGCAGCCTTAAAGCCGTAACTTTTGAAATTGGACATTACTGGATCATTCGAATAACCACTAGCCACAACGGCCTTTACTTGCGGATCTATTTTCAAAAGTTCCTCCAAGGCCTCAACGCCTCCCATACCACCTGGTATTGTAAGATCCATTATAAGGAGGTCCACAGGCTCGCCAGAATTTATTCTGCTTGCATATATCTCAATGGCCGCCCTTCCATCGGCAGCTTCTATAGGCTTGTGCCCTAATGTCCTGAGCATTTCCATGGAGAGGTCTCTTACCATCTGGTCGTCGTCCATCACAATGACAACAGCTCCCCCTGCCCTTTCGTGGCTGGCTTGGCTTGATCTTTCCTCTGTCTCGTGATCCTGATCTGTGCTAGCAGGCACCAAAACAGTAAACGTGGTGCCCTTGTCGAGGACCGACTCTACACTTACTGCTCCTCCATGCTTTGATATTATCGAATGGACAATGGCAAGGCCCAAACCGCTTCCTGTATGCTTGGTGGAAAAGTAGGGTTCAAAAATCTTGTCCATTATTTCTTCAGGGATCCCTTTGCCTGAATCTGTTATATCCATGCGGACAAACTTGCCTGGTGGCAGGTTGAACTTGGCAAGGACTTCTGGGTCTGAACAGTTGGAACAAGCGATCTCCATTCTCCCTCCGCGGGGCATGGCATGGATACTGTTCAACACCAGATTCTGAATCACTTGGCTGATCTGGCCCTTATCTATATCCGCCATCCAAAGATCGTCTGGAAACTCATACTTGCACACCACCTTGCTGCCATGCAGGACAAAATCCGCCGATTCCTTAATAAGCCCAGGGAGGGAGGTTCGCTTCTTTACAGGGTGCCCTCCTTTTGAAAATGTCAGGAGTTGAAGGGCAAGCTCGTGGGCCCTTGCACAAGCCTTTATGGCGTTTTCAAGTTGCCGGTATGGCTCTTCATCCGGGCTCATGGAAAGCTGGGCAAGTTCTATATTTCCCATGATTGCAGCAATTATGTTATTGAAATCGTGGGCGATGCCTCCGGCCAAAACACCCACGGTCTCTAACTTTCTCATCTTTAGAAGTTCCTGCTGGGTCAGCAGCTCTTCTGTAATATCCCTGAAGACCACCACTGCCCCGATTATGGACCGGTCCCTGTCGAAAATGGGAGCTGCGCTATCTGCAACAAACAAATCTGTCCCATCTTTCCGCACGAGAACGCAGTCGCGCTCAAGACAAACTATAGTGCCTGTCTCGATAGCCCTTCTGACTGGACTTTCCACCGCTTGTCCGCCCTTTTTATCCTGCAACTGCACGACTTCATGAAAAGGCTTGCCCCTGGCCTCCTCTTGACTCCAGCCAGTGATCTTTTCAGCCACTGGATTCATGAGCATTATCTTATCGTCTGTATCAGTGGTTATGACAGCGTCCCCAATGGATGCGAGGGTAACTGCAAGCCTTTCTTTTTCATTGAAGATCGCCTTTTCTGCTTCTTTACGCCAGGTGATATCCGTGGAGATCTCGATACGAACGAGCCTGCCGTCTGTCCAAGGGATCGCCCTGTCCCTGCATTCATACCACTTGCCAGTCCTGGTATTTTCATATTCCCATATGAAGACACCTGAAGGCCTGCCTTTTTCATCAAGGAGCTTTTCATTGGTGCAGAAGGAACAAGGGCCCTCCTGGCCAGGCTGAAGGGCTTCGTAACATTTTTTACCTGCTATATCGCCTGCCCATTTCTTGATCCTGTTGTTTACGAAAAGTAACTCGTAGCTCTCCATGTCGGCCACATAGACCGAGGCATCCATACTGTTCAAGATGGCTTTGAGTTGTTCAGTGGCCCTGTTGACTGCTGCATCCCTGGTCCTTATGGCCTGCAGTATACGCTCGAGTTCCCTGATGCCTTTTGTAAGCCCTGAGCCCAGAGTTTCTGCCTTTTCGATATCCCTTTTTTCAACGGCCGCCACCAAATTTTTCACAGGCCGTGAAAAAAGCCTGTCGAGAAAAAACCACAAGAGCACGAAGACTACGCCAGACATGGCGAGAACCGTAGACAGGTGAAGCAGCAAAGGGCCTTTCATGTGATCGTGGATTACATTCATGGGCAGGGAATAATAAATGCGCCATTGGGTTGGAATGGCAAAAGGCATGGACATGGCGAGATATTTTTGGCCCATGTATTTATATGTGAAGAAACCGTAACGGTCGGGCCTAGTCCGATCCGCCATCTTGAAGGCCAGGTTCTCCCTTGTCCTCACTATAGCCTCATCTGGATGGTAGATGGCTCGTCCAGTAGAAGATAACACGAAGATCACCCCTTGGGGCAAAATGGGATGCCTGGTGAAATATCTTATGGTTGGTATTATATCCACCAAGTCTTTCTCAATGATGAGGAACCGGTTGTTTTGTATGGCATAGGGGATGCCAACTACTGAATGGCCTGTAAGTATGGACTGGTAATGATGGGGCTTGGCATCAAACCCACTGGCGAAAACCGCGCTGAAATCCACACCAAGATAGGAACGGTATTTCTTAGATATCAATACCACCTTGCCCGAATCATCAAGCACATACCAGAATACGCACCTGGGATACCGTCTGATATCGTTTTCCGAAAAAGAGCTGTAGCCCTTTTCGAGCAGGGCCCTGGCATCCTCTTTGATGTCCTGAACAAGAGCATCGCAAAGTGTCCTGGTGCTAACGAGATCTGCCACGACCCCTAGCCTTGCCCGCACGGCCCTGGCGATGGATTCCATCAAGGAATTGTATTCCATGATGCCAGAAAACAACAACAAGATGGCTCCAGCAGGTATCGCAAAGGCCAAGAGTATCGAAGTCAGGCGTCTGTTGAGGGAATGAGTCTTCAACTAAATCTTCCCTTTTAGCACAAACTTGCCATTATGGATGGTCACCTCGAAGACAGGCCGTATAACGTCCCCATACTGGTCAAAGGCCACCTCACCCATGAGTCCTCTGTAATGTTCCTTCAGAAGGGCTTTGGCAATCTCAGGGCCTGTAAAATCGCTAGCCATCTCCATGGCCTGGGCCAGAACCATCATCAACTCATAACTGCCGGCTGAACGCGCATTTGCCTCTTCGTGGAAAGCCCGTTTCATCTCTTCCTGGAATCGTGCATATTCCTTGGTGCCTATCTGAGGGCTGATATAGGTGACAATGGAAAGGCCCTGGCCTGCCTTGGAGGCATATTTGATAAGTTCTGGTGTCTGCGCCCATATGGTTGCGATCCTCAATCCCTTGTACCCGTAAGCCGCAAGTTTCTGAAGCACAACACCTGCCATGGTCGCCTCAGTCAACAGCAAAATGGCATCTGGGTTATCAAGGAGTAGCTGATGGGTTATGTGGTCCCAGTCTATGACTGAGCCAGACTTGAATTTTACTTTAGAGATATGGCCGTTGAAATGTTTCTCAGTAGCCAAGGCATAGTCTGTCACAAAACCAGGATTTGCCATATCCATGAGAAATGCAACAGATCTTGCTTTCTTTTCTTGGAGTAGAAGGGCGGTCTTTTTCCCATAGACGTTGCAATCGACACAGGTGCGGAAAAACAAGTCTTTTTTCCCAGTGAGTCTGGCCGTGGCAGAACAGGCTGTAAGCAGTAGGATATCTTTGGATGTTACCACAGGATATGCTGCCAGGGTGGTCGAGGAAAGATTATGGCCTACAATGACAGGGACTCCTGCTGCAATGAGGTCCCGGTCTGCCCTTACAGCACCCTCTTTGGTGCCTTGATCGTCTCTTACTATGAGTTCAATGGGCCTGCCTTTTACGCCCCCGGAAAGATTGATCTCCTTAATCGCAAGAAGCGCTCCATTTCTGATATGTTCCCCTGAAGCGCCACCTGTCCCGCTGAGATTTACGGCCATGCCTATCTTCACAGGGGGCTTTGACCAATCACACGAAACGAGAAACAGGCAACAGAGAAACACCCAAGAAAAGGTACATGTGTTTAGGAAAAGATTTTGGGATCTTCTGTGTGAATCCTTCATAATTGACCAACTTTACCATGAATCAGCCCTTACAAAGGGCTCCTCGATACACCAATTCCAACGAAACAACAGGGATTCAAATAAATTGGCCCCTTCTAAAAATTGGGAATTTTGATTCAAGACAAGGCACATGGGAAAATAACCGGCAAACACCCTGTTGATATTGCCAGGATTATTTTTCGATCACAACGCCGTTATTGGACAAAAGGACAATTTTTGTAACCATAAGGAACTTAGCAACACATAAAGATTTTGATATGAATCTTATAAAATTAACACAAGGTGTCAATGTGAATTCGGGCGCCCAGTTCATTGTCTGCCTTGAAAGATTGTTTGGCCAGGCAGAATCGTCTTTTCCTGTGTTCAGCAATTCTTGGGGAATGTAAGCATAAATGTAGTACCCTCGCCCTTTTCAGACTTTACTGAAATCTGGCCGCCAAGCTCAGTGACTATTCTATGCACTATGGACAATCCCAGGCCCGTGCCTTCGGGCTTGGTAGTGTAAAAGGGGTCAAAAATCTTCTTGAGCTCCGATTTGTCCAAGCCCTCTCCATTGTCTGAAATGGTTATGTTTACACTTTGTCCCAAATACCTGCCTGAGATCTGGATCTTCCCAGACCTTTTAGGCAGTGCCTGAAAGGCATTCAGTAACAGGTTCAACATAACCTGCCGAAACATGTGGGGGTCTGCGGTGAAAGACAGCCCAGATGCCAAGTCCATCTGGATTTGCGCCTGTGCCAGGCTCCTCCTTTGCTGCAATAGCACCAATATAGAAGATATTTCCTCTTCCACCATTATCTTCTCCGCCTTGTTCTTTTCTGGTCGACCATAGAGAAGAAATGTGCTAGTGAGCCTGTTCAGCCTTTCCGTCTCCTTCTGGATTATCTCAACAAGCCTTTTGCCTTCAGGCAGGACGAGATCAGCCTGGCCAAGAAATTCTGCAGCTCCCGATATGGATGCAAGGGGATTTCTGATTTCGTGAGCAAGGCCTGCAGCCATTTCCCCTAGGGCAGCCAGCCTGTCTATGAGCTGAAGCTTTTCCTGGCGTTCTTTAATCTTAGTTATATCCTGAAAAATCAATCCATGGCCCAGGAAAAAACCTTCGTTGTCCGTTATGGCAAAACAAGAAAGCCCCAACACCTTATGGTCCCCCTCGCATTCCACCTCTATCTCCACCCTTGATTCAGGTGGGTTATCTTCGTAACAATGTTTGAGCACCTTCTGGCTTCCTGGGATAATTGCCTTCAGGGATTTTCCATAAGAGTTCTCTATAACCTTTCCCAAAATCTCCTGAGCCGCTATGTTGTAATAAAGAACGCTACCGCTCCGGTCTACGGTTATGAGACCAGATTTTAGGCTGTTGGCCAAGTGGCGCTGTATCTCTTCGAGCATGAAGACGTCTTTTGTAGTGATTGACAGCCTTTCTTCCAACTGGTGAAGCCTTTTCGTAAGATATATGGCCAATACGGCCACTGTATTGAAGGCGCCCATATTGAGAAAGAAGGTGAAGGCGGCCTCGTTGTCGACTCCTGCCTGTTTCCAGGTGAGGATTGAGATCAAGGTGTAAAATAGTGTGCTCAATATGGCAGAAAGGCTCCCGATCCGTTCCGGGCTCAAAAGACAGGCCGTTATGATTGCAATGGAATAGAGAAACGTAAAGGGGCTGGCGAGGCCTCCAGTCAGATAGACTGTCACACTTGCCAGTAGCACATCCAGTACTGTTTGAACATTCTTTAGTGTTGAGGTCAGCCCCTTTTTTCTGTACCAGTAGATATAAACGGCAGTTAGAAAAAATGCGCTTCCCAACAATATCGACATATAGGTGACTGCCTGTGCCGTGGGGAAAGCGCGCGGAAAGACAAGAGAGGCTGCCAGAATCAACAAGAACAATACAAGCCTTCCTCCTGTAATGGACAGGAAGATCTTTTGGGTATTAGTTGATTTCATACTTTGAAAGCCTGTATCTGAACGACCTGAAATTCACTCCAAGGAGCTTTGCGGCTTCGGTCTTTCTGCCTCCAGTCTTTTCAAGGGCCTGTAGAAGCAGATCCTTTTCTATGCTCCCGAGGAATTCATCCAGGTTCATTCCATCTGCAGGGAGCTGAAACCTTGGCGCACCGTTGCCTTTTGCTGCAGAAGGAAAGTCTTGCGCATGTTTATGTTTTGCTATGTATAGACTTTCAGGAAGAATAAGGCTGGATGTGGAAAGGGCCACAGACCTTTCTATGATGTTCTCCAGTTCACGCACATTGCCAGGGAATGGATACTGGAGCAGGGCCTCCATGGCAAAACTCGATATGCCCTGCACAGACTTGCCCTGACGCCTGGCGTAGCGATCCAGGAAGTACTGTACTAGCAACGGGATATCTTCGGTCCTTTCCCTCAGTGGCGGCATCCGGAGTTGTATCACATTGAGCCGGTAATAGAGGTCCTCCCTGAAGTTTCCCTCCATGACCTCTTTTTCGAGATTCCTGTTAGTGGCTGCGATTATCCGACAGTCCACATCTATGGGAGAGGTTCCGCCAATAGGGATAAAGGAACGCTGCTGCACCACCCTCAGGAGTTTGACCTGGAGCACCATTGGAAGCTCTCCTATCTCATCCAGAAAGATCGTGCCCTTGTTTGCAATGGCAAAGAGGCCAAGCTTGTCCTTATCCGCGCCAGTAAACGACCCCTTTTTGTGACCAAAAAGTTCGCTCTCCAACAGGGTCTCTGGAATTCCTCCGCAGTTTACAACAACGAAGGGCTTATCCTTTCTGTCACCCAGATTGTGTATGGCTCTTGCGACGAGTTCCTTTCCTGTACCGCTTTCGCCAGTGATGAGAACGCTAGACGGGCTGGAGGCGATCCTTGGTATTAACTGAAATATCTTTAGCATGGCCTGGCTCTTCGCCACCATCTGATCCAGCTTATATACCTTGTCCTCTGTCTCTATTGGTTTGACTTTTTGATCTTGCCTCGAGGAGATGGCATTTTCTATCACCTCTCGCAGCTCCTCTATCCTGAATGGCTTTGTCAAATAATCCCAGGCCCCCTCTTTCATGGCGACAACCGCAGCATCGAGGGAGGCAAAGGCGGTTATGAGCACTACAGGCAACCCTGGATCCAAGGCCTTTATGCCCTTTAAAAGCTCCACTCCATCCATGCCTGGCATCCTCACATCTGTTATTACAAGGCTGTATCCACCTTTTTCCACCTTTTTGACCGCCTCCTCTCCACTTGCAGCAGAGTCCACCTTATAACCTTCCTTTGCCAGAAAGATTTCAAGAAACTCCCGGAGACTGGAATCATCGTCCACCACCAAGACCTTGGGCTTTGATTGGCTCAGGCCTTCTCCATTGAGATCACTATCTGATGCCAAAGAAGAGAGCATTTTTCCCCCTGTATCAAAAAATTTGTTTCCAAATCCCAAATGAAATGACAACAGGCCCTAATCACAGAAAAAATGTTTGAATGGGCCTTTGCACTTTGATTTATTTATCCTTATCGGAACTTTTATGACAAAAATTGACAGGGTACGGGCAAAAAGTGGCAAATAATTTTACCCGGCAAAAGAAAAGCTTTTGGAATATATTGAATTGCCTGAAAAAACTTGGCTAAAAAAACATAGCGACAACTACGCAGGCAAAGCCTCTGAATGAAAAGGAGCAAACAGCATGGCTACCAATCCTTTAGGCATCCAGTACCTCAAGATATTCATGGGGGTCGTCTCCGTCCTGAATCCTGTGGGTGCAATACCCGTTTTCCTGGGGCTCACTTCTTCGAGGAGCAACAAAGAACGAAAGACCATTGCAGGCGTTACTGCACTTTCCACCACTCTGATACTAATGGTGGCCGCTGTCTCTGGAGAAGCCATTCTAAGTTTTTTTGGCATCAGCATCTCATCATTCCGGGTCGGCGGTGGAATTTTGATCCTTCTCATGGCCATCTCTATGCTCCATGCAAAGACTAGCCATGCCAAACATACACCTGACGAAGCCAAGGAGGCTGAAGATATGGAATCTGTGGCAGTGGTGCCCCTTGCCATACCCCTCCTGGCAGGCCCTGGCTCCATCAGTGCTGTGATCGTCTATGCCCATGAGGCCAGAAACCTCTTCGAACTCTGCGCCCTGGGAATAGTCATACTGATCTCTGGCCTCATAGTATGGACAATGCTCAGGCTTGCAGTACCCATAGGCGCAAGGCTTGGAACCACAGGGATAAACATCGCTGTCAGACTCCTGGGCCTTCTGCTTGCCGCCATCGCCGTTGAGTTTATGGCCGCTGGTCTAAAGGGGCTATTTCCTGTGCTTTCTTAATGGAGCAAATGCAGTGAACCATCCTTCTTACATCAAGCTCGTCTTTACGGTGGCATCTGAAAAGGAACTGCCAAAGCCTTGGATCAATGCCTTGGGTTATCCAGTAGTGAAGTCAAAGGCTCTCCTTTCAGGAGGCCTGTCGAGGCTATCAAGCCAACACAGTGGACCAGGATTAGTCTTTTTGGTTACTGGAGTTGGGCCTGAAAATGCAAAAAGAGCAGCTGACGCCATAGTAAGCCACATGAATCCACTTGCCATAGTCAATATTGGGACATGTGGCCTCAACCAGAAAGACTATTCCTTTTGCAGACCTGGGGCAATAATCCTTCCTGCCCACACCATGAGTCCCTCAGGGCAATGTCTAAGATGCATAAGGCCTCCCTTTCCCTTGACAAAGAGCTTAAACATAAAGAGAACGCAAAAACTGCAAAGCCTTACCAAGCCCCTGCTCGGCCATGATCCCACCAAGGCCCCCTATGTCGACATGGAGGCATGGTTTCAGCACGACCTTTTCGCATTACACGAGATCCCTTTTTGCTCAATAAAGGTTGTTACGGATCTTTGTTCCCCAAGTACCCCTGGCACTTACAACAAACATCTTTCCAAGGCTGTTCAAAGGATTCAAGAATGCCTTTCATTCCTGGATCATCCTATAAAACCTACTGACATCTCCGTTGTCATTCCTGCCCACAACAGGGCCTGGTCCATCAAAAGGGCGATTCAATCAGTGCTTTCCCAGAGCAAGGCGCCCAAGGAGGTGATAGTGGTCGACGATGGCTCGACTGATGCAACGAAAGAGATAGCAAAAACAAAAAACGGCCATATTCGCCTTATCACTGTGGGTAAAAACCAGGGCGTTTCCAACGCGAGAAACATAGGGATCGCTGCGTCGAGGGGCAGCTGGATCGCCCTTCTGGATTCTGATGATGAGTGGGAAAGGGACAAGCTCCTTCACCACATCGAATACCTCCATAAATATCCCTTTTTCCAGATACTTCAGTGCGATGAGATATGGATAAGAAGGGGGAAAAGGGTGAATAAACGCAAATACCATGAGAAAAAAGAAGGATGGATCTGGCATCAAGGCCTTGAAAGATGCATGATAAGCCCCTCCTGCACTGTCGTAAGAAAGAAACTCATCGAAGAATTTGGCCTTTTCGACAGAAACATGGCTGCCTGTGAAGATTATGATCTATGGCTTCGCATCTCACGGCATCACATGGTGGGATTTGACAAACGCAAGGATGTCATAAGATATGGAGGCCACAAAGACCAACTATCCATGAGATATGCGGCCATGGACAGATTCAGGGTCTATGCCCTTATTAAGGCACTTGAGGAGGAAAAAGAAGCCTTCTTCATGGAACGAATCAGACAAGAGATAAAAAAGAGGCTCTCGATTTTAACACAAGGGGCCATCAAGCGTGGCAAGTTCTCCGATGCAACCATGTACCAGCGGATTACAGAAGCCCTTTTCTCTGGCCAGCTGAAGGCTTCGGACCACCTCTTCCTTCTTGAGAAAAGGTGCTGAAAGGCCCCCATCTCCACTAAACGAGACATGTCATATCCTGGTTCCACGTGAAACCAAACTCTGCCAATCCACACCCAAGATTTACAACAGAAATGCTATAGCTATGGTGACCACACCAAAAAACAACAACCAGTATGCAGCGGATCTACCATTTTTGAAGCCTGCGAACCAGAGGCTGTAAAGGGCCTTCAAGATATTGTTGC
>Ga0256914_1000444_pt1 | contig 41016 bp, 29 predicted proteins | sample HulkmetaG_FD_191571 | JGI IMG/M metagenome (GOLD analysis project Ga0256914, IMG submission 191571) | Hydrothermal chimney microbial communities from Main Endeavour vent field at the Juan de Fuca Ridge, Pacific Ocean - Hulk | ecosystem: Environmental > Aquatic > Marine > Hydrothermal vents ... | reverse complement strand
GTAGAGGATCTGCATCTCGTTCTCGGGAAGGATGAAGCTCTGGAAGGAGAGGACCAGCCCGGCAAGGGCCATGAGGATCCCGATCCCCCCCACCACGAAGGTTCCGGGGATCACGAAGAGTTCCAGGACGATGAGGGCCACCCCTCCGAGGAAGAGGAGAGGCTCGAGCCAACCCGAGAGGCCCGCGTAGTAGTGGGCAAGGAAGAGGAGGAAGAAGCAGACCAGGGAGAGAACTTCCGGAACACCGAAACCCGGGATCTTGAGGGCCACCATCCCGAAGAGGAGCCCTCCCATGAGAAGGAGGAAGGAGATGGACTCCAGGAAGTCCACGAACTTCTCCGTCGCCGTGGGGTGGAGTTCCTTCACCTCCGCCGGGTCCACGTTGAACAGGGAGAGGAGCCCGGGGAAGTCCTCCACCGTGCCGTCCGAGACGCCCAGGTCCAGGGCCTGGGGCGCCGTGAGGGTCACCAGGCTGTGGGAGTCGCAGATCAGGGCCAGGGGTTTCACCTCGTATCCCTGCTCCACCAGGAGATCCTCCTGCTTGCGGGTCAGGATCCTGATGGAGGTCACACCCTGCTTGTCCCGAACCTGGACCTTCCGGATCTCCATGGTGGGATCCACCATTCCCTCGGCCAGGACGCTCACCCTCTTGCGGCGCCCCTCGGGGAAGGCCAGGGCCAGGGAGCGCATCATGGAACGGAGGGCCGAGATTTCCTTGGCCCGGATTCCCTCGGGAATCTCCTTGGGCCTTCCCAGGGGATCCACCTGGATGGGATAGGCGTCGCCGATCACCGCCGATGGGGTCATGTAGATGCGCCCCGTGGAGAGGGCCAGGATGGCCCCGCCCGAGTAGGCCTGGGAGTTCACGAAGGCGACGACCTGGACCCGGCTCTTGCGGATGGCCTGGACCATGGTCACCAGTTGCCTCGTGGCGTCGAGCCGCCCGCCGGGGGTGTCCAGCTCCAGGACCACCATGGCCGCCTCCCCGGCCTGGACCTGGCGGAGGGCCCGGCTCACCAGGGCGACTTGGGGCCAGCCGATCTCCCCCTGGATCCTGACCCGCAAGGTGGCAGGAGAAGAGGGCTCCCCCCCCGGGGCCTGTCCCCGAAGGGGACCGCAAGAGCAGAGGAGAAAGAAACCTGCGAGGAAGAAGAGGAACTCCGCACGCAGTTCCTTTCCAGGATGGATCATTCCGTTCACTCCTTGCCTCCCGGGGGAGGTGGAAAAATTCAGGACAGGGGGAAAGTCTAATCTCCCCCCCTTCTCTCAAAAAGGGCGGGCCTTCGGGCCGATAGGGAAAAGGACCGGCCCGGGGGAGGCCGAAGCAGGGAAGGGAGCTCCAGGGCGGGGTATGGAAGAGAGGCTTTCCAGGAAGAAACGGGACTTGCTGCCCCAGTTTCAAGCGGCCGCCGACGCCGTGGAGGAAGCCCTCCTGGCCGCCCGCAAAGTGGAAATCCCCCCGGAAGAACGGGAAAAGGCCCTGGAAAAGGCCGCCTCGAGCCTGGTGGACCTGGTCCTGGACAGGGGAGAGACGGTCCTTAGGTTCACCGAGTCCTGGCCCATCCTGGAGGCCAAGGCCGGGGCCTTTCCCGTCCCCAAGCCGGCCCTGAACCGGCTATGCCGCCGGGCCTTCCAGGAGGGGCTCAGGGCCTTGAGGTTCCACCCCTTCCTGGACCGCAGGGAGGCCAAGAAACTCCTGGAGATCCTGGCCCGGGCCCCCATGGGGGAGATGGAACACGGAGAAGAGGAACCCGACCTCCTGACCAGGCTCTGGGAGGCCGACTTGAGGACCATGAGCCTGGAGGCCGTCGGGGACCCCCAGCTCTGCTCCTTCCCGGGCCTGGAAGGCGGCAAGGGGGACCGGATCCCCTTCCCCACCTTCGGGGGGAAGGACAAGGTCCGCAAGGAGATCCGCACCCCCCTCTTGCTGAGGACCGGAATCTACCTCGTGAACGCCCTCGCCCGGGATCCGGGGCGGCGCACCAAGGTGGGCCCCCTCTTCGGGCAGGTCCTGGAAGGCCTGGTCCGGCGGGGGGATCTGAAAGGAGCGGTGGAGATCTTCCGGGTCGTCGGGAAGACCAAGGAGATCACCGAGACCTGCCTGAAGACCCTCCACCAGGCCCTGGATCCCTTCCGGACCAGGAAGTGGGTGGACTCGGTGGTCCCCATCCTGGAAAGCCTGGGAGAGGCCTCCGTCGTGGGGGACTTCTTCCACCTCCTGGGCCCGCCCCTGATCCCCCACCTGCTGGAAGACCTGAGGAGACCCGAATCCTCGGAAATGCTCTTCGACGTGCTCGTCCACCTGGCCCGCCGGGACCCCAGGCCTTTCAGGGAGTGGTTGAAGACCGCTCCCCCCTCGGGACAACTGGACATCCTCCGCATCCTGGCCGAGGCCAAGGACCCGGGACTGGTCTCCCTGGCCAAGGGCCTCATGGAATCCCCCCAGCCCCAGGTGAGGGCCCTGGCCCTGAAGGCCCTCTTCCACGCCCCTACCGAAGAAATCCGGCCCCTCCTCTGGAAGAGCCTGATGGACCGGTCCATCCCCGTAAGGGTCCTGGCCCTGAAGATCCTGGCCGCAAAAGGAACGGAGGAGGACCTGGAACCCCTGACGCGAATCATCTACGGAAGGGCCTTCTTCCGGCGGGAGATGCAGGAGAAGCAGGCTGCCCTGGAGGCGCTGGCCCGGATCCAGGGAGAGAAGGCCCTGGAAGTGCTCCAGTTCCTCCTCCAGTCTCCGGGCCGTCCGGGAGAGGAGGAGGCCTGGGAGGAGATCCGTTGCGCCGCCGCCAGGGCCTTGCAATGGGTGGGGGGAAGAAAGGCCAGGGACCTCCTCAACGAGGCGGCTCGCGCCGGCTCTCCCGCTCTCCAGAAAGCAAGTCTCGCCGCCCTGCAGGCCTTCGTGAAGGGCCGCCGGGAAGATTCACCCAACCCCCCTCGGGAAAATCCCCGGGAGGGAAGAGAGAAAGACTCCAACCGGGCCCGAACCCGCGGGTGATCCTGTAGCGCTTCCGCTTCCCTTTCATCCGCCCTCGATCCTTCCTCCAGGGGTCTCCACCGAAGTTCCCTTCCCCGGGGGCCGGCTTCGACCGGGAAGGGCAACATAGGTGCCTTAGGAGAAAGAGGGCCTCCGGTTACAGCCTCCGGGGGAAAAGGGAAGGGGAAAGGGCCTTCCTGCGTCTCCAATCCACCCTCGGGCACCCTCTCCACCACCGGAGCGAACGGTCCCGTCCAGGCGGGGATCCTCGAATTCCGGCCGGGATTCCCTCAAACCAGGTCCGAGTCACCCAGGGTGTAATACCAATGTTCCGCCAGCCACTCCGAGGTCATCACTTCCTTCCACAGGTAGGAACCAAGCCGCCTCTCCAGGTATTGCTTGGAAGGAGTCCACTGGAAACCCTCTTCCAGGAGGAAGGCCGCCTCCCTGCTCCAGGGAGGAAGGACGGCCGCGAGCCTTTCCCTCCCCTCCTCCAGGGCCGTCTTCCGGGCCGCCTCCAGAAGGGCCCGTCCCGCCCCCTCTCCGCCTGGAAGGACCATCCACTCGGCGAAGACCGCCGAAGAAGGCACGAGGCCGCTCTTCGGATGGAGCACGGCCAGGCCCTTCAGGTTCCCGCCCTTGCGGGCCAGGAGGAACCGGTAGCTCCCGCCGGGTTTCCTCTGATAACGCCACTCCAGGTATTCTCCGTCCCTCTTTACGGCGCAATCCACGGAGGAGCTCCACTCCTCCCAGAAACGGTCCGCCTCCTCTCTCCCCACGCCGCGGGCGACCTGGACCTCCAGGCCGGCCTCCCCGGGCGCCGCGGGGCGGAATCCCTCCACCTCGACCGTCAGGTAGTCTACGATCCGGACGAGAGAATATCCCAGATAACGGTTCCCGATCCTCCAGGCGGGCCGGACGGGATAGCCGAAACCCACCGAATCCTTCCCAAGTTCCCTGATGTAGTCGAACCAGGCCCTCCCCACCTCCACGAAGAGACCCGGCTTCTTGAGGCCCTTCCGGAAATCCGGGTGGACCATGGAATCCACGGCGTGGACGAAGGTGGTCTCCCCAATGGGGGACTTGGCCGCCATGGGGACGGCGGCGTACTGGGCCGCCACCTTCCCCGAAGGGGTGACCGCCAGCATGACCCGCATGCCCCGTGGATTCTCCAGGAACTCCCAGCGCCACTCCTCCATGGTGCGGTCCACGTATCCTTCCCCGCAAACCTCCCGGAACACCAGGTTGAAGGTGTCCAGGATCTCCCTCTCGTCGCCGGGCCTGTAGGGCCTGATCTCCAGGTTCTCCACGATCCCTTTCCTTTCTCTCCTCCCGTCCCTTCTCAAACCAGGTCCGAATCCCCCAGGGTGTAATACCACCTCTCCCGAAGCCAGGAAGGATCCCGGTAGAAGGTCACCACTCCCAGGACGTAGGAGGTCCCCATCACCAGGAAGCCTTTCCTCTGGAAGGCCAGGAACCTCGGGTCCAGGGGGGAAAAGAGGGCTCCCAGGAAGACGCAACCCTCCCCGGCGGCGGTCTCCTCCAGGGCCCCCAGGAGCACCTCGGAGGCCTCGTCGTCCGCCGCGGGAACGAGCCAGTCGGCCAGGAGGCCCGTCCCCCGGACCAGGAAATCGTGTTTCCGGAAAACGGCTATGCCCCGCGGCCTGCCGCCGGACTTCTCCCTGGCGAGAAAGGCCCTGTAGGGCCTTCCCGGCCGGGAGGCGAAACGCCAGTTCATGTAAAGCGAATCCCTGACCAGGGCGAAATGGAACTCCGGCGCAATTCTCTCCCAGAGTTCGTCCGTCTCGGCGCCGAAACGCTCCAGGGGCACCACCTCGAGGGAATCCGTCTCCTTCGACCTGGGCCGGAAGCAGGAGGCGCCGGTCTCCCGGAAGAGGATCTCCGTGGTCTCCACCACCTCGTAACCAAGGTACTTGTTCCCGATCCTCCAGGCGGGGACGGCATACCCGTAGGTCATGAGATCCTTGTCCGGACCGCACCACCTCTCGTAGTAGCGCCTCCCCAGGTGGACGAAGAGGCCGGGCCTGCGCCTCCTGGCCTTCCAGCCCCACCTCACCAGGTCGGTGAAGCAGACCACCTGGTCCCCCTCGTCGGGGGGATTCACCCTTCGGTATTCGGGCCGGACCATGAGGTCCACGGCCTGGACCACCGTGACCTCTCCCCTTCCTTCCAGGACCGCCCTGCAGGGGCAACCGGCGTACTGGCCCACCACCACGTCCCCGTCCAGGGCCAGCATGATCCTGGGCTCATCCGAGGCCGGGTTTTCCAGGAAGAACCAGCGCCACCACTCCAGGTCCCTCGGGGCGATCCCCCTCTCAGGGTCGGGAAAGATGGAATTCCAGCAGGCCAGGATGGCCTCTTCGTCACCAGGCCTGTAAGGACGGATCTCAAGGCCCACGGCGGCCCCTCCCTTTCTCTTCCGCTCCCCTCCCCCCATTCTTCGGCTTTCCCCCCCGAGGGACCGGAATCAGCCCCCGGCCAGGGCGGAGAGGACAGCCTTGGTCCCGCTCATACCCAGGCGGTCCGCCCCGGCCTCCAAAAGGGCCAGGGCCTGCTCCAGGGTACGGATCCCGCCGGAGGCCTTCACCTGGATCCTGCCGCCGGCGGCCTCCTTCATGAGCCGCACGTCCTCGACGGAGGCCCCCCGGGGCCCGAAACCCGTGGAGGTCTTCACGAAGGCCGCTCCCGCCCGGGCGCAGATCTCCACCAGCCGGAGGATCTCCTCCCGGGAGAGCAGGCCCGTCTCCAGGATCACCTTGAGGGGAACGCCCGAGGCGGCCTCCACCTGGGCCTTCACCTCGGCCTCGGCCCTCTCCCACTCCCCGGCCTTCACGAGCCCAAGGTCGATCACCGTGTCGATCTCCCCGGCGCCCATTTCCGCGGCCTTCCGTGTCTCGAAGACACGGACCTCCGGATCGGAGGCTCCCAGGGGGAAGGCGGCCACGGCGCAGGCCTTCACCGGCGTGCCCCGGAGCACCTCCAGGGCCGCCGGAAGACGGGCAGGGTTGACGCAGGCCGAGGCGCAGCCCCACTCCAGGGCCTCCCGGCAGAGCCGGCGGACCTCCTCGTCCGTGGCCTGGGGCTTGAGAAGGGTATGGTCGATCTTCCCGGCGAGTCCTTCCCTGGTCCAGTTCACGCTCCACCTCCCTCGTTCCGCCTTCCCAGGGCCGCCAGGCCGGGCAGGGCCCGGTCCAGGAGATCCGCCAGCCTTCCCGCCGCATCCTTCACCACCCGGACCACGTCGGCGTGGGTGAGGGCCCCGGCGGAGAGGCCCGCCGCCTTGTTGGCGATCACCGAGATCCCTCCCACCCGGACGCCCAGGGCGGAAAGGGCGGAGGCCTCCTGCACGGTTGACATCCCCACGGCATCGGCCCCGAGGGCGGCGGCCATCCGGACCTCCGCGGGAGTCTCGTACGCGGGCCCCAGGTTGCCCAGGTATACCCCCTCCGGCGGGGGAGGATCCCCCCCCGCCCGGGCCAGGATGCGTCGTACCTCCGGGTCGTATACCCGGGTCTGATCCGGAAAGCGCGGCCCCAGCCTCTCCTCCCGGGGGCCCAGGAAGGGATTCGTCCCCTGGAGGTTGATCTGGTCCGAGAGGAGCATCAGGGATCCCGGTTCGAGGTCTTCCCGGACCCCCCCCGCCGCATTGGTGAGGATCACCACGGGGCAGCCCAGGAAGGCCAGGGCCCGGACCAGGCGGACCACCTCGGCGGGGCTCCTTCCCTCGTAGAGGTGGACTCTCCCGCAGAGAAGGGCCAACTCCACGCCCCGCCTGGAGCCGAAGAGGACCTTTCCGTCGTGGCCCTCCACCGTGGGGGGGGGAATCCCGGGAAGGTCCCCGTAGGGGATGGCTTCCGCCCCTTCCAGGAGGTTCTCCAGGGGAGCCAGGCCGCTCCCCAGGACCACTCCCACCCGGGGGGTCCGTACTCCCCGCTCTTCCAGGGCGGCCGCCAGGGCCGCCACCCTCTCGGTCTCGTTCGTCACAGCATCACCCCCGCCAGGCAGGCCGTCATCCAGGAAGCGAAGGCTCCGGCCAGCATGGCCCGGAGCCCCAAGCGGGCCAGGTCGGACTTGCGGGAGGGGGCGATCCCCCCGATCCCTCCGAGCTGGATCCCTATGGAGCCGAAATTCGCAAATCCGCAAAGAGCGTACGTGGCGATGAGGAAGGAACGCTCCGAAACCGCCTTGTGAAAGGAGGGATCGGTGAGCTTCCCGTAGGCCACCAGTTCGTTCGCCGCGATCTTGGTGCCGAGAAGCCCTCCCACCCTGGTCACGTCCCCCCAGGGGACCCCCATCAAGGCGGCGAAGGGCGAGAAAATCCAGCCCAGCAGGCGCTCCAGGGAGAGAGGGATCCCCGCCAGGCCCCCGGCCCAGGCGAGGCAGGCGTTGAGGACGGCCAGGAGCCCCAGGAAGGCGATGAGCATGGCCCCCACGTTCAGGGCGAGCTGGAGCCCCATGAGGGCCCCGTTGGCCGCGGCCTCGACGACGTTGGCCGAAGTCCTGGGAATCTCCACCTTGAGGGTTCCCTTGGTGACGGGCTCCCCCGTCTCGGGGACCATCACCTTGGCCATCACCAGGGCGGCGGGGGCGCTCATGACGCTCGCCACCAGGAGGTGTCCCGCCGGAACGCCGAAGCCGACGTACATGGCGAAGACCCCTCCGGCGATGGTGGCGAAGCCTCCCGTCATGACGGCCATGAGTTCGCTTTCCGTCATCTTCTCCACGAAGGGCTGGACCAGGAGGGGGGCCTCGGTCTGGCCCACGAAGATGTTGGCCGCCGCCGAGAGGGTCTCACCGCCGGAGGTTCCCATGGTCTTGGCCATGATCCAGGCGAAGCCCTTCACGACGAGTTGCATCACTCCCAGGTGGTAGAGGACGGCCATGAAGGAGGAGAAGAAGATGATCGTGGGAAGGACCATGAAGGCCATGACGAAGCCGTAGGGCTTCAACCCGGCATTGGCCGGGTCGCCCAGGCCGCCGAAGACGAACTCGCTTCCCTGGAGGGAGAGGTCCAGGAAGTGCTTCACCCCCCGGGAGAACTCCTGGAGGGCCTCCCGCCCGGCGGTCCACCAGAGGAAGACCAGGCCCAGGGCCACCTGGAGACAGACTCCCCAGAGGACCACCCTCCAGGGGAAGAGGCGCTTCCTCTTGGAGAGGAGCCAGGCCAGGAAGACCAGGACCAGGAGTCCGAAAGCGGCGCGCCCCCTTTCTTCCAGGGAGGCGGCGGCGATCAAAGGCCTCCCTCCACCCGGTCCAGGACCCACCGCTCGTGGGTGATGCCCTCGAAGTTGAGCTGGATGGCCTCCATGAGGCGGGCCTGGGCCGCTCCGGCGGCGGCCTCGGTCCTGGCGTGGACCTCGAAGAAGGGCTCGCCCTTCTCCACGGATTCGCCCACCTTCTTGAGGAGGACCACACCGCAGGCCGGGTCCACCGGGTCGGTCCACCGCCTGCGCCCCGCCCCCAGGTCCACGACGGTCATGCCCACCTCCTTGGCCTGGATGGCCGTCACGTACCCGTCCTGGTCGGCCCGGGCGCGGAGCACCACCGGGGCCCTGGGGAGGAGGCTCGGGTCCTCCACGACCCGCGGATCCCCGCCCTGGGCCTCGACCATGGCACGGAACTTCTCCAGGGCCTTCCCCTGGGAGAGGACTCTCTCCAGGACCTCCCTGGCCTGGGAGACCTCGGCGGCGAGCCCGCCCTGGACGAGGAGTTCCGAAGCCAGGGAGAAGACCAGGGCCTTCAGGTCCTGGGTGCCCCCTCCCTTGAGGAATTCCAGGGCCTCCCGGACCTCCAGGGCGTTCCCCACGGCCCGGCCGAGGGGCTCGTCCATGGAAGTCACCAGGGCGACGGCCTTGAGCCCAAGCGCGGAGGCGGTGGTGACCATTCTCCTGGCCAGGGCCAGGGCGCTCCTCTGGTCGGGCATGAAGGCCCCCGAACCGACCTTCACGTCCAGTACCAGGGCGTCCAGGTCCTCGGCCAATTTCTTGGAGAGGATACTGGCTGTGATGAGCGGAATGGAATCCACCGTCTCCGTGGCGTCCCGGGCGGCGTAGAGCCGCTTTTCCGCAGGGGCGAATTCATCGGTGGCCCCGGCGATGAAGAGGCCCGTCCTCTCCAGGATCTGCTCCAGTTCTCCGCATTGGAGGTTCACCTTGAAACCCGGTATGGACTCGAGCTTGTCCAGGGTGCCCCCCGTATGGAGGAGCCCCCGGGCGGAGATCATGGGAACCTGGGCGCCGCAGGCCGCCACCATGGGAGCCAGCACCAGGGAGACCTTGTCACCCACTCCGCCGGTGGAGTGCTTGTCCAACCTGGGGATCCCGCTCTTCCTTCCTCCAAGAGTCCTCCCGGAATAGGCGAGCCTCTCCGTGAGGACCCGGATCTCCGGGGCCGTGAGGCCCTGGAAGTAGAAGGCCATGAGGAGGGCCCCCAATTGTTCGTCCGTGCAGGTTCCGTCCACGAGGGAGCGGACGAAGAAGTCGATGGCCTCGGGGGCGAGTTCTTCCCCGGAAGTCTTGGCTCGGATCAGTTCTCGGATGTCCATGGATGCCTCAAGGTTCGAGATGGAAAGGATCGGGAAGCAAGGAGGCAAGGTGGTATAGGCGCCTTCTGCGGTTTCCCCTTGCTTCCACGACGACGGGAAGGTCTCTGCAGAACTCTGATAGGACCTGGCGGCAGGCGCCGCAAGGCGTGGATGGAGACTCCCCGGGAACACTCAGCGCCAAGGCCCGGAAGGTCCGCCTCCCCGCGGCCACGGCGGAGAAGAGGGCCACCCGCTCGGCGCAGACGGCCAGGGGGTAACTACTGTTCTCAACGTTGCACCCCAGGAAGACTTTCCCGTCCTCGCATAAGAGGGCCGCTCCCACGGAAAACCCGGAGAAGGGGGCGAAGGCCCTGGAGGAGACATCCTCCGCCGAAGCGAGGAGGTCCTCCCAGGGAAGCCCGGATGCAACCAATTCGTCTTTTTTCACAGCCTTCACTCCTTCCCCGCCCACCGATGAAACAGGTTAGGCCGGGATCGGGAAGCCCACAACAGACTTTCCTGGCGGAAAGGGGCCCTTTTCCCGAAAGTCCCTCGGAAAAAGCCCGGAGGGGAGGAGGAAGCCGGAGAAAGAAGGTTGGCGGGAGTGCATGGGAATCGAACCCACCGGGGACGCCTGAAGACGCCCCCCACTGGTTTTGAAGACCAGGCGGCGCACCAGCACCGAACCACTCCCCCACGGCAGAGGACCCGTGAGGTTACCAGGAGCCCGCCTCCAGGCAAGGGGCTTCCCGCCGGGGAACCAGGCCTCCCTCTTCCCCCGCCCTCCGCCTAATCCCCGGCCGGAAGGTCTCCCAGGGCCCACTCCACCGAGTCCGCCGCCAGGGGGATCTCCTCCTCTTCCAGTGTCCTTGGATCGAGGAGGACCATCTCCTCCCGCACCCTGGCGAAGAGGGGGATGGGAGCGGCCCTGAGGCGCCGGAGGAACTTCTCCGCACTCATCGACCCCTTGAGGCCCACCAGCCTGGTGGGGAGTTCCCTGTCGGGGGCGGACCCCGACCCGGCCCGGGAGGTCCCGTCCATCAGGCAGGTCTCCAGGCCGGGGATCTTCTTCCTGTCGATATAACCCTTGAGCCGCCTGGCCTTCCTGCGGAGTTCCTCCAGGGGCGCCATCAAGAAACGGAGGGCCGGAATCCGCCAGGAGACCTCTTCCCCGGAATCGTAGACCGCCAGGGTGGCCTCCAGGGCGGAGAGGGCCAGCTTGTCGCACCGGACAGCCCTGTAGAGGGGATTCCTCCGGCACTTCTCCACGGCCTCCTTGCTTCCCACGATGATCCCCGCCTGGGGCCCCCCAAGGAGCTTGTCCCCGCTGAAGCACACCAGGTCGGCGCCGGCGGCGACGGAGTCCTTGACGAGGGGTTCGTCCTCCAGGCCCGGGATGGGTTCCGGCCAGAGCTGCCCGCTTCCCAGGTCCTCCATGACGGGGATCTCGAGCTCCCTTCCGAGGGAGCAGAGTTCTTCCAGGGAGGTGGTCTCCGTAAACCCGTGGATCCGGTAGTTGCTCGTGTGAACCTTGAGGAGGAGGGCCGTCCGCTCGTTGCAGGCCGCCCTGTAGTCCCGCAGGTAGGTCTTGTTCGTGCACCCCACGTCCACGAGCTTGCACCCGGCGTAGCGCATGACCTCGGGCATCCTGTAGGAGCCGCCGATCTCCACCATCTCGGCCCTCGAGACCGGAACCTCCCCACCGGCGGCGAGGCTGTTCAGGGCGAGCAGGGTGGCGGCGGCGTTGTTGTTCACCACGAGGGCCGATTCCGCTCCCGTGATCCGGACCAGGAGTTCCCGGACGGCGTCCTCCCGGCGGGAGCGCTCCCCCGTGAGAGGGTCCACCTCCAGCCGGCAATACCCTGCACAGGATTGCAGGGTCTCCCGGGCCTCCCGGGCCAGGGGTGCCCGCCCGAGTCCCGTGTGCAGGACCACCCCCGTGGCGTTGAGGACGCGGGCGTGGTAGGCCGGGCGCTCCAGGCCCTTGCGCACCTCCTCCAGGAGGCGGCCCTCCTCGAACCAGGCCTTCACCTGGGCGGCGTCCATGAAACCCGAGAAGATCCGCCCTTTGAGGACGTCCAGGACCCGGCGGACCTGGCGGGCCAGGATCTCCCTGGGCTTCCCGCCCAGGTCCTCCGTCTCCGCCAGGGAGCGCAGGATCTGGTCCACCTGGGGAACCTCCCTCAGGGCGGCCCGGATCTCCTCCTGGGAGAGGTGGGCCTTCGCCTCTTCGTCCTGGTGGGAAGGGGGGGAATCCTGTCCGGCCATGTTCTCCTCCGTGGATCGGGCCCAAGGGAAGCATGAAGTCGAAGGAAGGGCCTGTTATAAGGGGACCCGCCGGGCCAGGAAAGGACGAGGACGAAGGGGAGACCCCATCCCGGGAGGGGAAGCGAAGCATGGTGACGAGGGCGTGGGTCTTTCCGGAAGAGGTTCCCCCGGGCCGGGTCCAGGACCTGGCCCGGCGCCTTCGCGTTCCCCCCCTGGTGGCCAGGACCCTCATCCGCCGGGGCCTGGCCGACCCCGAGGAGGCCTCCCGCTTCCTGGAACCGGCCATGGCCAACCTGCACGACCCGGACCTCTTCCGGGACATGGAGAAGGCCTGTCACCGGATCCACCAGGCGATCCGCCGGGGGGAGCCCATCCTGGTCCACGGGGACTACGACTGCGACGGGATCACCTCCACGGCCCTCCTCCACCAGGTCCTCGACCTCCTGGGTGCCCGTGTCTCCTGGCACATCCCCAACAGGCTCACCGAGGGGTTCTCCTTCAGCCCGGCCGTCCTGGAAAGGGTGAAACGGGAAGGCTTCCGCCTCTGCGTCACCGTGGACAACGGCACGAACGCCAACGAGGAGATCGGCGCCCTGGTGGATTCGGGTTGCCAGGTGATCGTCACGGACCACCACGAACCGGGAAGAGAGCTCCCCCCCGCCATGGCTTTGATCAACCCCAAGCTCGAGGGTTGTTCCTATCCCTTCCCGGGCCTGGCCGGAGTGGGCGTTGCCTTCAAGTTGGCCTGGGGCCTGGCCCGGGTGGCCTCGGGCTCCCGGAGGGTGACGCCTCCTCTGAGGAGGTTCCTCCTCCAGGCCATGGGCTGGACCGCCCTGGGGACCGTGGCCGACGTGGTTCCCCTCCTGGAGGAGAACCGGGTCTTCCTCCGCCACGGTCTTCCCGTCCTCTCCCGCTCCCCCGGGCCCGGCCTGGAGGCCCTCATGGAGGTCTGCAACCTGACGGGCCGGGAGATCACCGCCCGGGACGTGGCCTTCCGCCTGGCCCCCCGGATCAATGCGGCAGGCCGGATGGGGAGCGCCGAGAAGGCCCTGGAACTCCTCCTGGCCCGGAGCCGGGAGGAGGCCCTCCCCCTGGCCCTGGCCCTGGACCAGGCCAACAAGGCCAGGAGGTCGGTGGAGCAGAGAATCCTGAAGGAGGCCAGGGAGATGCTCGCCGCCAGGCCGGACCTTGCCGAGGCGCCCGTCCTCCTCCTCGCCCGGGAAGGATGGCACTTCGGGGTGGTGGGCATCGTGGCGGCCCGGCTCTGCGAAGAACTGGGGAAACCCGTCGCCCTCTGCGCCATCGAGAAGGACCGGGCCCGGGGTTCGGCCCGTTCCCCCGAGGGCTTTCCCATCCACAAGATCCTGGAGAAGGCCGGGGACCTCCTCCTCTCCCATGGGGGCCACGCCAGGGCGGCGGGCCTCTCCTTCGAGCCGGCCCTCCTGGAAGCCCTGAGGGAACGCCTGGCCGAGGCGGGAGCCGAGATGGAGGGGACCGCCCCGCCCCTCTACCTGGACGCCAAGGTGGAACTCGGGGAGATCACGCCCGAAGTGGTCCGGGCCCTCCAGAAGCTCGGCCCCCACGGCTCCTCCAACCCTCCCCCGGTATTCGCCGGTTGCGACCTGGTCGTGGCCGGCCACCCCTGGGTCACGGGCTACGGCGGCAGGGACCTCTCCTTCCTGGTCCGCCAAAAGGAGGTGGTCCTCGAGGCCCGGGTCCCCCAGGGCGCACGGAGGATGGCCGGGCGCATATCCAGGGGAATGAGGCTCTCCCTGGCCTTCACCCCCTCCCTGTCCTACCAGAGGAAAAGCGTGGAGATCCTCGTGGAGGACATCCAGGAACAGAACGGAAAGGACCCCCTCACCAAGGAGATCCGGATCCAGTGATCGACGCCCTCATCCCCTACCTGGAGAAGGCCGCGGCCATGGCCCCCACCTGGGGCCCCCTCCTCGTCCTCCTCTTCATGACCATAGAAAGCTCCTTCATCCCCTTCCCCAGCGAAGTCGTCATGATCCCCGCAGGGTTCCTCTCGGCCCGGGGGGAGTTCTTCCCCCCAGGAAACCACTGGGGGGCCCTCTTCCTGGCGGTGGTCCTCGGGATCGCCGGGTCCCTCCTCGGGGCCTTCCTGAACTACTGGCTCTCCTGGAAACTGGGCCGGCCCTTCCTCCACCGCTGGGGGAAGTATTTCTTCCTTCCCCCTCCCAGGCTGGAGAGGGCCGAGGAGATCTTCCGGGAATACGGGGACATCACCACCTTCGTCTGCCGGCTCCTTCCGGTGATCCGCCAGCTCATCTCCATCCCGGCGGGGGTCTCCCGCATGCACTTCGGGAGGTTCGCCTTCTTCACCGGCGCCGGGGCCGCCCTCTGGGTGGTCTTCCTGGCCGGACTCGGATTCTGGTTCGGCTCCCATACCCGGGATATGGGATACGCGGAGCTGGTCCACAAGGGCAAGGAGTTCGTCTCGGGCCACATTCTCTGGATCCTCCTCGTCTCGGCCGCCGCCGTGGTCCTCTACGCCTGGATCCACAAGAGGGTCGTTGGATCGGGAAGGAAGCAAACCGTGGATACACCTGGAGGAGAATGATGCGAAAGGTCATCGCCGTCGTGGGCGGTTCCGCCGTTCCCCGCCCAGTCCTCAACCTGGCAGAACGGGTGGGCCGGGCCGTGGCCGAGGCCGGCGCCGTGCTCCTCACGGGCGGCCGGGGAGGAGTCATGGAGGCGGCCTGCAAGGGATGCCGCGAAGGAGGAGGCCTGAACATCGCCTTCCTCCCGGGATCGGACCGTTCCCAGGCCAACCGTTTCGTGGATATCGCCTTCCCCACCGACCTGGGCGACGCCAGGAACGCCCTGGTGGCGGGGTGCGCCCACGCGGTGGTCGCCCTGGAAGGGGGGCCGGGCACCTTGAGCGAGATCGCCCTGGGCCTGAAGAGGGGCGTTCCCGTGGTGAGCCTGGGGGGCTGGAAGGTGCCGGGCGTCGTGGAGGCGCGGGGCCCCGAAGAGGCCGTGAGCGAGGCCCTCCGCCTGGGAACGTAGATTCCCCTTTCCTTGATCTCACCCGGGCCGGCCTGTCCAATGGGACCTTTCCACCGGCCCCCGCCGAAGAACCACACGCACCACCACCTTCCAGGAGTCGCCCATGGAGTTGGAGGCCCTCTTCAAGAAGTTCGTGGACACCGGGGTGGACCTGGTCTGGAACACACCTTCCGTCTTCCCCTGGTTCGTGGCCATGCTCCTCGGCGCCGGGATCTACGTCACCATCCGCCTGGGGTTCCCCAACATCCGGCTCTTCAAGCACGCCGTGGACACAATCCGGGGGAAGTTCGACGACCCCGAGGACAAGGGGGACATCAACCACTTCCAGGCCCTCACGACGGCCCTCTCCGCCACGGTCGGGATCGGGAACATCGCCGGCGTCGCCCTGGGTATCCATTACGGAGGACCGGGCATCGTCTTCTGGCTCTGGGTGTCGGGCTTCTTCGGCATGACCCTCAAGTTCACCGAGGTGACCCTGGCCCACAAGTACCGCACCTTCGACGCCGATGGAAACGTCTCCGGCGGGCCCATGTACACCATGGAGCGGGGCCTCGGGGGCTACTGGAAGATCCTGGCGGCCGCCTTCGCCGTCCTGGCCGTCTTCTGCAGCTTCGGCACGGGCAACATGAACCAGGCCAACACCGTGGCCGTCTCGGCGGCATCGGACTTCGGCATGCCCGGCTGGATCGTGGGCCTCATCCTGGCGGGGACGGCGGGCCTGGTGATCATCGGGGGGATCAAGAGGATCGGGGCGGTCTCCTCCAGGCTCATGCCCACCATGGCCGTCCTCTACACCATCGGAGCCCTGATCATCCTCCTCGGAGAGCCGAGCAAGCTGCCCCACCTCTTCGCCACCATCTTCCGGGAGGCCTTCACCCCCTCGGCCGCATTCGGAGGCACCGCCGTGGGAGCCTTCAGCTTCACCCTCCTCTGGGGTGTCAAGCGGGCCCTCTTCTCCAACGAGGCCGGCCAGGGAAGCGCCCCCATCGCCCACGCCGCCGCCAGGACCCACGAACCGGTCCGGGAAGGCGTCGTCGCCCTCCTGGAGCCCTTCGTGGACACCCTGGTCATCTGCACCTTGACGGGGCTCGTGATCGTCACCACGGGGGTCTGGAAGGAGAAGTTCCCCCAGGTCCGCACCCTGGAGCTCAACAAGATCCAGGTGGCGGCGGCCCCGGCCCGGCCCGTGACGGACAGGGACCTCCACGGGGAGAACCCGATCGAGCTGAAACCCTTCGAAGGCTCCTTCCAGGTCCGGGAGGGAAGGCCCGAGGGTCTCCTCTTCGTGGTCAACGACGCCTTCGTGGACGAGCCCAGGCTCCTCCTGGACGGAAAGCCCTACACGGGAAGGCTGACTCTCAAAGACGGAAGCCTGACCGATACGAAAGGGACGAACCTGACCTTCTCCCTCTCGGGGAAGATGCTCCTCTCCAGCTCCGCCCTCACGGCCAAGGCCTTCCACAGGGGCTTCGAGGAGACCTTGGGGCTCGGCCTCCTGGGGAACCTGGTGGTCTCCCTCTCGGTCTTCCTCTTCGGACTCTCCACGATCATCTCGTGGGCCTATTACGGTGACAGGTGCGTTGAATACCTCTTCGGCGTGAAGTACACCAGGATCTACCACACGGCCTACATCGTCTTCACCTACCTGGGGGCCGTCCTGGCCCTGGAGACGGTCTGGAACTACGGGGACCTGGCCATGGGCCTCATGGCCACGACCAACCTGATCTCCGTGCTCCTTCTCACCCCCGTCGTGGTCAGGTTGACCAAGGAGTACACGTCGAAGGTCCACAAGGTCTACAAGTAAACCTGGAGCAGGATCATGTTGAGAAGCGGCGATTCCGGAGGGGCGGGCGTGAGGGGAACCTTCGGAAAGATGGGGTTCATCCTTGCCGCCGCCGGCTCCGCCGTCGGCCTGGGCAACCTCTGGAAGTTTCCGTACATGGCGCACCGCAACGGGGGCGGGGCCTTCGTGATGGTCTACCTCGTGGCGGTGGTCCTCCTCGGTCTTCCCATCATGATGGCCGAAATCACCGTGGGAAGGTCCACGGCCTCCAACCCCGTGCGGGCCTTCCGGAAGCTGGGAGGGGCCTGGTGGAGCCTGGTGGGCTGGCTGGGAGTGGGCACGGGTTTCATCATCCTCTCCTACTACTCCGTCGTTGCGGGCTGGACCATCGAATACGTCGGCAAGTGCCTGGCCTGGTCGGCCGAGGGCTTCACCAAGGCCGACGCCCAGCGGGTGGGAAAGGACTTCATGGCCTTCCTGGCCCGGGGGGACAGGCAAGTCCTCTACCACGGGATCTTCATGACCCTCACGGCAGGGGTCATCGCCTTCGGGGTGAAGAGGGGCATCGAGGCCGTGACCAAGGTCCTCATGCCCCTCCTCTTCCTCATCCTTCTCGGGCTCGTGGCCGTGGCCGCCACGACCTCCAGCTTCGGGGCGGCCCTGGAGAGCCTCTTCGTCCCGGGGAAGATCGGGGTCCGGGGCATCCTGGAGGCCGTGGGCCAGGCCTTCTTCTCCCTGAGCCTGGGCATGGGAGCCATGCTCACCTACGGGTCCTACATGTCCCGGAAAGAGTCCATCCCCAGGTCGGCCCTCATGGTCTGCGGCCTGGACACCCTGGTCGCCCTGATGGCGTCGGTGATCATGTTCACCATCATCCTGGGGGTTCCTCCCGACCAGAGGGGGAAGTTCGGCGCGAGCTCGGTGATCCTCTTCACCACCCTCCCCGAGATGCTCTACAACCTCCCGCTGGGGAGGATCCTGGCCCCCTCCTTCTACCTCCTCGTGGGCTTCGCCGCACTGACCTCCACCATCTCCCTCCTGGAGGTCCTGGTCTCCTGGTTCATCGACGACCTGGGCTGGAAGCGGACCTTCGCAACCATCGTCGTCGGGGCGGCCACCTTCGCCATGGGCGTGCCCTCGGCCCTGAGCTTCGGCTCCAGTGATTTCCTGAGCACCAAATTCGCCCCCCTGGCCCCCAAGGCGACGGGCTTCTTCGACACCTTCGACTACCTGGCGGCCAACTTCCTCCTTCCCATCGGCGGCCTCCTCACATCGGTCTTCGTCGGGTGGTATCTCTCCTCGGCCTTCACCAGGAAAGAGGTGGAAGAAGGCCACGGGCCCTTCCCCCTCCACCTGCTCTGGAAGACCCTGCTCCGGTTCGTCTGTCCCGGCGCCATCGCCTGGATCCTCTACTCCATCGTCTTCCAGGGAGTGAAGTTCAATTGACGGCAACGGTATGACCATGGAGCATCCCCCTTGGATCCCGTTCTCGTAGGATTCCTGGCCTACCTCGTCCTGGTCCTCCTCGTGGGCCTGGCGACCTACAGGCTCAACGAGACGGGCGAGGACTACCTCCTGGCGGGACGCAGGCTCAACATCTGGGTGGCCACCTTCTCCGAGCGGGCCAGCGGGGAGTCGGCCTGGCTCCTACTCGGCCTTCCCGGGGCGGTCCTCACCACGGGCCTGGTGGAGGTCTGGAGCGTCGTGGGTTGCGTCCTGGGAATCGCTCTCAGCTGGTGGGTCGTGGCGGCCCCTCTCAGGCGGGAGACCCAGCGGCTCGGCGCCCTGACCATTCCCGAGTATTTCGTCAAGAGGTTCGGCGCCAGGGGCCAGACATTGAGGATCACCGCCACGGCCATCGTGATCTTCTTTTTCGCCGTCTACCTCTCGGCCCAGGTGAACGGGGCGGGGAAGGTCCTGAAGGTCACCTTCGACATCCCCATGTTCTGGGGGATGGTCCTGGGAGCGGGGGTGATCGTCGCCTACACGGTCATGGGAGGATTCTTCGCCGTCGCCTGGACCGACCTGATCCAGGGGATCATCATGCTGTCCACCCTGGTGGTCCTCCCCCTGGTTGCGTGGATCGAGGTTACGGCCCAGGGGATCGACGTGGGCGCCGCCCTGGAGAGACTCGGCCCGGGGATCTCCTCCCTCGTGCGGGGGGAGACGGGTTGGGCCGCCGCGGCGGCCGTCGTGGGTGGACTGAGCTGGGGCCTGGGGTACCTGGGCCAACCCCACGTGATCGTCCGCTACATGTCCGTCCGCGACCCCAAGGCCGTGAAGGCGGGCAAGTGGATCGCCATCTCCTGGGCGGCCCTGGCCTTCACCGGGGCCCTCCTCATCGGGGTCTTCGGAGCCGCCCTGGTGGGAGACTCCGTGGGCCGGGACAAGGAATACCTCATGCCCTTCCTGGCCACCCACCTCCTCCACCCCTGGCTGGCAGGGATCTTCATCTCGGGTGCCGTGGCGGCCATGATGTCCACGGCGGACTCCCAGCTCCTGGTGACCACTTCGGCCGTCTCGGAAGACGTGGTCCACCGCATCTTCCGGCCTTCCATGACACAGAAGGAACTGGTGAGGATCTCCAGGATCACCGCCCTTGTCGTGGGAGTCCTGGCCTTCGTCCTGGCCGCCACCTCGGAGAGCCTCATCTACAACGTCGTCTCCTACGCCTGGTCGGGCCTGGGGGCCTCTTTCGGGCCGGGGATCGTACTCTCCCTCCACTGGAGGGGAACCACCGGCAAGGGGGTCCTGGCGGGAATGATCACGGGCACGGTCTCCACGATCGCCTGGTCTTCCATTCCCGGTCTCGAGGCCATCCTCACCGTCCGGCTGGTCTCCTTCCTCCTGGCGGGAGGGGCGGTGATCCTGGTGAGCCTGGCCGACAGGAAGTCCCCCGCCCCGGAATGATCCGGCCTTTTTCTTGCTCCCCCTTGCGCTGTCGCGGCGGGACGCTACATTCCGCCGCCATGGCACACGCAAAAGTCAGCGGCAGGCGGCGCAAGGTCCGCGTCGGGGGTCCCAACCACGGGGTGAAGCCCACTCGCAGGAAGAAGCAGAGCCTCCGGGCCACCAGGGTCCGGATGCGCCAGGGTCTGGAAAAGCCCTGAAGGAGCCCTTCTTTCCACCCCCACCCTTCCACCGCTTTCCCTAGCGGGAAGGGAAGACTCCGTACAGACCCGGCGGACGGATTCCCTCCGTGGAGGGGTTCCCGGGAGACCCCGAACGCCTTTCCTTTTCCCCCCCACCCGGAGAGAATCGCCCCGGGAAGGAGGAGAGAGGGGAGCGGACCTGCATGGACCCGGAAAGATCCCTCTTCCTCCTGGACGGGACGGCCCTGGCCTACCGTTCCCACTTCGCCTTCGCCAGGAGTTCCTTGACCTCCCCCGACGGGAAGCCCACGGGAGCCTCTTTCGGCTACGCCCAGACTCTCCACAAGCTCCTGGAGAGAGACAGACCCGCCCGAGTGGCCGTGGCCTTCGACGGGCCCAAGAAAACCTTCCGCCACGAGATCCTCCCCTCCTACAAGGCCACGAGGGAGAAGACTCCCCCCGAACTGGTGGAGCAGCTTCCCTGGATCAAGCGCATCACCGAGCTCCTGGGCCTGGCCGTCCTGGAAGAGGAAGGGGTGGAGGCGGACGACGTGATCGGGACCCTGGCCAAGAGGGGGGAGAAGGAGGGCCTGGAGGTCTACATCGTTTCGGGGGACAAGGACTTCGCCCAGCTCGTCTCCCCCAAGGTGAAGATCTACAACATCCTCTCCCGGTCCGAGGAGGTGGAGGTCCTGGATCCCCGGGGAGTGGAGGCCAAGTGGGGAGTTCCGCCTGAGCGCTTTCTCGACTACCTGGCCCTCGTTGGGGACACGAGCGACAACATCCCCGGCGTCCCCGGCGTGGGCCCCAAGACCGCGGCCGAGCTGATCCGCCTCTATGGAAGCCTGGAGGAGATCCTCGACCGGGCAGGGGAATACAAGAAGAAGAAGATTTCCCAGGCCCTCCGGGAATTCGCCGACCGGGCCAGGCTGGCCAGGAAGCTCGTCGAGATCCGGACCGACCTGGATCTTCCCCTGGACCCCGGGGAGATCCTGGTGCGGCCCGCCGACAAGGAAGGCCTCAAGAAACTCTACCTGGACCTGGGCTTCCACTCCCTCCTTCCCAAGCTCATGGAGGACGCCGCCAGCAGGGAGGCGGAACACGACTACAGGACGGTGCAGAAGGAGGAGGAGCTGGAGGACCTGGTGAAAGCCCTCCGGGAGGCCCGGGAGTTCGTCGTGGACACCGAGACCACCGCCCTGGATCCCATGAGGGCCCGCGTCGTGGGCATCTCCTTCTCCACCCGGCCGGGGCTCGCCTGGTACGTCCCCCTCAGGACGGGAGGCGCATCCTGGAGGGAGAAGGTCCTGGAACGGCTGGGCCCCCTCCTCTCCGATCCGGCCCTCTCCAAGGCGGGACAGAACATCAAATACGACATGGTGGCCCTCTCCCGGGAGGGCGTGGAGATGGAAGGGGTGGCCTTCGACACCATGGTGGCCTCCTACTGCGTGGCTCCCGAGGAGAGGCAACACGGCCTGGACGCCCTTTCCCTCAAGTACCTCAACTACCGGAAGATCCCCACGAGCGACCTTCTGGGGAAGGGAAGGAAGAAGGTCACCATGGACCAGGTGGCCCTTCCCATCATCTCCCGCTACGCCTGCGAGGACGCCGACTACACGGGACGTCTCGTCCCCATCCTGAAGGAGGAGATGGTCAAGGCCGGCGTGGAGACTCTCTTCTACGAGTTCGAGATGCCCCTGGTGCCGGTCCTCATGAGGATGGAGAGGGAGGGGATCCGCCTGGACCTGGAGCGTATCACCCGCCTCTCCAAGGAGCTGGAGGAGAGGATCCGCAGGATCGAGGGGGAGATCGCCGAATACGCCGGAAAGGAGATCAATCTCCGCTCCCCCCAGCAGGTGAGCCAGCTCCTCTTCGAGAAACTGGAACTCCACAAGCTCGCCGGCGGCAGGAAGCCCAGGAAGATGAAGACCGGCGCCTACAGCACCGACTCCTCAGTCCTGGAATCCCTGGCCCCCCACCACCCCGTTCCGGCCCTCCTCCTCCAGCACAGGGAGGTCTCCAAGCTGAAGAGCACCTACGTGGACGCCCTGATCCAGCTCGTCCACCCCGAGACGGGACGGGTCCACACACATTTCAATCAGACCGTAACTGCAACGGGGAGACTCTCCTCCAGCGATCCCAACCTCCAGAACATCCCCGTCCGCACCGAGGAGGGACGCAAGGTCCGGGCCTGTTTCGTCCCCAGGGAAGAGGGGTGGGTGCTCCTCTCCCTGGACTACTCCCAGATCGAGCTCAGGGTGATGGCCCACTTCTCGGGAGACGAGAACCTGGTGGCGGCCTTCAAGGAGGGCAAGGACATCCACAGGAGGACGGCGGCCCTCATCCTGGGAAAGCCCGAGGAGGAGGTCACCTCCCAGGAGCGCAACAGGGCCAAGGTGGTGAACTTCGGGATCCTCTACGGCATGGGCCCCAGGAGGCTGGCCCGGGAGACGGGCCTGTCCGTCAAGGAGGCCACGGAGTTCATCGAGAAGTATTTCGCCGCCCTGCCTGGTGTGAAGGCCTGGCTGGAAGAGACCCTGGAGAGGGCCCGGAAGGAGAAGATGGTCACCACCCTCTTCGGGAGGCGGCGGCGCCTCCCGGAGATCCTCTCCCCCCACGAGAGGATCCGGGTGGGTGCGGAGAACATGGCCGTGAACACCCCCATCCAGGGCTCGGCGGCGGACATCATGAAGAAGGCCATGGTGGAAGTGGACCGGGCCGTGCGGGGAGAGGGCTTCCGGGGGAAGATGGTCCTCCAGGTGCACGACGAGCTCCTCTTCGATTGCCCCGAGGAAGAGGTGGAGACCCTGGCCGGAAGGGTGAGGGAGATCATGGAGAAGGTGGTCTCCCTCCAAGTGCCCCTCAAGGTGGACGCCGGCTGGGGAAAGGACTGGCTCCAGGCCCACAGCTGAGGATTCCCCCCCCTCTCTCCGTCCCAAAGGAGGAGGACCGCCTCGAATCGGTACGGTTCTCCCCCGCTCCAGCAGGGGTTGCATACCTGGGACGAAGCCTTTCTGTCCCCGGGAAGGTCGCTCCTTCCATACTTCTATGGGTCCGGGCCTTCCGGAAAGTTTTTCCTTTCCCTTACGAACTTTCCCGGGAGCCCTCCCGTCTACTCAATGATCCCTTTCGATCACGAGCCAGTCCCTAAGCCCTTTTGGAGACCGAAACATGCGAAGGACCTTCCTCTTTCTTCCCCTCCTCCTGGCCGCCCTCCCCTCCTTCCTGGCGGCATCTCCCCAGGGATGGATCCGCAAGTTCCCCAAGCCTCCCAGGCCCTACAAGATCGACCTCTCCCGGGAGAAGCCCGACCAGGTGGTCCTCAAGTTCGCCGAGGGATCGGCCGTCCGGCTCAGGAACGGGAAGTTCGTCTCCTTCGCCGGCAGGGACACCCGCCCGGTGAACGATCTCCTCGGTTCGTGGGAGGTCCGGGTGGAGCGCTACTTCACCAGGAGCGAGGAAGACCTGGATCAGGAACGGGCCGAGATCCTGGCGAACCTGGGACCCGACGAAGAGATCCCGGCGGAACTCAACCTCTACTACCTGGTCCGAACGAAGGGAGTCTCCCAGAGCGAAGAGGTGATCGATGCCCTGAACGAACTTCCCCTCGTGGAGTTCGCCTACGCCGAAGTGGCCGATTCGGCCTACGTCCCCTGCGGTGACATTCCCCCGCCCACTCCCGACTTCACACCCCGCCAGAAGTACTTCGGTCCATCCCCCAGCGGGGTGAACTACAGGGCCGCCTACGTCCTGGGGGGAGGCAGGGCCCAGGGCCGGACCATAGCCCACATCGAAGGATCCTGGGTCGTGGGCCACGAAGACCTGGCCCTCATGACCTCCGCCGCCTACGTCTCCGGCCCTCCCACCTCCAACTTCGCCAATTCCAGCTCCTGGACCCAGCACGGCACGGCCTGTGTCGGGATCATGGCGGCCGACCGCAACGGTTACGGCGTGAATGGTTTCGCCTCGGGGAGGAAGAAGCTGCTCCTGGCCTGCATCGGCTACGGGGCCGCCCGCCAGATCAACAATTGCGCCGGCCTGTCCGGGCCGGGGGACGTCTTCTCCTCCTCCTTCGCCTACGTGGTGAGCGGCAAGCACGCCCCCCTCACCTGGGTACGGGCCAACTACGACGCCGTCCGCAACGCCACGGCCAAGGGAATCACCTACGCCTTCGCCGCAGGCAATTCCAACAAGGACCTGATGGATCCCATCTACCGTGGCCGTTTCGACCCCTCCAAGTACGATTCCGGCGGAGTGATCGTGGGAGCGAGCAAGACCAACGGAATCGACAAGATCTCCTTCTCCAACTACGGCAAGAGGGTGGACTGCCACGCCTGGGGCACGGGCATCACCACCTTCGGTTACGGCAAGCTCTTCAACGGAGGAGGCGACAAGCGCCAGTACTACACCTACTCCTTCGGCGGGACTTCCGGGGCCACTCCCATCGTGGCGGGGATCGCCGCCGTCTTCTGGAACGCCGTAAAGGAGCAGAACGGCGTCAGCCTGAAGTCCAGCGAGGTCCGAAACGCTCTCAGGAAATACGGAACGCCCCAGCGCTACGGCGGCCACATCGGCGTCCAGCCGGACCTGAAGAAGATGCTCGCCGCCTACGGGCTCCCCGACGGGCTCTGGCTTCCCAAGGACGCCAAGGTCGGAGGGACCGCCACCCTGGAGATCACGGGGAAGCCCAACGGCGGATACATCCTGCTCATGTCCGTCGCCCCGGCCCACCTCTCCATCCCGGGCCTCAACAGGGACATCCTGGTGGATCTCAAGGTCGGCGCCGGGGTGGCCTCGGGCGTCCTGGACAGCCAGGGGAAGGCCAGCCTGACCTTCCCGATCCCCAACCAGCTCACCCTGGTGGGCAAGGACTTCTATTTCCAGGTCGTGGACTTCACCGCCACGGGCAAGGTCCACGCCTCCAACAGCATCGAGGTCTACCTGGGCAAGTAGGCCCGCCGTGTGGGGAAGCCCGGCGGAGGCTCCGGCAGGGGCCTCGGCCGGGCTTCCCGCGTAAACGGCCGCCCTTCGCCTACTCTCTCCTCCCGGCCAGCTTCAAGGCCAGGTGCCTGGCCTTCGGAACCTCCCTGACGGGTCTCCACCACTTCTCGGGAATCTCCCCCGCCCCTCCCGCCGCCCCTGCGAGGGCCCCCGCCAGGCAGGCCGCCGCATCGGCGGGACCGCCCAGACCGGCCGCCCCCCGGACGACTTCCGAATATTCCTTCTTGCGGAACAACAGGGAGACCACCGTGGAGGCGAGGCCTAGGGGATCCCTCGGGGTCGGCTTGTCCGGATGGGGCGCCCAGGAGAAGGGATCGGTGAGCATGGGATAGAACCCCTGGTCCGCCTCCACCAGGAGATCCTCGGCCCTCCTGTAGGTCTTCTCCTCCAGGGGGGCCCCCTCGAGAAGGAGGGCAAGGAGAAGGGCCGACACCGAAGAGGCCACGTAGGTCTCTTCGCCGGGCCTGCTCCAGGAGCACTCCCGGACCACGGCCTCCACCAGGGGGCCAGGCGGGTCGGGGGGAAACCAGAAGGCCAAAGCCAGGGCCCGGCAGAGGGGCGAGGTCCCCGGGTCGGGGACCGCACCCAGGGGACGGCTCTCCATGTGGGCCGGAAGGTCCTCCACCTCCCCCCCTCCCTCCAGGAAGGCCCGGGCCTCACCCAGGCCGGCCTCCACCTCCCGGTCCCAGGTGGAGAGCCAGGAGAGCTGGGCCTCCACCGAGGCCCGCAGGTCGTAGCCCCCTTTCGACAAGAGGGCCTCCACGGCGGCCAGGAGGAGACCTCCCTTGTCGGTGATCTCCCCCGGCCGGAGGCCCAACTGCCCCCCGCCGATCATCTCCTCCAGGCCGGCATACTTGATCCGGATCTGGGAGGGGGACATCCAGACACAAGGACCGCCCAGGGCGTTTCCCACAAGGGCTCCAACGAGAGAACCGACGAACCGGGACTTCCGCTCTTCCTCACTCACGCCGGGACACCTCCCCGCAGGGATCCTCCCCCTCCCCTTCCCCCGGGGCCTCGAGGAGTCTACCAGGGAGGATGGAACCTTTTCCCCATTTTCGGCGGATGGCGTCGATTCCCCTTGCCAGGCCGGCATCCCTCTCTTCCCGGTCCCTGTCGAAGAGCCCCCTCTCCCTGGGAACCTCTGCAGGCACGAGGCCTCCCACTCCCAGCCCGAGCAGCCGGACCGGCGGAAGGGAGCCCAGGGTTCTCAGGAGCTCCAGGCCGGCCAGGTAGAGAGGCCGGGCGAGATCCGTCGGGGCGGGAAGGGTGCGGGAGCGGGTCAGGGTGCGGAACCGGGCCGTCCGGATCTTCAGGCGGACCACCTTTCCCCGAAAGCCCATCCTCCGGAGTTCCCAGGCCACCTGGTCGGCGAACTCCAGGAGACAGCGCTCCAGGAAGTCGCGGGAGGTGACGTCCCTGGGAAAAGTCCGCTCCCGGGAGTGACCTTTGGGAAGGCGGGAGGGAACGACCGGCCTGGGATCCTCCCCGCGGGCCATCCTGGAGAGTTCCCCTCCCCTGGCCCCGAGAAGGGAGAGGAGGAGATCTTCCGGGGCCCCGGCAAGGTCGCCCATGGTGCGGATCCCGGCCCGGCGGAGCCGTTTCGCCGTGGCCGGGCCAATCCCGAACATACGTTCCAGAGGAAGAGGCGCCAGGAAGGCCGCCTCTCCGCCCGGCGGAACCCGTACGAAGCCGTCGGGCTTGTCCAGGTCCGAGGCGATCTTGGCGACCAGCTTGGACGAGGCCAGCCCCACGCTGGCCACCAGGCTCCGCTCCTCCCGGATCCTCTCCTTGATCTCCCGTGCCGTCTCCTCCGGGGGACCGAAGAGGTCTTCCGTGCCGGAGAGATCCAGGAAGGCCTCGTCGAGGGAGAGGGGTTCCACGAGGAGTGTATAACTCCGAAAGATCTCCTGGACCGCCTCCGACTCCCGGCGGTACCTTTCGAAGTCCGGGGAGAGCCGGACCGCTCCGGGACAAAGCCTCAGGGCCTCCGCCATGGGCATGGCCGACCGGACCCCGAACCGGCGCGCCTCGTAGCTGGCCGCGGCCACGACCCCTCTCTCCCGGGGGGAGCCCCCCACGAGGACCGGCCTGCCACGAAGCCCGGGGCGGTCCCTTTGCTCCACAGAGGCGTAGAAGGCGTCCATGTCCACGTGGCAGATGACGGCCTTCCGGAACCGCCCCATCTCCTCCCTCCTTTCCGGTCCCTAGGGCTCGATGGCCGAAGGAGAGATCACGTTGGTCCAGCCTCCCTCCACCCTGCCTCCCTCCACCCGGAGGGCCACACCCTGGAAGTAGAGACGCACCCCCAGGAGGTTCGAGGTGGTGAACATGGTCCCCTTCAGGACGCCCTTTCCCTCACCGTCGGCCACGACGTTTCCGAAGGGCACCAGGGCGGCGATGAAATCCAGTTTCAGGGCTCCCGTAAGGGGAGGGGTGGGAAATCCCCGGGCGACCGTCCCCGAGGAGAGGAAGACCACCATGACGGCCCTGGGAAGGGTGAAGATTTCCATGCGGAAATGGCGGCTCAACCTCAGCCCGCTGGGATCGCCCACGAGGGTGTGGAGGACGAGCTGGTCCGCCCCGGCATCGGGGGCCCTCCCCGCCGGAAGGGCCTGGCCGTCCAGGTCCGTTGCCGGCAGGCCCGCCGCCTGGGGATCGCCCAAACGGGCGGCCTGGGAGTGGAGCCCCAGGTGGAAATCCCCGGGGTTCAGGAAACGGGGATCCCCTTTGATGTTACCCCTCTTTCCCGCGGCGGCCCCCGCCCCGAGGAGGCAGTGATCCACCGAGGCCGCCGGGACCCCGACCAGGTCCCCCGAGCGGTTTCCCCAGAGAATGGAATTGGTGACCTTCAAGGTAGGGGTGGCGGCCTGGAAGGCCCTGACCCGGAGCCCTGCTCCGCCGTTCCCGGCCAGAGTGGACTGGAGGACCGAACCCTTGAGGGAAGCCCCCTGCCCCCCGGCCCAGGCCAGGATCCCGTCGTAGCCGTTTCCCATGAGAACCGTTCCCCTGACCCGGAATTCCAGGGAGCCCTTTCCGGAGTCCAAGAGAAGGCCCACCCCCCAGTTCTCCTTGACGATGCAATGGTCCAAGGTCAGGGAGAGGGTCCAGCCCGACGGGAGGGCCCGAACCTTGACACCCCCTCCCGCACCCTCGAGGGCGACCCTCTCCAAGTGGAGCCTGCAAGGCCCCGAGCCGTTCCCGCAACCCGCCTCCAGGGCGAACCACCCTCCCAGGATGGAGAGGGAAGAGACCCTGACGGTCCCCGCCGTTCCCCCTTGGAGGATCACCGAGAGGGTGGGACCCCAGGCATTCCCCCCGATGAGGAAGACGTCCCGGGTGCCTGCCCCCTCCAGGGAGACGCCGGCGGGAAGGACCAGGGGAAACTTCTCCCCCCTGTGGCGGTCGTAGATCCCCGGGGCGGCCTTGACCAGGTCTCCCGCCTTGGCGGCGGCCAGGCCGCGGGTCAAGGTCTTGAAGGGCCTGGAGATCGAGCCGTCGCCCGTGAGATCCGAGCCCTTCTGGACGTCCACGAAGATCTCTCCCGCCCTGGTGAGGCCCGGAAGGAAGAGAAGAAAGGCAAGAGGAAGAAACCCGAGAAGCTTCATACCTGCATCCATGGGTCCGCCCCCACCCTTTCCCCTCGGGAGACCCTGGAGGGTATGTTACCCCCTTCCCGGGAAAAAGAGCCCCCCTCGAAAGGGGGGGCGCCACCTTTCCGTCCCAGAAAGAAAGCCCCTTCCAGGTCCGTGCTTCACTTCGGGGCACAGGCCCGGTAAGGAAGTGTCAAATCCTTCGACACCTCCTAAAGGGGGGGGTATGGGTGGACGATGGGGTTCAAGAAAACACCTTCGGCCCGCGGAGAGCGGGGAAGAAACTTCCCATGAGGAGGGCGGTATGGAGCTTCCAAAGAGTCCATTCGGCAGGTCCAAGAGATTCAGCCTCTTCCTTCCAGCCGCCCTGGTGCTTCTCATGATTTCCTGTTCTGGAGGGGGCGGTTCGAGCAGCACCTCCAGCAACACCGGCAAGAAGGGTGAGGAGGACCTGGAGATCCTCACCGAAAGTCTTCCCTCCGCCGAGAAGGGCAAGGTCTACCAGGCGGTGATCGAAGTCTCGGGCGGGCTCCCCCCCTATGTCTACACCGTTACCGAGGGAAGCCTTCCTCCAGGCTTGAACATCGACAACTCCAACGGCCTGATCTCGGGCCGGCCCGAGAAGGCGGGCCGCTTCAACGTGGCCACCCAGGTCATAGATTCTTCCATCCCCCTCCAGAAGGCGTCCAAGTCCTTCACCCTCCTCGTGACCGACCTGGGAGCCACGAAGGTCAAGGTGAACCTGAAGGCCTCCGTAACCAAGGGTGTGGCCCCCCTGTCGGTCTTCTTCGACGCCTCCGGGACCACTTCCCCCGACGTGACCAAACCCTTCCATCATCTTCTCTACAGGTGGGACTTCGGGGATTCCTCGTCGAAGAGGCCCACCGCCACGGGCCCCCTGGCGGTCCACGTCTTCCAGAAGCCCGGGAGCTACACGGTCAAGCTCACCGTCAGGAGCCCCAAGGGGGAAGAGGTCCACTCCACGAAGACCATCGTCGTCGAGGATCCGGACAAGGTCTACTCCGGGGCGAACACCATCTGTTTCTCCAACGACGGGGACTTCACCGGCGCCCCGGCGGGAGCGAAGAAGGTCCGGACCAACGACTTCCGTTACGCCCTCACCTACGCCGGTGACGGCAAGCGCCTTCTCTTCAAGCGGGGCGACACCTACACGGTGGCCCAGACCATCTCTCTCAAGGGAGCCGGCCCATGCACGCTCGGCGCATACGGCAAGGGCGTAAATCCCGACGAAAGGGGAATCTACTCCAACAATCCCGTGGTCTGGGCTTCGGGCGGAGAGAAGGAGGTCATCCTGAACCTCTACGGGAGCAACCTGAGGATCATGGACCTCACTTTCGCCACCACGACGGACTCGAACGCCTGGGCCGTGGCGATCGACGGAGTCCGCCACCTGGAAAGGCTCCTCCTGCTGAGAGTCAGGACGAAAGGCACCTTCAGGCGGGTCACGATCGGTTTTGCTGACGACCGGATCCAGTATTTCAAGGACGACCCATTCGACCAGATCACCTTCGCCGATTGCCGCGTGGGAACGTCGGGAATCAACGACGTCTACATGGGTGCCACCCGCCTCGGGGTCCTGGGCTCCCTCTTCGAGGAAAACCTCCATTCCCACGTTTTCAGGCTCACCTTCTGCCAGAACGGGGTGATCGAGGGAAACACCTTCGAGCATTGCAACCCCCACCGGCATCTCCTCAAGCTTCATTCCAGGAAGTTCAAGGATTACGGCCTTTACACCGAGAAGGTGATCGTCTCGGGGAACTCTTTCTACTGCAACTCGGACTGGCCCGTGGCCCTGGGTCCCCAAGACTCCCAGAAAGACGAGAGAGTCCGGGACGTCATCCTGGAGAAGAACACTTTCTTCATGGACGACGGTCTCCAGGTCGCGGTCCTTTCCGCGGCTTCCGACCTGACCGTCCGGAACAACGTCTTCCTGGACCGCATGACCGGCGGAGGATGGATCTACCTCGTCAGCCTGGAGCGAAGGGGCATCGAACCGCTCCATGCGGGCGGCGAGATCTACAACAATACATATTACGGAAAAGAGTTCCCCCACAAAAAGCTGTTCATCCTCTACCTGGGCCGGAACCTCGACGAGCCCATCGTGGCGAACAACCTGCTCTATTCCCCGAAAGCCGCGAGCGGCGCCTTCGAAATCGCGTCGGTCGCGAGTGCCGGCCAGAAGTTCCGCGCCTCCAAGAACCTCGTCTCCGCAAACCCCCTCTTCAAGGACCCGGCCCACAGGGACTTCTCCCTCGGCGGAGGCTCCCCCGCCGTGGACTACGGATCCGAGGATCTAGTGCCCGTGATGGAGGATTACCTGGGGAGACTCCGCCCCATGGGCGCGGCCCCCGACGCGGGAGCCTACGAGTCTCATTGATCCCGCCCGGGAGGGTCAGGGGCGGCGGCCCTGGTCCAGGGCCGCCCGCTCCCGCTCTCCATCTTCCTCCACCAGGGATTCCAGGGCCTGGTCCACGTCCCCGGCACCCAGGACCAGGAGGACGTCCCGGCGGGGATCGATCTGCCTCAGGACCAAGGGCCCGGCCAGGTGTCCCGGGCCCACGAGCTCCACCGATCCCCCCAACCGGGCGATCCTCACGGCCAGGTCCCTGCTTCCCACGGCCTCCCTCTCCTCCCGGCTGTCCCTGGCGGCGTAGATGTCCGCCAGGAAGACCCGGTGAAACCCCGAAAGGACCCGGGCGAAGGCCTCCAGCAAGACCCTGGTCCGGGAGTGCTGGTGAGGCTGGAACAGGACCAGGATCCGCCTTCCCTCGAAGACCTTCCGGGCCGCCGAGAGAACCGTGGCGATCTCCGTTGGGTGGTGGGCGTAGTCCGAGACCAGGGGCATCCCCCCCTTCCCCCGGTGGACCTCGAAACGCCTTCGCATTCCCTTGTAGAACGCGAGGCCGCCGGCTCCGTCCTCCAGGGAGACTCCAGCCTCCCGGGCCAGGGCCAGGGCGGCAAGGGCGTTTCCCACCCAGTGCCGTCCCGGCACGGCCAGGCGGACCTCGGCCTTGGGGATCCCCCTCTCCAGGACCTGGAAACGGCAGCATCCCATCCTTTCCGAAAGGATCCTCCCCCCCAGATCGGGCTCCTCTCCCAGGCCCACCGTCACCACCCGGAGACCCAGCCGGCGGGCCCTGGAAGCCAGGAAGGCCGCATCGGTGTGGAGTACGACCAGCCCCCCCGGCTGGACCCGCTCCAGGAAGGTCTCGAAGGAGGAGAGGAGATCCGCCCTGGTGGGATAGCAATCGAAGTGGTCGGCCTCCACGTTGAGAACGGCGCAAGCCCGGGGCGCCAGCCTGTGGAAGGACTTGTCGTATTCGCAGGCCTCCACCACCAAGTATCCCCCGTCCCCCATCCGCCCGCCGAGGCGGCTCTCCCCCACCAAGGTCCCTCCCAGGATGTATCCCGGGTTCAGGCCGCCCCCCCTCAAGGCACAGACCACCATGCCCGAGGTGGAGGTCTTCCCGTGGGTTCCAGCCACGGCCAGAGTGGGCCGGGCCCTGGAGAGCTCCCCCAAGGCCTCGCTGAACTTGAGAACCGAAAGCCCCTTCCTCCGGGCCTCGTGGATCTCCGGGTTCCCCGGAGGAACGGCCGCCGACGCCACCACCACGCCCCGGCGGAAATCCAGGCTGGCCGGATCGTGCCCCAGGCGGAGGGAGATCCCCATGTCCTCCAGGGTGTTCCAGGCCTCTCCCCTCCTCAAGTCGGAACCCGTGACCCGGGCACCGCTCTCCTTGAGGTAGGCCGCCAGGCTGGAGAGACCGGCCCCGGATATTCCCACCAGGTGCACCCGCACACCTTCCTGGAACCGCATCGCGTCCCTCCCTCGGGACCAAGGTCCCGCCGCCCGACCTCCCGCCGCCCTTCTCCTCCGCCCGGAAAGATGTTAGCGCCGGCGGAGCCTTCCTTCCACAACCAGCTCCTCCGCCAGGGGTTCGCCGGGAGCGGCCAGGGACACCCTCCCCAAGGCGGCCCTCATACGCTCCAACCTCTCCCGGTCCCCCAGGAGCCCCGCCACTTCACGGGCGACCCTGTGTTCCAACTCCTCCTGGGGGAGGACCAGGACTCCGCCCTCTTCGGCCAAGGGAGCGGCGTTCGCCTCCTGGTGGCGGTCCTTGTGCCAGGGGTAGGGAACGACCAGGGCCGGAAGACGGGCGGCGGCCACCTCGCCCATGGTCAGGGCGCCGCCCCGGCAGATGGCCAGATCGGCGGCGGCGAAGGCCGTGTCCACGGCCCTCAGGAAGGGAAACACTCTTGCCCGGATTCCCCCGGACCGCCAGGCCCGCCGCACCTCCTCCTCCATGTCCGCCCCGGCGATGTGGACCACCCGGGTCCCGGCGGGAAGCCTCCCGGCCAGGAGCCTGGGCAGGGCCTCGTTCAGGGACCTGGCCCCCATGCTCCCTCCCACGACGAGGAGGACCGGCCCCCCACCGGAGGGCAAGGCCAGGTCCCGCCGGGCCTCTTCCCGGTCCGGAAGAGAGAAGAAGGAGGGCCGCACGGGGATCCCCCGGATCCTTACCCTTCCGGGATGGAAGAAGGGTGCCGTCCGGGCGTATCCCAGGAATATCCGCCTTGCGAAAGGGGCGAGGAAGCGGGTGGTCTTTCCGGGAAGGGCGTTGACCTCCAGGAGGAAGAGGGGAATCCCTGCGGCCCGGGCCAGGAAGGCGGCGGGAATCCCGATCCTTCCTCCAAGGATGAGGACTCCTCCTACGGGGCGGGAACGAAAGAGCGCCGCCGTCCTCGCCAGGGCCCCGGGAAGGCGGAGAAGGACCCGGAAAGGAGGCCCCTCCAGGTCCAGGGCCAGCCGTTCCCAGGGGGCTCCCGCCAGGACCCGGTCCTCGACGGGCCTCTTTCCTGTCACCAGGATGGGGGCGATCCCCCAATCCCGGGACAGGACCTCGGCCAGGACCAGCCCGGGGACGAGGTGCCCCCCAGTCCCACCGCCGGCCAGGACGAAGGCTTTCCCCCGGCCCTTCACCTCCCTCCCTTCTTCCGGAAGGGAAGAAGGATGCGCTGCCCCACTCTCAACCGGGACCCGTCGCCCAGCTCGGGGTTGGCCTCCAGGATGAGGGGCACGGCCTTGACCGTTCCGTAGTGTCTCTGGGCGATCCGGCCCAGGATGTCCCCCTTCTTGACCACGTAGAAGGATCCGGCCCTGGGAAGGGAGGGCCGCCTCTCTTCGGATCCGGCGGGAGGTAGGGGCCTGGAAGAGGCCGCCCTCCCCGCCCTGGGGGTTCCGCCGGCCCTCCGGAGCCTCATGGGGGCCCCGGCGAAGAGGCCCGGATCGGATTCCCTGAGGCTGATTCCACTCTCCGCCGAGGCCGCAAGGGCCGGGGAGGCCTCCGGCCCCTCCCCCCAGAGAGAGATGCCCAGGATGACCACGATCAGGAAACAGAGGGCAAGCACTCCATAGCGTTCCACGTTGGCCACGTTCCCTCCCTTCCAATCGAAAAGCCCGCCCGAACCTTCCCCGGCAGGAGAGCCCGCCCCACCCTGGGAACGGGCCACGGACCGGAGGAGGCCCACCGAGCCCAGGGCGAAACAAAGGCTCGATCCTCCCGAACCGAGGAGGGGAAAATCGATTCCCTTCGCCGGGGCCATGGCCGTATTCACCGCCACGTGGGCCAGGCCCTGGAAGAAGATACTGAAGACCGCACCGAAGGCCACGAGCCCCAGGAAAGGATCCCTGGTCCCGCCGGCCACCTGGAATCCCTGGTACGCGAAGAAGCCGAGAAGGAACAGGACCAGGGCCCCGCCCAAAAAGCCCAGTTCTTCTCCCACGACGGAGAAGATGAAATCGTTCCCGCACTGGGGCAGGTGTCCCAGCTTCATCTCCCCCCCGCCCAACCCCGTTCCCAGGGCGCCGCCCTTTCCCGTCGTCACCAGGGCCAGGCTCACCTGGCTTCCCGGCGTGGGCCGCAGGAATCCCTGGACCCTCTTGCGTACGTGGGGCATGGAGAGAAAGGCCCCTGCCATGAGGACTCCCCCCAGGAGGGTCAGGACGGCCACGTGCCTCCAGGGAAGGCCTGCGGCGAAGAGGACGGCTCCCGCCACGGCGAGGCAGACCACGGCGGTCCCCACGTCGGGCTGGAGGAAGAGGGTGAGGGAAAGAAGGCCCGCCGGCCAGAAGGCCTTGTAGTAGTCCGCCGGGCTTTTCGCCCGGGCGGCGAGCTTCGCCGTGACGACGATCAAGGCCACCTTGGCGAGTTCCGAGGGCTGGAAGGACCGTCCCGCCAGGAAGATCCACCGCCGGGCCCCGTTGACGGCGGGAGAGAAGAGGGCCGCCGCCAGGACCATCCCCCAGGTGACCAGGAAGGCGGGGAAGGCGAAGCGGGCCAGGGACCTTGCGGGAAACCGGGTCAACAGGAGAAGGATGAGGGTTCCCACGGCCAGCTTCGTTCCGTGGGAGAGGAGAGCCCTTCCCAGGCCCACCTTGGGGCCCGCCACGGAGACTGCGAAGACCAGGCCCAGCAGGGCCAGGGCGAAGGCCGCCAGGGCCGCCCTCGACGCCCTCCTGTCCAGGTCCCCCGCCGGGGCCCGGCCTACGAACAGGTCTCTCTTCACTAGCGCACCTTCAACATCGCCAGGGCCATCATGCTCAAGATCGCCCCCAGAATCCAGAACCTTACCACGATACGGTTTTCAGGAATCCTCTTGAGCTGGAAGGCGTGGTGGATCGGGGTGATGGAGAAGACCCGCCTCCCTGTGAGCTTGAAGGAGGTCACCTGGATCATCACCGAGAGGGCCTCCACGACGAAGAGCCCGCCGGCGACGAAGAGGATGTATTCGTGGCGGGAGACCAGGGCGGCGTAACCCAGGAGCCCTCCCAGCGGCAGGGACCCGGTGTCCCCCATGAAGACCATGGCCGGGTTGCAGTTGAACCAGAGGAACCCCATGCAGGCCCCGACCAGGGCCGCAAGGAGGACGGCCATCTCACCAGCGCCCGGCACGTAGGGAATATAGAGGTAGGGGGCGAAATCCGCCCTGCCCGCAAGGTAGCAGACCACCGCCAGGGCCAGTCCCGTGAAGGCCGCCAGGCCCGCCGCCAGGCCGTCCAGGCCGTCGGCCAGGTTGACGGCGTTCCCCGTCCCGGCCAGGACGAGCCAGCACCAGGCGAACCAGCTCACCGGGCCGGCGAAGGCCAAGGGGATCCGGGCGTCCTTGTCGAAGGGTACGAGGAGGGAGAGCTGGGAGAGCTTCCCGTCCTGGATGGCGAACCAGTAGAGAAGGAGGGCCACGCCCAGGCTTCCGAGAGTGACCAGGAGGAGCTTCACCCAGGCCCTGAGTCCCTGGAACTCCTCCTTCAGCTTGATCCAATCGTCCAAGAGGCCCAGGGCGCCGAAGAAGAGGACGATCCCCATGCCGGCCACGGTATACGGGTTGTTGTCGAAGCGTGTCCAGAGGAGGCCCGACAGGAGGATGGCCCCGCCCAGGAGGATGCCCCCCATGGTGGGGACGTTCTTCTTGGCTTCCAGGAGAGGCTCGAGGAGGTCCGCCGGAGTCTTCCGAACCCTCTCCTTCACTCCGTGGCGTTCGAGCCAGGCCAGGACGGCCGGCCCGAGGATGAGACAGGCGAGGAAAGCCGTCAGGGCCGCCCCGGCGGCACGGAAGGTGATGTAGTGGAAGAGGTTTTCCACGGCCTTCCAATCGAGGAGGGAACGGAAGAGCTCATACAGCACGGCCCCCCTCCTTTCCCTCCTCGAGGAATCGCAGGACCCTTTCCAGGCCGATCCCCCGGGAACCTTTCAGGAGGACCAGGTCTCCGGGGCGGACCAGCTCCGCCAGGGCCTCGCCCGCCTCCTCGGCCGAGGGAAACCGCCTGACCTTCTCTTCCGGAATTCCCCTCTCCAGGGCGCCCCGGCAGGCCGCTTCCACCGGAGAACCTCCGACGAAGAAAAGGAGATCGGCCGCCCCGGCCGCCCTCCGCCCCAGCTCCCGGTGGAGTTCCCCGGCCCTCCCGCCCGATTCGAGCATCTCCCCGAGCAAGGCGATCCTCCTCCCCCGGCAGGCCGTGGAGGAAAGGACATCCAGGGCGGCCGAGGCGGCCGGGAGGTTGCTGTTGTAGGAATCGTCCAGGACCCGGACCCCCGAAGGGAGGATCCGGAGGGAGAGCCTGCCCGGAACGGGGGTGAAGGACTCCAGGTTCCGGGCTCCTTCCTCGGGCTCCCCCCCGAGGGAGAGGAAGGCCCCCAGGGCGAGGAGGAGATTCTTCGCGTTGTGCCTGCCCGGCAGAGGGAGGGAGAAGTCGATGCCTTTCCAGCGGATCTTCACCGACGAGGGACCGATCTCGACCCCATCGGGGCGGATCTCGGCCGCCCGGTCCTCCAGCGCCGCGGAGAGGACCCGGCAGGGCGAGCGTTCCGCCAGGAAGCCGAACCAGGGAGATTCCCGGTCCAGGACGGCCGTCCCCTCTTCCGGAAGGGCCTCCAGGAGGGCCCCCTTCTCCCGGGCCACGCCCTCCTCGTCGCCGAGTCCCTCGAGATGGACCGGACCGACCCCTGTGACGATTCCGACCCGGGGGGCCGCAAGCTCCGCCAGGGAGGCCACTTCTCCCGGGGCGTTGGAGCCGATCTCGGTCACGAGGAATTTCGTCTCTTCCCCCATGGCGAGGAGGGTGAGGGGAACGCCGATGTGGTTGTTGAAGGAAGCCGGCGAGGCCGTGACCCCTCCCCGCCTTCCGCCCAGGAGGGCCGCCAGGATCTCCTTCGTCGTGGATTTTCCGAAGGAGCCCGTCACGGCGGCGGAAGGCACGGGGAAGAGCCTCCTCCAGGCCCGTGCCAGGAGGGCCAGGGCCTCCACCGGGTCCTCGACGGCCACGACGAAAGGGCCCTGGGGCAGGTCCAGCCCGGCCAGCTTCTCCCGGGCGACGAGGAGGCCCGCCGCCCCCCGGCCGGCCGCTTCGCCGAGGAAGTCGTGGCCGTCCCGCCTGGTCCCGGCGAGGGCCGCGAAGAGAGCCCCCTTCCGGAGGCGGCGGGTGTCCACCTCCGCTCCCAGGGCCGCCGGGCCGGACCGGACCACCGTCCCGCCCGTCACCCCGGCCGTCCATTCGGCGCTCATCCGCCGCAAAGGAACCTCCCGGCCGTCTCGGCGTCCCGGAAGGGAATCCGCCTTCCACCGATCAGTTGGTGACTCTCGTGGCCCTTTCCCGCGATGAGGACGATGTCCTCCCGGCCGGCTTCCTTCAAGGCCTTCTCGATGGCTGCGGCCCTGTCGGGTTCCACCTCCACAAGGGCGGGCCCCTCCCGGGCGCCCGCCCGGATCTCCTCCAGGATGGCCAGGGGGTCCTCGGAACGGGGGTTGTCGCTCGTGAGCCAGACCTTGTCGGCGATCCTGGAGGCGATCTCCCCCATGATGGGGCGCTTCCCCCGGTCCCTGTCGCCTCCGCAGCCGAAGACCACGACGAGCCTCCCCCGGGCCAGGGGCCTCAAGGCCGTCAGGACCCGCTCCAGCGCATCAGGCGTGTGGGCGTAGTCGACGAAGACCACCGGGTCCCCGGGTCCGCCACGGACCCGTTCCAGCCTTCCCGGGGCGGGCCGGGCCATCTCCAGGCCCCGGGCCGCCTCGACCAGGGAGAGGCCCATGGCCATGCCCGCCGCCGCCGCCGCCAGGGCGTTCTCCACGTTGAAGGCCCCCGGCAGGGGGAGGTTCACCGGAATCCGGCCCTCCGCTCCTTCCAGGAGGAAGGTGGACCCCTCCGGCCCGGATCGGACCTCCACGGCACGGAGGTGGGCCTCCTCCCCCTCCCCCAGGAGGAAGAAGAAAGGCTCCACCCCGGGCGGCAGGAGGCGGGCCGTCCTGCGCGCGTAGGGATCGCCCAGGTTCAGGACCGCCTTGGCCCCCCCGGGGAGACTCCGGAAGAGGGCCGACTTGGCCAGGAAGTAACGCTCCATGTCCCCGTGGTAGTCCAGGTGATCCCGGGTGAGGTTGGTGAAGACGGCCACCCGGAAACGTACCCCTGCCGTCCTCTCCTGGTCCAGGGCGTGGGAGGAGACCTCCATGGCGCACCCCTCCAGCCCGGCCTCCTCCATGGAACGGAGGAGGTACTGGATCTCCACCGGGTCGGGGGTCGTGGTCAGGGCGGGCAGCCGCTTCTCACCGACGAGGTTGGCCACGGTCCCCATGAGGCCGAAGGGCCTTCCCGCTTCTTCCATGATGCCCTTGAGCAGGTGGGTTACGGTGGTCTTGCCGTTGGTTCCCGTCACCCCGGCGCAAAGAAGCCTCTCCGAGGGCCGGCCGAAGAACCGGTCCGCCGCAAGGGCCAGGGCCTTCCGGACCGCCGGGGCGACCAGGCAGGGAACGGGAAGATCCAGGCGCCTCTCGGCCACCACGGCCGGGGCTCCCCTCTCCACGGCGTCCCGGGCGTACCGGGCCCCGTCCTCCCGGAAGCCCGGAACGGCGAAGAAGAGCCAGCCCGGCCGGACCTTCCGGGAGTCCTGGGTCAGGCCCTCCAGGGGAAGGTCCCGGGGCGCCCCCTCCAGGGGGACGATCCCCCGGAGGATCTCTCCGAGGAGGGCCTTCACTCCACCCCCTTCCGCTCCAGGAGCGCCAGGAGGATGTCCCGCACCGTGGGGCCGGCGTTGCTCCCTCCGTAGAAGCGGTGGGTGTTCTCCTTGTAGAAGACCGCCGCCGCCAGGTAGCGGGGATTCTCCTTCGGCGCAAATCCTACGAAGACCGCCCAGTAACGTCTCTTGCCCCCGGTCCGCATGAAGGAGGTGCCCGTCTTCCCGCCAAGGACCTTCCTTCCCTCCTCTCCGGCCATCCTGTAGGCCGTCCCCTCCTCCTCGGAGACCACCCGGCCAAGAATGGACCGCATCACCGAGGCCGTCCCGGGCGAGAGGATCCGGACCCTCCCGGCGGGGCGGAAGACCTTTCTCCCCCGCCGGGGATCCCGGACTTCCTCCAGCAGGAAGGGCCGGACCCGGTATCCCCCGTTCACCAGGGAGCAGTATGCCGTGGCCAGGCCCACGAGGTTGAGCCCGATGGCGTACCCGTGGGAGATGGAGGGCCCGTCCCACCTGAGGAAACTGGCCTCGTTGAAAGGGAGCCTCCTGGCCTTCCGGAAATCCGGGGCCGCTTCACCCGGCAGGGGGAGCCCGGACTTCCTGTCCAGGCCGAAGCGCACCAGCCACTCCAGGTATTTCCGCGGATCGAACCGCCTCCCGATCTTCACCGCCCCGATGTTGGAGGACTGGACGATCACCTCTTCCAGGGGAACCCGGGAGGGTTCCAGCCGGTGGTCGTCGTGGATGACCCTCCTGCAGCCGGGGATCCGCCATCCCCGGGGCGTATTCCAGGAACAATCGATGGCCTCTCCCGGCCGGACCAGGCCTTCCTGGAGGGCGGCGGCCACGATGAAGCTCTTCATGGTGGAGCCCGGAGGGAACCGGGACTCCAGGGCGTGGTTGCGCCTCCCCTCCAGGGGGCTTGCCGAGAGGTCGCCGGGCCGGTTCGGATCGAAGGCGGGCCACGAGGACATGGCCAGGATCCTGCCGTCCCGGGGGTCCATCACCAAGGCGGCGGCCCACTTGGGCTTCACCCGCGCCGCCTCCCGGGAGAGGATCACCGAGAGGAGCCGCTGGATGTCGGAATCCAGGGTCACCCTGGCGATACCCGAGGGCCGGGTGAACCTGGGGGGGCTCACCAGGTAGCGGTCAAGCAGGCCCCACCGGGCCAGGTTCAACTCCAGGGGTGGGAGAGGAGCCAGGGGCCCTCCTTTGCGGCAAAGCGCTTCCAGGCCCAGGTAGTGGGGCCCCCTCCTGGTGGAGAAGATCCCCCCCACGACGGGCCCACCTTCCTGGCCGAGAGGGTAGACTCTCTGGTAACACTTGCGGAGAGCCAGTCCGGCCGGGATCCACTTGCGCAGGAAGGAGGGGGAGCGGAGCCGCTCCAGGGCCGCTGCCGCCTGGATTCCCCGAACCAGCACCCGGTCCCGTTTCTTCCTTTTCGCCCGGACCCGGGCCTCCCCCTCCCTGAGGATCTTCAGGATGCGCCGCCCCTCGGCGAGGGAGAGGGTCCTGTCGGGAAGGAGGATCGAGGCGAGTTCCCGCACCAGCCCCCTTGCGCCCCCCCTCTTCCTGGAAAGGGGACCCTGGACATAGCAGTGGAGGTCGTAGGCCGGGAGGTCCAGGGCCAGGAGCCGGCCCTTCGCGTCGGCCAGGGTTCCCCTGGGGGCTTCGACCTTGCAGGGGCAGAGTACCTGGCGGGCCGCCTTGCGGAGAAAGAGCTGGTGTCCCCCGATCTGGAGGGATCCGAGCCTCACCAGGAGGGCGAAGAGGAAGAGGAACAAAGGAACCGAAATCCAAAAGATCCTCTTTCCGATCCCGTGGGCCATGGGCCCCTCCTCCTGGTGACACGTTTCCTCTTTCCTGCGGCCTCCCGGGGAGGCCTTCACCCCGGGCTTTCCCCTTCCTGGGGAAACCCCCCCCGAAAGGCCCGGCGGTGCACCCCCCCGGCCCTCCCGGTCACAAGTCGTTCCGCCCCATGCCGGTCCCGGGAGATTCTTCCTCCAGGCCGGGCCGGGGCCGGGCCTTCCCCAGGAGGCGGAGGAGCCTCCGCCTCCCTTCCGGGGTCCGCCACTTCTTCAGCTTCCACCACCAGGCCAGGACCTCACCCTCCAGGTCGTGGACCCGGAGGGACTCCCGGTAGACCTCCCTCCTGAGGAGGACCACCCGGTCCTGGACGGCCACCGTGACCAGGGAGAGGGA
>Ga0256914_1000443_pt1 | contig 41129 bp, 32 predicted proteins | sample HulkmetaG_FD_191571 | JGI IMG/M metagenome (GOLD analysis project Ga0256914, IMG submission 191571) | Hydrothermal chimney microbial communities from Main Endeavour vent field at the Juan de Fuca Ridge, Pacific Ocean - Hulk | ecosystem: Environmental > Aquatic > Marine > Hydrothermal vents ... | reverse complement strand
ATTTCGGCACCAAAGCCGCCAAAACCAATATCTTCATGCACAATCAGGCATTTAGAGGTTTTGCGCACCGATGCCAGCACACCCGCTTTATCCCACGGCTGCAAGGTGCGCAGGTCGATGATTTCGATGCTGGCATCCAACGTCTGCGCGGCCAATTCGCAGCGCTCGACCATGGCTCCCCAGGTCACAACGGTCAGATCATCACCCGATTGGTCGATGCGGGCCTGGCCAAAGGGCAACATGTAGGCATCGCCAGGATAGGGACGACGGGCCCAGGCTGCATCGTACATGGCCCGATGCTCAAAGTAGATGACCGGATCATCGCCACGCAACGCGGTACGCAGCAATCCCACGGCATCTTCGGCATTGGAGGGCACAGCCACCTTCAAACCGATGGCGTGGGCGTAGGCGACTTCATTGGTAACGCTGTGCCAGGGATCGCCAATTTTGCGATATCCGCCCGACATGCGTATCACCAACGGTGCGCCAAAGTGATTGGCTGTGCGCCAGCGCACCGTGCCGCAGTTGTGGATGCGCTCGGTGGCGGGGTCGGCATATTTGCGATACTGAATTTCGGGGATGGGGGTAAGGCCCGCAAAAACCATGCCCACAGCCCGTCCCATGATGCCTTCTTCCGAAAGGCTGGTATCAAAAACGCGCCCGGGCCCATATTTGGCTTGCAGACCCAAAGTGGCAGTGTGTACGCCTCCCTTGCGCCCCACATCTTCGCCAAAGATGCTGGCCCGCGGATTCAGGCTCAACTCGACATCCAACGTGCGACGGATGGCCTCTACCATGTTCAGGCGGGTGGGTTGCGGCGGATTGGGCACATCGCTGCCGGGCGGAAAGCTCAGCCCCGAAGGCGTGGGCCCGCCCATCTGCGCAGGATGGGCGGGATCGTGCCAGACATGATGTGTGACAGTAGCCGCATCAGGTTCGGGCAAAGCCAAGGCCTCTTCCAGCGCAGCTTGAGCCTGGGCACGCGCTGCATCGAACAGGGCCTCCCAGTCCTCCTGGCTCATCAAGGCTGGAACCAGATAGTCGTGCAGGGCGGGAATAGGATCCAGGCGGGCGTCACGGGCCAGCTCTTCGGCGCTCTTGTAAGCCTGATTATCCACCGACGAATGCCCGGACATGCGCGGGACGATGAGATGCAGCAGGCCCGGGCCCCGGCCCGCGCGCACATGCGCCACCGCGTTGGCCACCAATTCGGCGGTTTCGGCAGGCTGTGTTCCGCTGCCATCCCACACCGTAAGATTGGTAAAGGACGCGAGATTTTTGGCAATGTTGCCGCCAGGCGTTTGGATGTTGCCAGGCACCGAAATAGCCAATTCATTATCTTCGATGACAAAAAGTACCGGCAATTTTTGCGTTGCAGCGATATTGATGGCGGCCCAAAAGCCATTGGAGGAGGTAGAACCATCGCCGCCGAAGATGATCGCTATGGCCTCATTCCAGCTTTCATCTTTTAATTCCTCAACATAATACTTGATGGCCTGGCCCCAGCCTGCCCCTGGCGTGTACTGCGAGCCCACATCCGCAGCATTGGGGATGATGGTGACGCCACCTCGGGAGGGCATATTGAAAACCACGCCCACATCACGGCCATCACTGATGCCGCCAGCCTTGGTCATGCCCGAGGCCAGCACCTCTACCGGGGTCAGACCCACCCCCAAGGCATAGGGTCGACAACGATAGTAAACACTGGCGCCATCATGCGGATGCGTGGTGAGCTGACTGAGCAAAACTTGGTCCAGTTCATGCCCGCGGGCGGAAAATTGATATTTGACCAGCCCCTGCGGCGTTAATTCCTGCTCCTCCAGCTCATCCAAAATGCGAGAAAGCATGATGGTTGAGGCTGCTTGTTTCCAATCAAAAGCGGGATGCAGATGGGCTGCGGGACGGGTCGACGTTTTTTGGGTCATTGCAAAGCTCCTGTTTCAAAGAGGGATCATGTATGAGCATTTACTTCATTATACACCGTGCCCGTGTGGCAGCCAATCCAGTGCCAAGACCTGAGGCCGAGTCTCATGTCGTTCTTTTGCAACATGGCCCGCGCCTCTTGCCCAATTGCTGTGGCTACGGTATGATTCTTTATCCACACACGAGGTGTTTTTATGATTACAGAAGCAGACATTCTGGACGCGCTACGTACCGTTTATGACCCGGAGTTTACGCTGGACATCGTCACGCTGAACATGGTCAAGGCTGTTCAGATTTCGGGTCGGCAGATACGCATCGATTTGGTGTTGACCACGCCTTTGTGCCCGCTGGCTCCTCTCATCAAACTCAAAATCGAGCGGGCAATCAAGCAGGCTGTGCCCGAAGTAAGTAGGGTCATCTCAACGATTTTGAATGAACAATGGGAGCCCCCCGCTATTTTGGGGCCCATGGAGATTGTTTATCCCGATTTTGTCAACGTTCAGCCATTGCCAGGAGTATGAAGATGCGAGCTGTTGTTTTTCGAGAACATAGCCCCCGCTTAGATGTTTATGATGTGGTGGATGATAGGCCTGTGCCAGTGCCGGGCCCGGATGAGGTGTTGCTCAGGGTGCATTATGCCGCCCTGAATCGACTGGATGATTGGGTACGCAAGGGCTGGCGCGGCTTGAATCTGGAGCTGCCGCATATTCCTGGCAGCGATTTTGCCGGCGAGATCGCCGCGTTGGGCGCTGATGTTAGTGGCTGGGAAGTTGGTCAACGCGTCACCGGAAATCCTACGCTGTTTTGCGGGCGCTGTCGCTATTGCTTGCAGGGGAATCAGCATTTGTGCGAACAGTTTGCTGTGGTGGGGGAGCATGTGCATGGTGCTTGCGCCGAATACATGGTCTTGCCTGCCCGCAATCTTATTGCCGTGCCCCAGGGTGTTGACCTGAAACTGGTGGCCGCGGGGAATCTGGTAACGCTCACAGCGTGGCGCAATCTTATTGTTGATGGCGGTCTGCGTCCGGGAGAACGGGTGCTGGTGGTGGGTGCGGGGGGTGGCGTTAACATTGCTGCAATGCAATTGGCCAAGTTGACCGGAGCCACGGTATGGGTTATTGCCAGTAATGCCAAAAAGGCGCAAATGGCGCTGGATTTGGGAGCTGATTGGGCTCTTGACCGCAGCCAGGAACCACAATGGGCCAAAGCAGTATGGCTGCACAGCCAGCGGAAGGGTGTCGATGTGGTGGTGGATAATGTGGGTGCGGCCACCTGGGGCCAAAGTTTACGGGCGCTGGGCCCGCACGGGCGCTTGCTGACAGTGGGAGGAACCAGCGGCTATGGCGCACAAATTCCGGTCAATCTCATTTTTGGACGACAACAACGCATCATCGGCAGCACCATGGGCAACATGGAAGATGCCCATCAGGCGTTCAAGTTGATTTTCTCTGGCAAACTTACCCCGGTTATCGATAGCATCTATCCCCTGGAAGGCTATGTGGCGGCGCTACAACGCATGCTGGCCAATCAGCAATTCGGCAAACTGGTCATTGATGTGCGTCCGAACGCTTAATCGCCCACCGATTGCGCCACACCACCTCCCAGCATCCCAATGACCCCGGCCAGTAGCCAACCTACGCTGCAAAAAAGTGTGGCAAAAAAGATGCTGCCCCCTACCGTGTTCATTTGCAATAAATCAATGCCCAGGCCTGCAAAGTATTGGAGGATCGGTTGGGGCAGTAGCAATAGGCCCGGCAACTCATCCCCCATCATCTTGAAAGCCACGGGAGCCAGTGCGATGTTGCTCACGCCATCGATGACGCCCGCCATGATGCCCGCGCCCAGGCCTGCGGCCACGCCTGACGCGTCTCCGTACCCGCGGGCGATGCGCCCGGCCATGTAGCCACCCAACGCCCACGCCGCAATCCGCAACGGAAACGCGAAAAATCCGCATACCGGAATCAAGCCCAGTACCGAAAAGGCGGCTGCCAACAGGCCACCAACCAAACCTCCGCGAAAGATGCCTCGTGCAATCATAACGTTATTTCCAGAAGAAGAACTGCTTGAAGCCTAAAAAGGCCGAAGTCGCCGCATCCAGGCTGATGGCTTCGATAACGGACCAAACTGCAGCGCCCACCATGCGGCCAAAGGGGGTGTAGGCAAAAAGGAAGAAGAGGATGAAAATGCCCATGCCACTGAGCATGTAGGCATAACGTAAGATGCTGGGGGGCAGCCACGGTTCCAAAATGCCAAATCCATCCAGCCCGGGCCAGGGCAGCAAATTGAGGATGAAGGCGAAAATCTGGAAGAAGGCCAGCAAAGCCAATGCCTGAAAAAAAGCGGCATGTGTCATAAGTGTTTCGTTGCTGACGCCAAACATGAAGGGCGTGAGCAACAGTAATCCAAACAAAAGCGTAGCCAGCGGGCCCGCTGCCGAAACCAAACTCAATTGCCAGCGCTCACGAATGGCCGCTCGATTGATGTAAACAGCACCACCTGGCAGCGGAATGCCGCCCATGAGCAAAAAGAGAATGGGGAAGAGGATGCTCATTACCGGATGGGTGTATTTGAGCGGATCCAGGGTAAGATAGCCCATGCGAGCCACGCTGTCATCACCGCTAAGATAAGCGGTTAAGGCATGACCAAATTCATGTAGCGAGACCGCCAAAATCCAACCGATGAGTACAAAGGCAAAGGTTAGCGGGCCAGTTTGCCCGAGATTCTTGAAAAGCATGTAGCCCAGCGCGGCAAACACCGCCACCAGCAGCAAAAAGATGGGGCTAATCTGAGGAGAAAAGCTGACCGTGCCGCTCGGGCCCAACACCTGACGCCTGGGACGCACAGGCTGGACCGTGGCCGATGGAGTAGACTTGTCGAACTGGGCCCGTTCCTGAAACAGCCCGGCGCGCACGGCAAATTGTTGCAGAATGGCTCCGGCCTGGCTATCGGCGGTGCGCAGCATGCCCAGAATCATCATGCGGGAGTCAATGAAATCCAGGCCCAGCTCTTCAGTCTCTTGCACCGTGGCCGCCATCACCCGGGCGCCATCCGCAGTTAAACCGAATCCGTAAAAATTGCCCTCCTGGGGGGGCTGCTCTTGCTTGGCATTCAACCGCACATAAGCCCACAACCTGGTTTTCAGACTTTCCAGCTTGATGGCAAATCGGGCCAATGTTTGTAAACCCAAACTATCGCCAGATTCCAAAATTCCCAGCAAGATATGGTAAGAGTCTAACCATTTTTGCCCCAGAGAAATAGCAATGGCCTGTGCTGTGGCCAACACCCGCGCACCATCTTTGGTCAGGGCCAGCGGTTTTTGTGAAGGAGAATCAAAATTGCTTGTGCTCATAACCGCCACTATACCATAAATTCTGTTCCGCACGAAATGATTTAAGTGAGTGATGCTATGAAAGTTGAAATGTAACGGTTTATCGCCATCCAGCGTTCACCACCAAACGCACAAAGGCACCAAGGCACGAAGAAGAAGGAAAGAAACTATCAAAAAATCTGTGTCATCTGTGGTTGCCATCTTCGCTGTTCGCGAGATGCGCAGCACTTTTCTCAAGTTTCAAATGTGCATCTACTTAAGCCGCAATTCCGGCGGCAAGTGCATGCTGGCACCCAATTACGAATCAATGCCGATTTTTAACCGTCGCAATAATCGTGGCATTCCACGTTTAACATAATCTTCGATGAGTGCTGCGGTTTCATCATATTCCCATTGCTCACCGCCATAGGGATCATCAACACCTTCGTGCCCGCCCGAAAGTTCGCTAAGCAGCAAGGTTTTCAGCATGGCTCGCTGCCAAGTGACAAAAATCGAGCGTCGGTGTCTCTCTTCCATGACGATGATGAGATCTGCATCGTTGACGAGTTGGGTAGTAATCTGCTTGGCCCGATGCTCACTGATATCCAGGCCCCGTTGCGCCATGGCATTCACCGAGCCGCTACTGGCCGGATGTCCAATCATGGCAAATGTTCCTGCTGAATCGATGGTCACATCATCGCTAAGGCCAAGTTCCGCAATCTCACGGCGAAAAAGTGCCACGGCCATGGGAGAACGGCAGACATTTCCGGTGCAAACAACCAGGACTGTTTTCATATCGAGCAAAAGGGAGGAATGAATAATGGATGAACGCTATAGAAAATCGGCCCATCCCCCAACGAGAATGGGCCGACTGCGTGTGTCTTGACAAAAAATCAGGCGATATCTGGTTGTAGCAGCCCGTAATCGCCAGAGCGCCGCCGATAAAGGACATTTATCTGGCCATCATCGGCGTTGAGAAAGAGGAAAAAGTCATGTCCCAACATTTCCATTTGTTCGATGGCCTCCGCGGCATCCATGGGGTAAACCTCGAAGCGCTTGGTGCGAACAATGTTGCCATCGGACATGACATCTTCGTCAAGCAAATCTGCAACAGGTGAAACGCTTTGCTCCAACGAGTTGGCCTCGGCAATGGCCCGCTTGTGATTTCGGGCCCGTTTGCCCTTGAATCGGCGGATGCGTCGTTCAAGCTTGTCGGAAACAGCATCAATCGACGCATGAATATCGGCGGTGCGCTCCTCGGCTCGCAAAATGGTGCGACGGCTGCGTAGCGTTACCTGAACAATCTGGCGATCCGAAGAGCTACGAGCCTTTTCTTCTCGCAATTCCACTTTTACATCGTCGATATCGGGTAGATAGCGCTCCAGCCGCCCAATCTTTTTCTCGACATACAGCTTTAATTTTTCTGTCAGCTCTACATTGTGACTCTGAATAACCAGGTTCATCATGATGAGAGACTCCTTTGAATTATCCGGCACGGCCTGTCGTTAGCCTGCCAGAGGATGACAGAGCTCGGGTGCAGGACGCGAGATGAGGACGGTTTTGGTAATCGAACTGATCGTGCCCCACAAGCGCGCATATCTATTTTGTGAGACCATTCGTGTGCTCTGTTCCAAAAATCGTCGTCGGTCAAGCATCGTTGCACTAACTCCTTGTGTTTAGTATAACATGTTTTTATCGTTTGTTCAACTGCTTTTTTTGCGCCTTAAGTAAGTGATGCTATGAAAGTTGAAATGTGACGGATCAGTGCCATCCGGAATTCACCACCAAGGGCACCAAGACACGAAACCCATCGAAAAAACGTGTCCAGGCGAGTCTGTGACTCGGCGGGTTGCCCGCGGGCCCGCACACTGTCTCACATCTTATCTTCCGCAACATTTCACAAAGTTGTCATTTCGTTGTATGATAGAAGCGTTAGCTTTCCTACATTCTTTTTACGCTACTGCTGTAAATCTCCAATCCCGAAAGTAACTGTTCACGTTCATCCCAAAAAAACCACTAAGAGCACCAAGATGTTGTGCCTGTCTTTTTTTGGCGACTTAGCGGCAGAAACCTGTACCGTTACGTTCGTAAAACCTTTCCCCCCGACAATCGTTCTGTTGTCTACCTTTCTGAAGGAGTTTTTACCATGAAGAAGCATTGGATGGTTTTGTTCATTCTCGTTGCTGTTTTGGCACTGGTTCTGGCCGGTTGTGGCGGAACAGCCAAGTTGGGCACGGAGAAGAATCCCATTGTCATGTCGTTTGTACCTTCGGGCGACACCCAGGAAATCATCGCCAGTGGTGATCAACTGGCGCAGATGATCCAGGATAAAACTGGCTTGGTGATTTCTTCCAATGTTGGCACCGATTTTGCTGCGGTACGTGAAGCAATGGGCGCCGAAAAAGCGCACATCGGATGGCTGAATACCTTTAATTATGTGCTGGCCAATGAAAAATATGGTGTCGATGCCGGTTTGGTAACGGTACGCTACGGCCACACCTCTTACAAAGGCCAAATCATCGTTCGGGCCGATAGCGGCATCAAGACCCTGGATGACCTGAAAGGTAAAGTGATGTGCTGGGTGGATCCGAATTCCACCTCCGGTTATATCATTCCCCGCATCATGCTCAAGGCCAATGGCATTGACCCGGATAAAGATTTTGCCAAAACTATCGAGGCTGGCTCACACAACAACGTTGTAACGCAGGTTTACAATGGCGATTGTGATGCCGGCGCTGTTTATGTGGATGCCCGCAGCTCAGTAGAAAAGGATATTGCCGACGTGAAAGAGAAAGTTGTCGCCCTGGCCACAACGTCTGATATTCCCAACGACAATGTTTCATTTGCCAAGAATTTCCCCAAAGAGCAACGTGAAAAGATTGTAAAGGCTCTACTGGAAATTGCTGGTTCGGAAGAGGGCAAAAAGGCCTTGAACGAGCTTTATTCCATCGAAGGACTCGAAACTACTGACGATAGTTTCTACGATGCTTTTCGCGCTGACCTGAGTAAGGCGGGCATCAACATCGAAGAGCTGGCCAAATAAGCCCGTAAACGAAAAGTCCACGCCAATCATCATCGCCCGCTCAGTACCCAATCATGTGTTTGAGCGGGCGATTTTTGTCAAAAATCGTTACGACTAAGGTAGCCCGGCTAGAAACCACTAAGACACGAAGCCACAAAGGCACAAAGAAAGAAAAAGTTTTGAAATGCTTGGTGTTCTTAGTGTCTTTGTGCCCTTGTGGTGATTGAAGTCAGGTACGTTAGTCGTTACCAAGAATCAACGTTGGAGGTGAGGCCTTGTTACGTGTCGAACATCTCACAAAAGTTTTTCCCGATGGAACTGTCGCGCTCAAAGATGTTAGTTTTGAGGTAAATGAAGGGGAATTCCTGGCAGTCATCGGATTGTCCGGTTCAGGAAAATCGACCTTGCTACGCTGTGTGAATCGTTTGATCGACCCCACCGAGGGCAAGGTTATTTGGGAGGATAAAGATGTGACCGCAGCCAAAGGGAAGGAGCTGCGTCGCATCAGGCGTCAAATCGGGATGATTTTTCAGCAATTTAATTTGGTCAAACGCAGCACGGTAATGACCAATGTTTTATCGGGCCGGTTGGGTTACGCACATCCGGTGTGGAGCTTGCTGCATATTTTTCCGCAAGATGATTATGAGCGGGCCCGAGCTGCGCTGGCGCGCGTTGGCATTGCCGAAAAAGCCAATAATCGGGCCGATCAGCTTTCGGGAGGACAGCAGCAGCGGGTGGCCATTGCCCGGGCACTGATGCAGGAACCTAAGCTGATGTTGGCCGATGAGCCTGTGGCCAGTTTGGATCCGGTACTGGCGCATTCGATTTTGCGGTATCTGGAAACGTTGAATCAGGAGGATGGCATTACGGTTATTTGCAGTCTGCATTTTCTTGATTTGGTGCATCGCTACGCAACGCGGGTCATAGGCTTAAAGGATGGCGAACTGGTTTTCGATGGCTTGCCCTCGGAACTGACGCCCGAAAAATTCAAAGAGGTCTATGGCGAGGAAGCAGAAATCGTCACTGTCACGGGCGAAAAACTTTGATAGCAGGAGATTGCCATGCACCAGCCAAACAATCCTGAACCCTCGCAGCCTGCCGAGAACAAAGGCTCGTTGACCGCAGCATTGCTTTCAGCGGTTTTGCCTGGCGCAGGCCAGATACGCTCAGGGCTTTATGCCCGCGGCCTGGGAATCCTGAGCCTCATCATCTTGCTGACACTGCTAATTTTGTGGCAGGGCACAGGTGTTTTATTTGCTCCGGTACTGGGTATTTGGGCCTGGAATAGTTGGGATGCTTATCAGACATCCAAAGGCCGACGCCCAAAATTTTCGGTACCTGCACTGCTGGGAGCCATCGTCATCTACGGTCTGGCCTTTGTCTCCACCGAAATTCAGCCGCAGCGCATGGTCACCGGCTGGGATTCGATGGCGCCCTATGTGCGGGCGCTGTTCCGTCCCGAGCTGCTGGAGCATCCCACCGAAGATAAAATTGGCACAGCGCCCATCCTGGTTCCCTGCATCGACCCGTTGCCCGAGCCGGAATGGCGTCCCACAGAATCACCTCATCTGACCCTGAATCGCGATTGCGGCAATGTCGGCGAACCTTTTACACTACATGGCGAGGGCTTCTTCCCCAATTTTGAAGGTGAATTGTGGTGGATGAATCCTATTGGCGATGCGCAGCGGGTTATCGTCGATGGCAAGGCCGCCACTTTTGTTACCGATGCACAAGGAAATTTCGATATTGCGCTAACGGTTCCCCTGGCCGTGCCCGTTTCGGAACAACCAGCCCCGGGCAAAACGCAAACACATCAAATTCGAGCAGAACAACACAAACCCTATGGCAGCCTTCAGCCTACGCACACGCTGAACCTGGTGTGGGAAAAAATCGGCGAAACCATCGCTTTGGCGCTGCTGGCCACACTGCTGGGTATGCTTTTTGCGCTGCCTTTCAGCTTTTTGGCTGCGCGCAACCTCATGTTCCACAATCCAATTACACGGGGCATTTATTATGTGGTGCGCACCACGCTGAATATCGTACGCTCCATCGAAACCTTGATGTGGGCAATCATCTTTGCCGTGTGGGTAGGTCTGGGCCCCTTTGGCGGCATGTTGGCCCTCATGATTCACACCATCGCCGCACTGGGAAAATTATATTCCGAAGCGATCGAAAGCATCGACCCCGGCCCCATCGAGGCACTGCGGGCCAGTGGTGCCAACGAAATCCAAGTCATCATCTACGCGGTTATTCCTCAAATTTTGCCCACTTTCGCCTCGTTCACCCTGTATCGCTGGGATATCAATGTGCGAATGTCCACCGTTATCGGACTTATCAGCGATGCAGGTTTGGGCTTTTTGGTCATCCAGTGGATTCGCCTGAACCAATTCTCGGCCATGGCCACCGCCATTCTGGCCATCATGCTGGTCGTAACAACGCTGGATTACGCATCCAGCATGTTGCGCAAACGCATTTTGGAAGGCAACCCTACCCGCGCCGACATCGGCCCGCTCAAACGCTGGGGCAAATGGATAGCAGGCCTGGCCATTTTCATCTTCCTCTTCTCGTGGTCATGGCAGATTGCCGAAGTCAACTTTACCCATCTGGCCACCGGGCTGCCTTCCGGCATGAAGCTAATGAAATCCTTTGCTGTGCCCGATCTTTTCGATGAACCCACCGCGGAACATGTGGTGCGACAAACATTGCCCCTTACTTGCGATGCTGCATCCGCGCCAACCCCACCCGATTCTGGCCCGCGCGTTCTGCTGTCGCCCCCCTGCGGCCATGTGGGCGACCCACTGAACATCGATGGTTACGATTTGCCCCCCAACACACATGTCTCCATCCGCTGGGAGTTACCCGACGGCGCTTATCTGCGCGTCAAATCCAATTGCTGCGATACCGATGCTGCGGGCCAAGTGCATCTCAAAACGCGCATCAGCCCCCTGCTGGCCCCAGAAGATGCTGGCAGCGCGGTTGAGCCTGGCGCAGTCAGCATCACCTGGACAACAGTTGTGGGGCGCAAGCACCTGAGCCAAACAGTCAAACATGTGGCCAATCTGGCCATGATTACGCTACTCATGGCGCTGCTGGCCACCACATTCAGTTCCCTCATCGCCATCCCCCTCAGCTTCTTTGCCGCCCGCAACATCATGGGCGAAACAAACTTCGGGCGCGTCATCTACAATCTTTTCAAAATGGGCTTTAATCTCACCCGTTCCATCGAACCGATGATTTTGGTACTGATTATGGCCGCATGGGTAGGAGCCGGGCCCTTCGCGGGCGTTATGGCCCTCATCCTCAACAACATTCCCAACCTGGGCAAACTCTTCGCCGAAACCATCGAACAAATCGACGAAGGCCCGGTAGAATCCATCCTGGCCACCGGAGCCAACAAATTCCAGACCCTCATCTACGCCATCGTACCGCAACTAATTCCTCCCTTCCTGGCCTTCATCCTCTACCAGTGGGATATCAACATTCGCATGTCCACCGTCATCGGCTTTGTCGGTGGTGGCGGCATCGGACAACAATTCCGGTTGTGGGTAGGCCTGAACCAGTACGATAAAGCAGGCACCGCAGTCTGGGCCATTGTGCTCATCGTCTGGAGCATGGATTATCTCAGCGCCAAAGCTCGCGAAAAGCTCATCTAACCCCGGCGGAGCTCTGTGCGCCGCCAGGTTAAGTAGGTGATGATATGAATTTGAAATAAACTTTGGAGGTTACTACTAAGGTAGCCCGGCTAGAAACCACGAAGACACGAAGCCACAAAGGCACGAAGAAAAGAAAAAGCTTTGAAATGCTTGGTGTTCTTAGTCTCTTTGTGCCTTTGTGGTGATTGAAGTCGGGTACGTTAGTCGTTACCTTTGGAGATGCTTCCAACTCATCAGACGAAGATAGACGAAAAGACGAAAGTAGACGAAGCGAACCATCGTCTATGTTCGTCAAAATGCACAGCACTTTTCTCAAGTTTCAAATGCGCAGCTACTTAAGACGAACGATCCTTTGACAAGACAGAAAAGACAAACTATAATCTTCTTCAAACTCGTGTGCGCTCAGCAAAAAACTTTCATATTTTGCAAGTGCTTAATCAAACAATCGAAACCCTTACACCTCTTGCAAAACAGCACTGGCCTGTGCCACACAAAAACCAACAACGCTGTTTGATTGTAGTGAAGAAAGAGATCCTTCATTACAACTAACTGGGCAACAGTTTTGCTGCTATTGCCTTGCCGCATCCCATTCATTTATTCTCTCAAAGGAGGAGAACCCAATGTCCAAAAAACGTTTATGGATACTGCTCAGCGTATTACTGCTGGCAGCCATGGTTTTTGCCGCTTGTGGCGGTAGCGCTGCCGAGCCTACCAAAGCTCCTGCGCCCAAAGCCACCGAGGCTCCCAAAGCTGAGCCAACCAAGGCCCCAGCACAAGAACCAGCCAAAGAGCCCGAAGCAGAAATGCCTGCCAAGGTCACCATTGGCACCAACGCCGAATACCCCCCCTTCGAGTTTGTTGATGACAACGGCGATATTCAGGGTTTTGACACCGACCTGATGAAAGCCATTGCCAAAGAGGCCGGTTTCGAGCCTGAATTCGTCAACACCCGCTGGGACGGCATCTTTGTAGCACTGGCCAGCGGCGAATTCGATGCAGTCATCTCTGCCGCAACCATCACCGACGAACGCAAACAAACCGTCGATTTCAGCGAGCCCTACTTCAACGCCGGTCAGGTGTTGGCTGCGAAGAATGGCAGTGGCATCAAGAGTGTCGATGATTTGGCTGGCAAAAAAGTAGGTGTGCAGCTCGGAACCACCGGCGACATCTGGTCCACCGACAATACCGACGCCGAAGTCGTGCGCTATGACGAAATCACCCTGGCCATGCAGGCCCTGGCCAACGGCGATGTGGATGCTGTCATCAACGATGCCCCCACCACTGCCGACATGATTAAAGCCAACCCCGAATGGAACGTGGCTATCGTCGAAGGCCCCTTCACCGAAGAATTCTACGGCATCGCCGTGCGCAAAGATGCTCCCAAAGTGCTGGAAGCCATCAACAAAGGCCTGGCGGCTGTCAAAGCCTCTGGCGAATATGACAAAATTTACGACAAATGGTTCGGCGCTCCCGAAGCCGCTGCTGGCGGTGGCGAAGAGGGCGACATGGGCGTGACCTTCATCTTCGGGCGTGGCGGCGACTCCGTCGGTCTCGATCCCGCTGTGGTCACCGATGGCGAATCCTTCCGTGTCACCAACCAGGGTTGTGAATCTCTGCTGGCCTACGACAAAGACACCACCAACCCAGTACCCAGCCTGGCCGAAAGCTGGGACTCCAACGACGATGGCACCGAGTGGGTCTTCCATCTGCGCAAAGGCGTCAAATTCCACGACGGCACCGACTTCAACGCCGACGCTGTGGTCTACAACTTCAGCCGCTGGTGGGATCCTGAACATCCTGCCCACTTTGCCGAGCAAGACTTTGAATACTGGGACTACATGTTCAACGGCTTCAAAGGCGACTCCATCGTCACCGCCATCGAGAAAGTTGGCGACTACGATGTGAAATTCACCCTCAGCGAGCCCCTGGCCCCCATTCTGGCTAACATGGCCATGCCTATGTTCGCCATCGCCAGCCCCGCGGCCATCGAAAAATATGGCCCCGACTACGGCTCTCCCGAAGTTGGCTATGTTTGCACCGGCCCCTACAAATTCAAAGAATGGATCACCGATGACCACATCACCCTGGTCAAGAATGAAGACTACTGGGGCGAAAATCCCGGCAACGTCGACACCATCGTCGTTCGTGTGGTTCCCGACAACTCCGCCCGCTTCCTGGCCCTGCAAACTGGCGAAATCGACGCCATGGAACAGGCCAACATCGAAGACATCAAGACCGCCGAAACCGCCGATGGCGTTTACGTTAAACCTCGCCCGGCACTGAACACCGGCTACCTGGCCTTCAACTACAAGATCAAGGAACTTCAGGACAAACGCGTCCGCGAAGCCATTGCCGCAGCCATCGACAAGAAATCCATCGTCGAAACCTTCTACGGCAAATATGGCGAGCCCGCCGAGAACTTCCTGCCGCCCATGGTCTGGGGCCACAACTTCGATATTCATGGCATCCAGTATGACCCCGAACATGCCAAAGCATTGCTGGCCGAAGCTGGCTTCGCCGATGGCATCAAAGAAGTCACCTGGGAAGATGGCAGCAAGATGCCTCTGAAACTCTACTACATGCCCATCGTCCGCTTCTACTATCCTGATCCCGAAGGCATTGCTCAGGCCATGGCTGCGCAACTGGCTGCCGTTGGCATCGAAGTACAACTTGAGCAGGCTGGTGACTGGCCCACCTATCTGAAGATGCGCAAAGAAGGTGAATTGCGTGGTCTGTATCAGCTTGGTTGGGGCGGCGACAACGGCGATCCCGACAACTTCCTCGGCTACTTCTTCATCCCCACTGTCGAGCCCAAAGCCAAAGAAGGCTGGGTACAGTTCCCCGAACTGGACGCCCTGCTGCGCAAGGCCCGCTCCACAGTTGACCAAAAAGAACGTGAGAAGATGTATCAGGAAGCGGAAAAAATGCTGATGGACAACGCCACCCGCATCTGGGTTGCTCACAACAACACCCCGCTCATTTTCAACGACAAAGTGGAAGGCTACATCACCAACCCGCTGGGAACCGAGCTCTACAAGTACGTCACCAAAAAATAACGGCGCTTGATGCGCATCACGATGGCCCCGGTCACCAGGATCGGGGCCATCCTCCCCTTTTGATGTTATGAGGTGATGGCACAACCCTGACTGTGCCACCACCTTTTCACACCAGACCAATCATCAGCTCCCGCTCTCCATTCTTCAAAGGCGTTATTATCGTGACTGTTTATATTTTACGACGACTCCTTTCCACAATCCCGGTGCTATTTGGGGTTTCGTTGCTCGTCTTCTCATTCGTGCATCTTATTCCGGGTGACCCGGCGCTGGCGATGTTGGGCGAACATGCCACCGAGGAAAATGTCGCCCGCATTAGGGAAAGATTGGGCCTGAACGAACGGCTGGATGTTCAATATGTTCGGTTCATGGTGGGCAAAATGACCTTCGAAAAAATCGACAAGGATGATGTTTATCTGACTCGCAAAGGCAATCCTTGCGTTAAACTGGCCAAACTGGATAAACTGACTGTTTGCCAGCACGATAGCCAGGTTTGGACAGATAAATATGATCAAAATTCATGCCGCAAACTGGGCTCGGTCATGGTTTGCCACGCGGGCGGAGTGGTCTGGGGTGATTTAGGCAACTCGATTCATGGGAACATTCCTGTTTCCACCGAGCTAAAACGGCGATTTCCGGCCACAGTTGAACTGGCCATCGTGGCCATCCTCATCGCCATCCTCATCGCCATTCCTGCGGGCATCATCTCGGCGCTCAAGCGCAACAGCCTGGTAGATACCGCTACCATGATTGGTGCGCTGGTGGGCGTTTCTATGCCCATCTTCTGGCTGGCCATTTTGCTGATGTATATTTTCGGGCTGCTGCTGGGCTGGTTGCCTACCAGCAGCAGGCTAAGCGTGGGTGTTACGGTAGATCATATTACCGGCATGAACATTGTCGATAGCCTGCTTACCAGAAACTGGGTGGCGCTAAAGGATTCGATTCGCCACATTTTGCTGCCCGCCATGGCATTGGCCACCATTCCTCTGGCCATCATCGCCCGCATGATGCGCTCATCGATGCTGGAGGTGCTGGGGCAAGATTATGTGCGCACAGCCCGGGCCAAAGGCCTAAGCGAGTACAACGTCATCATGCGGCACGTGGTACGCAATGCCCTGCTGCCAGTTGTAACCATCATCGGTCTGCAATTTGGCAGCTTGATGGGTGGCGCTATCCTCACCGAAACAGTCTTTGCATGGCCCGGCATTGGCAAATGGGTTTTCGATGCCATCAGCGGGCGCGACTATCCCATTGTGCAATCAGTAACCTTGTTAATTGCCGTTATCTTCGTTTTTGTCAATCTTGCTGTCGATGTCAGCTACGCCTTCCTCAATCCCCGAATCAGGTACGACTCATGACCCAAACAGATACAGCAGTCAGTATAGAAATTCAAAATCGCGGCTCCGAAAGCCAATTCCGGCGGGCCATGCGTCGCATGATTCGCACCCGCAGTGCGCAGGTAGGACTGGCCCTGGTACTTTCCTTTTTGATTATCGGCCTGATGGCCCCGGTGGTATGGCCCTACAACGCCCGCGCCGACCTGGATTTGAAAGCACGCTTGCAATCCCCCTCTCTGGAACATCCCTTTGGCACGGATGATCTGGGACGGGATGTTTTGCGCCGCGTGGTGCATGGCGCCCGCGTCTCCCTGCGCGTGGCTGTGCTGGTGGTACTCATCTCGATGTCGTTCGGCTCATTCTTGGGCCTGGTTGCGGGCATGACTGGCGGATTTATCGATACAGTGATTATGCGCGCCATGGATATCATGCTATCGTTTCCGTATGTGCTACTGGCCATTGCTTTGGTGGCGGCACTGGGACCGGGCCTGCGCAACGCCATGATTGCCATTGGCATCGTCTACATCCCCCCCTACGCGCGCTTGGCCCGCTCCATGGCTCTGCAAATCCGCGAAGAGGATTACGTGTTGGCTGCCCGGGCCCTGGGCGTAGGCCAAAGACGCATCCTTTTTACCCACATTCTGCCCAATGGTCTCTCGCCACTCATTGTCATGGGCACACTTAGCATGGGCACAGCCGTGCTTGATGCCGCAGCGCTCGGCTTCTTGGGCCTGGGCCAGCAGCCCCCCTTCCCCGAATGGGGCAAAATGCTGGTCGATAGCATGCAATTTATCCTCTCGGGCTCTTGGTGGGTGATGCTCTTCCCAGGTCTGGCCATCATGCTCACCGTATTAGGCTTCAACCTGCTGGGCGACGGCTTGCGCGATGCCCTGGATCCACGACTGCGCATCGACTAAACCATCGCCACACACAGCGCCACAAATCTGCATCACCATTCCGGTTACCTGGAGTAAACAGTTGAAACAAAACGAAAACGAAGACCTGGCTCCCATCCTTTCATCCGATACAAAAGCGCGCGACCGTGGCCGCCTGGGCCTGGCAGTTCCCTGGGAACACATGCCCTGGTGGGTCATTATCATTGCTATCATTGCTATCTTTGTCTTTTTCGCCATCTTCCAAAACAGCTATTATCGCAATGCCTTTTATTTCATCTTTGATTTACCCTGGAATCAGGATGTTATTCAGAACATTCAGAGCACCAAAATCAAAAAAGATGGCAGTTGGGGCTATACATTAGGTTCCCCCATGTCGCCCGGTGATTACACCTTGCGGGTCGAATACTACGGCGAAAACAAAACCTTGCTGGGCAAAGGCGCTGTGTATCACTTTATCATTCCCAAAGATGCCCCCAAAGCCAAGCTCGAGGCACTTACCCCCACAGAGGACACAGTCATCACGCTGGAAACCTCGACACCCAAGCTAACAGGCAAAGCACCGCCAGGAACCAAAAACATCATCATCATCGATGAGTTCCACGGCAAAACCTGGCGCATCATCAAGCGCATCTGGAACGCACGCGGCGTCATGCTCACCATCAAGGTGACACTGATTTCATTCCTTGCGGCCCTGCTGGTTGGCCTCATCTTTGGCATCATGCGGGTGGCTGACGGCTCGCCCGACCTACGCAAAGGTCTGCCCAAACGTCTGCTTTACGGCTTGGTTCTTTTTGGCTTAATCGTGGCCTTGCTGCCCCAATGGCGAAGCAAAAGCATCACCCTCCTCTTCCTCATCGAATTTTTCTTCCTGCTGCTGCCCGCCATGCCCTACACAATCTCAACACTTTATGTCGAGATTGTGCGTGGTGTGCCGATGCTGGTCATCATCCTTTACATGGGCTTTGCCATCACGCCAGCCATTCGCAAAAGCACGGGGGGCGCCATCGATATGAGCGGGCTGCCCGCTGCCATCATCGGCCTTTCATTTGGCTACGGGGCCTACATGGCCGAGGTCTTTCGCGCGGGCATTCAGTCCATTCCCAAAGGACAAATGGAAGCGGCCCGCTCCATTGGCATGACCTACTTTCAGGCCATGCGACTGGTCATCCTGCCGCAGGCGATACGCATGATTTTGCCACCACTGGGCAACGACCTTATTGCCATGCTCAAAGATACTTCACTCATCTCCGTCATTGCCCTGCCCGAGATGCTGCAATCGGGCCGATTGTGGATTTCTCGCAACTTTCGGGCCTTCGAGGGCTACAACTCGGTGATGATTTTGTACTTGATTATGACGCTCTTCCTCTCGTTGATGGTGCGGGCGGTGGAGCGCCGCTCTCGCTTACCTTCGAAATAAGCCACAAAAATCAGGGCGCAGCCAAGGGGGAGGGCTGGGAATGCGTGTGATTCTTCCCCATCACTTCATGGATATTGACCACTATTGCAATATGACTTCATTGCTGCAATGGCAGCCGGGCGTACAGAGGGGCCGCACGCTAATACGATTCGTACTGTTGGTCATTCTGGTGCGTCTGGTGCGCGATACCAGCATCCGCATGATGTATCCCTTTGTCAATGATTACGCTCGCGGCCTGGGCGTGACTCTGGCAGTGATGGGGGCATTGGTGATGTTGCGCACCGCGGCTGTGGCACTGGCGCCATTCTTCGGGCACCAAGCCGATAAGTCGGGCATCAAGCCCTTGCTGATGCTGGGATTTATTCTGCAAAGTGCGGGATTGCTGGGACTAAGCTTTGCCTCAGGCATAGGCATTGCTGCGATGGCAATTTTGGTGCTGGGCATCAGCGATGCCATGACCTATCCGCTGATGCAGGCATACATCAGCGAGAATGCCCCCACTCGGCACCTGGGGCGGGCGCTGATTACCGTGGAATACAGTTGGGCCATCACCGGCATTGTCATTTTGCCCATTGTGGGCTGGATGATTGGCGTATTCGGCTGGCAGATGCCTTTTCGCATGCTGAGCTTTTTTAGCGGGCTGGCTGTGTTGGTGCTGGCCTTTTTGCTGCCTCCCAGCCATGCGCACACGCAAACAGTTCACCGCTCATTTGGAGCGCAGCTTGCCAGCATCATCAAAGACCGCAGCGCCTTGGGCGCGGTGCTGGTGAGTGCCACCATTTTTATCGCTGTCGAGGCCTACTTCATCACCTGGGGCGCACATCTGGCCCGAACGTTTCATCTGGGCCCGGTACGCATCGGACAGGTGGCCGCGGGCCTGGGGGCGGTAGAACTGCTGGGCTCGATTATCGCCAGTTTGACCATCGACCGCATAGGCAAGCGCCGCGGCGTGCTGACAGGTGTTAGCTTCTTTCTGCTCAGCCTGTTGGCGCTGCCGTGGCTGAATGCTTCGTTGTGGGCGACCATTTTAGGCATGGGGCTCATCTCTCTGGCCATCGAATACAGCATCGTCTCCACCATCCCCCTGATGGCGCAGCAGCGCCCAGGAAGCCGGGCCACCGTGCTGGCGCTGGGCTCTATGGCCGGCGCGCTCACCCGCAGCCTCTCCGACCCGCTTGCTACCTGGCTGCTGGAACATTTTGGTTATCTTTCGGCCATGGCCTATGGTTTTTTGGCTCTGCTGATAGCTTTGCTACTGCTTTGGCGCTGGGTGCAAGAACGCTCCCGGGCCCAAAATGCTACTGCAACGCATCCAGGTCGATAATCCAGGCATCGGCGCCCGAGGTCAGGGGTAGACGCTGCACCGTTTCATCGTACAAGCCCAGCTCCAAAAGATAGCGGCCCGGCGGCAACGGGGGCAGCGCCAGCAGATGTTCATCCAGGATGCGTTCGCCCGGCTGCCAAGTGGTGCTGGCACAAGTACCACGACAAGGGGGCTCATCCTGTCCAAAGACCAGTACGCCCTGCTCATCCAAAATATGCACAAAGATGGTGTAATCCTTGCTGACAACCTGCTGTGGTTGCCACAAAAGGGTTAGCACTCCCCGTTGCGGCTGCCACGATGCCCCCAGCAAATGAATTCCCTCTTGCCACGCAACAGCCTGCGCAGAAGCCAGTGTCCCCTGAAAACAGTGAGGACGCAAATAAAGATAAACTTCGGAACTGCCCGCGCCCAGAGCGGGGAAGGTTTTGGTAAGCCGAAACTCATGGCGCAAAAGCCTCTTTATTTCATCCAGATTGCCGTAAAGATGATGTTCCAGGTCGTAGCGACTGAAGGCGGCCCATCCGACCTGCGGTTGGCGCAACAGGTCGGCCAGGATGTCGTTGTTGACTGCATGGAAGTGCTGACTGCGGGCGGTCTTCCAGGTGGGGCGATAAGCAAAAATGCCCATCTCTAACCCCGGAGCCAGCTCAGACGCCCCCTCGATAGCCAACAACGGCGTAAAGCTAACACCTTGCCCTTTACATGTCGCAGCCACATGCTCCTGCATAAAATCGTGCCAGCGAGCGACATCGGTCAGAGCTGAGCCGGGCCGCCAATAAAGATGATAGTGCTGCAAGGCCTGAACCTGCGAAAGGAGCATCAACAAAATCAGCACGACTGCCAGCCCCAGCCTGAGCGCCGGGCGCTGAAGCTGCTGCCAACTATCGATGAGCCATTTTCCCATGAGCATGGCCATCAGCGGGTATTGCAGCGTGTTGTAGTAGGCATCAGCGGTGCGGGGAATGAGGTGGACGCCAAACATCAGCAGCACAGCCAGCAGCAGCCACTGCTGGGCCTGCCAGCGCGGACGTGGTTGCTGTCGCCGCATTGCTAATCCTGCTCGCAGTGTCAGCAATGCCCAAAAGCCCGCAAACATGCGCACATCACGACTAAGCGCGGCCCGCCAAATCTGAACATGCTCAGCCCACGAGATGCGATCGGTGTGAAAGCCCAGCAGGTTGTACCACAGCAAGTCGGGGGCCCGCAGCCAAAAGGGCCCGAAGATGACGGCCAGCAATCCCAAACTGAGTCCCGTGGCCAGCCAACGTCGCGGCCAAGGCTTTGTGCCCTCTAGCCAGGCAGCAATCCAAAAAAGCAGGAGTATCGGCAATAGCGAGAGGCGCACGCCCACAGCCAGGGCCAACAATAGGCCCGCTATCTCAAAACGCCAGCGCCACGATGTGCCCAGCCAGGTGACCATGCCCGCCACCAACAAAGCGCCAGCCAGGGCGTAGGTGGCCACATAGGTGTAATGCGCCACTGCAAACCAGCCCAGCACCAGCGTCCACAGGGTGAGTGCCGCAGCCAGTTTACCGAATAAACGCCAACTGCCCCAAACGGCTGTGCCCCAGGCGCTGCCAGCCAACATCAGGGTGATGGCCCGCCCTGTGTACAGATTAAGGGGCAGCCAGCGTAACAACTGGGCGTAAAGCCAGGGCATGACCGGGCCCTGGGTAAAGCTAAAATCGAGATAGGGTCGGTATCCCTGTTGCATCTGCCGGGCCGCCAGCAAATACCAGCCTTCATCCAAATTGAGGGTTCGCCGAAAATAAAAGAGCAGCAAAACACTGACAGCAGCCAAAAGACCACTTTTTAGCAGCATGTCGGGCCAGTTGGGGCTGCGGCGTGAGCGGAAAGCAACGATACGAGACATGCTGGCATTATACACGCAAGTCGGGCGCAGCTTGAAATAACCTGGAGCCCATGCGTGGCAGAAAGGGGGAAAGCAGCAGGTCTTAGCTACTGGGGAACAGGATGGTAAAGGTTGCGCCCTGGCCCGGTGGCGAGCTGACTTGCACGTGGCCGCGATGGGCCCGAACAATCTCTTGCACAATGGCCAGTCCCAGACCGGAGTTGCCGCGACGCCGCGCTTTTTCGGCCTGATAGAAGCGATCGAATACGTGGGGCAAGTCTTCGGGGGGGATGCCGGGCCCGGTATCGGAGATGGTAACTTCGATGAAATCGGCAGCGCTGCCCGAGGGTTGCACACGGCAGTGGATAGTACCCTGTGAGGGTGTATGGCGCAGAGCGTTATCCAACAGATTGGTAAAAACCTGCATCAGGCGGTCGGTATCGCCCAGCAGTTGAAGGTCGGACGCGACATCCATCTGCAAGTTGATTGCTTTGGCCTGGGCCACGGGCCGAAAACGGCGAATCGTGTCCACCAGCAAGGCGCTGACATCCACCCGCTCCTGCCGAATTTGCACCTGCCCGGCATCCAGACGTGCTAAATCCAGCAGTTGATCCACCAGCCGCCCCATGCGCAGCGATTCATCGTGGATGATGCCCGCGGCGCGCTGCACGCCCTGAATATCGGAGGCGACACCCTCGACCAGGGCCTGCGAGAAGCCCTGGATGGCAGTCAGTGGCGTTTTGAGATCGTGGGAGACATTGGCGATAAACTCTCGCTGCGCCTGCCGCGAGGCCCGAACCTCTGCGGTCATGTTGTTGAATTGCCGAGCGACACGCTGGACTTCGGAGGGACCGGAAACTTGCAGCTCCATGTCCAGATTTCCCTGGGCGATTTCATCGGCGGCGCTGGCAATTTGGGTGAGCGGGCGGGTAATCCAGCGGCTGACCATCCACGAAAAGATGAGCCCGGTGAGCAGGGCAGCCAGCAAGGACCACACCAAAGGCCCGGTCAGCTCGTCGTTAAGGCTAAAAAGTCGCCGGGGCGCAATTTGTACCACCCACAAAGCCGATTTTAGATTGTTGTCTTCGGGACGCAGCGGCACAACGGTGAGCGCATAAAAATACTGTCCCCCACGCAAGCTGCTAAACGTGCCGGTGAGAATGTGCTTGCCAGAACGTTTTAGTTTATCGGGCAGATTTTCGGGCAATGTTTGCCCCACCAGTGACCCGTTGGCGGTATCGCCGATGATTTTGCCCTGTTGTACCAACAAAAGCCGGAATTGTCGGGGCAGAATTTCTTTGTTGATTTTGCGGGTGATTTGTTCTGGAGGTATGCCCTGGCGCAGGTTGGCACGCACCAATCGCGCAGCCAGGGGCAGGGTCTCGCTCAGGCGGGCGCGCATGATGCGCTCTTGCGCGCTATGCCACACCAGTCCCAAAGTCAGACCGGCAGAGAGCAAGATGATGGATGTAACCGCCAGATAGGAAAGAAAGAGACGGACGCGTAAGGATTTAGTCATCAGCCTCGATAACAAGTTTGTAGCCGATTCCCCAAACGGTTTCGATTTTTACGCCAGCTCCGGCTACTTTTTGGCGCAGTCCCGCCACATGAACATCCACCGTGCGGGTGCCGCCCATGTAATCGTATCCCCAAACTTGCTCCAGCAATTGCTCGCGGCTGAGTACGATTTCGGGATGCCGGGCCAGGGTGAGCAGTAGATCAAACTCTTTGGCCCGCAGCGGCACATTTTGTTCATCCCGCCGCAGGGTGCGCCGCAAAACATCAATTTCCAACTGGCCCAGACGCAGCAAATCGCCCTGGGTGGCGGCAATGCTGGCCTGTGCGCGCCGCAGAATCGCTTTGATGCGGGCAGTAAGCTCGCGCGGATTAAAGGGCTTGGTGAGATAATCATCGGCGCCTAGCTCCAGACCTACGATTTTATCCACATCATCGCTGCGCGCGGTGAGCATGAGGATGGGGATGTTGGTCTCGGCTCGCACCCGTTTGCACACCTCCCAGCCATCCAGCCCAGGCAACATCAAATCCAGCACGATGAGATCGGGCCGAGATTTTTTGACCTGCACCATAGCTTCGATGCCATCGGCTGCAGTGATCGTCTGGTAGCCATCTTTATGCAGATAAAGCTGGGCAAGTTCGACAATGGCGGGTTCGTCATCAACGATGAGTATGGTTGTCATGGCAGGGGAGGCTGTTTGGCGTGTTGGTGGCAGGATTGACGGGAGTTATTAGTAGTTTAGGGGGATGGGGTGTGAAAAATGTTTGGAGTTTGTAAACTTTTTGTAAAGTCGAATGTAACGCTACAGGTGAGGATGTTTTTTCGTAACGACTAACGTACCCGACTTCAATCACCACAAAGGCACAAAGACACTAAGTACACCAAGAATTTCAAAACTTTTTCTTTCTTTGCGCCTTTGTGGCTTCGTGTCTTAGTGGTTTCTAGCCGTGCTACCTTGGTAGTAACGTTTTTTCTTTCTTTGTGCCGCGGTGCCTTGTGGATTCTCTGTGGATGGCGGTGTTCTGTTATCATCTATTTTTCGGAGAGGGACGCTGCCTCAAGCTGAAAGCGTTGGGCCCAGGCAGCATCGCAGACACCGCAAGTTTGGCAGTTGACACTATGCGGCGGACAATGCAGGCCGATGCGGGCCTTGTTGGCCAAGCGCCATTCATGCTGATGAAATTTTTCGCGAACGCCATTTTCTACAATGTGCCAAGGAAAGCGCTGGTCCGGCATGCGTTGGGACAAAAAATGCTCACGGCTCAGGTTGTGTTGCGCCATCGTGGCCCAAAAATCGCGCACGCTGAGCCGGGGCAAATCCAGCAAGACATGTGCCAGGCTGCGGTCGCCGCGCGCCAAAACACCTTGCACTTCGGCCCAGGCGGGCGAATCGGCCCGCACCGCGATTTTATGGCGCCCCAACTGACGCATGATGTAGGTTTGACGCTTTTTCAGAATTTTGGCCGATGTCATAGCGGCCCATTGGAAGGGTGTGTGGGCTTTGGGCACAAAGGGCGTGGCATTGATGGCGATGCGTCGTTTGAAGAGGGTTCGGGCCCGCAGCACCAGCGCCACCAGCGCCTCCATGTCCTCCTGTTCCTCGGTGGGATGTCCAATCATAAAATAGAATTTGATTTGCGGAAAATCCAGCTCCGCGGCCAGTTCTACCGCGGCCAGCAATTGCTCTTCGGTCTGCGTTTTCGAGATGACACGCCGCAGGCGGGCCGACCCGGCCTCGGGGGCAATGGTGAGGGTTTGGGCGCCTCCTGCGCGCAGGGCCTGCACCAGGGGCCGCGAGATGGGATCGACACGCATGGAGGAAGCGCTGAGTTTGACGCCCATCTCCTGCAAGGCGATGGCCAGCTCGTCAATCTGGCTGTGGTCGGAAACAGCGGCGGAGATAAGCCCGATGCGCTGGGTGTGTTTAAGACCGACCCGGGCCCAGTCCAGCAACAAATCCAGGGGCAGTTCCCGGGGTGGACGATAAAGATATCCGGCCAGACAAAAACGACATCCTCGCCCACAGCCCCGGGCAATTTCCATGAGGTGCATCCCTTTGAATTCAGTTTGCCGGGTGTAAAGGCTGCTGATGGGGGGGAATTTGCTTTGGTCTCGCACCCACAAACGCCGGATGGGCCGCAAGCTGTTACCCTGCGCGGTCGCGGGTTCTACCAACGCGGGAATGTAAACGCCGGGAATGGCGTGAAGTTGGCTGAGAAGCTCCGCGCGCGGGGCGCGAATGCCCGCGCGAAAGCGTTGCACCAAGGGCTCCAGCACCTCTTCTCCTTCACCGATGATGATGGCATCGAAAATGGGAGCCATGGGTTCGGGATTCATGGTCACACCGGGGCCTCCGGCAATGAGCAGGGGCCAGGATTCATCCCGGTCTCGAGCCAGAGGGGGCACGCCTGCCTGCCGCAGCATGTCGATGATATTGAAATAGTCCATCTCATAAGAAATGGTGAAAGCCCACACATCCACCTCAGCCACGGCGCGCCCCGATTCCAGTGTAAGCAGCGGGCGTCGGGCCTGATGCCCATCTTTATCCCAAAACACACGTTCGCAAACCACATTGTCAAAGGCGTTAAAGCCGCGATAAAGCAGTTGCAGTGCCAGCGAGCTCATGCCTACGTAATAGGTATTGGGGAAGGCCAGAGCAACAGTCAGCCGCCCGCCCCAATCTTTGTAGATGACGCCCGTTTCTTCATCCAGCCGGGCCTGATTTTGTGAACGAATTTTCCAGGACATGAGAGCATTGTAACAGAGATGCCCGGACTTCCTGAAAAAGTTCCTGCACAGGTGCGATGTCTGCTTTTGTACAGGCAGTTTTTTGCCAAAATAAGCAAAATGAGTATAATGGATTTCTGCACGGGCGATTAGCTCAGCTGGCTAGAGCGCCACGTTGACATCGTGGAGGTCACAAGTTCAAGTCTTGTATCGCCCATCAGGTTACACCCCGCCGGAAGTTTCTGGCGGGGCTTTTTTTTAGATGGCAGAATAGTTCCCTAACGCACCACATCTACAACATGCAGCGTGATGACATAAGCGTATCACAAATGCCATTCATCGGCACGTTTGGGACAGACGCTTTGCTTTTTCCTGGTCATTGCCAGGGACGCCAGTGCCAACGCCACCCTGCGGATGACTTGTGGCATTACGCCAGGATATGCCGGAGGAGCAATATCATGCGCCCATATCTGAAGGCGTACCTTCATCTCTTATTGCCAAATCCTCACCATTCTGAAGGCTTGCGGATTTCACCTTGAGCATCTCGCAAAGTCGGTGCAAATTGGCTATCTTTTAACACCCATTTGCGTATCGACTTCACGAATGACGCCTCACGTGCTAATGCTTTACTGGTTCGTCCCGGCCTGGGGTTTATCACCACCACATCCAAACCCAATTCACGCCGAACGATTTTGATAGGCTCCAACAAGTCGGAGTCATTTGATATGACAGCCGCAACTTCATAACATCCTTTGTACCCGTCATTGATAAGGTGAGCTGCGAGATTTACATCAGAGCCTTTTTCTTCCGTTTTCAGCACCTGAACATATGGAGATTCGCCCGGAGCAGGATTAGCTAATCTCCTCCAGACAGAGTGTGTCAAAAAATGACCGTAGATGATTTCAAGATTAGGGAGCGTCTGAAGAGCCCGGAGATAAATTTGTTGCCGCGCGGGTTGTCCAAGATCGCCTGCACGCGAACTCACTTTCGCCGTAAAATACTTAACGCGTACGATGTCATTTTTAGGTAGCAATAACTCACACATTCTACGTAAATTCAACCACTTGTACGACGTTCCCTTGACTGCTCCATAATAGAGATTGAAACCATCAATGTAAATGTAAGTCCGCTTCATTGCCAAATCCTCTACGAAAAAGCAGAGACCGCACAGTGTGCGGCCTCGCGGCCTGCTCCCGAAGGAACAGGGGGGATATTCAATATCATAATACAAAATGAATTGTCTTTTGTCAAGTGAAATTCACAGGTAGGTGCGTTTCAAAATTGGAGCAGGCATTGTAAAACCCGCCGGATTGCGAATCCGGCTCCGAAGCGGGGCTCCCCAGGGCGGACTCGTCATCCGCCCGGCCCAAAAAATAAAAGCGTCCCCAAACTGAACCGCACCCAAGACTTCCTTGAAATTGACACCGCGTCGTTCTGGGGTTACGCTTGGCATGAGGCTGGTCTCCTGAGTGTGGTTTGGTTATTTGACACTACCTACTTTAACTCCGATTCCAGCCTCTTTCATAATTTCAACCACAAGGGATACACTACCCATGATGTGCGATGGTTGACACGCCGCCCGCATCATGCTAAAATGCACTTACCGATACAGTTTTACTGGATTTCGGACTTTATCAAAACGCAATATGCAACGCAATGCCCGAGACGAGTAGCAGAGGTACGCATCTCAGAGAGTGGACGCAATGGCTGCGAGCGTCTGCGATGACGTTTCTGTGAAAACCCCTCGGACGTGGCGGGAGGAACGCATCTGGCAACATTTATGTTAGTATTTTCGCCCGGCTGGCTGCCGTTATCACGCCGCAAAGCGGGCCGATTTTCGGTCAACTTGGGTGGAACCACGCGACTCCGCGTCCCTTGAGGACTGCGGAGTTTTTTGTTGCGCCCTCTCATCAAAAAGTCATCATCATAGGTAACTGTTCACCGCTATCCAGAGAAAGCCAAGATCAGTTACGCATCATAAACGCTTTTACTCATCGGAGGTTATAGAGGCTCATGGGCTCTCCTAAACAAAAACAAAATCAGCAGGATGATTTGTATAAACTCAGGCATTCGGCTGCGCATGTGATGGCGCAGGCGGTGCAAGAACGCTACCCCGAGGCCAAGCTGGCCATCGGGCCCCCCATCAAGGATGGTTTTTATTACGATTTTGACTTAGGACAAACCGAAGCAGGCAAGGCGCGCACGTTTACCGAAGAGGATTTGGTCGCCATCGAGAAACGTATGCGGCAGATTATCGGTGCTAAGCACCCCTTTGAGAAGGAGGTCATCTCAGCAGAGGAGGCCCGTCAAGTTTTTGCCAATCAGCCCTACAAGCTGGAACTCATCGATGGCTTGGAGCAAGGGGGCGTGGATGAAAATGGTGATCCCATTGATGGCCCGGTGGAAATTTCGTTGTATCGTGATGGCGATTTTGTGGATTTGTGCCGCGGGCCTCATGTGGCGCACACCGGGCAAATTTCACCGGATGGTTTTAAGCTGCTGCATGTGGCGGGCGCTTATTGGCGCGGAGATGAGAATCGGCAGATGCTACAACGGATTTATGGCACTGCCTGGAAGAATAAAAAGCAGCTCAAGGCTTATCTCAAACGGCTGGAGGAGGCTAAAAAACGGGATCATCGCAAGCTGGGTAAGGAGCTGGACCTGTTCAGTACCAATCACGAGACAGTGGGCGGCGGCCTGGTGCTTTGGCATCCTAAGGGGGGTTTGATTCGTTATTTGATGGAAGATCATGCCAAGCGTATGCACCTGGCGGGCGGCTATGATTTTGTGTATACGCCGCACATCGGACGGGCTACGCTGTGGGAAACCAGTGGACATTTGGGCTTTTACAAGGATGGCATGTATTCGCCTATCGACATCGATGGCCAGGAGTATTATCTCAAGCCGATGAATTGCCCCTTCCATGTGCAAATTTACAAGAGCCGCATGCGGTCGTATCGTGATTTGCCGCTGCGCTGGGCGGAGTGGGGCACGGTGTATCGGTATGAGCGTTCGGGCACGCTGCACGGACTGACCCGGGTGCGCGGGTTTACGCAGGATGATGCGCATCTTTTCTGTGCGCCCGATCAGATGCCTGCTGAAATTGATCGTGTTCTCAATTTCAGTATCAGTTTGCTCAAGGATTTTGGGTTCGAGAGTTTTCAGCTTTATCTTAGCACCCGCCCAGAAAAACGGGTGGGGGATGAGGCAAGCTGGGAGGCTGCCGAGGCCGCGCTGCTGGCGGCGCTCCAACGCAGCGGACATCCTTATGGTGTCAATGAGGGCGATGGTGCGTTTTACGGCCCAAAGATCGATATTTATGTGACAGATGCGCTGGAGCGTCCCTGGCAGCTTAGCACGATTCAGTTTGATTTTAATTTGCCCGAGCGCTTTGATTTGAGTTTTATTGGTTCAGATGGACAGCCGCATCGCCCGTACATGATTCACCGGGCGCTGATGGGCAGTCTGGAGCGCTTCTTTGGTGTGCTTATCGAGCATCATGGCGGCAACTTCCCGGTGTGGTTGACACCGGTGCAGGTGCGGGTGATTCCGATTACTGATGAGCAGAATGCTTATGCGGCAACGGTAACGCAGCAGCTTAAGGCAGCAGGTTTGCGTGCCGAGCTGGATGATGGCGATGGTCGCATGAATGCCAAGATTCGCGATGCGCAGTTGCAGAAGATTCCTTACATGCTGGTGCTGGGTGGCCGCGAGATGGCTGACGGCATGGTGAATGTGCGTCAGCGTGACGGCAAGCGTTTGGGGGCGATGCCGTTGGCAGATTTTGTGGCCCGGGCGCAGGAGGCCATTGCGCAAAAGATTGCGATTTAGGATGACGGTGCATCGTGTGCACACGCCCGCGGGCATGATGCACCGGTGCGACGCAAAAAACGCCCACCTGGCAATCCAGAGGGGCGTTTTTTTATGAAGGTTTGGTTACTACTAAGGTAGCCCGGCTAGAAACCACTAAGACACGAAGCCACAAAGATACAAAGAAAGAAAAAGGTTTGAAATGCTTGGTGTTCTTAGTCTCTTTGTGCCTTTGTGGTGATTGAAGTCGGGTACGTTAGTCGTTACAAGGGTTGTCAGAATCAGGCCGGAACGGGGGCTGTGGGTCCCATGGTTGTGCCGGATGCGTTGTCCGGGGCTAATCGGCTGGGGGGAGCGGCAGCGCTAGAGGGTGGGCTGGGGGGAGGTTCAGGCATGTTTCCTGTCTCGAACAGGGTTTCGAATTCATCTCGTGAAAGGGTTTCATGTTCGAGCAGGGCTTGGGCCACCCATTCCAGTTCTTTCATGTGCGATTCCAGGGTTTGGCGGCACATGCGATAGCCTTTGTCGACGATTTTTCGCACTTCGTCATCGATGATGGCTGCGGTTTCTTCGCTGTAGTCACGTTGTTCGTGAATTTCGCGCCCCAGGAAGACCATTTCTTGGCGCTGACCAAAGACCATGGGCCCGAGCTTTTTGCTCATGCCGTAGCGGGTGACCATGCTGCGGGCGATGCGGGTGACATGTTGCAGGTCGGAGGATGCGCCGCTGGAGATGTCGTCGAGGATGATTTCTTCGGCGATACGCCCGCCCAGTGCTACGGCGATGTGCGCCAGCAGTTCATCGGCGTTTTGCAAGGTTTTTTCTTCGGTGGGCACTTGCCACGAGTAGCCGCCCGCTTGGCCACGAGGAATGATGGTCACTTTTTGCACGGGGTTTTGCGGCTCCAGCACTTTGGCTGCGACTGCGTGGCCCGCTTCGTGGTAGGCGGTGAGTCGTTTGAGCTCGGCTCCCAGCACACGGCTGCGGCGCTCGGGCCCGCCCAGTGCGACCCGCTCGATGGCTTCTTCGAATTCGCTCATGGTGATGAGCGATTTGCCGCGACGGGCGGCCAGGATGGCGGCCTCGTTGACCATGTTTTCCAGGTCGGCGCCCACAAAGCCGGGGGTGGCCCGGGCCAGGGTATCCAAATCTACATCAAAATCGAGCGGTTTGCCGCGCACATGAATGCCCAGGATGGCGCGGCGCCCGCGCACATCGGGCCTATCCATGACAACCCGGCGGTCAAAACGTCCGGGGCGCAGCAGTGCGGGGTCTAGAATATCGGGGCGATTGGTAGCGGCAATGATGATGACATTGGTGTCGGTGTCAAAGCCATCCATTTCTACCAAGATTTGGTTGAGGGTTTGTTCCCGTTCGTCATGGCTGCCCCCCAGGCCCGCGCCGCGATGTCGTCCTACCGCGTCTACTTCGTCGATGAAGACGATGCAGGGGCTGTTGCGTTTGGCTTGCTCGAAAAGGTCACGCACACGACTGGCACCTACGCCCACAAACATTTCTACAAATTCGGAGCCAGAGATGGAGAAGAAGGGAACGCCGGCCTCGCCTGCGACCGCTTTGGCCATGAGGGTTTTGCCTGTGCCCGGGGGGCCCACCATGAGAACACCTTTGGGAATTCGTGCCCCCAGAGCTGCGAATTTTTCGGGCTCACGCAAAAATTCCACCACTTCCATGAGTTCGCCTTTGGCTTCTTCTGCGCCCGCCACATCCTCGAATGTGACACTGGGTTGATCGGGCGCCACCAGTTTGGCTTTGCTTTTGCCAAAGCTCATGGCCTGGCTGCCCGAGCCCTGGGCCTGACGCATGAGGAAGATGAAGAGTGCTCCCACCAGCAGTAGCGGCAAAATGGCGCCCAGCAGGGTCATCCAGCCTCCCAGTTGACTGGGCGGCGCCACGCTAATTTCCACAGCGTTCAGATCGCCTGTGGGAACATTCAAATCAGAAAGGGTGGCCAGCAGGCTGGTGCCTTCATCTTTATGCGAAAAATAAACATCTTCGTTTTTCATGGTAATGGTCAAGTCATCTTCACGGATGAGAATAGACTTGACCCGGCCCGCTTTCATCTCGTCCGCCAGTGTCGAAACAGACATCTCTTTGGGTCCACTTTCGGTCATGGGATTGACGCCCATAAAAAGTGCGACCGCAGCAACGATAATCAGCAGATAGACGAATGCGTTTCGCGTCCAATTTGGTTTCAAGAAGTCCTCCAAAACTGACCCGGTGGGCCAGGAGCTAAAATTCGCGAAATTTTGCGAATTATCTGGCATTATAGCAGATAGCGGAGCAAAAGGCTACAAAATATGCTGCGGTGGTAATGTATCCCTTGTGGTCGAGATGATGATGTCAAGTCCTGAAATATGTTTCTATCAGAAAGGGTCAGCATGGCTAAGGTTGGGCTGGCAAAGCGTCCGTGTGTGCGCCCGTCCGCCTCCGCCCGCGGCTAAAGCCACGGGCTACCGGGCAGCCGCCCATCCTCGCCCCCTCCCCGGCCCTCCCCCGCCCGCTCATGCACGTTCGCTCGCGGGGGAGGGAGCCAGCCGCGGGCAGCGCTTCGCAGTCAATCGCCAGCTCCTCCCACCGTGAGGCCCAGCCGAAACGGGGGGAGGCCGGGAGGGGGGCAAAAGCGCCCGCTCAACCGCCATCAACCGCCACCAATCTCCCCTGAATTTCCAAATCCCCTCCAAGACCCGCCTCCCCGCCCACCGCGCGGCTGATCCGTCCCCCGTCCCCGGTCTTCCGTCCCTATCCGCGACAAACCGGCTGTTTTTCGCAAATTTCAAATGTGCATCTACTTAGCACCAAATTTTGCACAGCATGATAAAATAAAAGTAACTGCACAGATCTCTGTCCTCTTTTTATCACCACGCTCCCTGCAAAGGACAGATGCAAATAGAATAACAACACCCTGTTGCCCGGTGATTTTCACCATCTCTCTTTTATGTCTACTATGCCAAAAAGCACCCATCTCTCTCTATTTTCGCAATACCGCCAGCACCAGCTAGAAGCGCTGCTGGAGATTACGCGCATCTTTGCCACCAGCAACGATTTACCTGCGCTATTGCGTACCATTTTGGGCTACGCCGCCGACATGGTGCGAGCCGATTTTGGCTACATCGCCCTGGCCACGCCCGAAGAGACTTTCCGCATCACCACAGGCTATCGACTGCCCACCCAAGTCTTCGAGACACTTTCCCCTTATTTGGCGCAAAAACGCCCACCTCGAGAACTTTGGGCTGAAAAACAGTTACGCCAACAACTGCATTTGGTGAATCAAGCAGTGACCACGGCCATGGAACAAGTGGTAGCACTGCCCATGACCCTGAAAGATGATGAGACAGCGGGAGGCATCTTTCTCTTTCGCACGGGCCGTTTGGCATTTACAGCCAGCGACCGGGCGCTATTGCAGGATTTTGCCGCACAGGCCGCAGTGGCCGTGCGCAACGCCCGCCAACTGGAGCAACTGCGCAACGAAAAAGCCCGCGTCGAGGCGATTATCGAGAACAATCCCAATGGCATTATGATTTTAGCGCCCGATTTGCGCATAACAGCCATCAATCGAGCGCTCTCTAACCTGCTGGGCCTAACACGAGAACAAGCCATGGGGCGCCACTGCGCGCAGGTGCTACGACTGGAAAATCGCTCGGGCGAACACCTGTGCCTGAGCCAAAGCACACCGCCACCTCCCACACACCCGCTGCATGGCGAAGGCGAAATTTTGCGACCCAGCCAAAAACCGATTGTTGTCAGCGTGAGCTATTCGCCCCTATTTGGTGGCGACGGGCACTTGGTGAACATCATCATCACCTTTGTGGATATTTCACGTTACCGGGAAGCGGAAAATCTCAAATCCACCTTCATCTCAGTCATCTCCCACGAACTAAAAACACCAGTCAGCCTCATCAAAGGCTATGGTGGCACGCTGATGCGCACCGATGTTACGCCCGACCCCGATTTTGTGCGGGAAAGCGCGCAAATCATCGTCGAAGAGGCGGATCGCCTGACCGAACTCATCGACAACCTGCTGGAAGCCTCCCGAATTCAGACCGGCACCCTTTCGCTGACTCTGAAGCCGTTGGATGTAGCCGAAGTAGCACGAAAAGGGGTCGAACGCATCGGAGCCCAGACCGACAAGCATCAAATTGTACTGGATTTCCCCAAAGAACGCCCCTTGGTGCTGGCCGACGAACGACGCCTGCGCCAAGTTTTCGATAATCTGCTGAACAACGCCGTAAAATACGCACCCGATGGCGGCATCATCACGGTGGGAGCTCGGGTGCAGGAAGAAAAAATGCTAATCTTTGTGCGAGATCAAGGCATTGGAATCCCCAAAGCACAACAACAAGTCATTTTCGAAAGCTTCTATCGGGTAGATTCCAGCTTACGGCGCAGCACACAGGGCGCGGGCCTGGGACTTTTTCTGGTGCGGGCCATTGTGCGGGCCATGGCAGGCGATGTGTGGGTCGAGAGCGAAGCGGGCCAAGGTGCAACCTTCTACTTTACACTACCATTGGCATAAGCTGCCCAAAAACAGTTACGACTAAGATAGCCCGGCTAGAAACCACTAAAACACGAAGCCACAAAGGCACAAAAAAAGAAAAAGTTTTGAAATGCTTGCTGTTCTTAGTGTCTTTGTGCCTTTGTGGTGATTGAAGTCGGGTACGTTAGTCGTTACCAAAAACATCACAAAAGCTGCTCCACGCTGGCAGGGTCATCAACACTTGCGCTATAATAAAAAACCTGATGTGCAACTTTTCTGTTCTAAAAAGCAGACTTCGATGCTTTGACAAACAGACGAAGGCCCGACAGGATGAAAAAAGATGCACATTGGATAAAATAACAGTGCGTTTGCAGCCTTAAGTTGGTGATGTTATAAAAGTTGAAATGTAACACTTCATCGCTATGCAGAGCGCACCACCAAGCGCACAAAGACACCAAAGCACGAAGAAGGAATAAAATGCTCAGGAAAATCTGTGCCATCTGTGGTTGCCATCTTCGCCGTTCGCCAAAATGCACAGCGCTTTTCTCAAGTTTCAAATGCGCAGCTACTTGGCTCAAAAGTTATACACCAACAGCAGCCCTCCACACTTTTCCACATCCCTTTTGCAGGAATTCATCATGACCTCAAACCACCATTTACTTTCCCCAGTCTGGACACATCTTACCACCATGCAGCCCGCCCGCGCAGAGGGCATCTACTTTTACGATGACAACGGCAATCGCTGGATCGATTTCACCTCTGGCATTGGCGTAGTAAATACCGGACATCGGCACCCCAAAGTGGTGGCAGCCATCAAGCAAGCTGCCGATTCCCTGCTCTTTGCACAAATGAACATCGTCATCAATCCCCGCTTTGTGGAGCTGGCCGAGAAGTTGAACGCCATCACCCCGCCCGAAATCAACCGCTTCTTCTTCTCCAACAGCGGGGCCGAGGCGGTGGAAGCCGCGGTCAAACTGGCCCGTCAGGCCACCCAACGCCGCAACATCATCGTTTTTCAGGGTAGTTTTCATGGTCGCACCGCCCAAACCATGGCCATGACCACCTCCAAATACATCTATCGTCACAACTATCAGCCCCTGCCCGCGGGCGTATTCGTCAGCCCCTTCCCCTACGCCTACCAATTCGGCTGGGATGAAGCCACCGCAGTCGATTTCAGCCTACGCGAGCTGGATAGGGTGCTGCACGGTCAAAGCGCACCCGATGAAACCGCAGCCTTCATCATCGAGCCGGTACTGGGCGAAGGCGGCTACGTGCCCGCGCCTCCCGCATTCATGGCAGGCCTGCGTCAGATTGCCGATGAGCATGGCATTTTGCTGGTAGTCGATGAGGTACAATCAGGCTTCGGGCGTACCGGAAAGCTCTTTGGCTACCAGCATACAGAGATCCTCCCCGACATCATCATCATGGCCAAAGGCCTGGGCAGCGGCATGCCCATCTCAGGCATTGCAGCCTCGGCTGAGCTGATGAGCCGATGGCAACCTGGCACTCACGGCGGCACCTATGGCGGCGGCAACGCCCTGGCCGCAGCAGCAGCCTCTGCTACCATCGATGTCATCCACGATGAAAAACTGGTAGAAAACGCGGCTACACAGGGCAATTACCTCATGGGCCGCCTACGGGAGCTGCAAGCTGAATTCCCGCTTATCGGCGATGTGCGGGGCCGGGGATTGATGGTCGCCACTGAATTCACCGGCGCCGATGGCAAACCGGACGCGACCACAGCCAAAGCAGTGGCCCAGGCTGCCCTTGCAAAACGGCTGATGCTGCTCACTTGCGGCACCTACGGCAACGTCATCCGCTGGATTCCCCCCCTCATCGTCACCCGCGAGCAATTGGACGAAGGTCTGAACATCTTTGCTCAGGCATTAGCCGATGTGGTAGGATGACGAACTGGAAAATTCCAACCACCTGCGATCGTCTGCCCATGCGCCACCAGGCGTAAAACGCAACACCATGAACGAGCACTTCATCGAAACCCAACGCCTGATCTTACGCCCCCTGTGCGAAGCGGACATCCCTGAGGTTGTGCGCCTGTTGACTCATCCAGCCATTGCCAAAACCACTCTCAACATCCCTTATCCCTACGACGAAGAAAAAGCGCGTAACTGGCTGAGTTTTCAGCGGCAGCGATGGGAGTCCGGTGCGGAACACACCTTCGCCATTGTGCACAAAGAGGATGCACAACTGCTGGGCGCCATCAGCATCCGCCCAAACACTCGCCACGAAAAAGCTGAGATTGGCTACTGGATTGGCAAGCCCTATTGGGGGCTGGGCTATGCCACCGAAGCGGCTCGGGCCATCATCCGCTATGCTTTCGAGACGCTAGGCATGAATCGCGTTTATGCCTTGCATTTCTCCGAAAATCCCGCTTCGGGCCGGGTTATGCAAAAGGCGGGCATGCAATTCGAGGGCGTTTTGCGGAGCGACGTGCGCAAAGGTGAATCCTTCCGGGATCATGTCATTTACAGCATCCTGCGGAAGGAATGGGTGGAGCGATGACAAAAAGAATGCAAAAGACTGCTTGCATCATCATCACCGAAAGATCCCAAAAACAGGTCTTGCTCATCAAACGGGAGGATTTCCGCATCTGGGCATTGCCCGCGGGCGGCGTGGATGGCGATGAAGATTGGGAAGATGCAGCCATCCGTGAGGCCCGCGAAGAAACGGGCCTGCACATTCAGGTGGATGACCTGGTGGGCGAATACACCCAGCCCCAATTTGCCGACATCGTGCGCGTCTATGCAGCCCATGTTGTGGGAGGCAGCACCGAGGAGCATGGCTGGGAGGCGGTGGACGTGCAGTGGTTTCCCCTGGATGCTTTGCCCAGGGGCATGCCGCTGCCCCATTACCGCTATCTGGACGACTGGCGGGACGGTGATTTTCCTATCAGGCGCATTTTGCGCATGCCCCGGGGATTTGTGATGAAGGTGCGAGTGCTGGTCTTCTTTCGCAACATCCGCAATCGCGTGATGGGGTTGCCATGAACATCCGCCGCATCATCGGCCTTTTGCTGACGCTATTCGCCCTGAACACCCTCTTTGCCGTGGGCTTCGTGCTGCTGGGGCATCGACCCCCGCTGGCCTCCATGCTGCTGGTCACGTTTCTGCCTTTTGCGGTGGCGCTGCTGCATGCCTGGGAGCGCCTGGGTTGGCGAAAAATGCTGCTGATGTTGGCAACCACCACCATTGTCAGCCTCCTGTTTGAAAGCATCGGCGTTGCCACCGGCCGGGTTTACGGACCCTACCATTACGCCGATTTTCTGCGTCCCCAATTTTTGGGCCTGGTTCCCATCTTCGTGCCCCTGGGCTGGTTTTTGATGAGCTATCCCGCGTTCATCCTGGCCGATTGGATTACGCCCGCACAGTGGCCCGCCTTCCGACGCCTTCTGGCTGTGGCCGCGTTAGGTGCGCTGGCCATGACCGCGTGGGACGTGGTCATGGATCCGGCCCGAACCTTTGTGGGACAGTGGGTGTGGGAAAAACCGGGCCCCTATTTTGGCATTCCCCTGCAAAACTATTTGGGGTGGTGGATCACTGTGTTCGTGGCCCTGGCGGCGTTCATGGCCCTGGCCCGCTACACGCCCGCGCGTCGCCACCGCAACTTCGACCGTCTGGCCATCATCAGCTACGGGCTCATCGCCCTGGCCGAAATCATCAGCGCCGTAGCTTTGGGACTGAACGGGCCCGCCCTGGCAGGACTCTTCGCCACCCTACCCTGGTTTCTGTGGGGCTGGATAGCAACAGACTCCAAGAACTGACAATCACTGCCCGCCGCCTAATGGGGCGTCATTCTCGACAACCTGAATTTTGCCACTTATCACATCAGCAACAATGCCATCGACCCGCGCTCTCACATCATCAGGAACTTGCTCTGTTAGCTGCAACGAAACACCGGTTTCAAACCCCAACGGATAGTACCCCCCCGTGTTGCCGCCGATAATGTTCCCGACGATAACCTTCAAGGGCCCGGCAAAATCGTATAACAACGAAACCAAGTAGTTATCGGGCACAAAAGATGATTTATCAGTATACTTGGTTGTAACCCACACCTTTTCATCGGCAGACTTCACAGCAGCAAATACCCCCTGCATACCCTGATTCAAACTACCGACCAGCACATCATTTCCATCGGCAATCATCGCAACTGCAAACTTCCGGGCCTTGTCAGGATCATTGAAGCTCCCCACCCACACAGGCGTCAATACCACATCCAAACCCAAATCATCGATAGCCTGTTGCATGGCATGAACTTCGGCATAAGAGCAAGGCAACGTTAATCCACCCAGATAACCAATTTTACCTGTCTTGCTCTGCAAAGCAGCCAAAGCACCAATACCATAAAACCCAACCTGAAAATTACGGTCGATAATCCACAAATTAGAAGAAGGCGCATCCACTGCACCATCCCCTTCACCAATAAAAGAAACATCGGGAAACAATTTGGCCATCTCGACTGTGGTGCTCATAAATTGACCACCATGAGTAAAAATAATCCCATAGCCGGAATCAATATATTCCCGAATGACCTTCTCGGCATCAGACACAGACACATTTTCAGAATAGGCTGTTTCAAGCCCCATTTCCTCTTTTACAGACAACAGCCCCAAATATCCCATGGTGTTATAGTCGGAATCGGCCACAACTCCCGGAAAAATGGCAGCCATTTTAGCTACGTTGGCGGCTTTATCATCGGCAGCTTTATTGAATGAAGCGCACTGAACAAGAATAAGAGCAACGACAAAAAAAATAGTCATTGCCAGAAAAAGGCGAAACTTCATAACAATTTCCTTCAAGGGGAGTAAAAGCACATCAACGATACAACAATGAGGGGAGATAAACAGCGATACACCAATACAACCTTTCGAATGAAGGACGCTTGGCATTGTTGCGCTTCATATTGGCTCGCCCCTTGCCTTTTCCAAGCCAGCCTAACGTTCCATAAGAATCTCAGTACGCGATTCATTAAACCGCCCCTGCAAACTAAAAGCATCAAGATAACCTTGCGGCGCATCGTCATTGGCCTGCCACACAATCACCAACGTCTCGCTATGGGGTAGCCGCCCCAAAACGAGCTGCGGGATAATCACACCTTCGGCATCAGCTTTCTCATAGCCCACCAGAATCAGATTTGCCATTTTTTTACCATCGGGTGCAACAAAATGTTCGCTGCCCAAATCTGCCACATAGGTGCGACCACCTTCTCCCACAAGCTGTAAATGCTCAATCGTCTCGTTTTCGATGGCGGTGGTAAAACTGCCTACTCCCGAGATTGCTCTCAACCCACCATTTGCCAGCCCCACGCCCGTGCCTGTGCCCGCGACCTGCATCATGCCCGGCGTGGGGGTAGCCGCGGGCGCGGGCGTTAGGGGCGCGGGCGCCATCGCAGGCGTGAATGTCGCCATGGGCAAGGGAGATGTCAACAGCGTCATCCGTGTCGGCTCCGATGACGGGCCATAAGTCCAAAACAAAAAGCTGCTCAGCGCCACCACAGCCAGCACCAGGATAAACCAGGGCAAAAAGGAATGCGACCGGCTTCGGGGCTTACCCTGAACCTCAAGCAACACCAAGGTCACATTATCGGGCGCACCACGCTCCAACGCCAACTCGATGAGCTTGCCTGCGGCCTCATCCAAAGGATACGCCCGCAGAATCGCTGCCATCTCTTTATCCTTCACAGGATTGCTCAAGCCATCGGAACAGAGCAAAATAATATCGCCGGGCTGCGCCTCTTCACTAAAAAACGCGGGCTCTACCTGCGGCTCACTACCCAACGAGCGGGTAATCACATTTCTAAAAGGATGATGTGCTGCTTCCGCTTCAGTCAAAACGCCACTTTGCACCTGCTCTGCCACCCATGAATGGTCTGTTGTTATCTGACTAATTTTGCCCGCCCTAAAACGATACGCCCTGCTATCACCCACATTGACAATCAGCCCCTGCGCCCGATGATACAGCGCAGCCACCAATGTTGTGCCCATGCCATGCTTCTTCACATCCGCCTCGGCAGCCTCCCACACAGCACGATTAGCAGCCGCCACCGCAGCCGCCAGCGTGGCACGCGCATCGACCCAATCGCCCGTGTAATACTCGGCAAAGAGCGTCTCGATGGCCAACTGGCTGGCCACTTCACCCGCGGCATGGCCTCCCATGCCATCGGCAACAGCCACCAGATACCCACGCTGCTGCAAAATCTCATCACTCAGCCCCAGACGCTGTTGCCAATCCTGCACAATGCCAAAAGCATCTTCATTATGATCTCGCACCTTGCCGGTGTCGGTACGAGTTACGACTTGATACAAAATAGGCATAGGAAAACAATTAGAGAGAAATGGGATAACAGCCAAAGTATACCATAAACGTTGGGAATTCCTGTGCTATGTGGTACGATCATTTGACATGATTCAAGCCCTCCATGGACGAAAAGTGACCAAAGGGGACGAAATCTGCATCTTTCTTCGTCCATTTTCGTCCTATCGTCCCTTCGTCGGTTTATGGAACAGCAAATCAAAGCATCAAAGCCTGCTTTTTAGAGCAGAAAAGTCGTAACGACTAACGTATCCGACTTCAATCACCACAAAGGCGCAAAGACACTCAGAACATCAAGAATTTCAAAGCTTTTTCTTTTCTTCGTGCCTTTGTGGCTTCGTGTCTTCGTGGTTTCTAGCCGGGCTACCTTAGTAGTAACGAAAAAAGACCCTCTCTTCGTCACCTTCGTGCTTCTTTTCAGATGACCGTGAACAGTTACAAACGCACATTCTTTGAGCCGTCCTTTCATCG
>Ga0256914_1000442_pt1 | contig 41151 bp, 39 predicted proteins | sample HulkmetaG_FD_191571 | JGI IMG/M metagenome (GOLD analysis project Ga0256914, IMG submission 191571) | Hydrothermal chimney microbial communities from Main Endeavour vent field at the Juan de Fuca Ridge, Pacific Ocean - Hulk | ecosystem: Environmental > Aquatic > Marine > Hydrothermal vents ... | reverse complement strand
CCGATGAATCCAAGCCGCCGCTGAGATAAGCACCCACCGGAACGTCGGAGCGTAACCGCAGGCGTACCGAATCAATCAGCAATTCCCTTAGCTCCTCGGCCAGCTCATCGGCAGGTCGTTGGTCTGGGATTTCGGCTGGAAACTCCCAGTCCCAGTAACGTTTCTTGTCTATCCGGCCATTTTCCACAATCATCAGGTGGCCCGGCGGGAGGGCTTCAACTCCATCAAAGATGCAATGGGAAGGAAGGGGAGCCCAATAGGTGAAGATCTCTCCCAACACATTGATGTCCAGACTCTTGCGTAGTGCCGGATGTGCAAACAGTGCCTTGACCTCGGAAGCGAAATAGATCCGGCCGCCGGTGAGTGAATAGAACAGTGGTCGGATGCCGGTACGATCACGGGCCAGTACCAAGCGTTGCCGCCTTTTGTCCCAGAGTGCGATGGCGAACTGGCCATTCAGGTGTTCTACAAACCGATCTCCATGCTGTTCATATAAATGGACAATCACTTCGGTGTCTGAACGGGTGTAGAATCGATGACCGAGCGGTTCAAGTACCTGACGTAGCTCGATATAGTTGAAGATCTCTCCATTGAAGACCACCTGGATGGAGTCATCCTCGTTGTGGATTGGCTGATCTCCCCCTTCGAGATCGATGATACTCAGCCGTGAGTGGGCCAGACCCGTGCGCTCGTCCGAATAGAAGCCGTAGCCGTCGGGTCCCCGGTGATACAGCCGAGCGATCATTGGCTCCAGTTCTTCTTGCGAAGGAGGGGGCAGCTTATGAAGGTTGTGTATACCTGCTATTCCACACATGAATTGGTTGCCGTCCAGATGCCAGGGATTGCCTCTAGTCCGAAATTCCGCAAAGGGGGTGTAGGTTTGTATTATTGTTTTTTTTGGATTGGTACTGCCGCGTAATGCTATATGAACTGTCCATGGCGCGCAACAGCCCGATGAGGAGTTGGCTGGTTTTTTCCAGCCAGGGGGAGACGGTGCAGGAGGCGCCAGAGAGCTCGGCAGCCTCCGCTGTTGTGTTCCATCGGTTTGAACCAGCCATCTCCTCGGGAGCTTTGGCCTTTGCAGCCGGGCCGTTGCAGTCCGTTTTTACGGTGCGTAATAGCTGGATTGGATCGGCAGGTTTCTATTCCCCTGGTGAAAAGGTGTTACGCCAGTAATGATCTTCGTTGTCGAAGATGCGCTGGCAGTCCTTGGGTCCCCAGGTGCCGGCGGCATAGGTATGGATGAAGTCCCGTTCCGTCGACCAGGCCTGGATGATGGGATCCACCACTTTCCAGGCGGTGCAGATCTCGTCATAACGCAGAAAGAGGGACTGATCCCCCTCCATCACATCCAGCAGCAGCGCCTCATAGGCATCGATCTGATAGCTGCTGAGGCCGCAGTAGCTGGCATCGAGCTGCGTGGTATGAGAGCGAATCTCCAGCCCTGGCTCTTTTACCTGTAACTCGATCCGCAGACACTCCTGGGGCTGGATGCTGAGCAGGATCCAGTTGGGTTCCAGCTTTTCGATGCTGGTTTTGCGAAACAGTTGCTGAGGCGGGTTCTTGAAACGGATGGCGATCACTGAGCTGTTACGAGCCATGCGTTTTCCGGTACGCAGATAGAAAGGTACGCCACGCCAGCGCCAGTTGTCGATATAGAGTTTTAGCGATGCGTAGGTCTCAGTGGTGCTGTTTTCGGGGATTCCTTCCTCCTCCAGGTAGCCGGAGACCTCTTTGCCATCTACCATCCCCCGAGCATATTGAGCCCTGAAAGCATGGGCGTTGACGGCGTTGCGCGGGATAGGACGGATGGATTTGAGCGCCTTCACTTTTTCGTCGCGCAGCGATTCTGCATCCAGGTAAGCGGGCGGTTCCATAGCCACGAGCGCCAGCATTTGCAGCAGGTGGCTCTGAACCATGTCCCGTAGGGCGCCCGCACCGTCATAGTAATGGGCGCGTCCGGCGATTCCCAGGCTTTCGGAGTGGGTGATCTGGACATGGTCGATATAGTTACGGTTCCACAACGGTTCCAGCATCAGGTTTGCAAAACGGAACACCAGCACGTTCTGCACCATCGCCTTGCCCAGGTAGTGATCGATTCGATAGATCTGTTGCTCAGAGAAGTGACGATGCAGGCAGCTGTCCAGGATCTGCGCACTCTCCAGGTCATAACCAAAGGGTTTCTCCACCACCAGCCGGCGCCAGCCCCCTTTCTCTTCGTTGAGACCCGCGGCAGCCAGATTGCGCGCGGTGGCCTTGTAATCGGCGGGGCTGATTGCCATGTAAAAGGCGATGTTTCTGGGAAGATCGGGGTTTGCCTCGATCATCTCGGCCAGGTGCCGGAATGACTCGACATCGCTTAGGTCGCCGTTACAGAAATGGAGACGTCGGCTCAGGCGCTCGAACACTTCTTGGTCGAACTCTCCTCGGACGCGGGGTTCGAGGATCTCCCTCACCTGTCGGCTCCACTCCTCTCGACTCCAGTCTCGGCGCCCAAAGCCCAGGATGGCCATTCCCTCCGGCAACCGGCCAGCCTGCTCCAGGTGGTAGAGTGCTGGTAGCAATTTCACTCGGGCCAGGTTTCCCGTAGCCCCGAAAATTACGAAGGTACAGGGCTCCATCATGACGATTTGTCCTTGGTCTCAACAAAATGGCCGCCAAAGGCGTTACGCATCATCGACAACACCCGGTTGCCATAGCCATAGTCATCCTGGCTGGTGAAACGCATCTGCAGTGCAAGAGTCAGGACCGGTGCGGCAACCCCTTGATCCACCGATTCCATGACGGTCCAACGCCCCTCGCCAGAATCGGCCACGTAAGGCTCGATTTCCGTGAGCTCCTGATCTTTTTGCATAAAGTCAGCGGTGAGATCCAGCAACCAGCTTCGGACCACCGAGCCATGTCGCCATAGCTCCGTGATTTGCGCCAGATCCAGAGAGAACTCTTCCTTGCCGCGCAACAGGGCAAATCCTTCGGCATAGGCCTGCATCATGCCGTACTCAATGCCGTTATGGATCATTTTGGTGAAGTGCCCCGCACCCACCGGTCCCACGTGGGCCCATCCCCGATCCGGTGCAGGAGCCAAAGTCTTCAGGACCGGTTCCACTGCAGCAACATCATCCTTCGTGCCGCCAACCATTAAACAGTAGCCTTCCTTTAAGCCCCAGATGCCGCCGGAGGTACCGGAATCCACATAGCCGATACCATGCTCGGCCATCTTTGCGGCGCGGCGCTGGGTATCGTGATAGTTGGAGTTGCCTCCTTCAACCACAACATCTCCTTTACTCAGCAATGGGATGAGTTCATCAAGGGTGTGCTCCGTCGGCTCACCACTGGGTAGCATCAGCCACACCACCTTGGGAGAGGGAAGCTGTTGCACTGCGTCGGACAGGCTGTCGGCGGGAATCATGCCTTCCTCCTGTGCAAGCTGCTCGATAATCGGGCGGGAACGGTTGAAGCCCACCACTTCGATACCTCCTCGACAGAGACGACGTGCCATGTTGGCGCCCATCTTGCCTAGACCGATCAGTGCGATTTTCATATTTTCATAACTCCTTATTTGATAAAATTTCCGTGGTGTCGTGACCCCGGAATCCTTTTACTCTTCGGCCAGTTGGATTCAATGTTTAGAGCCAATATTCTCTGAGCATGGCGGGAGAATGGTTGCTTTCCATGAGACCCTGTCCTAAAGAATATTAGCAATTCTTCGATATTGCGATATTTCGAATAAGAAAATTGAGGAGTTGTTGTATGAAGATGCAAGAGGTTCGCAAGATTGCGAAAGAGTGGGGTGTCAAGACTTCCCGGATGAGCAAGGCGGAGATTATTCGCCAGATTCAGCGTAGTGAGGGGAATTTCCCCTGTTTCGGAACAGCGGTGGCTGGCGCCTGTGACCAGCCGGGGTGTTTGTGGCGGGAAGAGTGCCTGGGCGGTTCCAAAAAGAAAGGTTGAGTACCGCCCGTTCAGCCCCTTTCGGACTCCGCCTTTTCTGAAAGGGTTTGCTGGTAAAGCTCCAGATAACTGCGTGCGCTGCGGCGCCAGGAAAAGTCCTGGCGCATACCCTGCTGCTGTAATGGGCGCCAGTAGCCCTCCTGTTGTTGGTAAAGTAAAACTGCGCGTTTGACCGCTTCCATGAAGGTGGCGTCGTCTGGGCGGTCGAATACGATGCCGGTGGCGGTTCCGTTTTGCAGTGTTGCGGGTGTGGTATCCACCACCGTATCTGCCAGGCCGCCTACTCGATGAACGACTGGAGGGGTTCCGTAACGCAGGCTATACATCTGGTTCAGTCCGCAAGGCTCAAAGCGAGATGGCATCAGAAAGATGTCGGCACCCGCTTCGATACGGTGGGCCAACTGCTCGTCAAAACCGATGTGTACGGCAATGTCGTCACAGTGATCTCGGGCAAGTCGTTGCAGAGCTTCTTCATAGCGTTTTTCTCCGCTCCCCAAAAAGATAATCTGTGCAGGTAATTCCCTTAGCCGAGGAAGGATCTCCAGCAGCAGGTCGATCCCTTTCTGTTCCACCAATCTGCCGATGAAGGCCAGCAGAGGGCGGTTTCCCTTGGATGGCAGGCCGGATTCCCGCAGCAAAGCCAGCTTGTTTTTCCGCTTTCCTTCCAGGTTGCGGATCGAATAGTTTTCGACCAGTGCCGGATCCCTGGCAGGATTCCACCCCTTGTCGATCCCGTTGAGGATTCCGCTGAGGCGATTCCGCCGGTAACGCAACAGCCCGTCCAGGCCGCAGCCGAACTCCGGGGTTTGGATCTCTTTGGCATAGGTGGGGCTGACCGTGTTGATACGATCGGCGAATACCAATCCTCCCTTGATGAATGAGAGCTGACCATAGAACTCCAGTGCATGGGGAGACCAGAAGGCCCAAGGGAGATTCAGGGTAGGGAAGACACTCTCCGGAAACAGGCCCTGGTAGGCCAGGTTGTGAATGGTGAACAGGGTGGCGGGACGCTCGGACTGTCGAGAGAGGAGGGCAGGAACCAGCCCGGTCTGCCAGTCGTTGCAGTGCACCAGATCGGGTTGCCAGTTCAGGCCTGCCTGATCCAGGGCCAGGGCACAGATGGCGTGGCAGAAGAGCGCGAAACGCTCCGCATTGTCGGGCCAAGGAAGCCCGTTGGGACCTTGATAGGGGTTTCCGGGACGATCAAAATAGGGGGGACACTCCACCAGCCACACCTTGAGACGACTTCCCGGCAGCGATCGTTCTAGAATCTTTACCCGCCCGGAAGGGAGAGTTAGACGGGCAATGGTTCGGATTTTTCCATCCCGTAGCAGAATCTCCCGATAGGCCGGCAGTACCAAGCGGATGTCCTGTTGCAACGCCTTGAGTGCCGGGGGCAGACAGCCAGAGACATCTCCCAGGCCTCCGGTCTTGATCAGTGGATAGGCCTCGCTGGAGGCAAACAGTATTTTATGTGAGTGTTGGTTGCTTTTTTTTGTCATCAGTATTCGTTTAGCACCGGCAGAGCGTACGGAGTTCATCCTCCGCTTGCCTCGGGTTAAGCTGAGATCAACGTTGGATGTTCAAGCCAGTCGAAGTATCAGCCCGGCTAGCGGCGGCAATACCAACTCGATGGAGTGAGGTTGCCCCATCCAAGGAATCGGTTCGCTGTTTACGCCTCCCCCGTTGCCGATATTGCTGCCGCCGTAATGAGCGGAGTCAGAGTTTACCAGCTCTCTGTAATAGCCTGGTGTCGGGACGCCGATACGATAGTTGTGACGGACCACCGGAGTAAAATTGAGTACGACCACCACGAAGCCATGGTCATCCTTGCGCAGATAGCTGAGTACCGACTGATCGGAGTCATGGCAGTCCAGCCACTCGAATCCCTGTTGTTCGAACTCGTAACGGTGCAGGGGAGGGACGTCACGGTAACAGTGGTTCAGATCGGCAATCAGTTTTTTAACTCCCTGGTGAAGCGGAAAATCGAGTACATACCAGTCTAGGGATTGGGCGAAATTCCATTCTACCCCTTGGCCAAATTCGTTCCCCATGAACAGCAGTTTCTTGCCGGGATAACTGTACATGTAGGTGTAAAGCAGGCGCAGGTTGGCAAAACGCTGCCACTCATCGCCCGGCATCTTGTTGAGCATCGAACCCTTTCCATGCACTACCTCGTCATGGGAAAAGGGGAGCATGAAGTTTTCAGTAAAGGCGTATAGTAAACCGAAGGTGAGCTGATCGTGATGGTAGTGGCGATGGATGGGATCCTTGCTCATGTACTGCAAGGTGTCGTGCATCCAGCCCATGTTCCATTTCATGGAGAAACCTAGGCCACCGAGCCAGACCGGGCGGCTCACTTGTGGCCAGGAAGTGGATTCCTCGGCGATTACTAATGCGCCTGGATGTTGGCCGTGAATAACGGTATTGAGTTCGCGCAGGAACTCCAGTGCCTCGAGGTTTTCATTGCCCCCGTAGATGTTGGGGAGCCAGTCCCCCTCTTCCCGTGAGTAGTCCAGGTAGAGCATGGAGGCGACGGCATCCACCCGGAGGCCATCGATATGGAACTCCTCCAGCCAATACATGGCGCTCGCCAGTAGAAAGTTTTTTACTTCGTTGCGGCCGTAGTTGTAGATCAGGGTGCCCCAGTCTCGGTGCTCTCCCCGGCGAGGGTCTTCGTGTTCGTAAAGTGCCGTGCCATCGAAGCGGGCGATGGCATGGGCATCTTTGGGAAAGTGGGCTGGCACCCAGTCGAGGAGGACCCCGATACCGTGCTGGTGGCAGTAATCCACGAAGAAACGAAATTCGTCAGGTGTGCCGAAGCGGCTGGTGGGAGCGAAATAACCGGTGGTTTGATAACCCCAGGAGGCATCCAGCGGATGTTCGGTAACTGGAAGCAGCTCGATATGGGTGAAGCCGAGCTCGCGGACATAGTCCACCAGCTGGATTGCCACCTCCCGGTAGTTGAGAAAATCACCCTCGCCGTTCCGCCGCCAGGAGCCCAGGTGTACCTCATACACCGCCATCGGAGTGTGCTGCCAGTCTGCCTCAGCGCGCTGCCGGAGCCAGTCTGCATCCTGCCATAAGTAGGGCTCTTCCTTCCGTATCAATGCTGCGGTGTTAGGGCGCAGCTCGAACTGTTGACCATAGGGGTCGCTTTTTACCAACACCTCACCGCTATCGCGATTGCGAATCTCGAATTTGTAGAGCATCCCCGGTTCTAATCCGGGAATGAACAGCTCCCACACTCCGCTAGCGCCATGTACGGCCATCGGGTGGCGCCGACCATCCCACTGGTTGAAATCTCCCACCACGCTGACCCGTTCGGCATTGGGTGCCCAGGTAGCAAAGCGCACTCCTCTGACGCCTTCCACCGTGACAGGATGGGCGCCAAGGATGTTGTAGATATGCCAATGTCTTCCCTCGCCGAAAAGGTGCAGATCGAACTCGGAGATCTGCGGCGGGAACTGATAGGGATCGAGGGTGATATGTTCTTCTCCTTTTCCATCTGTCCAGTGGAGCTGATAGGGGATATCAACGGTTCCGGCCGGTCCGCTCCACTCGAACAGATCGGTCTCCTTGATACGTTTCAGTGTCGGTCCGTTTTTTCCGATACGTACCGAAGACGCGCCGATCAGATAGACCCGCACCGTTTCCCGTTCGCCCTGGATGTGGTGGCCAAGGATGGAGAAGGGATCATGATGGCGGGCTTCAATGATCTTTAATAAGCTCGGCTCCAATGCTATTGTATTGTTTCGTTTTCGGGGGTCGTCCACAACAGAATTCCTCCTCATGAGGGTAACAAGATTAACACGGATTGAGGCATGGACTCGACCACTGACCAGTTGCCGGAGTGACTGGGGCCGCAAAACGTTTCATCGGGGAGGGGGGGAATGTGTAACGTCCGGGGTTATAACAGCCAGGAGATTGCGTAATGCAATTCAACCGCCAGCAGTCACGTTTTGTCAGTCGTCTCACCAGTAACACGCTTGCCCTGATCCTTGCGGGAGGAAGGGGATCCCGGCTCAAGCATCTCACCATGTGGCGGGCAAAGCCCGCAGTGCCGTTTGCCGGCAAGTTTCGTATCATCGACTTTCCATTGTCCAACTGTATCAATTCGGGGATCAGGCGTATCGGGGTGCTGACCCAGTATAAAGCGCACTCCCTGATTCGCCATATCCGGCAGGGGTGGGGGTCGTTGCGTGGTGACTTCGGAGAGTTTGTAGAGCTGTTACCGGCACAGCAGCGGATCGAGGCGTCTTGGTATGCCGGTACCGCAGATGCAGTTTATCAAAACCTGGATATCCTACGCCGCCATAATCCCGATCACGTGTTGATTCTTGCAGGGGACCATATTTACAAGATGGATTACGGTCCCATGCTGGCTTTTCATGTGGAGCAAGAGGCCGATATCACTGTCGGGTGCATCGAAGTGCCGCTTGCGGAGGCAAGCGCCTTTGGTGTCATGGGTATTGATGAAGAGAGCCGTATTGTGACATTCGAGGAGAAACCAGCCAATCCAACGCCCAAGCCCGGTACTGAAGATGTGGCGTTGGTCTCCATGGGAATCTATATTTTCAACACCGATTTTCTCTTCGAGCAGCTGATCAAGGATGCGGATACCCCTGGCTCTAGCCGGGATTTCGGCAAGGATATCATTCCCAAGCTACTTGGCACCTATCGGGTGTTTGCCTATCCTTTTGCCGATTCCTCCACTGGAGGGCAAAGCTACTGGCGTGATGTAGGAACGGTGGATAGCTATTGGAAGGCCAATTTGGAGCTGATCAGCGTGACTCCCGAGCTAAACCTCTATGACAAGGATTGGCCCATCTGGACCTACCAACGCCAGGTTCCGCCAGCAAAATTTGTCTTTGACGACGAGGATCGCCGTGGAATGGCGGTGGATTCGATTACCTCAGGAGGATGTATCATATCGGGTGCGACGGTACGCCGTTCGCTGCTTTTCTCCAATGTGGTGGTGGAGTCCTGGTCCTACATCGAAGACTCCGTTATCCTGCCCGATGTGAGCATTGGAAAGAATTGCCGCATTCGCAAGGCCATCATCGATAAAAACTGCATCATCCCCGACGGTATGGTCATCGGGGAGAATCGGGAGGAGGATGAAAGGCGTTTTTATGTCAGTGAAGGAGGGGTGGTGCTGGTGATCCCCGAAATGTTGGGACAACAGGTCCATTATGTTCGCTAGGCGGATACCGGCATAGTGCTTCACGAAAATCTTACCGACAGGCGGCGCGCAGGACTGCTGCTTCATATCACTTCACTTCCCGGCGGTGTCGGAAACGGCGATCTGGGTGCAGAGGCCTATCGTTTCATCGAATTTTTGTCTGCCAGTGCCTTTTCGGTATGGCAGGTGTTGCCGTTGGGACCCACCCATGACGACGGCTCACCCTACCAGTGCTTGTCGGTTCATGCGGGAAATCCGTTGTTGATCAGTCTGGAATGGTTGCAGGGAAGGGGGTGGCTTGAGCTCCCTGAAAAGGGAGATGCGGTTTCTGCTGCCCGCTATCGTCTCTCATGCCTGGAACAGGCGTGGGAGGGGTTTCAGCAGCGGGCTTCCCAGGAGGAGAGGGAACAGCTCGAGGCATTCGTCGCCCGGCATGCCGACTGGCTCGACGATTTCTCCCTTTATATGGCATTGCGTGAGGAACAGGGTGGGAAGGCGTGGTCCCAGTGGCCGGAGCCGCTGCGTGATCGGGAGACGGCTGCGCTTGACGAAGCGCGAAGCCGTTTGGGGAAGCAGATCGATACGGTCCGGTTTCAGCAGTATCTGTTTTTTCAACAATGGCATGAGTTGCGGGCTTATGCCCAGCAACACGGTGTTTTGCTGTTTGGGGATATGCCCATTTTCGTTGCCTATGATAGCGCGGAGGTATGGGCTCATCGGGAATATTTCACTGTTGACGAGCACGGTCATGCGTTGACTGTTGCCGGAGTTCCTCCCGATTACTTCTCCGCTACCGGCCAACTTTGGGGAAACCCTCTCTATCGCTGGGATCGGATGCAAGCGGACGGCTTCCAGTGGTGGATCGGACGTATGCGTACCCAGCTCGAGTTGTTTGATTTCGTACGAATCGACCACTTCCGTGGTTTTGAGGCCTGCTGGGAGATCCCCGGAGGAGCGAAAACCGCAATCGAGGGACGTTGGGTCAAGGTGCCTGGTGAAGCGTTGCTGAAGGCACTTTACGATGCTTTCCATGCGCTGCCGTTGGTGGCCGAGGATCTGGGAGTGATTACCCCAGAGGTTGAGGCCCTGCGGAATCGGTTTGGATTGCCGGGAATGAAGATCCTGCAGTTTGCCTTTGGGGGGGATGCTACCAATCCCTATCTTCCTCACAACCATGAGAAGCGGTCGGTGGTCTACACCGGTACCCATGACAACGATACCACGCTCGGCTGGTATCGTGCATTGGGCGAAGGAGAGAAGGCGCATCTTCTGGATTATCTCGGTTGTCCGGGGGAAGAGATGCCTTGGCCGCTGATTCGGGCCACATTGGCTTCGGTAGCCTGTCTTGCCATGTTGCCTATGCAGGATGTCCTCGAGCTTGGGAGTGAGCACCGCATGAACACGCCGGGAACAACGGAGGGAAACTGGCGGTGGCGTTTCCAGTGGGAACAGGTGGATGCTGATCTCTCCTCACGTCTTTCACACATCTCCCGGCTTTATGGCCGCAGCTGAGTCACGTACGTTACGCCGGATTCGGGTATTGCCGAGGCAGCAGAAACCCTCCGGAAGGGAGCAAACCCCTTTCGAACCTCCGTATCGGAAGCCAGAACAGCAGCTTTCCATCATCCTTCCATTACCCAACAATGCAGGTAATCCTCTTCCCACCTTGTTGACCACGCAATCTGCGCGTGCCGCTGGCCATGAAGTAGTAGTGGTACATGATAGATTACCTCGTAAAATCATCGAGCTAATCGAGGGGCTTGTGGATCAGACAGTGGAGGGAGCCTGTTCGCTGGCGGGACAGATGAATCTCGGCGTTCGCCATGCCTGGGGAGAACAACTGTTGTTTCTTCATGTTGGCTGTCTGCTTCCCGAGCAGGCGGATCAGCAGATTCTGGGCGCATTGGCAGAAGGAAGCTCTCAATGGGGATGCTTCTCTGTGCGCTTCTCGGGTAATCGCCTTTATTCCTGGTTTGCCGGATTGCCTGTCAACTGGCGTTCCCGTCTGCGTGGTGTTGCGATCAGAGAGCAGGGGCTTTTCCTGCGCCGTTCTCTATTCGAGCGGGTGGGTGGTTTTCCTGGTGAGAGCCCCCGAGAGACCGAGGCCATCAGCAAGGTCCTTAAACGAAGCGGCCCTCCACTGGTTCTGCAAACGATAATGGAGATCGCGCCTGGTGGGACGGCAGTTACCCGCTTCTGAGACCGGTCATCGCCGTGGAGAAAGGGGATGTACCAAACGGTGGTTGGGACATGTCTTATTACTGTCAACCCTTGGAGGCTGGAGCGTAGCGGTCGCACTCCTTGGTGTCCTGACGCCCGCTTTGGCCGATACGGGCTGGCCGTCCCCTCTGCCTTCTTCTCTGACGGTCGAACTGCTGGGGGATGACAGCGGCCAGCAGGATATCTATCTAAGCCTGGACCAGGCACTTCCTTCCCGGCTACGGCTCTGGCTGGCGGGTGGCGTGTTACGGGGTGGAGAAAATGTTGCCGACACTACGTCATTGGGGATTGGACTGGGCTCTGATCCGGAAAGAGATTTTTCCGTAGCGGTTCGCTTTCAGCTTCGTGAGCAGAAAGATGCCTTTCGAACAGAACAGGTTGGCGTGGATTTTGTTTTGTTTCGGGATCTCTGGATGTTTTCGTTTGCGCCCGATTTTCGTTCCATCACACTGTTCACCGCGGACCAGGTACGGCGCTGGCGGGATATAACAGAAATAGATCTGGATAGTCAGGGGATCGAGTTGGGGATCGGATATTTCGGTTTTTCACAGTGGGGATTGATGTTGTCCCATCGTATTGAGGATTACAGTGAGGACCTTACCCGTATCGAACGCTATCCCAGGTTGGCGGAGCTGTTGTTTTCCCAAGGCGCACTCAATATGGCGTGGGGACTCGACCGTAGCCAAACCCGGTTTGGAATCACCTACTATGTTCCCCGTTCTCCCCTGGCTCTGGGAACTCGACTCGGTTCAAGCCTCTCTGCTGTTAACGAAGACACATATCTGACAGCAGCCGGCCTTGTCGAGTGGGATATCGATTCCACCTGGGGAGTATCCCTCGAGATTGGGGGGGCTGACTCGGAATTCGGCTATCTGAGCCGCTATCTCAGCGCAACGATTCGCTACGCATGGTGATCAAGGGGATTGACAGGCAGTTCCTCCAATCTGTTCATTGCCCTGTATGCCGCTGATGGTGACATAGTCTCCATTTTCTATGCCGCCAGCAATCAGGTTGATTCCATCCACGGTCAGCTGGACCCTGTCCGCATCGATCGATACTGCTTGGACATCGACGTAAACGTTGCTGGTCAAGCTGTAGGCTATGGCAATGATGTTGGATCCGTTGATCGCAAAGGTTAGCGCATAGATGTCGGTTATTTCATCTTGGGTTCCCCTGGCGAGGGCGCCTTTGAATAGTGTTCCCTGGGTACTACCTTCCGGGAGTTCTGCCATCTCTCTGTTGCCGGATGCATTACCTGAGTCTGTCAGCAGACGACCGGAGGAAGTGAGCTTTCCTTGCCAGCGGGTGAGAGTGTTCTGTGGGTAGATATCTACCGAAAAGGTTCCGGCTGCGTCAGCAAAAAAGTTGCCATTCATCTGAAAAGAAGCACCGTTCGTTGCCCTGAGGGTCCCGATGATTCCCCCGTTACTGGTATCCACCAAGGCTATCCACTCACCATCGTAGCCGGCGGGATCGGTAAAGGTGCCACTGAATGCTCCTCCATAGGCGCAGTAGATGGTTTGCTCCAAATGATATCTGGCCTCACTGGCAGAAGGGAGGGTGACTGTGCGCCCTTCGACACTGCCAGCGGCATCAAGCAGTGCGCCGACCTCGGTTGCAAAATCTGCGGCAGAGAAGTCGACTTCCCCCCACTCTGCAGCGGCAGTTTTCAAATCCGAAGAGAGGTTGATTCCATTGCGGGGATTGTCATCGCCATCCAAGGCAAGAAGGAAGCGGGCAATGTTTTGTACAGCTGGCGTACTGCTGCTACCGTTGGTGATGAGGTTGACTGGCGTAATGATTGGTTGTCCTTTTGCCGTCCCCAGGATTACACCGCCAATGGAGAAGGTGACGGTTTCCCCTTCCCGATAAGAGAAGCGCCCCGCCCCGTCGGTCGTTCCGGTTTGGGTAGCTGTTCGGTAGTCCAGGTTGGTTACTACACTATCGAGAAACTGCCCACTGTATGTGGTTTCTTCTGTCCCCTCTTCGGGCCCAAATAGCGGAATATCGTTGCCGTCACACCCCATGAGCAGGAGCGCAATGGTCAGTATAAGGCAGTACAGCCTTGTCATGCTTGATTTCATGAAAAAGTCGCCTTTTCTGTCTCAAGTGTGGAGCGTACCACTGGCTGTGGCCCGGTCACAACATCCTCTTTGGTCGATTATCTCAGAGTATTGTATAGTATGCGCGGCTATTCAAATGTATCTCCCCTGCAACGGGCGGGTGCAGAATGCGCCAAAAATGGAAAACAACGACTCAGGAGTGACAATTAGATGAACAAGAGAGTGCTGCATACATTGCCCGCTATGGTCTTGGCGGCCGTTTCTTTCGGTACGGCGGTGGCTGCTGACGTGGACAGTCGAACCTACCTTATTCCGGCTATCTCCTATATCGGTGCTGATGAGGACCGGTTGGCTGACGATAATGGCGGATTGCAGCTTGGTTTTGGTAAGGCGGTCAGCGAACGCTGGAACATGGAGTTTAGCCTTGTTGGTGATGTCTTGGAGCAAACCGACACTGACAACAAGTATGAGCAGGCGGGTGTTCTGATCGATGGTCTGTTTTTCTTTACCCGCAGTCCCGCGTTTGCCCCATATTTGGTTATCGGTGCCGGAGCCATGAATACCGCCTTTGCCGGGGATAACAATAATACCAATCCGATGGCAAACGTTGGTTTCGGTTTTTTCCGCCAGCTGACCCAGGGTGGTACTCAGCTGCGTCTTGATGCGCGCTATCGTGTGGATGAGGACGATCGAACCGTCCCGGGAGGAGAATCCCATGAGCGATTTGAAGACGTTGTAGTGAATCTGGGATTGGCGATTCCTTTCGGTACGCTACCCCAGCCCGAGCCTGAGCCGGCCCCTGAGCCGGAGGTGGCTCCAGCACCGGCGCCTGTGCCAGCGCCCGTGGTGGTAGATACGGATGGGGATGGTGTGCCGGATGACAAGGATTCTTGTGCTGGAACCGCTGTTGGTGCAAAGGTTGATGAGCGGGGCTGTGAGCTGGACAGCGATGGAGATGGTGTAGTGGACAGTAAGGACCAGTGTCCAAACACCGCGGCAGGTATCAAGGTGGACACCAAGGGGTGTGAGATCCCCGAAATGGTGATTTTGCACGGCGTCAATTTTGCGAGCGGTTCTGACCGGTTGTTGCCGGAATCTCTTGCGATTCTTGACGAAGTAGCGGCTACGCTACGCAAGTATCCCAATATGGTGGTTGAGGTGGCAGGCTACACCGATAATACCGGCTCACGGGCCTTCAACGAACGGCTTTCCTATCGACGGGCCAAGGCGGTTCGCAGCTATTTGATAACTAAGGGTGTGATAGCAGAAAATCTGATTGCGAAGGGATATGGCCCGGCCAATCCGGTGGCCAGCAACAGCACCCCGCAGGGGCGGGCTGAAAACCGTCGTGTGGAGCTGCATATCCTCAAGAAATAGACGTTCGATATCATACTGACCGTTGAAACCACGGCAGCGTCTGTTGCCGTGGTTTTTTTTATTGTTATGAAGAACCATAGGCAGGGGGAAGGCCTATTGAAAGGATCCAACCCCGGTGTATCACGGATTTTTTGGGCTTTACACCCTTGGAGGGCTTTATTAAGGCTCAAGATGAAGTGCCGCCAATGTTGTCTATAACGTGGTGATTGGAGAAAACAGAAGCTGAGATACGGGGAAGGGCAGGAAGGGATTCTTGGTGTGGTGAACCCGGATTCAAGAAAATTATTGCTTGGCCTCTATGCGGCAGCCTTGCGCTCGGTTGATGGTCAAATAGTGGTGAGGGATTATTTGCAGCGCCGCCCCATGCATGAAGAGGTGTATCTGGTTGCCATCGGCAAGGCTGCTGCCAGCATGGCAAGGGGAGCACAGGAGGCTCTTGGTCCACAGGTTGTTCAGGGCCTGGTCATTACAAAGAAAGGATACGCAGAGGAGGGGCTACCTTTTGGGTGCATTCAGTCGGATCACCCTGTCCCTGATGAAAACAGCCTTGAAGCCGGAAAGCGGCTGTTGGCCTTTATCGACACCGCTCCACCAAGTGCTTTTTTTCTCTTCTTGATATCGGGTGGGACCTCTTCGCTGGTGGAAAGTCTTCCGGAAGGATTCGATCTGAAGATGTTGCGCGAGATGAATCGGTGGCTGCTGGCGTCGGGTTTGGATATCGGCATGATGAATATGGTTCGTAAGCGATTCTCATGTCTTAAGGGGGGACGTTTGGCCGAGCGCCTGCAGGGTCGTTCTACACTGAACCTGATGATTTCCGATGTGGTGGATGACGATCCTGCTGTTATTGGTTCCGGCCTGCTGGCACCTAGCATTGATGATGGGTCTCTTCTCTTTGAACGGCTTCCTGTTTGGCTGCGGGAGAAAGCCGATCTGGCGCCTTCCCCGCCTTCTACAGAGGCGTCATGTTTTGATTCCATTGAGAACCAGATCGTCGCCAATTGCCAAATGGCGATACAGGGCGCAGCGGAAGCAGGAAAGGCTGCGGGTTTGGACGTTTATTCCCATTCCCATCTGTTTCAGGGGGATGTTTTACAGTTGGCGCACCATTTTGCCCAGGAAGTGCAGCAAGGGCCGCCGGGACTGTATGTCTGGGGAGGGGAAAGTACGATAAAGCTGCCTCCTTTCCCTGGAAGGGGAGGAAGGAACCAGAGCCTCGCCCTGGCCGCTGCTCGATTTCTGGCGGGGGATGATTCTGTTCTGTTATTGGTGGCAGGAACAGATGGAACGGATGGGCCTACCAGGGATGCAGGTGCGTTGGTGGATGGGGGCACTATCGCACGGGGTAGTCAGCAGGGAATGGATGCGGTAGAGAGGTTGGTCCATGCGGATGCCGGGAGCTTCCTCGAGGCAAGCGGGGATCTCATCCGCACGGGCCCGACAGGAACCAATGTTATGGATCTGGTATTGGCCTTGAAAGATAAATGATCAAGGCAAACGAAATCCCCGCTTTGCCCGGAAAGGCGTTACAGTAAATCCCTGAATACCACACCTATATTGTTACCGGAGATGGCTGGGTTGGCTCCGGAAACCCGATTTACGTTATTCATATAGCCGATGCTTGCGCCTCGAGGCGTTGGCATGGAAGTACTTAAAACGGAAAATGGCGTCCATACCATGACAGTTGGCGCAAAGATCCACGTTGCGGGGATCCCGCAGGAAGCTATTGCGAACATCTCCTTCCATATTCCTGCCTGGGCCAGGCCGAGGTCTGATATCACTCCATTTGTGCGGATTGTGGCAGGTGGGACAAGTTATTACCCCGGATCGCGCTTCATGTCCCTGGTCATCGAAGACCGGGCGATGGCCTTTCTTACCCTTCGTCGGTTGACCGCCTCGCATGCTGATCCCGCGAATTTCAACGGGGTGAGTGATGTGGGGTGGAAGCTTGTTGCCTGCAAATTTTCCTTTGTCATGACAGCTTCGACAGAGTTGTTCCTGCGGATTTTTACCCGGCCCTAGTTTGCGCGCCCACAAGCGTAGCCGGTTGGGGGCATTATGAACCATGTGACATTGGCCACAGATGCCGGTCTTGTCGACGGTATCGCCCGCGGCGTTGGGCTGATTTGGGCCGGTTACATTGAGATCGTGATCGGTCCCTTTGATGAAGCGTTTATCAGTGTGGCATTCCACGCAAAGGTTTTCTCCTGGAGCTGCTGGGATCCGCAGGAAACTGTTTTGTCCATTTCCTTCCACATCAGGGAAAGCGCCTTCCAGATCAGCCGGGTCACGGGGATTCCACTGGTGCGGATTATGACAAGTGCCACAGCTGACACGTCCTTGACCATAACCCAGCTTGCCGCTTCGGCTGAACAAGGGGAGATCGGGCTCTGGGTTATAGACAAGGCGCCCAATGTCGACGCCCACTGGATGAAAGTTTTCTCCAGTGAGCTTGTTTTCGGCGATTCCACCTTTCTGGTGGCAGTCCCTGCACATCTTTTCAATGGTGTCGTTGCCCGGCCCGAATTTCCTTGCCCAAAGGTTAGGGCCGGTTCCTTCATGGGGCTTATGGCAATCGCCACACAATCCGCCCCCGCTGGTCTTGCCCGCATGCTCTGGCGAAGAGATGCGCAGATTATGCTTGGAATAGGCTACCATGGATTTGTCTACATGACAGTTTGTGCACAGAGTGGCCTTCCTGTCGAAAGGAATACGCAGGAAACTGCCTTTCCCATCCCCTTCTGCCAAAGGATCGGGGCGCTGAGCAGGTGGCAGCGTGGACCAGTTGTGGGGATCATGGCAGGTGGTGCAAACTACCTGTCCCCCCTTGGATACCCGGTTTCCATATCTGTCATAGAGGGGAAGGGGGATCAACGGATCTTTTAGATAAAGCTTTTCATCGACCGCCTTCCACTTCGTGCCGGTGGCAGAGATGCCCACCTTCTCGATGGAAACCCCGATAGGATGGGTGTGTTTTTTGCTGATCACCTTTTTCTTGGCCACTCCCTTGGGATTGTGGCAGCTCAGGCACATCGCCGTGATCCGGTTTTCTCCTTTTTTTAGTTCCCAGGCCCACATTCGAGGGCCGTTCCCGAAATGAGGCTTATGGCAGGCGGTGCAAAGTCCCGTGTCTGGTTCCAGCAACAGTCCTTTCTTGGACATGATGGCAGCATCATGTTTGGTTCCGTCCACCCCTTTTTTGTTTCTGTGGCAAGTGGTGCACAGCTCGTGCTTGTCGACTGCCAACAGTTTCTTGTCCGCAGCGCCGTGTATACGGTGGCAGGATTGGCATATCACCTTGTTATGGCGTCTCCCGCCAAATTTGGATCCAGCCTCGCGCAATTCTTCAGGAACCTTCCCAACCCTTTCGATGTTTTTGAACATCGGGTGGTTGCCCTCTTTTGTGCCGGTGGCCCGGTCGATATGGCAAGCGAGACAGAGACTGGAATTGACATTCTTGACGCGCAGAAAAACGGGGGAGAACTTCTCCTTTTCCCAATCCACCCCATGAGCACTGTGACAGGTACCACAGTAAATCTTCCCTTCCTCGTTCATCGGGAAGACGGTTTTCCCATCAAGGGTTGGGATCTCGATCTCTTTTGGTGGTTTGATACCTACCGGATGAAAATGTTCACGCTTCGCCCAAGCAAAGCGCGAGTCAAGGACGAATCCATCATGGCAGGAGAAGCACATGCGTTCGGTACTGACGACATCTTGCTTTCCAGTATCGACCACCGGCTTTGGATCGTAGGGAATCAAGGTTGCTGCGCCCTTGCGTGTGAAATCGGTCAGCCACATGACATGGCAAATGGAGCATTCCCTATTGGGGGAGATATCACGGCTGGCCAGAGCTACCCCACTGGATAGTAAAAACAGCAGCGCAAGGAGAAGAGCCGGTAGTATGGACCTGGTCAGCCAGGGAGCAGAGTGAGACAGGCGTTCTATCTTCATGGCAGGCGGTAAACAGACACCTTGTGTTTCAGCATTTCTGTAACATACATACGATTGCCAGAGTCAATTGCCAACCCGGCCGGGGTAGTGAATTTCTGGATCTTGCCTTTGTTGCCCAAGACGTAGGCAAAACGATAGGGTGCGTTGAATACTTGAATGAGATCCATGTAGCTGTCGGTTACGTAGCTCCTTCCCTGGCTATCCAAGGCAATCCCTTTGGGCCGGAACATCTGTCCGGGAGAAACGCCCCATTCGCCAATATTGAAACGGAATCTCCCTGATAGTTCGAACACCTGCACTCGGGTGTTTAATACATCCACCACATAGACTAGGCCATTACGAATAAGCAAGGTCCCCGGGTAGCGGAATTGTCCGTCACTGGTTCCTTCCCCCCCCCACGCCTTCAGCAACTTTCCGGACCGGTTGAATACCATCACCTTGTGATTGGTGTTGCCTGTGACATAGATGTTTCCTTTGGGAGAAACGGCCACGTCTATAGGTTTTACTAGATTGCCTCCCTCTCTCACTTGGAAACCAAACCGGAACCGTCCTCCGTCATCAAAGACCTGGATTCGTTTGTTACCCGCATCTGCAACATAGAGCAGTCCGGCCTGATCAAAGCCGATACCAATAGGATCACGCAGTTTGCCTTGTGTTGACCCTTTACCTGAAATGGTAGAAAGGGGGTTACCGTTTGAACTGAAAACAGCAATCTGATTATTTCCGCTGTCCACCACGTAGATGCGGCCTTTCCGATCGATAGCGACATCCGTGGGTAGCAAAAGGGTGCCTGAGCTGCTATCCGTTATGTCGAAAAGATGTTTGACCGCCTTGGTGGGAATACTTGCCGCCTGGCTGGAAGGGCAGAGCAGCAATATTGCCGCCAATGAGAAAAGATACCTTGCAAGCGATAAACCCATGCTCGTTCCGGTTGCCTATTCCTGGACAAAAAACAGGCGCAACGACGAGCAAGGCCGCTGCGCCTGTATATTGTATCCTTTATTGAAGATTATTGCTGCTTGTCATAGGTTTTACGCCACCAAGCACGTGGATCGTCAAGCAACTCTTCGTCTATTTCAGGTGCTGGCCTCTCTTTGCCCAACAGAATTTCCTGCTCTTCCTTGGTCATTCCGCCTCGGAATATGGTGGGGATGTAGAATTCCTTGTACTTCTGTACGAGCCCTACAATGTTCAGGTTGGTGAGCGCCGTGACCCGTTTGTCAGAGAAGCCAAGCTCCCGAAACGGAATATAGCTTTCTGTCTCCGGCGCATGGCAACGTGTGCAAAAACGGCCCACTGGATTGACCAGCGCATGGAACATCTTTTTGATGGCTCCTTGCTGTTGGGTAGTCAGATTACCGCGAACCGCGATGAATTCCCTCGCTTCATCACTGTCTTCCGTAATCTCCAGCAGCTCTTCCCGCCCATCTGGAGTTCTCCGGTAAGGTACGATCTTGGAGAAGTAGTCATCCGTTTTGATCAGTTCACCGGTAACAGGGTCTGTATCGGTGCCAAATGGCTTACCGGTGGTTGGAATTCCTGAGTAGTTCAGCCACTTGAGTACCAGTTGCTTTTCAGGGATCTTTTTACTGTCGGTGTGACAAGTCATGCAACCTATGAACTGGGTGTGCATGTTGAGCAAGGTGCGGACCATGGGTTTCTTGGCGTGGGGGAACTCGCCATGACAGTAATAGCAAACCGGCTGCTTACCTTTCGAATAGGGCGCTTCTTCAGGAGAATTGTGGAAATGGCGCAGCCGCTCCGCCCTTGCCTCTTTGTCTACTTTGCTGAGGAATGTCTGCTCCTCCTTTTTTCCATAGGTAAAAAGGCCTTTGGTAAGGTTGTAGCTAATGATGACCAACAGGCTTCCGATGATGAACCAAAGAAAGAAAGAGACCATCCAGGCCCACACAGGATGGCCATGACGTATGCCGGAAACACTGAACAGATCGTCAGTCTCCGGGCCGGGTATCTTCGCTTTGTGGTCGATGATGATGAGCACCGCAATGGCGAAAAACACAAACAACACCACAGCGAGCCCTATGAATATTGCATCGAGTTCTACTGTCTGATTCATAACAAACCTTCTCGTATATGCTTGAGATTCAGCCTCTGGTCAGTATCAAGCTAATGGCGAAGATACCGAATGCGATCCAGAAGATGATGAAGACCAGTGAGGCATAAGCGATAATCTTTTGTCCGGTTGTCAGCGGACGCATCATCTGCCTGGTTCCTCAGCCAAGGCTCCCTCTTCTGGGGTATTCATCGAAATAGTTTTGCGATACTCCTCGAATACCCGGTTGCGAACGGGCTCTGAAACGGCCAAGCCTCGTTTGATCAGGTTTTCGCGCATGTACTGGCGTTCCTCTGGAAGCTCCACTAAATTGCGAAGATACTCGATGAAGTGTTCTTCAATCTGATGTTCCCGGGTTAACTTCCCAGTCAGATAGGTCCATTGCATGGGGAAGCGCCCGGGCGCCAAGTGCACGTTGTACCAGTGCCAGAAGGCGATGACCAGCAATGCCAGCAGTGCCTCATGGGGATGGGAAAGACGCATCATCTCTTGCCAGTGCGAGGCGTATTCGGTCGGCAGAATGCTGTTCCAAAACTCGGGGAACAGGAAGCTGGAGCCAGATACCACCATCACCGTATTACCAAAAGCAGCGGCGAAATAGTGGATTTTCTGCTTGTACATGAATTTGTCCATATCAGGGCGATTGGCTCTCTTGCCCGCAAAATAAGCCATATCTGCCGAAAAATCCCGGGCATCCTTCATCAAGGGAATAATGGTTTGCCGGATGTCGAACTTACCGGCCGAGATCTTTCGCATGGTTCCTAAAAGCAGTGTTAGCCCGTGATATACCATCGCAACCACAAAGATAAGTGCAAGGGTGCGATGAATGACGCGCGTTACTTCCAGCCCTCCCAACACACTGTTCAGTGGAATTGCCCAGAAGGCCTCATTGTAGTGGATAGGAAGACCGGTAAATGCGAGTAGCAGAAATGTCGTAAAGGTTATCAGGTGCTGGATACGGATGTGGACCGAGTAGCGGTGCAGATCTCCAACCGGATTGGAGTCCACATTCTGGTAGATCAGCTTCTTGTCATCGGGCATCATCGCCACCAGCTCCTCGAGCTCTTGACAAACCTCTGCTGATATCTTGTTTTGGCGCATACTCGTCTCGAGTACGGCACTTGCATCTCTGGACAGTTTCATTCGGCTATTGTCCTCATGATTTCGGGGTATAAATCCAGTTTGGCACGATCTACTGCAACTTCTTCTTTCTGCGCCTGCTCCGTGCGCGACGCCAGCTGGTACCGTTTTTCAGTATCCAGTTCGCGCCGTCACGCATACGGCCAAAGGTTTCGAACATGGCCATGCCCACGAGTCCAAACAGGGCAAGATCCCCAACTATGCCGTAGATGATCTCGGCATAGTAGTTGAATTTGTTGTCTTCCTTATGGTGAGTGGGGTGGGGATCGATAGCGGCGTAATTCTCGTCGGCCGTCTTGTGACATTGGCGACAGGTCTCCACCCGGTTAGCCTTATTGGTAGGCGCTCGTGCATCCCGGGAAGGAAAGAGTTCATGCACGCTCATATAGTAATTCTTGGGAGACGCGTGACAGTTCAGGCAGTTGGCAGCGTCAGTATAGCCATACTTGGTTACCTTGCCGTGGAAACTGTTTTGGTAAGCGACAGCGGCGTAAGGGAATTTGCGGCCAAGTTCTCTCCCTTCTTTCGCCGCCAGCCTCAGTCGTCTCTCGATGAACTCCTCATCGGCGTGACAGGAGGAGCAGAGCTCGACAATCTCCTGAGACGAGCGTTTCACCTCACGGATGCGGCGGCTGGTGTGGTTGTACCATTTGGTGGCGAATGCCTCATCCTCATGACAGACCACGCAGCGGTCCACAATCTCTTTGGGTGGAGCTTTTTCCGCTTCGTTGTACAGCGGATTCGTATGACAGGTAATGCAGTAGGGTTTGTCGGCATCGGGACCTGTTGCCAGCTTTTCTCGACCATGCACACTCTCCTTGTAGGTATTGTAGATGGGCGCATGACTGAAAGGCTCTCCAGTGGAGGGGTTTTCTATGGAGTGGCATTCGCTGTCACACCTCACCCCTTCCTTGACAGGCTTGTGCGGCAACTCCTTGATATAGCTGTGGCAATCTCGGCAAGGGACGTTGCGATGCACAGTTCGAGAGAATACGTCGGGCATCACATAATAGGATTTCTGTATTCCCTCTTCGGTAACCCGCCCCATCTTGGGGTATTTGTGACACATCAAGCAGGATTCATCATCCTCGAAGGCGGATGAAAGTGCAGGCAGAAACAAGACAACCCCAAACAGCGCGGCAATCAACCGAGTAATGTTCATACTGTGTGCCCTTGTTTTTTGATCGTTGCTGATCCCGACCAACGAGTGGCCCTCAAGTTGAGGGACGGATCTGTTTCAGCAAGGTTAAATTTCAGCTGACGGCATATTTATACCACAAAGCCTATGTGAAAAAAATATAGTTTTTGAAGATAAGTCTCTGAAATCACGCACAAAAAATGCGTGTATCGGATTATCGTCGGAGGCGGGGAGATAAGCAGTGGCTTCCTTAACCGATGTTGATTTACACAGATTTAAAGCAGGTTTTTTCTGCGGGAATTCTTGGGCCACAACATTTCTCACTGGTTCAATCTGTTATGGTTGGTGTGGAAAGAGAACCAAGAGGTTGAGATATGCAAATCCCTTAATTCTTATGTGTTTTTTGGCAATATATCCATACTGGTGTTGTGGTTGAATCCGTGTCGGTTTGGTGTCACAATCCAGCACAATATCAGGGGGAATTGTCGCGTTGCAGCGAACTTGCGGGCGACAAGGGCCCATCCGTCAGGTAATCGAGATAACTTTTTTTGCAAATTTTTGACGAGAGCGATGTTTGACTGCTGTAGCCAGAGACGGGAGAACAGTTGTTGAAAAACATAATTCTATTCTTGGGGTTCACCTTGCTTGCTGTAGCGGGTGGGGTGGGTGGCAAGGTGCATGCGGCTGATGAATTGAACTGCGTGCTATGTCATAAACACCGTGGATTGAGCAGGGTGGATGAAAACGGGGATTTCCGCCTCTTTTATATCAATGAAAAGATGTTCAAAAAGGGGCCACACAGCCGCTTGAAATGCATCGACTGCCATCGTGATATCGAGGAGATCCCTCACAAGCCGGCCAAAAAAGTGGATTGCACGGTCGAATGTCATTTGGAAGAACCTTCCAGCAAGCAGAACTTCTCGCATAAACCGGTTTCAGAGATTCTCTCCAAGAGTATCCACAGCCGATATGATGAAAATGGGAACCTGAAGGAGATGGCGTCCAAGTATCCTGAAGACTTCCCCAGCTGCAAGGATTGCCATGACAATCCCTTGTATCGTCCGCTTTCATTCTTCAAAGGCGAGGCGGCTGGTATTTCCAGGAGAGGGCTGAGTCGCTGCAGGACTTGCCATACAAAAGGGGAGTTTGCGGAGACCTTTTACGCCCATGTCACCTCAAGATTGCAAAAGATGAGGAGTCCAAAAGAGATAGTGGGTATCTGTGCAAAGTGTCACGGGGATCCAGCGTTCCAGGAGCGCCACGATCTTGATGCTGTGGTGACCTCTTATATGGAAACTTTTCATGGCAAGGCTGTGCACTTTGGGTCTGAAGAGACCCCTGATTGTATAGATTGCCACGTGGTTTCCGGTGAGAGCGTCCACTTTATCGAGGGACGAGAATCGCCTACCTCGGCAATCGCTGAAGGAAATATTGCTACCACATGCAGAACTGCCGAATGTCATGCTGATGCAGGTGAAAACATTGCCGGTTTTCAGGTGCACGTGACCTACGATAAGGAGAAATATCCTCTTCAGCACTACATGCTCAAATTCTTTACAGCTCTGATGGCGGCCGTGCTTTACTTCTTCGTCGTCATTATCTTCCTGGAGTTGTTGAGACGGTTGTTTCCCAACTTTTCTTTCATCAAGTCATCCGATGCGGATGAGCGTGGGCACTGAGGGAGGCGTGTAGTATGAAATATCCCAGAATAGCTTACCGCAATGGCAAACGGTATTTTTACCGCTTCTCCCTGGTTCAGCGGATTCAACATATTGTTCTGTTTACAACGGTCATTACATTGTCATTGACCGGTTTTCCGCTGCGCTATTACGACAAGCCATGGGCAGAGCCACTGTACAATTTCATGGGGGGCATTGAAGTTGCGCCCTGGATCCACCGTATTGCCGGATCCATCCTCTTGGGGCTTTTTGTCTTTCATACCGGCTATTGGATCTATCTTTTTTTCAAGAATCGCATCGGCCGTCTCAAGCGTGAAAACCAGCTGACCTTCCGTAATGCGGTACGTGAATTTTTCTCACAGGAGATGATCCCCAATGCAAAGGATGGGCGGGATTTGATCGATATGTTCAAGTATCTCCTATACTTTACCAACCGTCCTCCGCGCTATGACCGGATGTCATGGAAAGAAAAATTCGATTACTTTGCTCCTTACTGGGGTATTCCCATTCTGGGGCCGGCTGGGGTTGCGCTCTGGTTCCGCGATGAGATTACACATTATGTCCCGGGTATCGTATTGAATGCTTTCTACATCATGCATACCGACGAGGCGTTGCTGGCAGCACTGTTCCTGTTCTTTGTCCACTGGTACAACGTGCACTATTCACCGGAGAAATTCCCCTTGGGAACGGTTTTCCTCACTGGCTATCTCTCCGAGTCAGACATGATCCATGAGCATTATGCTGAATATGTCAAGATCATGAAGGAAGAGGGACTCGAACACGAAATCAAACCTCAGATACACTGAGAGGGCGGAGAATACGAATGCTTGGGGCAATAAGAAAAGTTATCTATATCCTGTATACCCTCGCCTTGATGGCGTTCACAATCTGGTATGCCAATTTCATATATCCTATTATCTTCGCCCACAGTGACTCAAAACATGAGGAAGTGGTTGCGGAGCAGGAGACCGGAAAGACCGAAGAGGAGCTGATGTTTGAAAAGTTCCTGAGGGAACAGGGTGAAACGGCTACCACCGATCTAGGGTATATGGTTATCAAGGAGCAGTATGTGAAAGGCCATTTCCATCATGTGGGAATGACCATCGAGCCGGATACCAGCAATGTTTGTATCAAATGTCATGGCGCTGTTCCTCATGACAAGGCCAAAGCCATTCGGGCCTTTTTGAATATGCATGCTTTCTTCCTGGCGTGTGAGGTCTGTCACATACCTCCTCCAGAGGGGCAGCCCAAGTGGGATTTCCGCTGGTACGACAAGAAGACCGGACAACCCATTGCCAACCCGCCGGGCCTTGTCACTACAGAGATAGACAAATATGGAAATTACGGGGCGAAAATCGCCCCAGGGGTCGATAAAAATGGGGCATTCCGTTTTATCAATACCAAAAAGGAACGGGATTTCGTCGATGAATACTTGAAAAAGAAGGATCTGCTAGGGGAAACCGAGCAGTCCAAGATGAAAAAGGTTATCCATCGAAAAGTGGCAGAGGAACCCATTCTGTGTGAGAAATGTCATACGGATGATAGGAAACCCTATCTGCCGTTCGCGGAGTTAGGGTACCCCCCTCGCCGCATCAGTGCTCTGACCAGCACAGAAGTGGTTGGAATGGTCAAGAAATATCAAAAGTTCTATATTCCCAAGTTCCTGCTGCAGGAAGAGAAGGTTAACAATGAGCAAGGAGGGGAAGACAAACCGGAAACTGGAGCCGCTACAGGCATATAGGCCGGGGCGGGCTAGCTGATAGTTATTGAAAACGGGCCTTTTTACATAGAGGCCCGTTTTTTCGTCTGCAGGGAAATTTTTCTCCGTCCCTTCTTCTATAAGCATCCGCCGCTCAGAATTTATCTTCCAGCAACCACCATCTCAACAGCTATCCATCCTTGCCATCCTGAGCCCAACCTGACCTCTGGTTTCGTAATAACGCCCTTGAAGCCAGTGAAGCGTAGAAAAAGGTGGGTATAGCGGCATGAAGTTGCCGCTGTTTTCAAGCACGGTGCCTCAAATTTCCCTCAATAGGCTGAATAGTCATGCCATTTTTGATGGTGGCGTAACGTTTGCATATTCTCTTGATGAGGATTTCTGGACGAGTGAGACATGCATATAAATAAGTTCTTGCGAGGCTTCTGTTATTTGCTACTGTTGCTGCTGCTGCTGATGTGTGGGCAAGCGTATGCTGAGCGGGTTAAAGATATTGCCTCTGTCGCTGGAGTCCGTAGCAACCAGCTGATCGGCTACGGGTTAGTGGTTGGATTGAACGGCACAGGGGATCAGACCAGCCAAGCACCGTTTACTGCCCAAAGTCTGAAGTCGATGATGTCGCAATTTGGAATAACCTTGCCACCTAACCAGACCTTGCAACTGAAGAATGTGGCAGCGGTGAGTGTGCATGCCGATCTGCCCCCTTTTTCCAAACCGGGACAGACCATCGACGTGACGGTCTCTTCTATTGGTAACGCCAAGAGTCTGCGCGGTGGCACGCTGCTGATGACTCCTTTGCGAGGTGCAGATGGAAACATCTATGCAATTGCGCAGGGCAATCTAGTGGTCGGAGGGTTGGGGGTTGCCGGTCAGGATGGCTCCCGGATCACTATCAATATTCCGAGTGCGGGACGAATCCCTAACGGGGCGACGGTGGAGCGAGAGGTTCCTACCGGTTTCGCCCGAGGGAGTGCGCTGATCTTCAATCTTCACCGACCAGATTTCACCACGGCGCATCGTCTGGCCAAGGCGATTAATGAAACCATGGGTCCGGGAACGGCCGTCGCGCAGGATGCAACTTCAGTAAGGGTGAGTGCCCCTTTGGATGCAGGCCAGCGGGTCTCTTATCTGGCGGTGCTGGAAAATATCCAGGTTACTCCTGATGAGGCAGCGGCCAAGGTAATCATCAATTCGCGCACAGGGACGGTGGTGATTGGCAAGAATGTACGTCTAAAGCCGGCTGCAATTTCCCATGGTAACTTGATCGTCACCATCCGGGAGAATCCACAGGTCAGTCAGCCGGGAGCATTGTCGGGCGGGAAAACGGTGATAACTCCTTCATCCCAGATAGAAGTGAATCAGGAGGGAAAACGGATGTTCCTGTTTGATCCCGGTGTTTCCCTCGATTCACTGGTCGAGGCAGTCAACAAGGTGGGGGCTGCGCCAGGCGATTTGGTGGCAATCCTCGAGGGGTTGCGAAGTGCTGGCTCACTTCAGGCTGAACTGATCGTGATCTAGGTGGATGCCGTGACGATGACCTCACCGCATTTCTATGCTGATCTGCAAGGACTTTCGCGGTTACGCAGTCTGACGCGACAGGATTCTGCCAAGGCGCTGGATACGGTCTCACAGCAATTTGAAGCACTTTTCCTGCAGATGATGTTGAAAAGCGTGCGCGACAGTAGCTTTGGCGATCCCTTGTTCGACAGTCGGCAGTTGGATTTCTATCGTGATATGCACAATGAGCAGCTGGCGGTGGAATTGGCACGCGGCGGGGGTGTTGGTATTGCCGACATGTTAGTGGAGCAACTGGGACGGGCATTGCCTTCCACCATGGAAAGAGGGGACGCTTCCGGGACGTTTCCGGTGCCGCAGCGGCTACCGATACACGTGCCACCTGCTTTTGCGGCGGGTGAGCAGCCAGAGGAAGTTTTGCCCGACAGGGATCCTCCACGCTTTGAGTCCCCTGCCGCCTTTGTTGGATATCTGTGGCCCAGTGCCCAGCAGGCAGCGGCGGAGCTCGGGGTTTCCCCCCAGCTTTTGCTGGCGCAGGCAGCGCTCGAGACCGGCTGGGGTAAGAAGATCATTCAGCAGGCACCTGGAGTCAGCAGCCACAACCTGTTCAATATCAAAGCCGATCGGCGTTGGAAAGGGGAGCGGACCGGCGTTGACACCTTGGAGTATGTGGATGGTCAGATGGTCAAACAGCGTGCTGCATTTCGGGTTTATGACAATTATGCTGAGAGCTTTGCCGATTATGTAAGATTCTTGCGCAGTAATCCTCGTTATGGTGATGCACTTCGGAATCGTATGGATGACCGGGCCTTTGTAACGGCGTTGCACCAGGCGGGCTATGCTACCGATCCGGAATATTCCACCAAGATCCTGCGTATTCTCGGTAGTCAGACCCTTTCTACTGCAGTGGATGCAATAAAGTTTTCCCACTCCAAGCCGATATCTTCATATGAAGTTGCGCTCGCAGGAGATGAAAGATGAGTAACCCCTTGAATATTGGCATTTCTGGTCTTCTTGCAGCACAGCGATCTCTTACGGTTACCAGCAATAACGTCAGTAATGCCAACACGGAAGGTTACTCCCGTCAGCGTGCGGAGATCGCCAATCGGCAGCCGGTGTATGCCCCGGGGGGGTATCTAGGGACTGGATCCGACGTAATCAATGTCCAGCGAGTCTACGACTCTTTTGTCAACGGGCAGGTGGTGGCTAACACCACCCGGGCAAGCTATCTTGAGGTTTCTTACAATTATGCCTCCCAAATGGATAACCTTCTCGCCGATCCTCAAGCTGGTTTGACTCCTGCACTGCAAGATTTCTTTGCTGCCGCCCAGGGAGTAGCCAACGATCCTACCTCCATCCCGGCGCGGCAAGTGATGCTGACCTCAGCAGAGAGTCTCGCCAACCGCTTTGATGTGATGTCACGGCGCATGAGCGATCTGCGTGATAACGTCAATATCGAGGTCAGCAATATCATCCCGGAAGTCAACAGCCTGGCGAAGGAAATCGCCTCGCTGAACATGGCCATCTCCCGATCTCCCGGCATCTATGGTGGGCGTATGCCCAATGACTTGATGGACAAGCGGGACCAGCTGATATTGCAGCTCTCGCAGTATGTCGATGTGCAAACCGTGGAACAGAGCAACTTTGCTGTTAACGTCTATATCGGTAAGGGGCAAGCCTTGGTCACCGATACAGAGGCTTATGAGCTGAGTGTTATTCCGAATCCCTATGATTCCAGCCAGATGGATGTCGGTTATGCCAGCGGTGCGACGACGGTTAACATTACTTCCCTGCTCAGTGGTGGGCGGTTGGGGGGATTGCTGGATCAACGCAAGGAGATCCTCGATCCAAGCGAAAATGCGTTGGGGCGAATCGCTGTTTCCTTGAGTACGATCTTCAATGCCCAGCACCGTTTGGGGATGGATCTCAATTCCGAGTTAGGGGGTGATTTCTTTGCCGTAGGTGCTTCTGAGGTGCTGGCTAGTTCCGGTAATGCTTCCTCCGCTAGTATTACGGCCACTATCACCGATCCCAACCTGTTGAGTAACAGTGACTACAGGCTGAGCTTTGACGGTACCAATTACACCTTGACACGGTTATCGGATGGCCAGGGAGAGGGGCCCATAACCACCTTTCCCTACACCTCGGCCGACGGTTTTACCATCGATATCGCTTCGGGAACGCCAGCGGCCGGGGACTCCTTTCTGATTCGGCCCACGCGGAGTATGGCGCGCTCTTTGGAGGTGTTGATTACCGACACGGCGAAGGTGGCAGCCGCCTCTCCGGTACGAGTGGAGGCGGATCTGGGAAACATCGGCAGCGGACAGGTAGCGCTGAGCAGCGTTTCCGATACCACCGGGGCAGAGTTTACCACCAGCGCTGGTATGTTGACGCCTCCATTGCTTGTTGAATTCGATGCCACCGTACCCAACCAGTATCGTGTCTACGACAACACAGTGCCGGGTTCCCCGGTGCTGGTCTCTGGTCCCAACACCTACGACCCCACCAGCGGCATGGATGTGGTGGCGGACAACGGATTAGGATATGGCTACGAGGTGCGTATCGATGGAGAGCCAGGACTTGGGGACCGTTTTATTGTTGATTACAACGCCCAGGGAATCAGCGACAACAGTAACATGCTCGCCCTTGCCGAGCTGCAGACCACCAACAGCATGTTAGGGGGAACAGCCAGTTTTCTTGATGCCTATGCGGGAATCATCACCGACATTGGCACCAAGACCCACCAGGCTGATATTGCGAATCAGGCGCAGCAGACATTGCTGCGTCAGGCAGTGAACGCCCGTGAAGCAATATCCGGCGTAAACCTGGATGAAGAGGCCGCCAACATGATGCGCTTCCAGCAGGCCTATCAGGCGTCTGCGCAGGTGATCAGCACAGCACAGAGCATGTTCGATGCCCTGCTCGGCGCAGTAAGGAGGTAGTGAGATGAGAGTGTCCACACGCCAGGTCCAGATGACGGCGATCAACGGAATTCTCGATCGGCAGAACAAATTAAGTAAAACCCAGCAGCAGCTGGCTACCGGCAAACGGGTCCTCACCCCCGCTGATGACCCAGTGGCCGCAACCCGTATTCACTCATTTCGCGAGTCCATCGATATCTTGGAACAATATCAGTCCAATGCCGATCAGGTGAAAAATCGCCTCAGTTCGGAAGAAGGAATCGTCAAAGGGGTGGTGGACACGCTGCAGCGTGTCCGTGAATTGGCCGTCAAAGGGGCCAACGGTTCTCTTTCCCAGCTGGATCGGCGCTCCATTGCAAAGGAGGTGTATACTCGGCTGGAGGCACTGCTTGGCATGGCCAATTCCATGGATGCCAACGGGGAGTATATCTTTGGCGGGAATCGGGGAGGGACTCCGCCCTTCGTCACCTCGGGAGGTAATTTCCTGTATAACGGCGATGATGGTCAGCGGAAGCTGCAGATTGGCCCGGACTTTTTCGTTACTAACGGCGATGCCGGTTCCGATGTGTTCATGCGGATCAAGAATGGCAACAAGATATTCGTTACGGAATACAATCCTGCCAACACGGGTAGTGCGACCATTGATGCAGGGCGGGTGGAGGATATCTCCGCCTATACCAGCCACGACTATACCATTTCTTTTCCAGCGGCTGGCCAGGTGTTGGTTACCGATGACACTTTGGGTACCCCTGTTGCGGGTTTCCCGCAAGCCTATACGGCGGGTGACGAGCTCGTGTTTGATGGTGTGGCCGTTACAATTAGCGGGGAGCCAACCGTAGGGGTGGATAGCTTTACCGTCAAGCCCTCCAGCAGCCAGGACATCTTTACCACGGTAAAGCGTCTTGCCGATGCACTCAATCTGTCGTCCGGGGTGGCATCGGACAAGATCAAAGCGGATATGGAGATCACGCGCTCCATTGGTGAGCTGGACAATGCACTGGAGCATTTTCTCAACGTTTCCGCCAGCATCGGTAGCCGGCTGAACAGCGTGGAAAGCCAAGTATTCATGAATGAGGATTCCCTGTTGAGTCTCAACGAAGTGATGTCCAGTCTTGAGGATCTTGACTATGCCGAAGCGATTGGCAGACTTAATCTCCAGATGGTGGGAATGGAGGCTGCGCAACAGGTCTATCTGAAGACTCAGGGTCTTTCCCTGTTCGAGTTTATGAGATAATCTTCTCGCGAAAACGGAGAGTCAAAGATAGGGATTTGTCTTTCTCTCCTCCCCGAACGTAGACATCGGGCCATGGCCTGGGATGAACTGGATTTTATCTCCCAATGGTAACAACTTCTCATGGATGGAATTTAGAAGGGTCGCATGATCTCCACGAGGGAAATCTGTGCGTCCGATGGACCCTCTGAACAGAACGTCTCCCACCAGCGCCAGCTTTTCCCCGCGGTGGAAAAAAACCACGTGCCCTGGTGTATGTCCGGGGCAGTGGAGGACCTCCAGAGATTGCTCTCCAAACCGGATTTGGTCTCCCTGTTCTAGCCAGCGGTCTGGTGTCAATGGTTTTGCTGGAGGAAATCCGTAGATCTCACATTGTTGCGGTAGCGATTCCAGCAGGAATTGATCCTCCCTGTGGGGTCCTTCCACCGGTATGGAGAGCAGCTCTGCCAGCTCGCCGGCTCCCCCGATGTGATCGAAGTGTCCGTGGGTGAGCAGGATTCGCTCTATTCTCACTCCTCTTTCTCTCGCTGCAGCGATGATGCGTTCTATCTCCCCGCCGGGATCGACCACCACTGCCCGTTCCGTTGCTTCACAGCAAAGCAACGTGCAGTTCTGTTCGAGGGGGGTTACCGGGATGATGAAATACTGCACTTGGAGCTCCTGGCGGGAGTACGGTCCGGACAGATTACCAATCAGGTGGTAAGATGTGCCTTTATGAGTTCGGCAAGTTCACGTTCCAATAGCTGTTCGTCACCCAGGTTCAAGGCAATCAGCTTGCGCAAGCGAGCGGCGCTCTGTACATCCATCTTTTGAAAACAGAGGCCAAACAGTTGCTCGTCGATATGCGCTATTCGGCCATTGACGCTGATGGAAGGGCCACCTCGTTCCAGAGCGATCTCGACTCGACACTCACTGTCGACGGTATCATCCCAGTTGCCGGGCCGCAACATCAACAGGCCCCGCAGGGAGATGTCGACCAGGTCACCGTGCCAAATCCCCTTGTTGTTGGAGAGAATAACCCTCGCTGCAAAGGGTACACGAGTAAAACGTCTTCGTTCCGTATCGTTTTTGTTGGGACTCATGGGATCTTGGCTTCCTGTTGCTTGTTATTGATTTGGCGACAATATATGCACTTGGCCATCCAGTATCGATTTGCGTCAACGCATCAGATATCCCAAGCATGCGCTGGCCAAGCGTTACAGCAAATGCCCCAAGCACTGGATGCAACATATTGTTACCGGGTTAATATTTGTCCAGAATCAAGCCTTTCAATGTTAGCATGTCCTTACACTGTCGAAAATAGGTATGACCTCTGTTGATCTTCAGATGATGCAGAGAGCTTTGCGATTGGCGGAACGGGGGCTCTATACCACCGATCCCAATCCCAGAGTGGGTTGCGTCATTGTAAAAGAGGGAACGATTGTCGGTGAGGGGTGGCATCAGCGTGCGGGTGATCCCCATGCGGAGATTCACGCCCTGCGTCAAGCGGGGGAACAGGCGCACGGAGCCACTTTGTATGTCACATTGGAACCCTGTTGTCATTACGGGAAAACTCCTCCATGCAGTGTAGCGGTACAAAAAGCAGGAATTGTGCGCGTAGTTGCCGCCATGGAGGATCCCAATCCCCTGGTTGCGGGACAGGGGTTGGCGAGGTTGCGCAGTGCGGGGATTGAAGTGGAGTCTGGATTGTTGCAGGAGCAAGCGGAGCGACTGAATCCCGGCTTTGTCAGCCGTATGTTTCGGGGACGGCCGTGGGTGCGTTGCAAGCTGGCGATGAGCTTGGACGGTCGCACGGCGATGGCCTCGGGGGAGAGCCGATGGATTACCGGTCCAGCGGCACGGGAGGATGTACAATGGTTGCGTGCCCGTAGCTCCGCCATCATGACGGGTATCGGTACCGTGCTGGCTGACGATCCGTCGTTGAACGTCCGGCTCGCCGGGGAGTTTCGTCAGCCGATAAGGGTGGTGCTCGATCAGCGGTTGCGGATCCCAGCTCAGGCCCGTCTGCTTTCGCTGCCGGGACAAGTGATCCTGTTTACCGGGGAAACGGTGCCGAAGCAACGGATCGAATCTTTGGCTGCTCTGGGACCGGAGATTATTCCGGTGCCGGTTACCGACCAGGGACTGGATCTTCAAGTAGTGATGAAGCATTTGGCGCGACGGGAGATCAACGAGGTGATGCTGGAAGCCGGGGCCACCTTGAGCGGGGCGATGTTGCAGGCGGGGCTGGTTGATGAGCTGGTGATTTACGTTGCCCCGCACCTGATGGGGTCAGGGGCGAAGGGCCTGTTCGAGCTTCCGGGGCTGGAGCGCATGAAACAGCGGATCGAGGTGGTGATTCGAGAGATACGGTCGGTGGGCGAGGATTGGCGAATCGTTGCTTCGCCTGCCCAACGCGAGGCTGGCAATTGATTTATAACATTAGGTTGTTATTTTAAGTTTATGTTTTCAGGGATTATTGAGGCGGTTGGTAGAATAGCAGTTCGTGAATCACGAGGTGCCGATGTGCGTCTGCAGGTTGCTGCAGAAGAGCTGGATCTGTCGGACGTGAGGATCGGTGACAGTATTGCAGTCAGTGGGGTATGCCTTACGGTAACCGCCATGGAACGCGAGGGTATTTTCCATGCCGATGTCTCTGCAGAGACACTGGCCCGGACGGTGCTGGGGGAGAAGCCGGTTGGCGCGGCTGTGAATCTGGAAAAGGCACTGACCCTCTCCAGTCGTCTGGGTGGTCATTTGGTAACCGGCCACGTGGATGGAGTAGGTGAAGTGGTGGAGCGTCGGGAGGCGGGGTGTTCGGTTAGGTTCCGGGTGAGAGCCCCCGATCCATTGGCGAAGTATATTGCGCAAAAAGGATCCATTTGCGTGGATGGTGTCAGTCTGACCGTAAACCGGGTGGAAGGGGCGGAATTTGAGCTGAATATCGTACCTCATTCGCTGCAGAAAACCACTTTGGGGGAGTATCGCCCTGGCTGTCGGGTCAACCTTGAGGTTGATATAATCGCCCGTTACCTTGAACGGCTGCTGCTGGGGGAACGGGCAGCATCAACAGGAAGCAACAGAGTGACCATCGAGAAACTGGCAGCGGCAGGCATGCTCAAAGGTGGCCCATAAGATTTGATGCAACTGAACAGCATAGAAGAGATTATTGAGGATATCCGTCAAGGCCGGATGGTCATCATCATGGATGATGAAGATCGGGAAAATGAGGGAGACCTGGTGATGGCGGCTACCTGGATAAGACCCGAGGATATCAATTTCATGGCCCGTTACGGGCGAGGCCTGATCTGTCTGACTTTGACGCCTGCCCGTTGCAAGCAGCTGAATCTGCCGTTAATGGTGCGGGACAACAATGAGAAACACGGTACCAACTTTACCCTTTCCATAGAGGCGGCCAAGGGCGTATCCACAGGTATTTCGGCGGCTGACCGGGCGATGACCGTTCGGGCGGCAGTGGCCCCGGACGCTCGACCGGAAGATCTGGTTCGCCCCGGACACATCTTCCCGTTGATGGCCCAACCTGGCGGAGTCTTGACACGTGCGGGACACACCGAAGCGGGATGTGATCTGGCGCGCTTGGCCGGATTCGAACCGGCGGCGGTGATTGTTGAGGTGCTCAACGAGGATGGCAGCATGGCACGGCGTCCCGATCTGGAACGGTTCGCTGCCGAACACCAACTCAAGATTGGTACTATCGCCGATCTCATCAAGTACCGGTTGGAAAATGAACAGACGGTTGAACGGGTCGGGGAGTGCAGAATGCCCACCGCGTATGGGGAATTCAGGCTTCGGCTCTACCAGGACCGGATAGACAGTCGGTTGCACATGGCGTTGCTTAAAGGCGAGATCGATTCCAGTCGACCCGTTCTGGTGCGGGTACACATGCTGGACAGTCTGTGCGATCCTTTTGCAGGCCGTCGTGATGTGGGAAGTTGGGCGCTGGATGACGCGCTGCGCTATGTGGATCGCGAGGGCAATGGCGTGGTGGTGATCCTCCGTCAGGATGAACCGGAAACGGAGATGGTGCGGCGGATACGCAACTATCAATTGGAAGACGGGGGAGTGGCCCCGGCCAAGGGTGCCGAAGGCGCGGAGTTGCGCACCTATGGTATCGGAGCCCAGATCCTGCTGGATCTTGGGGTGCGCAAGATGCGGGTGATGAGTGCGCCAAAACATCTGCATGCCCTTTCCGGTTTCGGGCTTGAGATAACCGAATACATTCAGGACAGTGGGGAACGCGAATGAACATAAAGACAATTGAGGGCAACCTCACCGCAGAAGGAACCCGGTTCGGGCTGGTGGTGAGCCGCTTCAACAGCTTCATCGTCGACAGCCTGCAGGCGGGCGCCATAGATACTTTGCTGCGACACGGTGCCACAGAGGGCAATATTGAAGTGGTGAAGGTCCCTGGTGCCCATGAGATCCCCCTGGCCGCACAACGGATGGCAGAGAGTGGGCGATACGATGCCATCATTGCCCTTGGGGCGGTGATCCGGGGTGCCACTCCCCATTTCGACTATGTGGCTGGTGAGTGTGCCAAGGGGTTGGCCACGGTGGGTCAGCGCACCGGTGTCCCGGTGGCGTTTGGCGTGCTAACGGTGGATACCATAGAACAGGCTATCGAGCGGGCAGGAACCAAGGCGGGTAACAAGGGAGGGGAAGCAGCACTCTCCGCCATCGAGATGGTAAATCTGCTGAGGCAGCTGGACCAGTAAATGAGCAAGAAACGTAGCAGGGCGCGTAGCCGTGCGATTCAGGCCATCTATCAGTGGCAGATGACTGGCCAGGAGATCGGTGAGATCTGTGAACAGTTCATCGCCGAGCATCCGATGGATGGGGTGGATGTGGACTATTTCCGGGAGCTGGTTCATGGCGTGGTCACGCAACACTATGCCCTGGATGACCAGCTCACACCATTCCTGGATCGGGATCTGCAAGCGGTAGATCCCGTGGAGCGGGCCATCCTGCGTTTGGGGGCCTACGAATTGGTTCGACGTCCTGAGATTCCCTACCGTGTGATTATCAATGAGGCGGTTGAGCTGGCCAAGTCGTTTGGAGGCGAGGCGGGGCATAAGTATGTGAACGGAATCCTGGACAAGGTGGCGCTCAAGGTGCGCAATCAAGAGGTGTCAATGAGCCGAAAGGAAAAAGGGGGATAGGGCATCCCCCTTTTGACGGATCTCGTGGCAGAGCGGTGTGCTTGTGGCCTCAGGGTAGCTCGATAGCACCGAGGTCGTCGGCCGATAGGCGAGACTCTATTGAATGATCCGCAAGGTGCTGTTTTTTGACACTGAACTTTTTTTTCAGCTCTGACGGTAGCGGTTGTGCCTGGCTACGGATGGATGGAGTATCCATGGGTTGCAGCGTGTTCAGGTCCACCGGGGCAGGTTCCCCCGAGGTATCAGGAAGATTGTCCATTCCCCGGATGGTGGGGCGGAGTGCGTATTGATAGCATTCGGTCTCGGTTTCCGTCCCGCGCCAAGTCTCTGATACCCAGTTGATCCCCAGCTCAATGGTACCGCTGTCGCGCCCGAAACAGAGGTGACTGGGCAGGGCCCCCGGGGTTTCCGCCGCATGATAGATGATGTTGTTGAAGGCTCGGACAGTTTCCTGGGCTGGAATTCCTCTATCCTCGTCATAAGGATACATGTCGAACAGCCGAATTCGCCAGCTGTCGTCGCGATCATTGAGCAGGACGAGAGTATTGTTATAGAAGTAGAGCGTTCCCTTGCGGGCATATTCGGGATCGTTGTCCCAGCCGTAATGGATCAGATTGGAGGCCGGTGTCTCACTGCCTGAGTGGCGAATGAGATTTCCGTACACGTAGGTCTTTCGATAGGCAGCCTCCGCCGCCCGAACCTTCGCCAGGCGATCGGCATCGACTGGTTCTCCGTTGTCGGCGGCCCATGTCCTGTATGCTGCCTCGAGGTACCACGGGGCAGCATCTTCCACTTCAACCAGATCCAGTACTCGTGTACTGCCACTGTCAAACCAGTTGTAGCGGATGATAGAACCGGCTACGCGCTCTTTCAGGGTTGCGCCCTCGGCGCCGGGCGCATTGGCGCCGAAGTGGTTGTACTGATAGATGACGCCAATAGCTTGGATATAGACTCCGTGCTCCAGATAGCTGCCGGGTTGGCCGTTGCCATGAATGTAATTTCCTTCAATCAGCAGATTGCGGGTGAGGGAGGCTTCGTTGTACTCCTGTGACATGGTGAAAATGCCGTTGCCACAGTTTTCCAGCTCATTATTGCGGATAACGATGTTATCCCCCGCCTGGATTCGGATGCAGGCAGCGCCATTCTCATAGCGTGCACTGCTTCCGTTCATCCGCGTATAACGGAAGCTGTTCTTGGCATTGCGGATGTGCAATCCGTCGATAAGGATATTGTGGACCTTGAGATCATAATCCCGATTCCACAACAGGATCATCGCCAATCCTTCCATCGGCCGATAAGTGCCGTAGGCATCCTTGTCGTCGGGATCGTTTGTGGCGCCATCACCATCCAGCACAGGACGCTCGCCGTCGGGCCCGGTTACCCCGCACACCCGGATGGGATTTTCGGGGCTTCCATCTCTGCTGATGATAATCTTCTCCCGGTAAGGCTCTTTTCGGTAATGGATGCGCACCGTGTCACCTGGCCCAAGAGAATCCCAGGGAACGTCGGAAAGGTTGGCATAGGGTTGCCCCGGTCCAACTGGATAGTCATTGCCCGACCCGCTGGGCAGACACGCCCCTGTATTGGTGAACAGTTCTTCTTGACCGGCTTTCTCATCTTCTCCTGGACCGTTGTCCCTTTCTTCTGTAACTGGAGGATCGAGTTCGTCGGTCAGGCCGGAGAGTGAAGAGGTTCCATTCTGGCATCCACTGGTGGCGAGCAACAGCAAAAACAGAACCGGAGCGTAGGAGAAGACAGTTTCTTTCATGACCATAATTGGATCGTTCGAATCAGGGCAGCATCGGTTTGGTTGGTTTACTTTACTGGTAAACGGCACATCTCCACCGTGAAGGTGGTCTCACTCCCGGATCGTTGTTGATGCTCGGATTTGTGCACTTCCGAAGTCCTGGATGGGACGTCTGATTACCGGGTTGGTCGTTATTCCTGGAATACTATCGGCGGTATCGGTTGGTCTCCTTTAGATGTTCGGCAAAAAGATTTGTTACAACGCAAAACCCGGAGCTCACGGCAGCTCTATTGCCCCCAGGGTATTCTGGGTGGGGCGTGGTGCTCCTTTTCGATCCTTCACATATTGGTATTTGACCGGATGGGTGTTGAGAAGCGCTGCGGGAAGGGGTTGAATCTCATGGATGGCCGGGTTCTCTTTTGGCATCAGTGTCTCGAGATTGACGGGAGATTCCATGCCAGTGGTCTCCAGGAGATTTTCGGTGCCGCTGATGGTGGGGCTAGTGTCATGGTCATAACATTCAGAGATGGTGTCGGTATCGTTCCAGCCGGGGGAGACCCAGTTTCGTCCCAGGTGGATATCGCCGCTGTCTCGCCCGAAACAGAGATAACTTGGTGCTGCTCCTGGCGTCTCGCTGGCCACGTAGACGATGTTGTTGAATGCTTCGACCCGTTCTTTACCCGGAGTTTCGTCATAGGGATAAATATCGAACAATCGCAAGCGCCAGGACTCGTTCCGATCGTTGAGCAATACCAGTGTGTTGTTGTAGAAATAGAGCGTTCCCCTGCGAGACAGGGTGGGATCGTTGTCATACCCGTAATGGATGAGGTTGGAGGCGGGGGAGGTGCTGCCCACGTGGCGGATTAGGTTGCCATAAACATAACTTTTGCGATAGCGCTTCTCGGTGGCCCTGACCTCTGCCAGGCGCTTCGGATCAGGTGCCATACCTTCCAGGCTCTCCAGATAGGCCTGCTCGATGAACCAGGGGGCGCTATCCTCCACTTCCACCAGATCCAGCACCCGTGTCCCTCCTTCGAACCAGTTATACCGGACTACGGTGCCGGCACTGCGATCCTTCAGGTTTACCCCTTCCGCCCCCGGGGTGTTGGGGCCCAAACGGTTGAACTGATAGGTGACCCCGATGGCCTGAATATAGAGGTTGTGCTCCAGATAGCTTTCTGGCTGTCCGTTGTCGTGGAGATAATTTCCCTCGATGAGGAGGTTGCGGGTCAGTGCGGCTTCGTTGTAACTCTGGGACATTGTGAAAATGCCATTCCCACAGTGCGCTATTTCGTTGTTTCTGATTATCACGTTGTCAGCTGCCTGGATGCGGATACAGGCTGCCCCTTTGGCGTAACGTCGTTTCTCTCCCCGACTGTTCAAGAAGTGATACTCGTCCCTGGCATGCTGGAGAACGAGGCCCTCTATGACGATGTTCGCTGGCTTTTCAGAGTAGTTTCCGGAGATGATGATCAGCCCCAGGCCCTGAAAGTTGTCGTGGTCGCGTGCAAAGTAGTTTTCCAGGTGGTTTAGTCCGGAGGGAGTGCCAGCTCCTTGTCCGCTGATGATCGGTCGTTTGCCGTTTTCGCCGGGAACGCCACAGATGCGGATGGGTTGCTCGTGAGTTCCCCGTCCGCTGATCAGCAGTTTCTCCCGATATGGGGTTTCCCTCCAATGGATCCGGACGGTGTCTCCAGGGCCGAGGGATGACCAGGGGATTTTGGAGAGGTCGGTGTAATTTTGCCCGGGGCCCACGGGATAATCCGTACCACTGCCTTCATGGACACATGGTCTCGCCGGTCTCCCCTGTTTGTCCAGGGTGACGGCGAACCGCATCCTGTTTTTTCCTTCGTTGTCTTTGATAACCTCTCCGTTGGCGGGGGTGTGGTCTGGTTTCTGGCGAAAGGGATGATTTCCGCAGCCGGTGACGACCAAAAGAAAAAAAACCGCCAGCAGACAGGCGGATCTCGTTTGCAGGGCAACGTTGCCAGTCAGTGCTGGAGGAAGTGTGACGGGGTCCTGTTCCATGGCGGATTATCCTAAAACCCGTAGTCTAGTTACGGGGTAGCGATCAATTATACAG
>Ga0256914_1000441_pt1 | contig 41173 bp, 43 predicted proteins | sample HulkmetaG_FD_191571 | JGI IMG/M metagenome (GOLD analysis project Ga0256914, IMG submission 191571) | Hydrothermal chimney microbial communities from Main Endeavour vent field at the Juan de Fuca Ridge, Pacific Ocean - Hulk | ecosystem: Environmental > Aquatic > Marine > Hydrothermal vents ... | reverse complement strand
AAGCCCCTTCGCGGCGGTGAAAAACAAAGGTGTTTACTTCCGTCTCGTTTTCGCTGGCGTCACCATCATCTTTTATTCGTCATTCCAGCCAGGCGCACTTTTCTTTTCGGCTCTGCGCTGTTAGCGTTAAACGAATTCTCCTCTTCCGTCATTCCAGCCAAGCGGGCCGGAGGCCCGCGCGAGCTGGAATCCAGAGCTTAAAGCATGGTGGGCGTTCGTTCTGGTCAGAAGAAGAAGGAATGACATAACAACAAGACATGCGGGCTGTGGACAACGGTATTGTCAATTCCCAGCACCCAGGTCGCGGGTTGGCGACTCGGTCTGGATCCCAGATCTCGCGGCTGGCGCCGCTCGTCTGGGATGACGGAAAGAACCTGACTGGGATGACGAAAAACCCGTATGCGGCGACGGAAAAGAAGAACCGCGTGGCGCGTGGCAAGGCGGTACGTTGTACGCAATGCGCGGCGCGCGATGTCTCCAATTCGCCGCGCTGCGAACGCGGTCCGGTTCCGCGATATTAACGCGGTCAATGGCCTGCGAGGAAAACAAGCTGAACTGCATATTAGACATACTTCGGCCTGCCTCAAACCTCGATGCTCATCGCGGACGGGCAAAAATACTATTGCAATTCACTTGCAATAACAAGAGCCGGCAGGGCCATAAGCGATTCTCAACGGGTTTTTCTGCGCCGTAAAATATGCATTTATCCACACGCTGCATAAAGGCGTTTTTGCCGTGTCTGACAGCGTTTACAGCGTTTCCACACGAGTATTCACAGGTTATCCACAGGTGGTAGAGGCGGCGCGCAGGAAGGAAGCCATGAGCTCCGCGCTTTTTTCGCCCGGGGCGGTTTCCACCCCGCTGGAAACGTCGACGGCGTAGGGGCAGCCGTGGGCGAACAGCTCGGGCAGGCGCTCCGGCGTCAGTCCGCCAGCGACTATCAGGCGCGGGTGGTTCCACAGGGGCTCCAGCCAGGCCGGGTCGTAGGGCCTGCCGCTGCCGGGCACGGCGCCGTCGACCAGGAGGGCGCTGGCCGGGTACTCGAGCCATTCCGGATCGGCCGGGCCCGTCAGGCGAACCGCCTTGATTACCGGCAGCCAGCGCCCCAGCTCTTCGGCCCACTCGGGCGGCTCGTTTCCGTGTAGCTGCACCGCGCCCAGCCGGGCGGCCCGGGCCGTGGCCAGCACCTCGGCCGGCGGGGCGTCGACGAAAACGCCGACGCGGGTAACGAAGGGCCCTAGCGCCCGCCCCAGCTCCGCCGCCCTCGCGACGCTCACCTGCCGTTTGGAGGCGGCGAAGACGAAGCCAACTGCCCAAACGCCCAGTTCCTCGGCGGCGCGAACGTCGCGCTCCCGGGTCATTCCGCAGATCTTGGTCCTGACCAAAGCCAACCGTCCTTACATTAAGCATCCCTTAAGGTGGTCCACACTGCAAACTCCCCCTCGGGGCGCTACCATAAGGATATGCTAGGCTACATCCTCAGCGCCCTGCTAGTCATGGCCCCGCTCCCCGGGCTGCCCGCCATTCCCGATGGCGCTGAGGTGCGCATTGTTTCGGCCGACATGCGAACCGTCTATCTGCTGTGGCGGGTGACGCACGGCGAGCTCGAGCTGCAATCGCAGCCGCTGCCCATTCCAGAAGGGACCAGGGTGCGCCTGATAATCCGCAGCGGTCGGCAGCTGCACGCTTACTCAGGCCGCTACCTGGACGGCGACATCTACGTCGAGGTTGCAGACGGTTACGTTAGCGTAAAACAGGCCTTCTCGAAGGTTTACCGCATTCAACTACCTAGCGCGGAACCGTTCGTACAGGAAAGCCGGCAAACGCAAGAGCCGTCCAATAGCGAACAGAAAAACGGCGCTGGAGGGCGAAAACAGCAGCAACGACAACGGGGTCGAAATGGGCAAGGACAGTAAAGGGCTCGACCAGGAAGAGTCCATTCTGCTTATCGAAGATGACCCCGAAATCGCCCGCCTGCTGCAGGACGAGCTAAGCGAGGCCGGCTACTCGGTCACCTGGGCGCCGAGCGGCATGGACGGCCTGGTGCGGCTGCGCGAGAACCCTCCCCGGCTGGTAATACTCGACCTGGGCCTGCCCGACCTGGACGGGGCCGAGGTGGCACGGCGCATCAAGCAACACGAAGACCTGCCGATTATTGTCCTGACGGCCACAGATACGGTTGAGCGCAAGGTGCAGCTGCTCCTCGGCGGCGCCGACGATTACATCACCAAACCTTTCCACCCGGCAGAGTTGCTGGCGCGGGTCAAGGTGCAGATGCGCCGTGTCGAGGGCGGCGAGATGCGCCACGTTGGCGATCTGGAGATAGACGTTTCGGCGCGGCGCGTTCGCTACCAGGGCAGGGAGCTGCCCCTGAGCCCCAAAGAGTTCGCCCTGATCGAGCTGCTCTCGAGCCGGCCGGGGCGCGTCTTCAGCCGCGCCGAGATAGAGCACCGTGTTTGGGGCCACCCCCTGGAGAGCGGTTCGAACGTGGTCGACGTGCACATCGCCAACCTGCGCGCCAAGCTGCGCGACGCCGGAGCCTACGGCTACTTGCGCACGGTACGGGGCGTCGGCTACGCCTTGCGGCAACCCAAGAGGTAATCTTAATTCAATGCGCTACACCACCCGGCTGACGCTGATCTTCGGGCTCATCTGGGCCTTGCTGCTGGCCCTGAGCCTGGTAGGCGTCTATTTCAGCCTGCGGGCCGGGCTGGAAGCGCACGTTCTCAACCAGCTCAAGAAGGACGCAGCCGGCCTTGCCGAGCTTTACAACTCGGGAGCCACCGGCAAGCTCCCCTCGACCGGTGGAACTTACATTGCCGTTTACGACTTTTCCGGTAATCCGATAGTCATTGACGATACCGAACACCTCATCCCCCCCGAGCTGCTGGCGCAGGCCGATTCGCGGCAGCCGCGCCTGTACAGAACCGCCAACTTCGCGGCCGCCTACATCGCCACCTCGGTCGGCATCCTGGCGGTCTCACAGGACCTGACCTTCATCTACCAGCTAACCGAGCAGATAGCCCGCGTCGCCCTGCTAATCTTTGTTCTGACGCTGCCGCTGGGCTGGTTGCTGGTGCGCTGGGGGGTGCGCTGGGCGAACCGGCCCCTGGCCGCCGCCGCCGAGGCCATCGCCCACCGCGAGGGGGCCGACCTCTCCCCGATTCCCTATAACGGGCCGGCGGACGACGAGCTCGGCCGGATAGTGGCCCGCTTCAACGGCCTGCTGGCGGAGCTGCGCGAGGCTCGCAAGCGGGAGCGCGTCTTCCTGGCCGAGGTCAGCCACGAGCTGCGAACTCCCCTGACCGTATTGCTGGGCTATCTGGAAAGGTTGCGCAAGAACCCCGCCGACGCCGAGGCGCTGGCCGCCGCCGAGCGGACGGGCCGCCACCTGACCCGCCTGGTCGGCGACCTGCTGGCGCTCGCCCGCGGCGAAGCCGAGCGCAACGTCAACCCCCACATCGTCGATCTGGCCGAGCTGGCCCGCGGCGTGGCCCAGGGGTTTCCCGGCGTTGACTTCGAGGCCCGCAGCGAGCCCGAGGTGCTGGGCGACCCCGACCGCCTCATCCAGCTGTTGCGGAACCTGGTGAGCAACGCGCTGCGGGCCGCTGGCCGGCCCGAAGGGGTGCGGGTGGTGGTCGGCGAAGAGGCGGGGCGAGCCTGGGTCGAGGTACACGACGACGGGCCGGGTATTGACCCGGAAATCCTTCCAAACCTATTCGAGCGGTTCTCGCGCGGTCCCGAGGGCGGAACCGGCCTGGGGCTGGCCATCGCCCGGCAGATTGCCCGCGCCCACGACGGCGACATTCGCGTCTGGTCGGAACCGGGTGGCACGGTCTTCCGGGTGGAGCTGCCGGGTCTGGAGGGAGAAGGCTAGCCGCCCGCCTCTTCCAGGCAGCGGCGTGCCCGGGGCGGGGCCGGCCTCACGACCACTCGGGCTCACCGCGCAGGAGCTCGAGCGGCTCCTCGGCGAGAACTTCTTCGCGGCCCGCCTCGACTAGCTCCATCGCCTGCGGCGGGCAGCTGGCAATGCAAGCGCCGCAGCCGGTGCAGGCGCTCACCTCGAGCTCCAGAACGAACTCGTCGCCGTCGCGTTCGCGCCGGATGGCCCCGGTCGGACAGACGTTCGTGCAGACCGGGCAGAGCGTGCAGGCGTCGGAAACAGCCACCGCCGGCCAGCGCACCTCCCCCCGGCTGCGCCGCGCCGCCGCCCGTCGCAGACGCAGCTCGCCGTGCAGGCCGCCTTCCTCGGCATCCTCGTCGAAGCCCAGCTGCCTGGGGGGCTCGGGAATCACCTCGGCGGCGACGCGAACGGTTCCGCCCATCAACTGGCGGAAGAGCTCGCGGCGGCCGAAGACCGGCCCGGGCAGGGCCTCGGTGGTCACGGTTACCTCCAGCTCCGGGTAGTAAAGGCGCGCCTCGGCGATGACCTTTTCGAGCTGCTCGGGCACCGCCGGCCCGCCAATCTTGCACTTTTCGCAGTCGCCACGGGCCAGCACCAGGGGCCCCAGGCGGCTCCCCGCCTCGGCCAGCAGGCCCGGGGTCAGCCGCCCCAGGCAGAAGACCTCCTGCCCGCCGCCCTCGGCCCGCGAGCACTTGAGCTGGCCCCGGCCCTTGGTAATCGCCTCCTGGGTCGGGCCCAGGGCGTACTCGAGCGCCAGCCCCGGACACACCTGCACGCAGAGTCCGCAGCCGGTGCAGCGAGTATCGTCTATCTCGACGCGAAAGTGGCTCAGGTCGATCGCCTCGTGCGGGCAGACCTGCAAGCACTCGTCGCAACCGCCCACCGCGTACTTCTCGACCAGGCAGCGGCTGCCCGTATAGCGCGGGGTGGGGTCGGTCAGCTTGAGAAAAGCGCCCAGCAGGTTGTCGAGCATGCCCACCGGCGGCCTCCTAATCCGTCCTGGCGGCCGGCTTCAGCAGGTCGCTGATTTTGCCCAGGAACTCGTCGAACTGCGCAAAGTCCATCTGCTGATTGTTGTCGGACATGGCCACCTTGGGGTTGGGGTGCACCTCCACGTGCACCGCGTCCACCCCGGCCGCCAGCGCCGCCCGCGCCAGCGGGGCCATCAGCTCGATGCGGCCGGTGGCGTGGGTCACGTCGACCACCACCGGCAGGTGGGTCAGCTGCTTGGCCAGCACCGCCCCGGAAAGGTCGAGGGTGTTGCGCGTCCACTTCTCGTAGGTGCGGATGCCCCGCTCGGCCAGGATTACCTGGCCGTTTCCCTGGCTAAGAACGTACTCGGCGGCGTAGAACCACTCCTCGACGGTGGCGCTCAGCCCCCGCTTGAGCAAGACCGGCATGTGGGAGCGGCCGGCCTCCTTGAGGAGGGCGAAGTTGTGCATGTTGCGGGCGCCGATCTGAAGGATGTCGGCGTACTCGGCCACCACCTCGACGTCGCGGGTGTCCATGACCTCGGTCACGAAGGCCATCCCGTGGCGGTCGGCGGCGGCGCGGCCCAGCTTGAGCCCCTCCAGACCCAGACCCTGGAACGCGTAGGGGCTGGTGCGCGGCTTGAAGGCGCCTCCGCGCAGAACCTTGACCCCGCGGCTGGCCAGAAAGTCGGCGGCGGCGAACATCTGCTCCTCCGACTCGATCGCGCAGGGCCCGGCTATCACCAGCGGTTCCCCGCCGAAGACGGCGTCCTTGACGCGCACCCGGGTGTCCTCGGGTTTGGTTTCGCGCGAGTAGAGGAACTTGCGCTTGTCTTCTTTTTCCTGCAAGACCAGGCTGGCCTTGAAGATTTCCTTGAAGAGGTTCTTGATTACGCCGTCGGAGAAGGGGCCGGGGTTCTCGGCGACCAGGTAGGCCAGCATCTCTTCTTCGCGAACCGGGTCGTAGTGGCTCATGCCCAGCTCGGTCTGGATGTCGCCGATGGCGGCGGCGATGCGGCCGCGTTCCGACAGGAGCTTGAGGAGCTCGCGGTTTATGCGGTCTATCTCGCCGCGGAGCTCGAGAATGCGCGGTTCCATTGGCTCATCCTAACGCTATTCGCCGGCGTCGGCTTCGGCGCGGCTCAGCCCGCGCCCCGCCACCCGCGAGACCCAGATGGAGATCTCGTAGAGAAGAAGGAGTGGCACCGAGAGGAGCGCCAGGTTGAAGGGGTCGGCGGTAGGGGTGATGATGGCCGCCAGGGTGACGATGACGATTATGGCGATGCGCCGGTTCTTGGCCAGGAACTGCCAGTTGAGGAGGCCCAGCTTTGTAAAGAGATAGCTGAGCACCGGCAGCTCGAACATCAGGCCGACGACGGTCATGTACATCAGCACCTGGCTCATGTACTTGTCGATGGTCAGCAGCGGAACGACCTGGTCGCCCAGAAAGCCCAGCAAGAAGGGCACGGCGAAGGGCAGCAGCACGTAGTAAGAGAAGACAACCCCCACGGCGAAGGAAAAGCCGGCGCCGAGAATGAAGGGCACCGCCAGCCGCCGCTCGTGCGGGTAGAGACCGGGAGCGATGAAGGCCCAGACCTGATAGACGATGAAGGGCATGGCCAGAATCAGGCCGCCGAAGGCGGCGATCTTGAGGGAGACGATGAAGCCCTCGGTAATCGTCTGCTGGTAGAGCTGGGCAGGGATGCCGCGGGTCTCGGTGGCCACGTCGAGTGGATACTTGAGAATCGCCAGGAGCTGGACGCGGAATGTCCAGGCGACGCCCATGCCCACCATCCAGGCCAGCAGGGCGCGGATGATGCGCGCGCGCAGCTCCTCCAGGTGCTCGACGAGCGGTGCTTCCTGCACGTTCGGCTAGGCGCTTTCCGAAGGCTTCGAGTCGGGCTGCGGCTCGGCCTTGGGCTCGGGCTTGGCCTCGGGCCGGGCGGCCGGCTTGGCCGGTTCGTCTTTGACGACCTGCTCGAACTCTTCTTTGATCTCGCTGGCGCCCTTCTTGAACTCGCGGATAGACTGGCCCAAACCGCGCGCCAGTTCGGGCAGCTTCTTGGGCCCGAACAGGATGAGCACGATGACCAGGATGATTAGAATTTCGGACATTCCTAGGTTCATGACTTCATCTCCTCCTCCATACTATTACCCTTTTCTGAGGGTTGGGTTTTGCGGCGGCGGCGTTCGGCCCAGCCGGCGATGTTCCGCTGGCGGCCGCGGGCGATGGCCAGCGAGCCCTCGGGTACGTCTTGATTGATGGCGCTGCCGGCGGCGACCGTTGCCTCGGCGCCGACGCGCACCGGCGCTATCAGCACCGAGTTGGAGCCGATGAAGGCGGCCGGGCCGATGATGGTCGGGTGCTTCTTCTCGCCGTCGTAGTTGGCGGTAATCGTCCCCGCGCCCACGTTGGTCCCCGCGCCCACCTCGGCGTCTCCCAGGTAGGCCAGGTGGCCGGCCTTGACCCCCGGGCCCAGGCGGCTCTGCTTGACCTCGACGAAGTTGCCTACGAAAGCCCCCTCGGCCAGCACCGCCCCGGGGCGGAGGCGGGCGAAGGGGCCGGCGACGGCGCCCCCTTCCAGGACGGCGCCCTCGAGCACGCTGTGGGGGCGCACCTCGGCGCCGGCGGCCAGTTCGGCGTCTGTCAGGATGCTGTATGCGCCCACGCGGCAGCCCTCGCCGACGCGGGTCGCGCCCCTGAGCATCACGCCCGGTTCCAGGGTCACGTCGGGGGCCAGCTCCACGGTGGGCTCGAGGTAGACCGTCTCGGGCATGACCATCCGCACCCCCGCCCGCATCCACTTCTGGCGCAGGCGCTCCAGCAAGGCCCGCTCGACCGCGGCCAGCTGCGCCTGGTCGTTGACGGCCAGCAGCTCGGTCGGGTCGGCGGCCTTGAAGGCCCGCACCGGCAGGCCGTGGCGCTGGTAGACGCCGATCAGATCGGGCAGGTAGTACTCGCCGGCGGCGTTGTTGCGGTCAACCTCTTCCAGGAAGTCCCAGACGTTGGCGTCGAAGGCGTAAACGCCGGCGTTGACCTCGCGCACCGCCCGCTCCTCGGGGCCCGCGTCCTTGTACTCGACCACCCGGGCCACGTCGCCGGCGGCGTCGCGGATAACGCGGCCGTACTGGGCCGGGTCGTCCGGCTCGAAGGTCAGCATGGCCATGCCGCCGCCCTCGGGCAGGGCCTCCGCCAGGCCGCGCAGCGTCTTCGCCGAGATCAGCGGGGCGTCGCCCATGGTCACGACCACCGGCCCCTCCCAGCCGGCCAGCTCCGGCCGGGCGCTGGCCAGGGCGTGGGCGGTGCCCAGCTGCTCGGCCTGCAGGGCGGTTCGCACTCCCAGCGGCTCCAGCGCCGCGGCCACCTCGCCGGCTCCGTGGCCGACCACCACCACCACCCGCCCGGCACCCGCTTCCAGCGAGGCGCGGGCGGCGTACTCGACCAGCGGCCGGCCCAGGAGCGGGTGCAGCACCTTGGGCAGGCGCGACTTCATCCGCGTCCCCTTGCCCGCCGCCAGCACGACCACCGCAAAGCTCATGCCGATTCCTCCTCCCGCTTCAGCCTCCAGAGCATGTAGACGGCCAGAATGACCAGCGGAATCGAGACCAGCTGCGTCGCCGTAAAAAAGCCTATGCCCAGTTTATCGTTGACGTAGACCGGCCACCAAAGCGGGTTGAGCCGGAAGGGTTCCTCGACGAGGCTGCGCAGCAGGCTGTACCAGAGTACGAAGTTCCAGAAGGCCCAGCCCGGCCGGCGGTCCTGTTTCCACCAGTAGAAGGTGAGGATCAGCAGAACCAGGCCGATGGCCGCTCCGTAAATCTGGGTCAGGTGAACCGGCCCGCGCAGCACCTCGCCGCTGCAAAACCCCCAGGCCAGCTGGCCGGTGCTGCTGCAGATGCCGGGGAAGCCGCGGGCCCAGTCGGGCCAGGTGTAGCCGATGGGCAGGGTGGTCAGGCGGCCCACGGTGTCGGAGCCGTTCATCAGGTTGCCGAGGCGGCCGCCGATGATTCCCATGGCCACGCCGGGGAGGGTGGCGTCGAGGTAAACGTAAACCGGCACGCCGTGTTTACGGGCGAAATAGACGAAGGGAATCAGGCCGCCGAGAATCGCCCCGTGAAAGGAGAGCCCGCCCTGCCAGATGTAGAGGGCCCGCACCGGGTCGTGGGCGAACTCGCCCCAGCTGGTCAGCACGTAAACGACGCGGGCGCCGATGACGCCGGCGACAACCGCCCAGAAAACGGCTTCTTCGAACTTTTCCGGGTCGTAGCCCTTGCGGGCGACGTAGCGCCGCGCCAGAAAATAGCCGATGAAGATGGCCAGGGTAATCAAGAAGCCGTACCAGCGGATGGTCAGCGGCCCGATTTGAATCATTACTGGATTCACGTTTTTTATCCCCTTCCCAGCGCCCGGGCCAGGTCTTCCTCGCTGAAGCGCCCCTGCACGAGGACGCGGCCGTCCTTGATGACCGCCGGTATCTCGTAGCCCGCCAGCTCCGGGTGGTCTTCGAGGTCGCGGCGCTCGTAGGGCAGGCCCATCGCCCACAGGTAGCGCTCCTGCTGGTCGCAGGCGAGGCAGTTCTTCTTGGCCAGATATATGTACACCAGACGCCTCCCGTTAGCTCAGAATATCCGCTCGAGCACCATCCAGCCCATGGCGACGTGAATGGCAAACTTTACCAGCACGCCCCCGAGCACGCCCAGCAGGCTGCCCCAGGCCGCCCGCAGCGCCTCCCCGCCGTTCTTGCCGGCGAGCAGCTCCGCCGCCAGCGCCCCCAGGAAGGGGCCTATCAGCACCCCCACCGGCCCCAGGGTCAGCGCTCCGAGCAGCGCTCCGATAACCGCCCCCCAGATGCCGGCGCGGCCGGCGCCGAAACGCCTGGCGCCGTAGGCGGCGGCGACGTTGTCGAGGGTCATCGCCAGCAGCCCCAGGCCGATCAGCCAGACCCAGTCGGCCACCCCCAGCTCGCTGAAGCCCACCAGCGCCTCGTGCAGCAGCGCCGCGCCCCAGACGATCAGGGTTGCCGGCACCACGGGCACGAAGGTGAGCACCAGGGCGAGCAGCCAGAGAAAGACGAATGCCCAGTCGGCAAGCAGGTTCATCGCCCATCATCGTAGCGCCGACTGATGAGAAACGCCGCCCGCCCCCCCTCCGCGGGCCAGCCGGGGCGGTGCGGGCTGGTAGTCTGAATTGACCAACGGGTCAGCCGCCATGAACCAAAGCGAGCCCCACCCCACCCCTCTCGACCTCTCCGCCCTGCTGGCCCTCTACTTGTTCTGGGGCGGAGCCTACCTGGCCAACAAGCTGGCCATCGCCACCATCGACCCCTTCATCATGCTGGCCATCCGGCTGGGGAGCAGCGGTCTGCTGCTCTTCGCGCTGCTGCGCCTGCTGGGCTGGACGCTGCCACGGGGGCGGGAGGTGCTGGGGTCGTGGCTGGTCGGGCAGCTCCTGCTGGTGGGAGGCATGGGCGCGGTGGTCTACTCACAGCAGTGGGTCAGCTCGAGTCTGGCGGCGGTAATCGTCTCGACAATGCCGCTCTGGAACGCCTTTTTCGGCCGCTTTCTGGGCCGCCGGACGCGGGCGGCGGAGTGGGCGGGCATGGCGCTGGGGCTGGTCGGTGTTTACCTGCTGGCCGGCGAGCCCGACCTGAAGCTCGACCCGCGGGCGCTCCTCGTCTTCGCGGGGCCGGTGAGCTGGGCCTTCGGCTCGGCCATCAGCCCGCGGGTGCCGCAGGCGCCGGGTCCGATGTCGAGCGCGATCCACATGATGGGCGCCGGGCTCAGCTTCGCCGCGATCGCGCTGCTGGCCGGGGCCCGCTGGCAGACGCCCTCCGCCACCTCGCTGGCGGCGCTGGCCTACCTGATTCTGCTGGCCGGGGTGGTGAGCTACAGCGCCTACCTGCACCTCCTCTCCCGACCGCTCAGGCCGGCGCTGGTGACCAGCTTCGCTTACGTCAACCCGCTGGTGGCGCTGGCGCTGGGCGTCGGCTTCGCCGGCGAGCGGCTGACGGGGGCCGGTATGGCGGGGGTGGTCTTGATAGTCCTGGGGGTGGGGCTGGTGGTCGGCGGGCGGCGCGGCTAGCCGGTCGGGTACTTCTCACGCCGGCATCGGTTAGGCTTAGGCGAACTGGAGTTCTGGAGTACGCATGACACAACACACCTTCCACATACCGGTAATGGGCACCGCCTTTACCATCGACGCTCCCGCCAGGGTCGCCAGGTACGGCATCCACTCCGTGGTTTCGATTGTCGACGACGACCTGATGGAAAGGATGCGGGCCCGCTGGGCGCGGCTGCGCGGCCGCGAGTACCAGCCCATAGCCAGGGACCTGAAGGCCGACTCGCGGGCCAGGCGGACGACCGCCTACCTCAACCTGCTGAGCGAGATAGTCGCCGAGGACTTCGCGCGCCTGAAGAAGGAGCCGCTCGAGCGCGGCAGCGACCTGACGCGCTACCTGGAGCTGCTGCCCTCCACCGCCTCGCTGCGCCGCCTCTGGGAGCGCTGGCGGCGGGCGGCGGGCGCCGAGAAGGCGGGGCTGGAAAGGGAAATTCGCCAGGGCCTGGCGCCGGGGCGCATAGAGGTCAACGTCATGACCAAGGTCGACAAGCCCAACTTCGTCGGCCGCGAACAGCTGCCGGTAGAGTACAACGACGCCCACGCCGCCCTGCGCGGCTTCGCCGAGAGCGTTGTCGAGGGGGCCCTGGTCCTCTCGGCCGGCTTCAACGCCCGCCTCTACAGCTACATGGCCCGCTTCGCCGGCTTCTTTGCCGATGAGGCCGGGCGCATTTCCAAGCAAATCACCCTCAAGGTCTCCGATTACCGCTCGGCGCTGACCCAGGGCAAGTTCCTGGCCAAGAAGGGGCTCTGGGTGAGCGAATACCGCGTGGAGAGCGGGCTCAACTGCGGCGGCCACGCCTTCGCCACCCCGGGCCTGCTGATGGGGCCGATTCTCGAGGAGTTCAGCCAGAAAAAAGGCGAGCTGGTCGCCTCGCTCTTCGAGGTCTACCAGAAGGCCCTGCGCAAGCTGGGCCGGCCGGTGCCCGAGGAGCCGCCCGAGGTGCGCGTCACCGCCCAGGGGGGCGTGGGGACCGCCGCCGAACACCGGATGCTGCTCGAGCGCTACCGGCTCGACAGCGTCGGTTGGGGCTCGCCATTCTTGCTGGTACCCGAGGTGACCGTGGTGGACGGGCGTACCCGCGGCGACCTCTCGGCCGCGGGCGAGGCCGACCTCTACCTCTCCGGCGCCTCGCCGCTGGGGGTCCCCTTCAACGTCATGCGCGGGGCTTCCATAGAGGCCCTCAACCGCAAGTGGTACGAGGAGGGCAAACCCGGCAGCCCCTGCCCCAAGGGTCACCTCGAGTTCGACACCGAGTTCACCGAACGCCCCATCTGCACCGCCAGCCGCAACTACCAGTACCGCAAGATCAAGCAGCTGCGCGAGCAGAACCTGCCGCCGGAAGAGTTCGAGCGCCAGCTGGCCCGGCTGCTCGAGAAGCAGTGTCTCTGCACCGGCCTGGCCGAGCCCGCGCACCTGGAGTTCGACCTGGGGCCGCAGATGAAGGAAACCGGCGTCGCGGTCTGCCCGGGTCCCAACCTGGCCTACTTCTCGGGCGAGCGGACGCTCGAGGAGATGGCAGACCACATCTACGGCCGCGCCAGCATTCTCGACGACGCCGACCGCCCCCACATGTTCGTCAAGGAGCTGCGTCTCTACGCCGACTACCTGCGCCGGGTGCTCGCCGGCGAGTTTGGCACCGAGCGCGACCGCACTCCCGAAGCGGTGGCCACCTTCCGCGCCAACCTGGCCGCCGGGGCGCGCTACTACCTCGAGCGCCTGGGTGAGCTGGGCCTGGGGCCCTGGAAGGACGAGCTGGAAAGCTTCGCCGCCCAGCCGGCCTGAGCGCGCCCCCGGTCGCCCGCCGCCACAAGGGCGGCGCGGGCGCAGATCGCGCGCCGCGCCCTCAGCTAGCCTCGGATACGGCCGCGCGCCGCCTCCGGTTTTCGCCTGCGGCGGCAAGGACCCTGGCCAGCATGGAACGTTCCTGCAACAGGGCAACGATGTACTGGTTCAGGCTGACCCCCTCGCGGGCCGCGTCCTCGGCCAGGCGCCGGTGGAGCGACCTGGGCATGCGCAGCAGCAGGCGGCCGCTGTACGCGCGCTCGGTGGCGGGCAGGGGGATGTCCTCGCCTCTTTCGTAGGCGTCCTCGATCCAAAGCCGCCGGGCGTCCTCGGCCATGGCCATGGCCTCTTCGGGGGTCTCGCCCACGGTAACGCAGCCGGGCAGGTCGGGCACGATGGCGGTGTAGCCGCCCTCTTCTTCGGGCACCAGGGTTACCGGGTAGCGCAGAGAAAGGTAGTAGCTGAGGGGTTTTCTTTCCTTTGCCATCTTATTCTCCGGGTTCAATCAAACCGCACTCTTCCAGGCGGTCCAGGATCTGCCTGATGTAGCCCCGCTTCACGGTTTGCCCGTGGTGTCTGGGCACGATGAGCCCGTCGCACCCTTCGCGCCGGAAGGCGTGGTGGCTACTGCTGGAACGGGCTTGGGTGTAACCAAACACGGCCAGTAAAGCCTCGACTTCCTCGCACCTTGCTTCTGGGGGCAGCCGGCGCATTCGCTCAAGCGGTTTGCTTTTTGTTTACTGCCCCTCCTTTGATATAGTACTACCCGTAGTATCACATAATCGACCCCCGGGCAGCGGTTCTATCGACCCTCAGAACCAGAGCGGCCCGGGTCGTCGCGAAAAGCGACCTCGACGACGCCCGAGGCGACCGCATCGAGAATGGTCACCGGCCCCGAAGCAGCCAGCTCTAGAGCCTGATCAGGTGCCCCACCTCGAAGGTGGCGTCTATCGGCAGGTCGAAGAAGGCGGTGGCCGGCAGGGCGTTGCGCTGCATGAAGGCAAAGAGTTGCTCGCGCCAGCGTGGCATGCCCAGCTTGCCCTCGGGGAGGATTATCTCGCGGCCGAGGACGAAGTAGGTGTTTTGGGGGTCCAGCTCGAGCTCGTGGATGTCGTAGAGGGCGACGGGTACGTTGGGGTGCTCCATGAACCCGTAGTGGAGGACCACCCGGGTGAAGCCGAGGTCGAGCGGGCGCACCTCGGCCCGCAGCGAGCCGACCACCCGCGGTATCTCCTCGGTTTCCACGCTGACGATGATTATGTCTTCGTGGATGGCGTGATTGTAGCGCAGGTTGGAAAGCAGCGCCGGCGGCACCACGTCGGGGTTGCGGGTCAGGTAGACGCCGGTGCCGGGCACGCGCGCCGGCGGGTTCTTGGAGTCGGCCAGGGTGTCCAGGAAGCGCTCGATGGGGAAGGCGTCCTTTTGCATGACGTTCGAGAGCAGCGAGCGGCCCTGCTGCCAGGTGGTCATGATCAGCAGCATGATGGCGCCGACGACCAGCGGGAACCAGCCGCCCTCGGGAACCTTGATGATGGTCGCGCTCCAGAAGCCCAGGTCGACGGTCAGCAGGCCGGCGGTCATCAGCAGCACCAGCCAGCGGGGCCACTTCCACAGGCTCCAGGCGACGACGGCGAAGAGGAGGGTGGTGAAGACCATGTCGGTCGTCACCCCCACGCCGTAGGCCGCCGCCAGGCGGCTGGAGGAGCGGAAGCCCAGCACCAGCCCGACGGTGGCGAACATCAGTATCCAGTTGATGGTCGGGATGTACACCTGGCCGATTTCGTGGCTGGAGGTCTGGATAATAGTCATCCGCGGCAGGAAGCCCAGCCGCATCGCCTGGCGGGTGAGCGAGAAGGAGCCCGAGATGACCGCCTGCGAGGCGATGATGGTGGCCGCGGTGGCCAGGAGGACCAGCGGGTAGGTGGCCCAGTCGGGGACCATCATGTAAAAGGGGTTTTCGACCGCCGCCGGGTCACGCAGAATCAGCGCCCCCTGGCCGAAGTAGTTGAGCAGCAGCGAGGGCAGGACGATGGTGAACCAGGTCAGCCGGATGGGCAGCGGCCCGAAGTGGCCCATGTCGGCGTAGAGAGCCTCGCCGCCGGTGACCACCAGGAAGACCGAGCCCAGCACCCAGAAACCGGCCAGGCCGTTGTGGGCGAAGAACTGGTAAGCGTAGTAAGGGTTGAAGGCCAGCAGGACGTGCGGGTTCTTGACTATCTGGTTGATGCCCAGGATGGCGATGGTGATGAACCAGACCAGGGTCACCGGCCCGAAGAGGCCGCCGACCCGCTGGGTGCCCCGGCTCTGCAGCAGGAAGAGGGCCACCAGGATGCCGACGGTGATGGGGATAACGTAGGGGGCCAGGGTGGGGGTGGCCACCTCGAGGCCCTCGACCGCGCTGAGAACCGAGATTGCCGGGGTTATCATCCCGTCGCCGTAGAGCAACGAGGCCCCGAAGATGCCGAGCATGACCGCGAAGTAGCGCCAGTGGCCGCGGCGCAGCTTGCTGGGCATGACCAGGGCGGTCAGGGCCATGATGCCGCCCTCGCCGTGGTTGTCGGCCCGCATGACCAGGGTCAGGTACTTCAGCGAGATGACGATGATCAGCGACCAGAAAATCAGCGAGAGGACCCCGAGAACGTTCAGCTCGTTGAGGGCCAGGCCGTAGAGGTCGCTAAAGGCCTCGCGCACCGCGTACAGCGGGCTGGTGCCGATATCGCCGAAGACGACGCCGAGGGCGGCGATGGAGAGGGCCAGCAGGTAGCGGCCTCTGGGCGTGGGTTTTTCTTCAGGAGCGAGCTGGGCCATTGGCGGCACCCCCTAAAAACCATTACGCAGCCTACACCAGCGGCGCCGGCTGCGTCATCACCAACGCGGGTCAGCTCTGGCGCTCGACCAGCTTCCGCAAGAGGTCCAGGGCCTCCGCGGCCGCCTGGCGGTCGGGCAGGGTGGCGAAGGCCTCCTCCAGCTCGGCCAGGGCCCCCGCGGCCTTGCGTCCGGCCAGCTCGCGGGCGCGGGCGACCGCCCCCGACTCGAGTATCCGCTCGTGCAGCCAGGCCACCTCGTCCGCCTCCTTGGCCGCCCGCGGCTTGCGCAAAATCTCCTCGGCCCGGGCGCGCTCGGGGGCGGGGGCGCTGCCCAGGTAGTCGATGAGTATCAGGGTGCGCTTGCCCTCCCAGAGGTCGCCGGCTATCTCCTTGCCGTAGGCGCCCGGGTCGCCCTCGAGGTTGAGGACGTCGTCGATTATCTGGAAAGCCACCCCCAGCTCCAGGCCGGCGGTGGCGAAGGCCGGGTGCGGCAGACGGCCCGCCGCCAGCGCCCCCAGCCGCAACGGGGCGACGCCCGTGTAATAGGCGGCCTTGCGCTCCGCCATCTCGAGGTAGTCGTCGGGGGTCAGGTCGAAGCGCCCCCCGGCCACCCAGGCCAGGTCCAGGTGCTGACCGCTGGCGGTGACCTCGATTAGCTGGGCGAACTCGGCCATCACCTTGCGGCGGGCGCCGGCCTCGACCAGAACCCGCCACATCGCCGCGTGCAAAGCGTCGCCGGCGTTGAGCGCCAGCGACGGCGGGTAAAGGCGGTGCAGAGCCGGCCGGCCGCGGCGCTCTTCCGAGTCGTCTTCGATGTCGTCGTGGATGAGGACCCAGTTCTGGAAGAGCTCGAGCGCCGCCGCCACCGGCAGGGCCGCCGAATCGTCGCCGTAGGCGCGGGCGGTCAGGATTACCAGCCGGCCGCGCAGCATCTTGCCGCCGCGGGACGGGTAGTCGCGCAGAAGCTCGGCGTATTGCGCCAGCTCCGGCCGCGGCTCGGCCTCTGGCGACGGCAGGGCCTCTTCTATGAACTTACGGATTTCTTCCGCGAGCTGGTTCACCCCTGCATTGTAAACCTAGCCGTCACCGTTCTTACTGGACAAAACCGAATTTTCCAGATACCGCTTCCAGGGCTCGTGGCCGGCACCGGCCGCCTCGGCCAGGGCCAGCTCGCGGTAGCGCTCCTCGCCGCTGGCGGCCGCCAGCGCCCAGAGGGCGCGGCTGGCCGCGTAGGGGTCGTGCTGCAGGCGGGCGTCCTTGAAGGCCTTCTCGGCCAGCTCGCGGGCCTTGTCGGCGTACCCCCAGTTGGCGTGGGCCTCGGCCAGCAGGGAGAGCGCCAGCGGCGAAAAGCTGCGGCCCATGATTTCGTGGATGCCCAGCGCCTCGCCCAGGGCGTGGACCGCCTCCCTGGGGCGGCCCATCCTGGTGAGCGCCTCCCCTTTGAGCATCAGCGCGGCGATGGCCAGCTCGCCGTCGGTCGCCCGCTCCGCCGCCTGGTAGGCCTCCTCGGCCAGGCGCAGGGCGGTTTCCGGGTCGCCAGCCAGCACCGCCTGGCTGCCGCGGTGAACCGCCGCCCAGTTGCCCACCGGCCCGCCCTCGGCCTCCAGCGCCTTCAGCATCTCCAGCGCCCGCTCCTCCTCGCCGGCGCGCAGCAGCGCCGCCGCCAGGTTGAGCCGCGCCCGCGGCCGCTGCTCTTCGGGAACCCGGTCGATGACCGCCTCGATTACCCGGGCGGTCTCGGCCGGCCGCCGCGCCCGCCAGTAAACGTCGGCCAGGTCGAGGGCCGAGGCCGGCTCGTACGGGTAGGCCGCCTCGGCCCCGGCGAGCAGCGCCAGGGCGGCGTCTATTGCTCCCTGGTCGACCAGCGCCCCGGCCCTGCCGATGGCGGTCCCCCAGAGGGCCCGCAGGAGGGCCTGGCGCTCTTCCTGCAACCAGTCGCGGAACGTTGGTATCTCGCTCTCCAGGCCGGGGGCCAGCTCGGCGTAGCGGGAGGCGGTCTTCTCCCAGTCGCGGTAGGCGTCTTCCCAGAAGTCGACCACGTCGCTGTGGGCGTTCAGGCGCCAGCGCTCGCCGTCTTGCTCGAGCAGCGCGCCGTAGCGGCTGCTCTTAAGCGCCGCCAGCGCCGCCTCCAGGTCGCCGACCACCCCCTCCAGCTCAGCGCGCTCGCGCCAGCCGGGCCGGGCCAGCAGGTAGACGAAGAGCTCGGCCCCCGGGCTGGGCGGCAGCTCCGGCAGCTCTCCCAGGATGCGGAAGCTCAGTCTTTCCACGGCTCTACTTCTTTGTAGTAGAGCAGGGCCGAGTACTCGGCCACGCGGCCGGAATGGGCGGTCGAGAAGAGCACGTCGACGATAATAGCGTCGTCGGGCAGGTCGGCCACCGCCTGGTTCAGCCGCTCCTGAAAGAGCTCAGGGTCGGTGCCGGTGACCAAGCGAAAGTGCACTTCCTTCATGACCTAACCATACCCGATAGCGGCGTCCTGGCGACAGGCGGCGCCCGGCTAAACAAATCGAGTAGTATAAAAGCAATATGGGGGAATATCAAGATAAGCTCCGCGAGCTAACACAGGACGAGGTGGTATCGCAGCTGGAGGGGAACGGCGGCCTCTTGGCGCTGACCCGCTCCGAGCTATTCTTCATCGGCCCCGACGGCGCCCAGCGCGCCGCGCTGACCGAGATCAAGAAGGTTGTCGGCGGCAAGGGAGGCGTCTTGCAGGTGGTCGGCGAGGCCGGCCCCCTGATCGAGGCGCCCGTCCAGGCCTTCCAGGTTGACGAGTTGCGGGCTTTTTTCGAGTCGGTCAAGACCTACGTCGCCCGCAGCCAGAAGCAGCCGGCCCCTCCGCCCGCCACCCAGCCGGAGATGGCTCCGGAACCGGAGGTCGGGGCGGCTCCGCCGCCTCCGCCACCCCCGCCGCCACCACCGCCGCCGCCCGTCGAGGAACCGCCGCTGGCCGCGGCGCCGGAGAAGACGACCAGCGAGCCGGTAACCCTGGACGAAGAGCCCGACCTGCCGCCGCCGATTACCCCGCCGGAAGAGCCCACGCCGCCGCCGGCCTACGACCTGGAAACACCGCCGCCGCCTCCGCCGCCGCGCCGCGGCAACGGGGTGACCGGCCTGCTGCTGAAGCTGACCAGCCTGGCGACGCTGGGCCTGGCCGGCTACTGGATTTACCAGAACCCCGGTGCCGACGTCATGCAGCTGGGCCTGGTGGTGGTCGCCGGACTGGGTGCCGCTTTGCTGGAGTGGCACGTTTCCGATCTGTAGCCCTCTACGTCTACCTGGGCCTGGTGGCCCTGATTGGACTGGCGCGCCTGGAACCGCACCTGACGGTGCGGTTCTCGCCGGTGACCATCGAAGACGCCCCGCCGGTCGTCAACGTGGTCGGGGCGGTTCGCCACCCCGGCGTCTACCGGCTGCCCGCCGGCGCCCGGGTGGCCGACGCCCTCAAGGCCGCCGGCGGACCCCTGCCCGAAGCCGACCTGGGCGCCCTCGACCTGGCGGCTCCGGTTGGCGACGCCGAGACGCTGCGGGTGCCGACGCACCGGCAGCCGGCGGCGCAAACGCTGGGGACGCCGCCAGAGCGCGTCAGCGTCAACCGGGCTAGCGCCGCCGAGCTGGAAAAAGTGCCGGGCATCGGGTCAAAGCTGGCCCGGCGGATAATCGCCTACCGGCCCTACCGCAGCCTCGACGAGCTGGTCAAGGTGCCGGGAATCGGGCCGCGCTCGCTCGAGCGGCTGCGCCCCTACCTGAAGCCGTGATCCCCTACGCCCTGGCCGCCGGCGCTCTGCTGGCCGCGCTGGCCGGCTGGCCCTGGGGCTGGCTGGGTCTTGTGGCCGCGCCGCTGTGGCCCGCCGGCAAGCCGCGCTGGGCCTACGCCCTGGCGCTCGCGCTGGTGCTGCTGCGCCTGGCGGCCCTGGGCGACCCCTGGGCGGGGCGGCTGGGCGGGGCGGCGGAGGTTAGCGGCCCGCTGCGCCGGGGCGTGGTGTACGACGCCCGCGGACCCATCTTCCTGGACGCCTACCCGACCCCCGCCGACGGCTGGGTGCGGGCCCGCGGGGTGGTGGCCCGTCCGCGCGGGGCCCGCAATCCGGGCGACTTCGACCTCCGCGCCTGGCTGCGCGGCCGGGGCGTGCAGGCCGTTTTGCAAGACGCCGAGGTGCTCGACCACCGGCCGCAAGGCGGGCTGCGGCCGGCCCTGCGCCGCCGTCTGGTGGCGGGGCTGACGCCCCAGGCGGCCTCCCTGACCCGCGCCCTGACCCTGGGCGAGCGGGAGGCGCTGGGCGACGATCAGGAGGCCTTCCGGCGCGCCGGCCTGGCCCACCTGCTGGCCCTCTCGGGCCTGCACGTCGGGTTTCTGGTGGCCTTCTTCCTCACGATCGGCCTGCCGCTGCGCCGCTGGCGCTACCTGCTGGCGCTGGCGCTGCTGCTCGGCTACCTGGCCGTCGTCGGCCCCAGCCCCTCGCTCACGCGGGCGACCATCATGGCCGGCGTCTGGCTGCTGGCCCGGGCCGCCGGCCGCGGCGAGGCGCCGCTGGCCGCCCTGCTGGCGCTGGCGCTGGCGGTTCACCTGCTGCTCGAGCCCTACGCGGTCTGGAGCCTTTCCCTGCAGCTCTCCTACCTGGCGGTGGCCGGCATCCTGGTCTTCCTGCCGCCACGGCGCTCGCTGCCCCGACCCCTTTCCTGGGCCCGCGACGCCTTTTTCGCCAGCCTCGGCGCCCAGGCGGCCATTGCCCCGCTCCTGCTTCACTACTTCGGCCGGCTACCGCTCCTCTCGCCGCTGGCCAACCTGCTCGCCCTGCCACTGGCCGGGCTGCTGGTGCCGCTCGGTTTCGTAAAGGCGCTGCTGCCGGGCGCCGGCCTGCTGGCCGGGCCCGTCAACCTGCTGGCGGCGGGGCTGCTGGACCTGGCCCGCCTTTTCGCCGGGCTGCCGTCCCTCAGCTGGGGGCGGCTGGACGCTGGCGGTTTTGCCGTTTATTACCTGGCCCTGCTGCCGCTGGCCCTCTGGTGGCGCGGCCTGCTGGCGGCCCGCCGGGCCCTGGCCCTCGCCGCCGCGGCCGTGCTGGCGGCCGCCCTGCCTCCGGCGCCGCGGCCCGACGTCTGGTTCCTCGACGTTGGCCAGGGCGACGCCGCCCTGCTGCGGCTGCGCGGCGGGGTGGAGGTACTGGTGGACGGCGGTCACGAGTGGGACGCCAGCCGGCTGCGGCGGACGCTGAACGCGCTGGGGGTGGACGATCTGGACCTGGTGGTGGCCACCCACCCCGACGCCGACCACGTCGGCGGCCTGCCGGAGCTGCTCGCCAGTTTTCCGGTGGGGGCGCTGGTCGTCGGCCCGCCGGGCTCGGGCGACCCCCTGGAGGACCGTCTGCGCGAGGCGGCGGAGCGCGCCGGCGTGCCGCTAATCGAAGCCTGGCGGGGCCGCTCGCTGCTGATCGGCGGGGCGCGGCTCGATTTCGTCCACCCGCCGCCGCGCCCGACCGGCTCCGACAACGACCGCAGCCTGGCCTTCTACCTGACCGTCGGCGACCACCGGCTCTTCTTCGCCGGCGACGCCCCGGCCCGTTACGCCCTCGAGTGGCCGCCGCGGCGGGTGGAGGTTCTCAAGGTGAGCCACCACGGCGCCGCCAGCGGTACCGACGAGACGGTGCTGCGCCGGCTGCGGCCCCGCTACGCCTGGGTCAGCGTCGGCCGCCACAACCGCTTCGGCCATCCGGCGGCGGCGGTCATTGAAGAGCTACGGCGATACGGGGTCGAAATCCACCGCAGCGACCGCGAGGGGGCCTGGCGCTACCCGCTGTACTAACCCTGGTAGCCCAGCAGCTCGAGAATCGCCTCGAGTTCTTCTTCGGAATAATAATAGATTTCCAGGCGGCCGCGCTTCTCGCCGCTGAAACGTACCTTCAGGCCCAGCCGGTTCTCCAGGTCGCGGGCCAGCTCCGGGTAGGCCTCGCGACGGCGCGGCTTTTCGGGCTGGCTGGCCAGGCGCTCCGCCTGGCGCACCGAGAGGCGGTCCTTGATTATCCGCCGCAGGAGGCGCGGGCGCTGCCCCTCGGGCAGCATCAGCAGGGCGCGGGCGTGGCCGGCGCTGATTCTGCCGGCAGCCAGCGCTTCGCGGCTCTCTTCATCGAGCTGCAAGAGGCGCAGGGCGTTGGTCACCGTGCTGCGGGCCTTGCCGACCGCCTCGGCTATCTGCGCCTGGGAGTGGCCCATCTCGAGCAGGCGCTGGTAGCCCAGGGCCTCCTCGATGGGGTTGAGGTCCTCGCGTTGCAGGTTCTCGACCAGGGCCAGCTCCAGGGCCTCCAGGTCGTCCAGGTCGCGGACGATTACCGGGACCTCCTCGAGGCCGGCCAGCTGGGCCGCCCGGTAGCGGCGCTCGCCGGCGACCAGCTCGTAACCCCCGCCCCGGGGCCGGACCAGCAGCGGCTGCAGCAATCCCTGCTTGCGAATCGAGGCCGCCAGCTCCTCCAGCGCCGCCTCGTCAAAGCGGCGGCGCGGCTGTTGCGGGTTTGGCTTTATCTGGGCCAGCGGGAGCCTGGTGGGGCTGCCGCTGGTCTTCGGCAGGAGGGCGTCGAGGCCGCGGCCCAGACCCCTAGGCTTTTTCGACACGTCTGATCACCTCCGCCGCCAGGCGGCCGTAGGCCTGGGCGCCGCTCGAGGTCGGCGCGTGCCTGGCTATCGGCTCGCCGTGGCTGGGCGCCTCGGAGAGCCGGACGTTGCGCGGTATCACCGTCCAGAAAACCCTGTCGCCAAAGTGCTCGCGGGCGTTCTGCTCGACCTGCTGCGAGAGCAGGGTGCGGCCGTCGTACATGGTCAGGACGATGCCGAGAATGCGAAGCTGCGGGTTGAGGCTCTGGCGGACCCGGTCGATCGTCTCCACCAGCCGGGCGATGCCCTCGAGCGCGTAATACTCGGTTTGCAGTGGAACAATCAGACCCTCGGCCGCCGCCAGGACGTTGATGGTCAGGGGCCCCAGGCTGGGGGGCGAGTCGTAGAGGACGAAGTCGTAACCGTCGTCCCAGCCGGCCAGGCGGGTGCGCAGGCGGAAGGGGTCTTCGAGCAGCTCGGCGGCGGCGGCCACCAGGCCCTCGCCGGCGGGCAGGACGTCCAGCCCGTAGCTCTCCAGGTGGACCACGTGCTCGGCCGGCGGCGCGCCGTCGAGGAGCACCGCCGCCGCGCCCCCGCCCGGCTCGATTCCCAGCCCCGAGGTGGCGTTGGCCTGCGGGTCGAGGTCGACCAGCAGAACCTTCCGCCCCAGGAGGGCCAGGTAGGTGGCCAGGTTGACCGCGGTCGTCGTCTTGCCGACGCCGCCTTTCTGGTTGACGATGCCTATCCGCTTCAAACCGCTTCCTCCAGCCGCAGCGCCACCAGCTCGGTGCCGTCGTCGAGTGGTTTCACGTGAAACGCCCGCGCCCCCAGCCGCGCCGCTTCCTCGCGCCAGCCCGGCCCCTTTCGGGAGACGAGCGTCAGCGGGAAGCGCGCCGAATTGCGCACCAGACGGTATATTTCGTCGAAGGGAGCCACCGCCTGGGCGGTGACGTAGGCGGTCCTTCCCTGCCACTGGCGCACGTCGCCATTGTACACGCGCAGGTTCTCCAGTCCCAATCTGGCGGTCACCAGTTCCAGGAAGGCCGCCCGCCTGGCCCGCCTCTCGGCCATGGTTATCTGCAGGTCGGGCCGGCAGACGGCCAGCGGCACCGCCGGCAGCCCGGCCCCCGAGCCGACGTCGAGGACCGTCTCGCCCGCCGGTATAACCTCGCCGTACGCGCAGGCGGTCGCGATGTGGCGGTCCAGCTCGGCCAGCAACCGCGGCGAGGCCAGGTTGAGGGTCGGCGCGTAGCTGCGCAGCAGCCCGGCGTACCGCTCCAGCAGCTCTTCTCTCACCTTCGCACCACCCCCTGGCGCACCAGGTGGACCAGCAGCGCCGTCAGCTCCGACTCGCGCAGCCCGGGAATCCGGGCCGCCTCGGCGAGATTGGCCGGCCGGCGGCGGCTCAGCTTCTCGACGGCCTCGCGGGAGAGGTTGTGGACCCGCCGGTAGTCTATCTCCGGCGGCAGCCGGTAGGCCGCCAGCTCGCGGCGTTTCTCCCGCTCGCGTAGCTGTCTCTCTATGTAGCCGGCGTAGCGGGCGCGTATCTCTACCTGCTCGGCCTCGTCGGGCGTCAGCGGCTCCCGCGGCGGCCCCACCCGCCGCCAGGCTTCCGCCAGCGTCGCCCCCGGCCGGCGTAGCCAGGTGAGGGCGCCGACGCCGTCTATACGCTCGCCCGCCAGCCTTTCCAGCTCGGCGCGCACCCGGGCGCAGCGGCGCTCGACCGCCTCCATGTCGGCCCGCGGCCGCAGCCCCCAGGCGACCGCCTTGGGCACCAGTCGCTCCCGGGCGTTGTCGCCGCGCAGCAGCAGGCGCAGGGCCACCCGGCTGGTCATCATCCGGTAAGGCTCGTCGACGCCGCGGCTGACCAGGTCGTCCACCAGAACGCCGATGTAGCCCTCGTCGGGCGCGAGCGACACTTCTTCGCGGCCGGCGGCGTAACGGGCGGCGTTGACGCCGGCTAGCAGCCCCTGGGCGGCGGCCTCCTCGTAGCCGGAGGTGCCGTTTACCTGACCGGCCAGGAAGAGGCCGGCCAGCCGGCGCGACATCAGCCCGGGCGTCAGGTCGAGGGGGTCGAAGGCGTCGTACTCGACGGCGTAAGCGTAGCGCTGAACAACCGCCTGCCGGAAGCCGGGGAGGGTGCGGAGCATCTCCTCCTGGACCGCCGGCGGCAGCCCCGATGAGAAGCCTTGCAGGTATATCTCGCTCGTCTCGAGCCCGTCTGGCTCGACGAAGAGCAGGTGGCTCTCGCGGTCGGCGAACCTGACCACCTTGTCTTCGATCGAGGGGCAGTAGCGGGTGCCGGTGGCGCTGGTCACGCCGGCGTAGATCGGCGAGAAGGAGAGGTGGCGGCGGATGATCTCGTGGGTCCGGGGGCCGGTGCGGGTCATCCAGGTTGGCCTGGCCGCGGCGTGCGGCCCCGGCCGGCCGGAGAAGCTGCCCGGCGGCACGTCGGGGGGCACCTCCTCGAGTTCGTCGTAGTCGATGGTATCGGCGCGAACGCGCGGCGGGGTGCCGGTCTTGAGGCGCAGGACGCGGTGGCCCAGCTCCGCCAGCGCCAGGCTCAGTAGCCGCGCCGGCGGCTCCCCCTGGCGGCCCGCCGGCCGGCTTTGCAGACCGTACCAGATCTTGCCGCGCAGGAAGGTGCCGGCGGCGACCACCGCCGCCGGGGCGAGCAGCCGGCGGCCGTCGGCGGTGACGACCGCCTCCAGCCGTCCGCCGCGACCCTCCAGGCCGGTAGCCTCGCCGCGCAGCAGGCTGACGCCGGCGGTCTCGAGGACCAGACGGCGGGCGGCGGCGGCGTAGGCGTCGCGGTCGACCTGGACACGCAGACTGCGGACCGCCGGCCCCTTGGAGCGGTTGAGGACGCGGGTGTGGATGGCCGTCTGGTCGGCCAGGCGGCCGATAGCCCCGCCAAGGGCGTCTATCTCGTGAACCAGCTGGCTCTTGCCCGGGCCGCCGACGGCCGGGTTGCAGGGCATCAACCCTACCCGGTCCGGGTCGCCGGTCAGCAGCGCCACCCGGGCGCCCAGGCGGGCGGCCGCCAGCGCCGCCTCCAGGCCGGCGTGGCCGGCGCCGATCACCACGAGGTCGTAGGTTTCACGTGAAACCCCCACGGCTCAAGGCTAGCACGCTCCAGGGTGACCGGAAAACGCCCCGCCGCGGCCGGGCTCTAGTAGAATGTAAAGGCTTGTTGGAGGTGGCGGCTTGACCCACGAGGAAATCTGGGAGAGCGTGCTCGAGTACGTGCGCGACAACATCACCGAGGTCGAATACCATACCTGGTTCGCCAACGTCCGTCCGCTCGGCGTTGCCGACGGGGTCCTCGAGATCGCCGTCCCCTCCGGCTTCGCCGGCGACTGGATCCAGAAACACTACGGGCAGCTCATCCAGGAAGCCCTGCTGCGCCTGGGCGCGGCGACGCGCGACTACCGGCTGAAGGTCGTCCCCCAGGGTGACGCGCCCGCCCTTCCCGCCGAGACGCCGGCGGGCGCCGCCAACTCCCGCAGCCGCCTCAACCCCAAGTACACCTTCGAGAGCTTCGTCGTCGGCGAGGGCAACAAAATGGCCCACGCCGCCGCCCTGGCGGTGGCCGACGCCCCGGGCAAGGCTTACAACCCGCTCTTCATTTACGGTGGCGTCGGTCTGGGCAAGACCCACCTGATGCACGCCGTCGGCCACTACGTCCGCCGCCGTCACCCGGAGCTGGTCGTCGAGTACTTCTCTACGGAAACCTTCACCAACGACCTGATCAGCGCCATCCGCTCCGACCGGATGAACGCCTTTCGCGAGCGCTACCGCTCCGTCGACGTCTTGCTTGTTGACGACGTCCAGTTCATCGCCGGCAAGGAGCGGACCCAGGAAGAGTTCTTCCACACCTTCAACGCCCTCTACGAGGACGGCAAGCAGATCCTGCTGACCTCCGACCGGCCGCCGCGGGAGATAGAGACCCTGGAGGCGCGGCTGCGCAGCCGTTTCGAGTGGGGGCTGATTACCGACATCCAGCCGCCCGACCTGGAAACCCGGATCGCCATCCTCAAGATGAACGCCGAGAAGCGCGGGGTGAGCCTGAGCGAGGACGTGCTCGAGTTCGTCGCCCGTCAGGTTACCTCCAACATCCGCGAGCTCGAGGGGGCGCTGATGCGCCTCATCGCCTACGCCTCTCTATCCGGCGTCGAGATAACCCCCGAGGTGGCGGCGACCGCGCTGGCCGACCTTTTCCACGCCACCCCCGAGGCGGTCGGCATGGACGAGATTCTGCAGGTCGTCGCCGAGCACTACGGGGTCAACCCGGCGGCCCTCAAGTCGAAGGGGCGGAGCAAGGAGGTGGTCCTCCCCCGCCAGGTGGCCATGTACCTGATCCGCCAGATCACCAGCGCCTCCCTGCCCGAAATAGGCGCCTTCTTCGGCGGCCGCGACCACACGACCGTCCTCTACGCGATTCAAAAGATCGACCGGCTTCTAGGCAGCGACCCGGAGCTGGCGCGGACCGTCGAGGCCTTCGAGAAGAGGTGGGCCGGCCGTGGATAACCCCCTGGAAATCCCTGTGCGCAGCCTGTTGATAACCCTGTTGAAAACCCGGGTTGCGGCGGGCCTGTGGGTAACCGCCGCTTTTTCAACAGGTTTTTCCACCGCTCGCGGTCGCCGTCCACAGCGGTATTCACACCGGTTTTCGCGCCCCGCACGGGACGGCCGCCGCTTTTCCACAGCTTCAACAGCCCCTACTGCTCCTACTACGGTATCTTTAGTTAATGCTTCTGGTTAGTAGCCCTTTATGCCACGGAGGATGAATATGGAAATTCGCTTGCCAAAGAGGAGTTTTTCGGAAGCCCTGTCGGTACTCGAGCGCGTCATCCCCACCCGCAGCAGCAACGCGGTCCTGACCCAGCTCTGGCTGGAAGCCCGGCCCGAAGGCTTGCTGCTGAGGGGCAGCAATGGCGAGATCGACCTGGAAATCACCGTCCCCGCCGAGGTAAGCGGCGAGGGGGCCCGCCTGGTTCCCGGCCAGCTGCTCGGCCAGGTGGTCCGCGGCCTCCCCGGCGAGCTGGTCGAGATGGCGCTCGAGGGGGGCGAGCTGGAAATCGAGAGCGGCAGCTTCAGCACCCGCCTGGCCACCGGCGACCCGGACGAGTTTCCACGGTTCAACTTCTCCGCTGGCGAGCTGGTCAGCCTGCCGGCGGCCGAGCTGGCGCGGGCGATTCAGCGCGTCCGCTACGCTGCCAGCAACGAAGACTACCGGGCCATCTTCCGGGGCGTGCAGATAGAGCTCCACCCCGGCCGCCTGCGGGCGGTGGCTTCCGACGGTTTCCGCCTGGCCCTCTACGACCTGGCGCGGCCGCTGGAGCAGGAAAAGCGCTTCGTGGTTCCGGCGCGCAGCGCCGACGAGATCGTCAAGGTGCTCGAGCGGGCCGCCGGCGAGGTGAGCCTGGGCCTGGAGGGCGGCCACCTGACCCTGGCCGCCGAGGGTTTCCGGCTGGCGGCGGCGCTGATGGAGGGCGAGTTTCCCGAGTACGAGCGGGTCATCCCGGCCGAGTTCGTCTTCGAGGCCCGGGTTGACGCCGGCGCCCTGCGCGACAGCCTGAAGCGCGTCAAGGTCCTGGCCGACCGCAACAACCACCGGGTCGACCTGGTCTTCAAGGGACCCGAGCTGCAGGTGGTGGCCGAGGGCGAGCTGGGCCGCGGCAACGAGCGGCTGGAGGTCGAGGCTCCCGAGGGCGCCGAGATGAGCCTGGCTTACAACGCCGAGTACCTGCTCGACGCCCTGGGTCCGGTGGCGGGGGCGGCGCGGCTGCGCTTTTCCGGGGCCGCCTCGGCCAGCGTCATCCAGGACGCCGGCGACGAGGGTTACCTGGCGGTGGTGGTGCCCCTGCGGGTTTAAGCTGGGGGGTGGAGGTAATTGAGATGACGACGATAATCGAAATTAGCGCCCGTGAGGTTCTCGACTCCCGCGGCAACCCGACCGTCGAGGCCGAGGTGGTGCTGGAGGGCGGTCAGATAGGCCACGCCATGGTTCCTTCCGGAGCCTCGACCGGCGTTCACGAAGCGGTCGAGCTACGCGACGGCGGACCGCGCTACGGCGGCAAGGGGGTCCTCCAGGCGGTGACCAACGTCAACGAGCGGATCGCCCCCGAGCTGGTCGGCATGAACGCCCTCGACCAGGAGGGTATCGACCGGGCGATGATCGAGCTCGACGGCACCCCCAACAAGGGTAATCTGGGCGCCAACGCCATTCTGGCGGTGTCGCTCGCCGTTTCCCGCGCCGCCGCCGAGGCGGTTGAGCTGCCGCTCTTCGCCTACCTGGGCGGCGTCCAGGCGGCGGTGTTGCCGGTGCCGCTGATGAACGTCATCAACGGCGGCAAGCACGCCGACAACCGCGTCGACTTCCAGGAGTTCATGCTGGTGCCGGCCGGCGCCCCCAGCTTCCGCGAGGCGCTGCGCTACGGCGTCGAGACCTTCCACGCGCTCAAGGGCGTCCTCAAGAAGCGCGGCTACAACACCAACGTCGGCGACGAGGGCGGCTTCGCCCCCGACCTGAAGAGCAACGAAGAGGCCGTCGAGGTGCTGCTCGAGGCCATCCAGGCCGCCGGTTACGAGCCGGGCAAGGAGATATCCCTGGCCCTCGACCCGGCCGCCAGCGAGTTCTTCAAAGACGGCAAGTATCACCTCGAGGCCGAAGGCAAGGTGCTCAGCGCCGCCGAGATGGTCGACTACTGGGCCGACTGGATCGAGCGCTACCCGATAGTTTCGCTCGAGGACGGCCTGGCCGAGGACGATTGGGAAGGCTGGAAGATCTTGACCGAGCGGCTGGGCGGCCGCGTCCAGCTGGTCGGCGACGACATCTTCGTAACCAACCCCGAGCGCCTCAAGCGCGGCATAGACGAGGGAATCGGCAACTCCATCCTGATCAAGCTCAACCAGATAGGCACCCTCTCCGAGACACTGGAGACCGTTCGCCTGGCCCACCGCAACAACTTCCGGACGGTCATCTCCCACCGCTCCGGCGAGACCGAAGACGCCTACATCGCCGACTTCGCGGTGGCCGTCAACGCCGGTCAGATAAAAACCGGCTCCGCCTCGCGCTCCGACCGGCTGGCCAAGTACAACCAGCTCCTGCGCATCGAAGACGCGCTGGGTGAGGCGGCCCGCTTCCTGGGTTACGATGCTTTCTAAGCGCACCAAGATAGTCGCCACCATCGGCCCTGCCTCGCGCGACCCCGAGGTCCTCTACCGGATGGTCGAGGCCGGCCTCAACGTGGTCCGCCTCAACTTCAGCCACGGCAGCAAGGAGGACCACCAGCGGACCATCGAGATGGTTCGCGAGGCCTCACGCCGCGCCGGCCGGCCGGTGGCGGTTCTGCAGGACTTGCAGGGGCCCAAGATTCGCGTCGGCAGCTTCGCCGCCGGCCAGGTTGAGCTCAAACCGGGTCAGACCTTCGTCATTACCCGTCGCGAGGTCGAGGGCGACGAGAACCAGGTCTCGGTCAGCTACCAGGGCCTTCCCGACGACGTCGAGGCCGGCCAGGAGCTGCTCCTCGACGACGGCAACATCCGCCTGCGGGTCGAGCGCGTCGATTACGCCGCCGGCGACATCTACACCAGGGTCGAGGTCGGCGGCGTCCTCTCCGACCACAAGGGAGTCAACATCCCCGGGGCCGACCTCTCGATCCCGGCGATGACCGAAAAAGACATAGACGACCTGGCGGTCGGCGCCGAGCTGGGGGTCGACTGGGTGGCCATCAGCTTCGTTCGCAGCCGCGACGACCTGCTGCTGGCGCGGCACTACATGAACCGCCTCAACCACAAGGCCAAGCTGATGGCCAAGATCGAGAAGCCGAGCGCCGTTCAGCGCTTCGAGGAGATTCTGGAGGAGGCCGACGGCATCATGGTCGCCCGCGGCGACCTGGGCGTGGAGATGGCCCCCGAGGAGGTGCCGGTGGTTCAGAAGCGTCTGATCCGGCGGACCCGCAAGGCCGGCAAGCCGGTGATCACCGCCACCCAGATGCTCGAGTCGATGGTCCACCAGCCGGTGCCGACCCGCGCCGAGGCCTCCGACGTGGCCAACGCCATCTTCGACGGCACCGACGCGGTCATGCTCTCGGCGGAGACGGCGGTCGGCGCCTACCCGGTGGAGGCGGTGGCGATGATGGCCCGGGTGGCCCGGGTAGTCGAGGCCTCCCCCGAGTACAAGAACTCGCAGCGCATCCAGCGGCCGGAGCCGGAGCACAGCACCCAGGACGCCATCGCCCTGGCGGCGACCGAGGTGGCCGAGGCCCTGCCGGCGCGGGTGGTGGTGGTCTTCACCGCCGGCGGCTCCACGCTCTGGCGGGTGGCCCGCTACCGGCCCGACGTACCCATCCTGGCGCTGACCCCCAACGAGCGGGTCAGACAGCAGCTAATCCTGGCCAACGGCGTCTGCACCGCCCTGGCCCCCGACCCGACCAGCACCGACGAGATGGTGGCCGAGGCGGTCGAGGTGGTCAAGAAGCTGAAGCTGGCCGAGGTTGGCGACCGGATCGTGATAACCGCCGGCGTTCCCTTCGGGGTGCGCGGCTCGACAAACATGGTCTGGGTGGAACAGGTCAAGTAGCCGGTGAAGACGGTCTTCTACAGAAAAAAGCGGGCGGGGGCGGGCGACGTGTCCGCCCCCGAGCTGGCCCGGCTCTTGCTGGAAGCTCTCCTGGACGCCGACGAGGCGGCCGCCGCCGGGCCGGCGCCTCCCGACGAAGACGAGGAGCTGGCCCGGCGCCTGCGCGAGGCGGCGCGGCGGATAGAGGGGGCGGAGGAGGTTTCCGGCGAGGAGTTGCTGCGGAAGATGCGCGGGCTGGGCTGGCTGCAGCGCGAGGAGGGCGGCGTCGGCTACGCGCTGGCGCCGCAGCTGCTGCGGGCGCTGGAGCTGCGGGCGCTGCGCCGGCTCTTCGCGCCGCCGCTGCGCCGTCAGGGGAGCTGGCCCCGCGCCGGCGGCCGGGGGCCGCACGAACCCCACGGCCCCGAGGAGCGCTGGCGCTGGGGGGAGCCGCTGCGGCTGGACGCCGCCGCCACCCTCAAGGCGGCGCTGCCGCGGGGAGTCGCCGAGCTGGAACCGGGCGACCTGCGGGTCCGCGCCGGCGAGGGCGGCCGCCGCCTGGCGCTGGCGTTGCTGCTCGACTGCTCGCACTCAATGGTGCTATACGGCGTGGACCGCTTCGCCCCGGCCAAGCGGGCGGCGCTGGCGCTGGCCCACTGGGTTCGCGCCGCCGGCGGTTGGATGCAGGCCTTTTGCATTCACGACCTGGCCGAGCCGATACCCGAGGGGAGGCTGCCCTTCGTTCGCGTCCTCCCTTCACACACCAACACCGCCGCCGGCCTGAGCCGCGCCCACGCCTGGCTGCGCCGGCGGCCGGCCGAGGAGCGGGTGGCGGTGCTGATAACCGACGGCCGCCCGACGGCCGTCGAGACCGCGGTCGGCGAGGTCTACAAGAACGCCTGGGGCTTTGACCCGCTGATAAGAGAGAGGACGCTGGCCGAGGGGGTGCGGCTGCGCCGGCTGGGGGCGGAGCTGCAGATATACCTGCTGGGCGAGGAAGACGAGGCCCGCCGCTTCAACCTGGAGCTGGCGCGGCGGGCGCGGGGGCGGCTGGTGCAGACCGGGGCGGGTGAGCTGGGCTCGCGGCTGCTACTCGACCTGAAGCGGCTGAGGTCGGCGTAAACTGGTGGTATGTTCGGGCCCGGTCCCAGACTGGCGGCGCTGATAGAGCGTCTCTCGCGGCGGGCACGCCCCCGGCCGCGGCCACCGGTAAGCCGCTGGCGGCGCTATGAAGAGGTCCGCCTCGAGCTCGACCTCGAGGCCCGCTACTACCTGGCCAGCGGAGGAAACGGAAAGATACTCATTCCCCACGACGAATATCTGGAAGAAGTCGAAAGAATACTCCTGTTTTGCACAAACGGCCCGGCGGAAGGGCGCTAAACTAGTTAGCACGATGAAGAGGCTCCTGGAGCTGCGCGACAAACACTGGGAAGAATGGAAGAAGCTGCTGGTCCACCCGATGCTGCAGCGGCTGGCCAGCGGAGCTTTATCGGAGCGTAGCACCTACGCCTGGATGGAGCAGAACTACCGGTTCGTAGAAGGGTTGCTGGCCTTCCAGGCGCACCTTCTGCCGCGGGCGCCGCGCCAGCACCGGCTGGTCCTGGCCCACGGCCTGGTGGGAATCGTCGAAGACCTCGACTGGATGGCGGTGCAGCCGATCGACACCAACGCTCCCCCCCACCCGGCCCGCGAGCGCTACCTGGCGTTCCTGCGGATGCTGGCGCAGGAGCCCTACAACGTTGGAATCGTCTCCCTGTGGATGCTCAACCGCGCCTTCCACGACGCCTGGAACGCCGCCGCGCCGCGGGAGCGGGTCTTCATCGACCTGGTTGACCACTGGATGTCGCCAGAGTTCCAGGCCTACCTGCACGACCTGGGGGAGGTGGCCGAGGAGGCCCTGGCCCAGGCCAGCGATGGCGAGAAGGAGCGGATAGACGCCCTGGTGCAGGAGATAATCCGCCTCGAGCGGGGCATCTGGGACATGACCAACTCCTTCGTCAACCAGTACGGCTAACCGCCGCGGCGAACCAGCGTCACCACGGCCCGCGCCTGGACGTGATCCGGCGCCAGCCCCTCGCTGGTCTTGAAGGTCAGCCCGACCAGCGCCGGCTCCAGGCCCAGCAGCTCCGACAGCCGGCTCTGGATAGCCTCGCGGTAGGGGCCCAGCCGGGGCCGGTCGAGCACGACCACCGCCCGCAACTGCTGAGGCTCGTAACCCCGCTCGCGGACCTCGGCGAGGGCCCGCTCCAGGAAGTCGGTCGAGGGGCGGGCGCGGTTTTCGGCGTCGTCGTCGGGAAATAGCGCCCCGATGTCGCCCAGCGCCAGCGAAGAGAGCAGGGCGTCGGTGAGCGCGTGCAAGAGGGCGTCGCCGTCGGAGTGGGCCACCGCTCCCCGCTCGGCGGCTATCTCGACGCCGCCCAGCACCAGCCGCCGGCCCGCCGCCAGCCGGTGGGAGTCTTCGCCGTAGCCGATCAGCATGCCCCCATCTTAGCGGGCTTGTGACGTTTTTGTGACGCCTCGCTTCCTACAATATCCGCGGAGGTGACCAAGATGAAGCGAGGTTTGGCGTTCGGACTGCTGCTTCTTCTGGCCCTTCTTTCGGCCTGCGGGGGAGGCGCCCCGACCCCCGAGGAACAGGCCCTGGCCCTGGACGTCTCCTACGGGGCCCGGGGCGTCGCCATCGCTCCGGCGGCGGGCGACCCCGGCGGCGGCGACGCGCCCTACACGCTGTCGGTCTCAGACGGCGAGGCCTTCGTCGCCGGGCGCGGCTGCCGCAACCCCGCCCCTTCTTGCTCGTCGGAAAACGACTGGCTCGCCGCCGCCTGGAGGTTCGACGCCAGCGGCCGCCCCGACGCTAACTTTGCCAGCAGCGGCGTCTTCGTCAGCGCCGACCCCGCCGGGGGAACCATGCTAAGTGTCATCTTCGACGCCGTGGCGGCCGCCGGCGGCTACCGGCTGGCGGGCGTGGCCGTGAACGCCGCGGGCGACCTGGACGCGGTGCTCTGGGCCCTCCGCTCGGGCGGCAGCCCCGACCCCGCTTTCTACGGCGGCGCGCCGGCGCTGGTTTCGGACTGGGCTGCGGCGGGCGCCCACGACCTCGCCAGCGCCATGCTGGCGGGCCCGGGGCACACCTGGCTCGCGGGCGGGGTGAGAGCCGGTACGTACTACGACGTGGCCGTGTGGAAGGTTAAAGACGACGGCAGCCCCGATACCGCCTTCGACGGCGACGGGGTCTGGACCTTCAACACCGCCACCGGTAACGACTGGGCCCAGGCGATCGCCCGGGACGGGGAGGGGCGCCTCTGGCTCGCCGGCGCCACGACGGGGACCGGCGGTTCGCTGCCCGCGGTCTGGCAGGTGGACCCCGCCGGCGGGCTCGTCGCCGGCTTCGGCCAGAACGGCTGGGTCGAGCTGCCCCTGCTGGGCGGCGACCAGGGCGTGGCGTTAAAACTGGCGCCTGACGGTGAGGGGGCGGTCGTCCTGGGCTGCTTGAGCGGCGCCTTCACCACCGCGGCCGGCGCGGGGCCGCTCGGACTGGCGCAGGTGGCCGGCGGCCGGCTGGCGCTCTGGCGGCTCGGAGCCGGCGGCGCGCTCGACACCGGCTTCGGCGACGGCGGCGCGCTGCTGCTGCCGGGCGAGACCGTCTGCGACACCTTCAGGAACCCCGTGGCGCTGGCGGTCGACGAGGACGGTAACTACTGGGTCGCCGGCGGCGTGACCTCGGAGCGCGGCGACCTGGACATGGCCGTCTGGCGCGTGCTCGCGGACGGCAGCCTCGACCCCCACTTCTGCGGCGGCGACGCCTGTACATTCGACAACGCCGCCGGCGGTTACGGCGACGACTGGGGCTCGGCGATCGCCCTCGACGGCGAGGACGTCTACGTGGCGGGCTGGAGCTGGAACGGCGCGCGCCGGGCCACGGTGGTCTGGAAGCTGAACATCGTCGAGGTAACACCCTGAGGCCGGCGCCCGCCATTACCGCCGGGGAAGCTTCCCCGGCGGTATATTTAGACATGCCTAGTTATCAGGAAGCGCTCGAATTGATGCACGAGTGGACGCCGTCCGACTCGCTGCGTCGGCACATGTACGCGGTGGAAGACGCCATGCGGGCCTACGCCCGCAAGTTCGGCGAGGACGAGGAAACCTGGGCCATCACCGGCCTGATCCACGACTTCGACTGGGAGAAGTACCCGGAAACCCACCCCAACAAGGGCGCAGACTACCTGGCCGGGCTGGGCTGGCCGGAGGAGATAGTCCGCGCGGTGCGGGCCCACGCGCCCGAGCGCAGCGGTGTGGAGCCGGAGACCTTGATGGAAAGGGCGCTCTACGCCTCCGACGAGATCACCGGCCTGATTACCGCCGCCGTCTACGTCCGCCCCGACCGCTCGATCCATACCCTGACCGTCAAGAGCCTGAAGAAGAAGTTCAAGGACAAGTCCTTCGCCCGCGGCGTCGACCGCGAGATGGTGAAGCGCGGGGCCGAGCTGCTGGGCGTCGATCTCTGGGAGCACGTCGGCTTCGTGCTCGAGGCCATGCAGGCCGACGCCGAAAGGCTGGGCCTGGCGGGCGAGCCCGCCTAGCGGGCGTCGGGGTCGAGCCGGTCCGGCTGCAAGAAGCCTTCCTCGACCGTCTTCCAGGGGTTTTCGGTAATCACCCGGTAGCGCACCCGGCCGTCGAAAGCGGCGGCGTCGGCGGCGGCCCAGCGCCGCGGCCCCGGCGGCAGGCCGTCTGCCGGCGGCGGCCAGGGGCCGGAGCCGGCGCGGACGACGAAGCGGGTGGGGCCGCCGGTCTGGGTCCAGATGGCTACCAGCCGGCCTTCGCTGCGCCGGGCGCTCTCGAGCAACGCCCGGCGGTCGTTTTCGGAGAGGGGGAAGTCGCGCACCTCGCCGGTCCTGGCGGCGACCGCGGTCAGCAGATAGCCGGGCCCGCTCACGGGCGCCTCCGGGGTGTCACGGGGTTTTGCATACAACCAGACTACCAGCTCGGCCGGCGGGGCCAGGAGGGCGGCCAGCGGGCCCGAAACAGACGGCAGAAAGCCGGAAAACCCGGGTCAGGAGGCGGTTTTGGCGGGTAAAATGCATCTCCTATTCTCGCGGCGTATACCGTGTTATAATAAAAGGGTCAACAGGCGGAGTCCCGGTCCGCCTTTTTCTTTTTGCCTCAAGAGGCGGGCCCGCTATTTTGGGGAATCAGCTCGATGGTCGCCGGCGTGAAGCCGGCGTCGCTCTCGAGAACGTAAACGACGGTCTCGGCGACGTCGGAAGGGCGCACGCCGCCGGAGAGGATCAGGCTAACGCGGACGCCGCGGGGGCGCAGGTCGCGGCGGGCAGCCGCGGCCAGGCCTTGCAGGCCGGCTTTGCTGGCCGCGCTGGCGCTGGACGAAGCCGGCGTTTCCGCGAGCAGAGAGCCGACGTAGACCAGGTTGCCACGGGAACGGGCCAGCATCGTCGGGAGGACGGCCCGGGTGGCGTAGAAGGCGCCGTCGAGGTTGGCGGCGCGCACCCGCTCCCAGCTCTCTTCGCCCACCTCCCAGACGGGGGCGGGGTGCTCGGCTCCGGAGCAATAGACGAGCGCCCAGACCGGGCCCATGCTCGCTTCCAGGCGGGTGACGGCCTGACGCAGCTCGCTCAGGCTCGCCACGCTGCCGGCCAGCGCCAGGGCGCGGCCGCCGCTTTCCGGGTAGTCGAGCTCGCGCTCGAGGCCGGCCAGCGCCGCGGCGTCGCCGTCGTAGAGGCCCACCCGGGCGCCACGCCAGACCAGGGCCCGGGCCACCGCCTCGCCAGCGCCGGAGGCGGCGCCGGTAACCAGGACGACCTTGCCGGCGACCACCTTTTAGCCTCCCAGCTTCTCGATCAGGTCGGGGCGGACCGGAGAAAAGACGTCGACCACCACGCTCGGCTCCAGCGCCCGCACCGCGTGCGGAGCGTCGGCGGGGATGTGGACCGCCTCGCCGGCGGCCACCTCGCAGACCTCGCCGGCGATCTGGAAGGCCAGCCGCCCCTCGAGCACGAAAGAAATCTGCTCCTGGGGGTGGCTGTGCTCGGGAACGCTGGCGCCGTGGTCGAGAACGGCGTGCATCAGCATCGCCCGCTCGCCGCCGAAGGCGGCGGCGCTGACGCCCGGGAAGACCTGGTAGTGAGGGCTGGCGGGAAGATCTTTCTTTTTCATACCCACTCCTTGATGGGAATCAGCTCGCCCCCCTCCACCGACTTGCGCAGCGGGCGCATCCTCCGGTCGAACCAGATTTCCAGCACCGCCTGGTCGAGGCTCTCGGGGGCGACGATTACCTTGCGCACGTAATAGCCGCTCTGGGTGGGGCTGATCTCGCTGGCGCGGGAGATGCGCAGCCTGACCAGCTCGCCGCTCCTCTCGGTCCGTATCTGGACCCAGAAGGCCTGGCCTTCCGGTTTTACGTGCTCGTCACGTTTGCGAAAAAACATCCAACTCAGTTTAACGCCTCAGGCGTCGCGGGTGAGGCGGGTCAGCAGCTCGGCCAGCAGCGCCAGCCGCGGGGGCAGGGCGTCTTTGACGATGTGCTCGCTCTTCTGGTGCGCTCCCGCTCCTAAAGCCCCCAGGCCGTCGAGGGTCGGCACCCCCAGGTTGGCGGTGAAGTTGCCGTCGGAGCCGCCGCCTACCTTGCCGGGGCGCGAGTCGAAGCCCAGGTCCCGGGCGACCCCGCGGGCCAGCTCGAAGAGGCGCAGGCTCTCCGGGGTGGGCTCCATCGGCGGGCGGTTGAGGCCGCCCTCGAGCTCGAGCCGCGCCCCCTTTTGCAGCGGCCGCAGGCCGCGCATGAAGCTATCGACCCGCTCGGCCTCGTCGAGCGTCCAGGCGCGCATGTCGACCAGAACCTCGGCGTAGTCGGCTACGACGTTGCCGGTGGTGCCGCCTTTGACGACGTTGGGCCCCAGGGTGGTGCCCTTTTCCAGGTCCTGGGCCTCGACTATCCGCAAAACCTGGCGGCTGGCCTCGACGATGGCGTTGACGCCCTTCTCCGGCTCGACGCCCTGGTGGGCGGCCCGGCCGTGCACCTTGAGCACGTACCAGCCGACGCCCTTGCGATGCACCTTCAGGTCGCCGGAGCCGGTGGGGGGCTCGAGCACCAGGGCGTAGTCGGCGCCGCGGGCGGCGTCCTCGATGAAGATGCGCGAGCTGCGCGAACCCACCTCCTCGTCCGGCGTCAGCAGAATCTCCAGGTTGGGGTGCTCCTGGCCCGAGTAGCTCAGGTAGCGAAGCGCCCAGAGGGCGAATAGCAGCCCGGCCTTCATGTCGTAGACGCCGGGGCCGTAAATCTTCCCCTTCTCTTCGCGCCAGAGCCGGCTCCACGACCCGACCGGGTGGACGGTGTCGTAGTGGGCCAGCAGCAGCACCCGCGGCCCGGAGCCGCGGCGGAAGAGGCGCAAAACCGGCCCGGCGTCGGTGTCGAAGCGGCGCAGCTGGCCGAGGCCGGCGAACTGGGTCTGCAGCCACAGCGAGGCCCGCTTGATGCCCTGCTGGTCGTGGGTTGGCGACTCGATCTCGACCAGCTGGCGCAGGTCGCTCAGGTAGGCGTCGAGGTTTCGCTCAAAGTATTCGAGGGTGTCTTGCGCACGGGCCCGGGTTGGCATCACCCCTCAAAGATACCGCAGAACTCAGCCGATATCTCGCAATGTTTCCTCGATCAGCCAGTCGACCACCGCCCGCAGGTCGCCGGTTTCCTCGTAGATGGCCAGCTGCCGGTCGGCCGAGGTGCCGCGATCGAGAATCGTGTAAACGTGCTCGACCGCCCAGCGGCTGTCCAGGTCGTCGAGAACGTCGTCAACAAACTCGACCAGCTCCACCAGCAGGTCGCGGGCCCACTTTTCGCGGCGCTCGCCAAAGTCGATCAGCTTGCCGTCCAGGCCGTAGCGGGCGGCCCGCCAGACGTTCTCTTCGATTAACGGCGCCGGGTACTGGCGGAAGGTGACGTTGTCGCGGCGCATGGTCCAGTGCTTGTAGATGAGCGCCTGGGCCAGGGCGGCGATGGCTATGGCGTCGCGGGGGTTGGTGGCCAGGTCGGTGGCCCGGAACTCGATGGTCGGGTAGCGGTGGTGGGCGCGCATCGACCACCAGATGCGCGAGGCGTCTTTGATGGAGCCGGTGGTCACCAGGGTGTCGACGAACTGCAGGTAGTCGGAGTAGCTGGAGAAAGTGGCGGGGATGCCGGTGCGGGGCAGGCCGCGCCAGATGAGGCTGCGGTAGCTCTTGAGGCCGGTCACCCGGCCGCGCCAGAGGGGGCTCGAGACCGAGAGCGCCAGCAGGTGCGGCAGCATGTAGCGCATGGTGTTGATGGCGTCGATGCGGAACTCGTTGTCGTCGCCGGTGCCGACGTGAACGTGGGTCCCGAAGATGAGCAGCGCCCGCACCGCGTCCTGGAACTCACCCAGGAGCTCCATGTAGCGGTCTTTCTGGGTAATCGGCACGTCCTCCCAGAGCGCGAAGGGGTGGGTGCCGGCGGCGACGATGCGCACCCCCTTGGCCTCGGCCAGCCGGGCCACCTCGCGGCGCATCTCGACCAGCATGCTGTAGGCCTCGCGGATGTTGGCCGCCGGCGGGGTGCCGATCTCGACCATCGCCTGGTGCAGCTCGGGGTTGAGCAGCTGCTTGAGAGCCAACGGTGCTTCGGAGAGCACCTCGGAGGCCACCGGGGCCAGGTCGCGGGTGTCCGGGTCGATCAGCTGGTATTCTTCTTCGATCCCGACGGTCAGCGGGGGCGCGGGGGATTGCATAGAATTGCCTCCATCACGAGTTGAGACATTTTACTTTAGGCTCCGTCCAGGCGCAAGCAAGTATGCACCGCGGGCCCGGCGGCCGGCCCTGTATAGCTATGCAGGCGGTATCGCGGTAAGCTGGGGCCGTCATGCCGGGAATTGCCATCTTGGGAGCCCAGTGGGGCGACGAGGGAAAAGGGAAGGTCACCGACGCGCTGGTGGCCCAGGCCGATTACGTGGTGCGCTTTCAGGGAGGAGCCAACGCCGGCCACACGGTCGTCGCCGGCGGGCGCACCTTCAAGCTGCACCTCCTGCCGACGGGGGTGATCCACCCCCACGCCACCAGCGTCCTGGCCGACGGGATGGTCATCGACGCCGAGGCCTTCGCCGCCGAGCTGGCGGAGATAGGGCAGGCCGGCCGGAAGCCGCGCATTCTCGTTTCCGAGAGAGCCCACCTGGTCCTCCCCCATCACAAGTACGTCGAGAGCCGGGGCAACTTCGTGGGAACCACCGGCCGCGGCATCGGCCCCGCCTACGCCGACCGCGCCCGCCGCGTCGGTATCCGCGTGGGCGACCTGTTGAACGAAGATGTGCTGCGCGAGCGGGTGGAGCGCCTGCTCGCGGCCAAGCCCAACTCGACGGCCGGCGCCGGCTGGACCGACGCGGCCCGGGCGCTTGAGGACCTGGAGCGGATGCGCGCGGTGCTGGCTCCCTACGTGGCCGACACCGGCGCCGAGCTGCGCCGGGCCTGGAAGGCGGGCAAGAAGATCCTCTTCGAGGGCGCCCAGGGAACGATGCTCGACCTCAACTACGGCACCTATCCCTTCGTCACCAGCAGCCATCCGACCGTAGGCGGGGTGGTGGTGGGAACCGGGCTTTCCCACAAGGCCATCAACAAGGTCTACGGGGTCGCCAAGGCCTACGCCACCCGCGTCGGCAACGGGCCCTTCCCCACCGAGCTCGAGGGCGAGCTGGCCGACTTTTTGCGCGAGAAAGGGGCCGAGTTCGGGGTGACCACCGGCCGCCCGCGGCGGGTGGGCTGGCTCGACCTGGTGGCTCTGAAGTACGCGGTGGAGGTAAACGGCATGGACGGCGTGGTGCTGACCAAGCTGGACGTCCTCAGCGGCTTCGACGAGGTAAAGGTGGGGGTCGCATACCGGCCCGGCGGCGCCGTTGAATACCGCGCCATGGCCGGTTGGGGCGAGCTGGCCGGCCTGACCAGCCGCGAGGAGCTGCCCAGGACGCTGCTCGACTACATAGAGTTCATCGAAGACTACCTGGAAGTGCCGGTGGTCATGTTTTCCACCAGCCCGCGCCGCGAGGACACCTTTGGCGCGGTCAGCTGGGTTTGAACGGCCGTCCCCGCCCGGGCGCGGGCGAACCGACGCCGCCGCAAGCGGGGCCGCCTCCCGGCCGCGCCGCCAGCCCGCGCCGAGGCTCCGGCAATCGAAGACGCCGCGCGCCGCCTGCTGGCGGCAAACCCGCCTGCAAGCCCGCGAACCGACTGCGCTTGAGCCACAAGCCACAGGCCGCTTTATCGTCACTCCAGACGAACATCGCCAGCCTCGATACCTGGGGCCCAGGCCAGGACAGCAACCAGTGATGATTGCTCTGCCGACCGGCAGCCCCAATAACCACAAGCTGGAGACTGATTATTCCCACCATCACAAACGAGTTTTCTTTCCGTCATCCCAGACGAGCGGCAAAAGCCGCGAGATCTGG
>Ga0256914_1000440_pt1 | contig 41188 bp, 36 predicted proteins | sample HulkmetaG_FD_191571 | JGI IMG/M metagenome (GOLD analysis project Ga0256914, IMG submission 191571) | Hydrothermal chimney microbial communities from Main Endeavour vent field at the Juan de Fuca Ridge, Pacific Ocean - Hulk | ecosystem: Environmental > Aquatic > Marine > Hydrothermal vents ... | reverse complement strand
CTCTCCGTCGAAGCCGATCTGGTCCTGGCCCCAGAGCTGGCCCTCCTCGGTTATCCAGAAAGTCTTCCCCTCGGAGATCACCAAGAGGCCCTGGAAGAACTTGAAAAAACGGTCAAGACCAAGGGGGTTCCCTTACTCCTTGGAGTCCCTTATTCAGAAGGAGAAAAACTATTCAATGGAGCCATACTTTTATCACCCCAAGGGCGCTCTTTGGTGGGAATTAAGGTCAATCTCTTTCCTGGTCTTGACGAGAAGCTGGGTTTTATTTCAGGGAGCCTAATCAAGCCTTTTTCTTTTGGTGATCTTCGTTTGGGAGCCATTCTCTGTTTTGATTTGCGTTTCCCAGAGCTTTCGAAGAGGCTGGCCCTCCTTGGGGCCCAGGTCTTGGTGATCTTGGCCCTGTGGCCTCGGAGACGTATTCAACACTTTGTCCATCTCTTGCGGGCAAGGGCCATAGAAAACCAAGTCTTTGTCATCGGGGTCAACGCCACAGGTGAGGCCGGTGGAGAAAGTCTAGGGGGGCACAGTCTGGCCCTTGATCCCGAGGGCCGAGAGATCTTTGCCCTGGAAGGCTCACCAGGAACCTTCACCGTTGATCTGGAAATAAAAGAAATTCAAGCGGCAAAGAGACTTTTTACTACGACGCGAAAGGTCCTCACTACCACCCCAGAAGAGAAGATTCTTCCCCTTTCTAGTCTTTTAACGGAAGTGGCCTCCCGGCGGCAGACCGGACAAAAGATGGTCTTTACCAACGGGTGTTTTGATCTGCTTCATGCCGGTCACGTAAGTTATCTCTTTGAGGCCCGTAGGTTGGGGGATTTTTTGGTGGTAGGGCTTAATTCTGATCGTTCCCTTCGACGTCTCAAAGGCCCAGCTCGGCCTATAGTCCCTCAGGAAGAACGTGCTTTGGTCCTGGCCTCTCTGGCCTGCGTGGATTACGTGGTCATCTTCGAGGAAGATACCCCCCAAAGGCTGATCGAGGCCCTGAGCCCGGAGGTCTTGGTCAAGGGTGAAGATTGGCCGGAAGAAGAGATCGTGGGAGCAGATTTGGTCAAATCTAAAGGAGGGAAAGTCGTCCGTCTGCCCTTCCGGTTCCCAATCTCTACCAGCGAGATAATCAGGCGGATCAAAAGGCCCTCCCCTTAAGGAGGTTCCGGTGAGTTACCCCCTTCTCCCCTTTGATTCGTGTGGCCTTATGCTTTCTTATCGCTGTCAATGTGGATGCCGGCATTGTGTCTATGCCTGCGGCCCCAAGTGGCGGGACTGGATGACCAAAGAACAACTGGAGAAGTTACTCTTGGGCATAAAGGAGACCTGGGAAAACCCGCGGGGGCTTCATTTGGCCGGAGGAGAGGCCTTCTTGAACTTTGAACTCCTCCTCTTTGGGGTAGAAAGATCTATGCAACTTGGGCTTCCCATCGAATATGTGGAGACCAATGCCGGTTGGTGCTTGGACAAAGAGACGGGCCTTGAGAAGTTTCGTCTCCTAAAAGAGGCCGGGCTTCGCTATATCCTGATCTCGGTGAGCCCCTTCCACGCGGAGACCATTCCTCTTGCGCGCACCCTTCAAGCCATTCAGGCGGCCAAAGAGGTCTTTGGTCCAGATAAGGTCCTGATTTATATGGAACATTTCATCCAGCTTATCGCCAATTTTGACCGCGAAAGACCCGTGCCCCTCAAGAGGTGGATAGAGACTTACGGCCCAAGCCAGGCTGGCCGTATCTTCTGGGAGGGGTATGCCCTTATCCCCGGGGGACGAGCTGGCATAGAGCTCGGTCCTCTAGCCCCTTCTCTAAAGCCTTATCAGGCCTTTCGAGGGCTTGATTGTTATCAGGAGATCTGTCTTTCGCGCCACTGCCATTTCGATCCTTACGATAATTACATCCCCCTCTTTTGCGGCGGTCTTTCTTTAGGAAAGGTGGAAGATTTACCCCGCTTTGTCCGAAATTTTGAGGCCACAAGTCTTCCTTTGGTCAAGATCCTCGTGGAAGAAGGCCCCTCGGCCCTGGCCTCCTGGGCCATAAAGGAATTTGGCTTCCAGCCAGATCCCCGGGGGTATGCCGGAAAATGTCATCTCTGTGTAGACGTTAGGCGCTATCTAGTCCTTCAGGGACTAGACTTTCCCGAACTTTCTCCCAAGGCCTTTTATGAAAATCTTTCTTCCCATTTGCCTGGTCTGGATAGCTAGAGATGCTACCTTTAGAGATCTGGCAAAAGATCAAGGTCGTTTTGTTCGACGCCGAAGGGACCCTTTTTCGGATCTGGCCTTCGGTGGGGCATATCTACGCCGAGGTCTGTCGCCCTTTTGGGCTTTCGGCCTCGCCTGCGGATCTGGATCAAAGTTTTCAAGAGGCTTGGCAGGCCCATCTCAAACGAGGCCATCGAAGGAGATTGACCCCAAAGGAATGCTTCCAAGAATGGTACCAGATATTTTTGGACACCGTCTCTCCCTATGGCAAACTTACCGATCCAAAAGCGGCCTACCGGGCCTGTTATGAAGCCTTTGCCCGAAAAGAGGCCTTTAGACCCTCCCCAGGGATAGAAGTCCTTTCCCTCTTGCGTAAACAGGGACGCCGATTGGCCATTGTCTCCAATTGGGATGAAAGGCTAAGACGCCTACTCAAGGACTTCGGTCTTTTAGACCTTTTCGAAGAGGTCTTTATCGCCTGTGAACTAGGTATCGCCAAACCGGATCCGGCCTTCTTTGAGCTGGCCTGCCGAAGCCTTAAAGTCTTGCCTGATCAGGCCCTGATGATCGGTGATAACCTCGAGGAAGACGTCTTGGCCGCCCGTAGGGCTGGGCTTTGGGCCTTGTTTTATCCAGGAGGGGACCTCAAAAGGCTCTTCCCCAAAGACTATTCAAACGGGACCTAACCCTTGGGTTTGAAGAGGATCTTTTTCTCCTGGTAATAAAAGATGCCGCCGGGTAAATGACGAAAAATTTTGAATTTCTTATCCGTGATCCAGATCTCTACCCCGGGGTAGATCTCTTTTAGGACCTGTACATGGGCCCCTTTGAGGGATTCCAGGGTCTCAAGGATGTGTTGTTTTTGCTGTTTCAGCTCCTCTAGATATCGATCCACTTCCTTATATTTTTTCCTGATCTTTTCCAGAAGGGTCACCTTTTCCTTTTTGAGCCGGCCTTCTTTGTAGAGTCTGGTCGCGGTGATGAGGGCCCTGGTTAATTTGTCTAAAATCTCTTCGGCCATGCCTATCTGACCGGAAAGCTCTTCCAACCGCTCTTGTAAAAACTCGTCATAGCCGGCCTTGATCAAGGTATTGACATGGGCACTACTCCCCAAGATCTGAGCCACCACGGATTCGCGGACATGATATTTCCCTCCGACTATTTTCCCCACCCCTTTAATCACCTGGAGATTTCCTCCTACCCGGCACTGGGCGCTCAGGAGATATTCTTTGACCGAGAGGTTTCCTCCTATAGAAAGGGTGGCGTACTCAACGATGGAAAGAGAGGCATCCCCCTCGCAATCGATGATTGTCTCCTCCCCTTGGACCGGCCCCAAGATAGTCAGGTCCCCGAAGACCCTTATGGTCACGTCGTTTTCCACGCGACCATGTATTTCCAAATCACCCCAGGCCTCCACCAAAAAACCGGGTTTTACGTCGCCGCGGATGGTCAGTTTCTCTCCTCGGAAGTGAATATTACCGATGTCCCAGTCGATATCAGAATTTATGCAATAGACGGGCTGAATCTTGAACTTTCCCCCTTCATTGATAAGGACACCGTCTGTCTTGGCCAAGAGAAGGGACCCATCGGGGCTTACCTCAAGGCCTTTACCGTATTTAAAATTCACTTCTTTACCGGGAGTAGGAGGAATCGGCTGTCCAAAGACATCCATCCCCGACTCACCAGGAGTGGGAGGAATCTTCCTGGCCACCGCTTGGCCAGCCCTCACGCAGACAATAGAATTCAGTTCGCGCAGGTCGATCTTTCCGTCTTTTTCTTTAGGACCCCGCTCTAGATCTACCAAGACCTCGATGCAGCCATCCTTTCCCCGGATCGGAGGAGTCCCTCTGGCCACAATGATCGTATGCGGGGAATACTCCGGAGGATCTAAGATACCGTGGACAATGCCTAATTTTTGCAATTCCTGACGGAGACGTTGAAGGTCTTCGGTGGAAAGGAGCTGATGTTCATCTTCTACCTTTAGGTAGGCCTCAAGCCCATCTGGGGTGACATAGAGTCTAAAACGCCCCCCTAGGACCGGGACTCCGGTCCTAAAAAGGGTGGCTTTATTTCCGGCTTCACCGGCCATCGTGGGTAATTTTTAGCCAAAAGTTCATCTTTAGTTCACATCTCTTATATCGGTTCATGTCACCAAAAAGATTCACCCTTATTCCCCCTAAAATATCACCGGATTGGCCCTGACTAAGAGATCGGGATAAGATCTAGGCGGAAGGGCGAAAGAGGATCTGGTTCTTTCGGTTATAAAATACGCCTTTGTCAAAATGACTGACTACCGAAAAGTTGTCGTCGGTGATCCAGATCTCTACCCCTGGAAAGACCTCTTTTAGGACGTGCACCGTGGCCTTTTTGGAGGTTTCTTCCAGTTGAAAGATGTGTGCCTTTTGTTCTTCTAATTCTCTAATATATTGTTTGGTCTCCTCGTATTTTATCTTTACCTTTTTAAGAACGGCCAACTTTTCCTGATCAAGTTTCCCCTCTTTATAAAGTCTAAATCCTGTATCAAGTATCTTGTGAAGCCTGATGACCATCTCTTCTAAGATGGCCAGTTCGATGTAGATTTCTTCAAGGCGTTCTTGCAAGAGTTCATCGTACCCGGCCTTTATAATGGTGGGCACATAGGCACTGCTCCCCAAAGTCTGAGCCACCACAGACTCACGGACGTGATACTCCCCTCCAACGATCTTCCCTACCCCTTCGGTGGCCTTTAAGTTACCACCTATGATACATTGGGCATGCAATATGTAATCTTTAACTATTAGATCTCCACCGATGATCAGCTTAGCGTATTCGATTATCGAGAGATAGGCATTGCCCTTGCAGTTTATGACCGTGTTTTCTCCTTGAACCGGACCAAAAACGTTTAGATTGCCGTGAACTCTTAGGGTGACGCCGTTTTCGACCCGACCGTGTATCTCTAAATCGCCCCAGGTTTCTATGGTAAATCCAGGTCTTATATCACCACGAATGATCAATTTCTTCCCGTAAAAATGAATATTGCCGATGTCCCAGTCGATATCAGCATCAAGTTTATAGACCGGAAGCACCTCCAATTTACCGGCCTTATTGACCAAAACCCCGTCGGTAGTAGCTAAGAGCAAAGAACCATCCTCACTGATCTGGAGGCCTTTGCCGTATTTAAAGACGGCCTCTTTGCTTGGGGGAGGTGGGATGGGTTCTCCATAGACATTGACCCCTGGTTTTCCAGGTGAAAGGAGGATCTTTTCAGCCACCGCTTGGCCAGCCCTTACACAAACAATGGAATTCAGTTCTCGGAGATCTACCCCTTTTCCTTCCTCTCTTGGCCCCCTCTTTAGATCGACCAAGATCTCAATCCGCCCGTCTTCTCCGGGGATAGGCGGGGTACCCCGAGCGACGATCATAACCTTGTGAGAATATTCAGGAAATTTTAAGATTCCATGGACAATGCCCAATCTCTTCAATTCTTCTTGAAGTTGCTGATAGTCTTCAGAAGAAAGAATTTGGTCACCGTTTTCGCTCTTGAGGTAGGCTTCAAGACCATTTTGGCTGACGTAGAGGCGAAAGCGTCCGTTCAAAACAGAAACTCCTTTCGGGGGCAACATGGCTTTGTTTCCTAATGATCATATTTGCCACACACTGAGTTTTTTAGTTTTTATCGGTAGGGATAATACCAACCTTGACTTTAATAATACTATTTTTGCCTATAATAAATGAATTTCTGTAAAAATTTGTTTTAATTTGTTAAACTGGGTATAAGTCTTGATCGATCAAGAAAAAAATCAAATCATCTTAGTTTTGGATTAAGAAAATCCGGTATCTCTTCACCAGCGATCAAATCTTGATAGCTCTCCCGTTTGCGAACGACAAAAAATTCCTTACCAGAGACTAAGACTTCGGCTGGTCGAGGGCGAGAATTGTAATTAGAGGACATGACAAAACCATAGGCCCCGGCACTCATCACCGCTAACAATTCTCCGGGGCTTACCTTAGCTATCTCGCGATCTCTGGCCAAGAAGTCTCCGGTCTCACAGATGGGGCCCACAATATCGGCGATTATCCTCTCCCGGGGCCTTTCTACCACCGGCTTTATTTCGTGATAGGCCTGATAAAAAGCTGGGCGCAGGAGGTCGTTCATCCCGGCATCGACAATGATGAATTTCTTGGCCGGGGTCTCTTTGAAGTAAAGCACCTGGGTCACCAGGATGCCGGCGTTGCCCACAATGACCCGCCCCGGTTCTAAAATAAGGGTAATGTCTAAGTCCTTTAGTTCTTCTTGGAGGGCTGAGGCATATTCCTCAGGCGGTGGCGGTGATTCTTGGCCGTAGACGATCCCAAGGCCCCCACCTAGGTCTAGATATCGAAGGGAAATGCCTTCCTCGGCCAGACGAAGGACAAAGGCCTTAATCCTTCGCAAGGCCTCGACAAAAGGAGAGACCTGGGTCAATTGGGAACCGATATGGCAATCCACCCCTACTATTTCGAGATAGGGGTCTTCTTTGGCCCGAAGATAGGCCTGAAAGGCCGTCTCCACGTCTAGCCCGAATTTGTTCTTCTTAAGCCCGGTAGAGATATAGGGATGGGTCTTGGGATCTACATCTGGATTGACCCGAATGGCGATAGGGGCCCTTTGGCCGAGATTTCGAGCCTCCTCGGAGATTACTTCGAGTTCACCGAGGCTCTCCACGTTAAACATCAAGATACCGGCCTTTAAGGCCTGCCGGATCTCTTTGCGCGTCTTCCCTACCCCGGAGAAGACGATCTTCTCCGGCTTAATGCCGGCCTTTTGGGCCCGAAAGAGCTCCCCGCCGGAGACGATGTCCGCCCCGGCACCTTCCTTGGCCAAAAGGCTTAAGACCGCCAGGTTGGAATTGGCTTTGACCGAATAGCACACCAGGTGTCGGATCCGGCTAAAGGCCTGATCAAAGACGCGGATGTGGCGTCTCAGGGTGGCGGTTGAATATAGATAAAAAGGGGTCCCCACCGCCTGGGCTATCTCCCTTACCGGGACTTCTTCGGCGTAGAGTTCCCCATCTCGATACAGAAAATGATGCATCTTATCTGACCTCCTTGGGAAGGATTTCCACCTCGACCATCTCGGATGGAGGGCTCTCGTTGGCCCTCGGAGAAGAATCTACGGCGGTGACCCAGTAATAATAAAGCCCTGGGCCTGGGATATTCCGATCAAAAAATTCCGGTTGAGTGAGGAGTTTTTTGTTCAAAAGTTTGGGAAGACCACCAGGGCGACGACGAAAGACCCGATAGCCAGCCAGATCCGGTTCGGTATTGCGGTGCCAACGCAAAAGGACCCCACCTTTTATCGGCACAGCCACCAGGTCTTCCGGGGCCCGGGGAGGGGTGATATCTATCGGTTTGGCACAGGCCTTGGGGCTTAAAGGACCCTCGATCAAGCTACCAAAATAGACCAGAACCGCAGCCACCTGATAACAATAGAGGTGTTCATTCTCGACCTGTTGATCGAGATAGTAATTGGTATCTACCAATTTCAAGGGAATTTTTCCGGTTTGAACCACCCGATAAACTCGGTATTTGAGTCGATGAAGCCGGATAGCTTGTCCGTCAAGATAGGTATCTACTTTCTCCCACCGGAGGGTCACCTGGCCGTCCCCGGCCTTGGCCATCAAATGAGCCGGGGCCTCAGGAGGTGTGTGCCAGGCAAAGATAGGGGAGTAGGCTGGGTCACTTATACAACGCCACCCTCGTACGGCCCTTATTTGATATCGATAACGCACGCCGGAAAGTAAATGTCTATCTCGAAAATAGAATCGGCGCACCTTATCCCAATCCCCTTTGAAGGGTAAAAAGAGATATTTTTTATAAGTGGCCTTTGGCCCTTCGACGGTCTGTCCCCAACGAAGGACCTCAAAACCCTTTAGATGATCCAGTGGACGACCGTTTACTTTCTTTCGGGGCACCTTGAAACTCAATTCCGCTCCCCAGAGATGCAGAGTGACCCGAATGTCTTGAGGAGGCACAGGTCGTACGGCGTAAGGGGGGTTTGGATCTACTTTACGCCCACAACCGAAGAGAAGACATATAAACAGACAAATGATCACTCTCTTCATATAAGGTCCAGAGAAAGTACCTTAGAAGGTTTATGAAGTAAAGTTTATAACCGACTTAAAAGAAAGAGAGTCTCCTCTGGTCTTTAAAAGATCGTGCCTGATACTGATGATTTTTTCGATAATTAATGCTAAATTGTCAAACATGTATAGGTCTATTTTCATCCTTTTCTTCCTTGTCTTTCTCTGTGCTAATCAGGCCTTGGCTGGGGTAGTTTCTTTGGCCGATGTCCAGGGATGGCAAGCTGGCCCGGCGGATTTCTTGCACTACCGCAGTACCTATGGGCGGGCCTTTTATATCATGCGGGTCTACCAACGAGATGGGGCCCGAGTACAGCTTTTCCTGGCCGGGGGAGCAGAAGGAGAAAAGTTCCAACACCTGCTTTCCGGTCGTCTTGAGGTAGAGACCAAGGACTATTTTTTAAAATACTTCCAAGACGGAAACTATCGTCTCTTGATCAGCCATAGTCGCCCGGAAAAGAAAGGTTTTATGGCGGTGTTCCTCAACGAAAAACCGGTGATCATCCTCTTTGCCCGTTATCAAGGGCTTAGTGCCGAGGAAATACGTACCTGGCTTAAACACTTTGATTGGGATCAGTTAAAGCAAGAGGCCCTAGCCGAACTAAAAGATTAATGTTTACCAAGTATCGGCAAGAATTTATCGGTCTATTTTTGGCGGCCTCCGGGGTCTTTCTCTTTCTGGCCCTCCTAGGGCACTTTCCCCAAGATCCAGCCTTTGGAAGGGCAGGAGCCGAAGGGGTCAGGAATTTTACCGGGCTTTTTGGGGCCTATCTTTCCGGGCTCTTATTTGATCTCTTCGGTCTCTCGGCCTGGTTGGTCCCTCTTTTCCTCATCTTGATCGGGCTCTCCCCCTTGCGGAGACAGAAGTTTAGTCTTTCTCTCCCCCTGGGTGGGCTGTTTTTTGTGCTTTCCTTTTCCTTCCTTGCGGCCCTGGCCCAAATGAATGGTTTTCTTTGGGGGCGTTATCCCCTCTCCGGCGGGGTACTCGGGGTTATAGGTCAAGCCCTGATTCCGTATATGGGCCGGCTCGGGCTTCTTATTTTGGTCATCCTCCTCCAGTTACTCGGGCTTTGCCTGGTCTCTGGGCTTTCGCCAGCCATGCTCTTCAAAAAGGTAGAAAACGCTTTTAAGACTCTAATTTTATCCTTTAGGCGCCTTTTCTCCCCGCGAAAGACCTCCCCTCTTGAACCGGCCTTTGAACCCCATATCCCCGAAGAACCTCTTTTGGAAGATCCTGGTTTGGAGATTAAAGAACGGGAAGACAAAGACTTTGAAATCAAAGACCTCCCTTTACCCAAAGGAAAAGGGCGCTTTGAACGCCCCCCTTTGAGTCTCCTTGAGGATCCACCGCCAAGGCAGTCCAGTGAGTCCAAACAAGAACTCTTGGCCCGAGCCCGGCTCCTGGAAGAAAAACTGGCTGATTTCGGTATCAAGGGCCGGGTGGTAGAGGTCTGTCCCGGCCCGGTGATCACCGTCTATGAATATGAACCCGCCCCGGGGGTTAAGATCAACCGCATCACCGCCCTGGCTGATGACCTGGCCCTTGGTCTTAAGGCAGCCAGTGTCCGCATCGTCGGGCCGCTACCTGGAAAATCAGCCGTAGGGATTGAGGTAGCCAACAAAAAGCGAGAAATCGTTTATCTCAAAGAGATCTTGGCGAGCGAGGCCTTTCAAAACTCTCCCTCAAAGCTCACCCTAGCCCTGGGCAAAGATATCTCCGGGAGACCGGTGGTCACTGATCTGACCCGTATGCCCCATCTCCTGATTGCCGGGGCCACAGGCACCGGTAAGAGCGTTTGCCTGCACGCCATGATCTGTAGCCTGCTCTTTAAGGCCACGCCTGAAGAGGTGCGGCTCCTCCTTATCGACCCCAAGCGTATAGAACTCTCGGTCTACGATGGTATTCCCCACCTTTTGCATCCGGTGGTCCTTGAGCCCAAGATGGCCACCAGGGCGCTCAAATGGGCCGTGGCCGAGATGGAACGACGCTATCAATTATTAGAAGAGGCCCATGCCCGCAATCTGGAAATGTATAACCAAGAAGCCGAGGAAAAGCTTCCCTATATCGTCATCGTGGTCGATGAGTTGGCGGACCTGATGGTCGTCTCTTCCAAAGAGGTAGAGACTTCGCTCACCAGGCTCTCCCAGATGGCTAGGGCCTCGGGTATCCATCTCCTCCTGGCCACGCAGCGTCCGTCGGTAGATGTGCTGACCGGGATTATCAAGGCCAATTTCCCGGCCCGGATTTCCTTTCAGGTCTCCTCCCGCACGGATTCACGCACCATTCTGGATACTACCGGGGCTGAAAGGCTCCTTGGGGCAGGGGATATGCTCTTCCTACCCCCGGGGACTTCTAAGCTCCAACGCATCCATGGGTCTTATATTTCAGAGAAAGAAGTCAGCCGCGTCATTGAATTTTTGAAGGCCCAAGGAGAGCCGGAATATGAACCTGGAATCCTCACCCCGGTAGATACAGAAACTGGGCTAACCCTTGAAGACGAAGAGGTTGATGAACTCTACCAAGAGGCGGTAGAGATCGTGGTCAAGACCGGTCAGGCCTCGATCTCTATGCTTCAGCGTCGATTGAGGATAGGCTATAATCGTGCCGCCCGTATGATTGAACGAATGGAAAAGGAGGGTATCGTTGGTCCGTCAGATGGTGTCCATCCTCGTCCTGTGTTGGTGCGTCCTGATCACTAATTCGGCCTTAGCCACCAAAGATCCTGCCCTGGCTATCGCCCGAAAGGTTCAGACCCTCTATGAAGGCACCAAGAGTTTCGTGGCTGATTTTGAACAGGAGGTCCATTGGCGTCGAGGCCAAGAGATCAGGCTCTCCAAGGGGAAGGTCTGGTTCAAAAAGCCGGGGCTGATGCGCTGGGAATACGCCTGGCCAGAGCCAATGCTCATCGTCTGCGACGGGCGTCTGGTCTATATCTACAGCCAAGTCGATAAGCAGGTAATGGTCTTCCCCTCAAGTAAGGCCCTCTCTCCCAAAGTAACCCTGGGGTTTATGAGCGGGAGAGGAAATCTCCTGCGTGATTTTGAGATCTTGGGCTATGTAGAAGAAAAAGACAGGGTGGCCCTTGATCTGAGGCCCAAGATAAAAAACGCCCAGGTAGAGCGTCTGCGCCTGGTGGTAGATAGGAAGAGCGGGTTGATCAAAGAGATCTGGTTTTGGGATTACTTGGGTAATTTGACCAAGATCCGTTTCCAGAGACTCAGGCGTAACGTGGCCTTGGATGATCAACTATTTCATTTCACCCCGCCAAAAGGGGTAGAGATCATTCGGGAGAACGAAAATGGATAAGGAAAAGCTGGCCCGAGATATACGGAGGCTGGCCAAAGAGAAAAAGGCCATCATCTTGGCCCATAATTATCAACCCCCGGAGATCCAAGACATAGCGGATCTCACCGGTGATTCCTTGGAGTTAAGCCTCAAGGCCTCACAGACCGAGGCGGAGGTGGTCGTCTTTTGCGGGGTACGTTTTATGGCCGAGACCGCGGCCATCGTCTGTCCAGACAAAAGGGTGGTCTTTCCTCGTCCAGAGGCCGGTTGTGCCATGGCCGATATGATCACCGTGGAAGATGTCCTTCGCTTGAAGGAAAAACACCCCGAGGCCTTGGTGGTCACCTATGTCAATTCCTACGTAGAGATCAAGGCGGTGAGTGACATCTGTTGTACTTCCGCCAATTCGGTAAATGTCGTCCGTGCCCTCAAGGCCAAAGAAGTGATCATGGTGCCGGACAAGAATCTTGCCCGCTACACCCAGCGCTTCTTTGATGAGATCAAGATCTATTATCACGAAGGCTTTTGTCCCTTCCACCAGGTCCTTAGCGTAGAAGACGTAAAAAAGGCCCAGGCCGAGCATCCCCAGGCGGTCTTTATGGCCCACCCCGAGTGTCGGCCCGAGGTCATCGACATGGCCCAGGTGGTGCGTTCCACCAGCGGCATGCTTAAGTATGCGCGGGAAGCCGAGGCCAAAGAATTTATCGTGGGTACCGAGGTGGGGCTTTTATATCCGCTCAAGAAACAAAATCCAAACAAGGAATTCTTTCCGGCCTCAGAAGAGATGCTCTGCAAGGCAATGAAGATTATCTCTTTGGAAGATGTAAGACATTCTTTGGAAACCCTGGAGCCGGTAGTAGAAGTCCCTGAGGATATTCGTCAAAGGGCTTATCGTGCGGTCTCTCGTATGCTTGAAATACCTCGAAATTAAGAGAACTCAGATGTTTTATGGTCTCAGATAAACCAAAAGGGAGGCCCTTATGAAGTTACCCTTTGTCTTTGGGATCCATAACCATCAACCCCTGGGTAACTTTGATCACGTGATCGAGAGACTCACCGTTGAGTGTTACCAACCCTTTTTAAAACTCATCTCCCGTGAAAAGGGCTTTCGTCTAAGTCTTCATGTAAGCGGCATCCTCCTTAAGTGGTGGGAAAAGAAGAGCCCAGGGGTAATTGATCTTTTGGGCCAAATGGTCCAAGCTGGGCAGGTGGAGCTGGTGGCCGGGGGGTTCTTTGAACCGGTGCTTGCGGCCATTCCACGCGAGGATCGTAAGGAACAGGTCTTACGACATAAAGACTATCTCAAGAGGCTATTTGGCGTTACCCCGGTAGGGCTTTGGTTGACCGAAAGGGTCTGGGAACAATATCTGGTCGAGGACCTGGTGGACTTGGGGATCAAATACGTAGTAGTTGACGATCGTCATTTTCTGGTCTCTGGCTTTGAGAAAGAGGCCTTACACGGCTATTACCTAACCGAGGCCGAGGGGCGACGCTTGGCGGTCTTCCCCATTGATGAAACCTTGCGCTATGCCATTCCCTTCTGGCCGGTGCATCGTTTGGAACAATACTTAAATGACATTGCCTTTCGCGGTGGCAGAATGGCCATCTATTTTGACGATGGTGAAAAATTTGGCGCCTGGCCGGGGACCAAGAAGTGGGTCTATGACGAGGGCTGGCTAAGATCCTTCCTTGAGGCCCTGGCCAAATGGGTTGAAGGTGGACTCATCGAGCCCATGACCTACGCCGAGGCCTTGGAAAAGGTCCCGCCCTTGGGGTTGGCCTATTTACCCACGGCCTCTTATATGGAGATGGAGGAATGGTCTCTGCCTGCGCGTCGTATCTTGGAGTTTGAAGAATTGAACCAGCGGTTGGATACCGAGCGCTCACGTTTTAAGGCCTTTATTCGCGGTGGGCATTGGAAAAATTTCTTTGTCAAATATTCGGAATCTAACTATTTGCACAAACGTATGTTCCAGGTGAGCCGTCTGTCCCGAACCAAACCCTTTGATCAGGAGGCCCGTCTGCATCTTTTGGCCGCCCAGTGCAATGACCCTTATTGGCATGGCATTTTTGGGGGCCTTTATCTCCCCCACCTGCGGCAAGCCGTATGGCAGGCCCTTCTTTCGGCTGAAGGACGCCTGAGGGCCAAAGAAAAGGCCAAAGTCGAGGTCTTTGACTTGGATTACGACGGCCAGGAAGAGGTGGTCTTTCATTCATCAAAGGCCGTGCTCACCTTTAAACCCTCTTACGGAGCCCATCTACTCGAGTGGTCGGATCTTTCCTCGGCCCATAATTTTCAAAATACCCTGACCAGGCGCTTTGAGGCCTATCATATCGCCATAAAACAAGCGGTTTCCTCTCATCCGAGCTCGATGGATACCGATTCCGGGGTCTTCAGTATCCATCATCTGAAAAAACGTCCCTCTCCGGAGGTCTTGGCCGCCTTGGTCTACGATTGGTATGAGAGACATAGTCTGATTGAACACTTTTTTGATCCTTGGCGCGGGCTTTCTGATTTTGTCGCCTGTAATTTCGGGGAATGGGGTGATTTCGCCAACCAGCCCTTTGTCTTTCACCGCCTCAAAAACGGCCTCCTCTTCTTCCGAGACGGCGGCCTCTATCCCCCGGGTTCAGCCAGAAGGCCGCTTCTCCTCCGCAAGATTATCAAGATGACCAAAAGCGGACTCAGTCTGGAGGTAACCTACGAGATCGAATATCGAGCCGAAGAGGAAACCCGTTGTCATTTTGGAGTAGAATTCAATTTCTTCCCCCCGCTCCTGGCCCATGGTCAAGGGGAACTCCTCATCGACGGCGTGTCCTTTGGCCTAGAGAAGCCCTTCGAGACCCAGGGAGAAGTCTTACAACTAAAAGACCCTCTAGCCGGAAAGACCCTTTCCCTCCGATTGAGCGAAAAGGCACGGTTTTTCGTCTTCCCGGTCAAGACCGTAAGTCAATCGGAAGAAAGCTATGATTTGACCACCCAAGGATTGGCCATTATGCCCTTTTGGGCCGAAAGTTTTCGCCAGGGTCATACCCTAACCAAGTCCCTCAAATTAGAAATCTCATAGGGCCTGTCTTTGGCTGAATCTGTTGAGGCTCATTTATATCTTTTTTCTATTAAACGAGTTAAAATCTTAGAGAAAAGTTATAAAAAATCGGTTTGATGAAGACCAAAAAGATCGTCATTGTCATTTTTTTTCTCCTTTGGCAGGCAGCCTGGGCTGACCCAGGGCTTTATAAAGATCGGCTTGTCATCGGGACCTCCCTCCCTCTCACCGGGCACGTGGCCTATTTGGGTCAGGCGGTGCTGGCCGGGATGCAGGCCTATTTTCGCCATATCAACGCCCAAGGAGGCGTCTACGGGCGACGCATTGTCCTCAAGGTCTATGATGATGCTTATACCCCACCCCTTATGATAGGCCATATCAGGCGCCTGATCGAAAAGGACAAGGTCTTTGCCATTGTAAGCCCGGCTGGAACACCAACGACCCTTACCGTGGTAGAAATCTGTCAAAATCAGAGGGTCCCCCTCCTTTTTCCCATTACCGGGGCCATTGAACTCCGGCGTCCGGTGAAAAGATACATCTTTAACCTCCGCCCGAGTTATTGGGATGAATGCCGAGCCGGAGTGGACTTTTTTATCCAAAGGGGCAAAAGGCGTTTTGCCATCTTTTATCAAAGAGATGCCTATGGCCTTAATGGGCTGCAGGGGGTGGAACGCCGCTTGATAAAATACGATCTGGAACCGGTGGCCAAGGCCTCCTATCTTCGCGGAACAAGTGAGGTAAGCAAACAGGTACGAGAAATCATGCAGGCCCACCCGGAGGTGGTCGCCCTTATTGGTACGGCTGACGTGTGCGCCGCCTTTATCAAAGAGGCCGTTTCTTACGAACAAGGGGTCTCGTTTTTCGGTGTTTCCTTTGTCGGGGCTAAAGATCTGGCCAAACGATTAAAAGGGATCAAGGCTCGGGTATTTTTGACCCAAATCTTACCCCCTTATACTGATCTCTCCTTACCGGCGGTAAGGGAATATCAAAAAATATTTCGTAAATATTTTCCCTCCCAACCACTAACTGCCCTCTCTTTTGAAGGTTTCTTAAATGCCAAACTCTTTGTTTATGCTTTAAAAAAGGTCGGCCCCGAGCTAAATAGAGAGAAATTAATCCTTACGATTGAAAAATTCCGAAACCTCGACATAGGAATCGGGGAAAAGATAAATTTTTCGGAAACAGATCATCAAGGCTTGAATAAAGTCTTTATTATTCAATTAAAAAATGGAAAAATTTCCTTTATCACGACTTAGAGTCCTCTTTAAAAAGAACACCCCTTATCAGATCACCCGTTCCTTTGCCCTGAAGATGCTTCCTCTTTCTTTTTTAGTTGGTCTTTTTATCTGTTTTGCCATTCCTATTGGTTATTATTTTGTGGCTAGACAGGAAGTAGTCAAACAAGCTGAACTCCATGCTGCTTATATTGCTTCTATTTTTCGAGAAACTCTTGAGATGTATCCTTTGGTATGGAAAGAAAGGATACAATCTCGGCTTATATTTACAAAAATCCGCTACGTAAAATTTTATGATCCAGAAGACAATTTAATTGCCGAAATAGGCTCTCCTGAGTCACCCTCAGAACCATTGGTAATTGTCAAAAAAAATATTAAGTATGCCGGGCATACTTACGCTTCAGTAGAAGTAGGTGTCTCCTTAGCTGATATTCAACATAATGCTTTTAGATTATTATTTTTCTCTCTTTTTTGTGGAACCGTAGTTGGTTTGACTCTATTTTTATTACCAGTATTTGAAATTCAAGCAGTTGAAGACGAGGTCAATAAATCCAAAAAATTACTTCTAGCAGAGCAAGAAAAATTAAAGCGTTCTGAAGAAAAATACAGAACCCTTTTTGAACTTGCCCCTGATGGAAATGTAATTACCACTGAAGACGGTTGTATTATTTCTTGTAACCAATCTTTTCTCAAGATGTTAAATATAAACGAAGATATCAAGTATTTAAACATAAAAAACTTCTATCTTGATCCCAAAGTTCGCAACAAGTTTCTTGAAGAGCTTTACCAATATGGTGAGATTCTTAATAAAGAAACAATTTTTAAAAGAGCAGATGGTTCCGAGTTACCAGTCTTGTTATCTATGAGACTGATTAGTTCTCGAATTTTAGAAAATGAGAATCATATAGATTCGCAAACCAACTTCTTGATCTTCAATATCATAAGAGATATAACCGAGATAAAAAAGATTGAGAAACAACTTATTCAAGCCCAGAAATTGGAAAGTATCGGTCTCTTTGCCGGTGGTATCGCCCACGACTTTAATAATATTTTGGCCGGTATATTAGGATACACGGAATTACTTAAGATGCGCATTAAAGACGACAAATTAGGAAAATATATCGAGGCCATAGAAAAATCCGCCACCAGGGCCTCTGGTTTGGTCAAAAATCTCTTGGCCTTTGCCCGGGCTGATAAGTACCAATTGGAAATAGTCAATCTTAATGAGATAGTAGAAGAAGTATCTAGTTTCTTGGAACATACCCTCGAAAAGAAGATATCTCTCATCAAAGAACTTGATCCTGGTCTCCATCTGGTAAAGGCTGATCCATCTCAGATAAACCAGGTTCTCTTAAACCTCTGTGTAAACGCTAGAGACGCCCTCCTCTCCCAAGGTGGAGGAAAAATAACAATCAAGACCTTTAACACCACTTTGGGAAGAAGGCAGTTTTTTACCGGGGATATCAGTGAACCCGGGAGCTATGCCGTGATCTCCGTCTCAGACAACGGCCCTGGGATGGAACCAGAGGTCTTAGATAAGATCTTTGACCCCTTCTTTACCACCAAAAGACCCGGAGAAGGAACAGGCCTCGGACTTTCGGTAGTCTATGGCATTGTAAGGAACCACGGTGGATTCATAGACGTAATCAGCGAGCCGGGCCAAGGGGCGGAATTCATTATTTATCTCCCTTCTCTTGAGGAACAAGGTGCATCGGTGGAAAAGAAGGAAAAGAAAGACACCGAAGAAATAGAAGGGGCCAGGCCTGGGGAGACCATCCTTCTCATCGATGACGAAGAAGAGGTGCGCAATTTGGGCAAGATAATCCTTGAGGAAAAGGGATATCGGGTGTTGGTGGCCAAAGATGGCCTTGAGGGGATCAAACTTTTTAGAGAAAACGGCCACCAAATAGATCTCGTCTTACTCGATCTTATTATGCCCAAGAAAGACGGAGTCGAAGTCTTTAAGGAGCTTAAGAAATTAGACCCCTCGATAAAGATTATTCTGGTCACCGGTTATGCCCTGGACAAAGACGCTCAGGAATTACGAAAAGCCGGGGCCGACGCCTTTGTCACCAAGCCCTACCGTGTTAACGAACTCCTACAGACCATCCGCCAGGTCTTGGGATAGGCCCTGAGACAAAGACTTGCAAAAGAGGGCCAAATCTTATAGGTCTTTTTCCCGAAAAAGAATAGGCACGGGAGGCATACATGTATCAACCGCGACTTGAGACCCTTCCTCGAGAAGAACTGGAAAGGCTTCAGTTAAAACGCCTAAAATGGACCTTGGCCCATATCAAGGCCAATAATCCAGCCTATGCCAAACGATTAGGAGACTTTGAGGTAGAAGATATACGGGATATTTCAGACATCCGCCAATTCCCCTTCCTCACCAAGGAAGACCTGCGCGAAGCCTACCCCTTTGGGTTGGCTTGTACCCCGAAGGAAGATTTCGTGCGCTTTCACATGTCCTCCGGCACCACTGGCACCCCGGTGATCAATCCCTTCACCAGGGCGGATGTTGAGCAATGGGCAGAGATCATGGCCCGGTGTCTATCCGCCGCTGGGCTCACCCACAAAGACGTCCTCCAGATCACCCCGGGATTCGGCCTCTTCAATGGCGGTTTCGGCTTTCATTACGGGGCCGAGCGTATCGGTTGTTTTGTCGTCCCTATTGGTCCGGGTCGCACCCTTATGCAGCTCAAGTTCATGAAGGACTTCGGAACCACCGCCTTGGCGGCCATCTCTTCTTATCCTCTGCGTCTTATCGAGGTGGCCAAGGCCGAAGGGTTTGATCTCTCAGAGACCAAACTCCGGGTGGGAATCTTTGGGGCCGAAGTCTGGAGTGATGAGACGCGTAAATTCATCGAAAAGGAGCTCGGCATCGAGACCTTTGACATCATCGGCATGACCGAGACCGGTGGCGTAGGTATGGGGATCGACTGCGCCGCCCATAACGGCATCCACGTCTGGGAGGATCATTATCTGATCGAGATCATTGATCCAGAGACCGGGGAAGTGCTCCCCAATGGGGAAGAAGGGGAATTGGTGGTCACCACCCTTACCCGGGAGGGCCTTCCCTTGATCCGTTACCGCACCAGGGACATCACGCGCATCATCTCCAGGGGTCGTTGTCAATGTGGGCGGACCATGGTGCGCTTGGACAGGCTCAAAGGCCGCACCGATGACATGCTCAAGGTCAAAGGGGTCAATTTTTATCCCAGACAGATCGAAGAAATCATCATGAAACACCCAGAGGTATTGCCGGATTACCTTATTCGGATCGGCAAGCGGGCGGGAAAGGACTTTATTGAGATCCTGGTCGAAAGCCGCACCCTGGATGAGACCCTCAAGCGCCGCCTGGAGGAAGAGATTTATAATTATCTCGGCTTTCGGGCCAATGTGATCCTGGTCTCTGAGGGCCAAATCCCCCGACGGGAGGGAAAGGCTGTTCGGGTAGAAAAGGTCAAACCAGAATAATTAATTTGCGGTTATCGCCCGACCAAGTTCAAAGGCTCGGAGATTGGCCTCAAGATATTTGGGCTTTACCGCACGCCTGATAGACTCGACCCAGAGTTCGTCGGGGATCTCCAGGATTCCGGTGCCAGCCAGGGCGCCTAAGGTAACCACGTTGGCCGCCCGGCTGGTGCCGGCCTCTTTGGCCAGTTTCTCCGCTGAAAAGAGATAGACCTTTTCAAAATTTTCCCTTAACCTGTTTAAGGCCTCGGAAAGATCTGGGTATTGAGCCAGACCGTCTTTGACGATCTGGGGGATGACCGGATCGGTGCTTGAAAGGATCACCGTATCTTTTCTCGCCCGCGGCAGCGCCCTTAGAGTCTCCACCGGCTCAAGACCGACTAAGAGATCAGCCTCGCCTTCGGAGATAAGAGGGCTCCTGATCCCGCCAAGGACTATGTTGGTCTCCACCACGCCGCCGCGTTGGGCCATGCCGTGGACCTCGGACATAACTATCGGAAGACCAGCGGCCAGAGCTGCCTCTCCTAATATCCGCGAAAAGAGAAGTATCCCCTGTCCTCCAACACCGACGACCAACAGACGAAGCCTCTTCATCTCTTCCTCCTACTTCTTGGCCACTCTAGCTCGATAAAGGATACACGGGGCCTTGGCGATAATGACCGCCAGTTCATCCCTTTCAAGGATGGGCCTGACCAGCTCCTTGGCCTCTTTTTTCTGATAAGGATTGATGGTGACCACGTTTTTGACCCCTAGGGCCTTGACCACCTGTTCGATATCGATCCTTGGTTTGTCCTCCAGTCCTGGCCAACGCAACTCCTGAGAAGGGACCGGCTGATGGCCGGTCATGGCCGTGGTGTCGTTGTCCATGATGACCAAAGTAAAGCGATGTTGATTATAGACGGCGTTGACCAAAGGAGAGAGGCCGGCATGGAAGAAGGTCGAATCCCCGATAAAAGAGACGATCCGCTGATCGGTGGCCACCGAAAAACCGCAGGCCGAACCCACACTAGAACCCATACAAATGAGATAATCCGCCATCTGAAGGGGCGGAAGGAGCCCTAGAGTATAGCAACCGATGTCCGTGGGATAAATGGTCCGCGGTATTTCGCCCAACTCCTCAAGCACGGCCTTGATCACTTGATAAGTCTCCCGATGGGGGCAGCCTGGGCACAGGGTCGGCGGACGCAAAGGGAGATCCGGCACCCAGGAAAGATCAGGCCTTGGTGAGGCTTTAAGCTCCACGTCAAGGGCCGAGGCCAGGGCCTTTTTTACCTGAGCAGGATAGAATTCATGATATCGGGGAAGGTGTCCGGTGGCTTTGCCCAAGACAGTGACCTTGATCTCCCTTTCCTGGGCCACCATCCGGGCCGCTTCTTCCAAAAAGGGTTCCAGTTCCTCGACCACCAGACAGGTCTTTACCGACTTCAGAAATTCGGCCAAAAGCCCGGTCGGCCAAGGATAGGTAAAACCAAGAGAGAGGACCCGTACCTGATTTTCAAGACCGAGTTCCTCTACGGCGTCAAGGACGTAATTTACGGCCACACCACTGGTAAGGAGACCAAACTCCCCCTTCCCCAAAAGGCGATTAAAGGAAGACCTATCGGCCAATACCGTGGCCTCTTTTATCTTTTCAAGCAGGATCTGGTGTCGCACACGGGCCACCGCCGGCACCGGGATCCAACGCCGGAGATCTTTTTCAAAGCGCCCCACTGTTTTTCGGCTGTAATCCCTGATCTCTCCTGTCTCCACCACTGCCCGGGCATGGGAGACCCTGGTGGTGGTACGCAGGAGGACCGGTATCTCCAGGCGTTCGGAAAGCTCCAGGGCGTAGGCCGTCATCTGGCGGGCCTCATCTGGCGTGGCGGGCTCAAGCATCGGTAGCCCGGAGAGCTTGGCGTAGTAGCGATTGTCTTGTTCATTCTGACTGGAGTGACACGAAGGATCATCGGCGGTGATGATGACCATCCCAGCCTTGACCCCAATGTAGGCCAAGGTCATCAAAGTATCAGCGGCCACGTTGAGCCCCACGTGTTTCATACAGGTTAGGCTCCGAAGGCCAGAGGCTGCCGCCGCTGCCGCCACCTCCATGGCCACCTTTTCGTTGGTGGAAAATTCAAAATAAAGCCCTGGCAGATCACGCTGGATCTGAAAGAGGAGATTACCTATCTCTGATGAAGGCGTCCCAGGATAGGCCGCGGCCACCTGTACCCCACCCTCTAAGGCCCCGCGAACAATGGCCTCGTTACCTAAGAGGAGAAGCCTCTCCCCTGGTCCAGCCGCTGCGATCGGATGCATTCAACACCTCCTCCTTTTCACTCCGATGAGGTTTTACCTTCGGGCGGGTCAGATGGCAAGCTATTCTTCCTTCTGGCATTCCTCACAAAGCCCGTAAAAGACTACTTGGCACCTCTTGACCTTGAACTTTTTGGTATATTTCTCCGGGAGATTTACCGGAAAATCTTCGAAGACGTCGAAGATCCGATGGCACCGTTCACAAATCATGTGATGATGGGGTTCGATATTGGGATCAAATCTCTTTTTGCCCGGCTCGATATTGAGCTCTACAATAAGTCCTTTTTCTTTTAAGGCCTCTAGGGTGTTGTAAACAGTAGCAAAGGACATGCTGGGAAACTTTTCTTCTACGTGACGGAAGATGTCCTCAGCCGAAGGGTGAGAGGTGTTCCCTTCGAGATATTCTAAGATGGCTAGCCTTTGAGGAGTCATCTTGAGACCGAGTTTACGATAACGTTCGATCTTCTCTTTGGTCATCGTTTTCACCTCGAAAGATTTTTTTGACTATGATCGCTTTTTCACAAGAATTATTACATTTTTATCAGACTTATTCAAGTGTTAACAAAAAAGATTTCTTGCTATATCTGACCATTTATTTAGGCTTCAATATGACACGTTTATGATCCATCGATGATCTCAATGGGAAACTTTACCGTTGGAAAACCCCGAAACATGAGAGAAAGCCTATAATAACAAGCCGTACAGACCGTGAGCACGGTATCTATCCCTTTTAGATCCAGATGGCGGCCCAGGCCTTGATCATAAATTTTCCGGGTGAGTCCGGGATATCTCAGGGCAAAAAGCCCCCCTTGACCACAGCAAGCTTCCAATGTCTTTACCGCTAACCTAGTCCACCATTTGGTTTGATCTCCAAACCTTAAGTGACACGGGAGATGAAAGATAACTCCTCGGTGGGGCAAGGCAAGCATCTCTTGTTTAAAGAGATAACCTGTGGCCTCAAAGACGCGGAGGGAAAGGGCCTTAGCCGCCTCTTCATAGGGGGTTCCGGCAAGAAGCCGGGGATATAACCGCCTAAGGGTAAAAGAACAAGAGGCACAAAGGGTAATGATCGGGGCCGTGCTGGAAGAAAAGGCCTTAAGATTGCGAAAGGCTAAATCCCTAAAAAGGCTGAGGTTGCCAAGGGAGGCCACCGCCAGGCCACAGCAGCCTTGGTCTTGGGGAAGACCAACTTCGATACCCCTTTTCTCGAAAAATTCAACCAACCTCTTCGTGGCCTGGGGGAAGAGAAAATCCGCCCCACAGCCCAAAAAGAGTAACACCTCACCGGTCTGAGGGAGAAACATACTTTCTCGAAAAGAATAACCCGGGAGAGGAAAGGGAATCTTTTTTCCCAGGAGCCTCCAGAGGCCGCTTTCCCGGGAAAATTTCAGGGATTTACCACCCCAATTACCCTCAAAGGCCTTGGCCAAGATCTTTGGGAAGGAACCATAGAGACTTTTTCTGATCGAGATGATCGCCTCTAGGATCGGGACCTCGTTGGGACAAGTGGCCTGGCAAGCTCCGCACAGGAGACAAAGACTAAAGACTTCTTTCCTCAAAAGCTCCCAATTTCCCTGGAAGACCTTATCGGCCAGGACCACTCGCCCCCTGGGAGAAAGGGTCTCCCGCTCGGTAAGGGCATAAATCGGGCAGACGGCCAGACAACGCCCGCAGCGGGCACAAAGTTCAAGATTCATCCTCGCTCCGGGCCACAAATTGATCCAGCCACCAGGAGGCCCAGTCCGTCTCTCCGATGGCGTCGGCCAGACGCTTGGCTGTCTCGGTCTTTAGACGCCGCTTGGCATATTTAATCCACCGGGGGGCATAAGGGTTGCCGAGGTCACGTTGTTCTTTGAGCATGACTAAGAGATCCAACTGATCGGCATCATGAACTAATTGGGCCTCAAGGGTCTTGCCCTCTCGATATTCTTGCCAAAGGGCTAGCCATTCCTCGCCCATGGGCAAGTTGGAAAAGGCATCCCGAGCGGCTTTTTCTTCGTCTGCGGTGTCGTAAAGCTTGTTGACCGAATTGAGATCACCGGTTCGGGCCTCAAGGAGATCGTGCAAAAGGGCCATCTTGATCACCCGGTTGACATCGGCCTGAGGCACCAAAGAGGCCAAGACCCAGGCACAAAGGCTGGCCCCAAAGGAATGAGCGGCGATGGTCTCCTTCCCGGTGCCTAAATAGGCATAACCCGTACGTTCTAGGCGCTTGAGCATGGCCGCCTCAAAGAGTAACTTAGCCAAGCGGTGCCAGGTACTCATAAGATCCTCCTTCGGTTTGACTAGGTCTGATTAATCAATTAATCCCCTTGAAGCAACGCCATTATCTTACTAAAAAGACCGGCTAGGATTGAGCGGCTAGAAACGTTTATCCAATGAAATCTATCAAGAGGAGGAAATCATGTCCGAGGAAAGACGTTATAAAATCGCAGTGATCCCCGGTGACGGTACTGGACCGGAGGTGATTCGCGAAGGAGTCAAGGTCCTTCGAGCCGCTTCCGAAAGATTTGGGTTTAAACTCGATCTCGACTATTTTGATTGGGGTGGAGAGCGCTATCTGCGAACCGGGGAGACTATCCCCGAAGGTGGGATCGAAGAACTCAAAAAACACGACGCCATCTATCTTGGGGCTATTGGACATCCGGATGTCCCCCCGGGAATCTTGGAAAAGGAGATCCTCCTTCGCATCCGCTTTGAGCTTGACCAATACATCAATCTCCGTCCGGTAAAACTTTATCCCGGAGTCTGGACCCCGCTCAAAGACAAAGGGCCTGAAGACATTGATTTTGTCGTCGTCCGGGAAAATACCGAAGGACTTTACGCCGGTGGGGGATGTTTTTTGCGCAAGGGTACCCCGCAGGAGGTGGCCATCCAAGAATCCGTAAACACCCGATTCGGTGTGGAGCGTTGCATCCGCTATGCCTTTGAGCTCTGCCGCAAGCGCAACAAGAAAAAGGAACTCACCTTGGTGGGGAAGACCAATGTCCTTACCTATGCCTTTAACCTTTGGGAACGCACCTTCTACGAGGTGGCCAAGGAATACCCAGACATCAAGACTTCTTATGCCCATGTAGACGCTACCTGTATGTGGTTTGTGAAGAACCCCGAGTGGTTTGACGTCATCGTCACCGACAACATGTTTGGTGACATCATCACCGATCTGGGGGCCATCATCCAAGGCGGTATGGGCATTGCCGCTGGTGGAAACATCAATCCCGAAGGAGTCTCCATGTTTGAACCCATTGGTGGTTCAGCCCCGAAATACACGGGTAAAAACGTCATCAATCCTTTGGCCGCCATCTGTGCGGGCATGATGATGCTCGAACACCTGGGTGAGGAAGAAGCGGCCAAGGCCATTGAAACGGCGGTGATCAAGGTCTGTCGCGACCACCTGAAGAGCCTTTCCGCCGGAAAGATGGGCTACACCACCACCGAGGTCGGAGATTTGGTAGCCAACTATACCAAGGAAGGAGTAGAACTCTAATGCCTACTGAATTGGAAGAGGCCAGGGCCGGACGGATCACGCCGGCCATGGAAGAAGTGGCCAAGGCCGATGGCGTCTCGCCGGAGTTTGTCCGTAAAGGAGTGGCCAAGGGGCATATTGTCCTTATCAAGGCCCGGCAGAGTGGACGGGTGGTCGGCGTTGGGGCCGGGCTACGAACCAAAGTCAACGCTTCTATTGGCACCTCAAGTCATCTCTGTGATCTCGAGCTTGAAAAACGCAAGGCCAAGGTAGCCGAAGAAGCCGGAGCCGATACCTTAATGGAGCTTTCTGCCGCTGGTGATATTGATCTCATCCGTCGAGAAATCATCGCCACAGTCTCTCTTCCAGTAGGAAACGTTCCCCTTTACCAGGCCTTTTGCGAAACCATCAGACGTTACCGAGACCCGACCAAGCTCGATCCTGAAGCCCTTTTCGAGCTCATTGAACGACAATGCGCTGATGGGATCGCCTTCATGGCCATCCATTGTGGAATCAATCTCTTCACCATTGAACGTCTTCAAAACCAGGGCTATCGCTATGGTGGTTTGGTTTCTAAGGGTGGAAGTCTTATGGCCCAGTGGATGGTCAAAAACCAACGGGAAAACCCACTATATGAACAATTTGATCGTTTGATCGAGATCCTCAAAAAATATGATACGGTCCTTTCTTTAGGAAATGGTCTGCGTGCCGGGGCCATCCATGATTCTCTAGACCGGGCCCAAATCGCCGAGCTCTTGATCAATTGTGAACTTGCCGAACGGGCCCGTGAGGCTGGCTGTCAGGTGATGGTTGAAGGCCCCGGGCATGTGCCCCTGGATGAAATTGAAGCCAGTGTGCTACTCGCCAAGAAGATGTCTGGCGGAGCCCCTTATTACATGCTTGGTCCTTTACCTGCCGATGTCGGGGCCCCTTATGATCATATTACCGCGGCCATCGGGGCGGCTATTTCCGCTAAATGTGGGGCTGATTTAATCTGCTATGTCACCCCTGCCGAACACCTCTCCCTGCCTAATGAAGAAGATGTCATTGTTGGAGTGAAGGCCGCGCGTTTGGCTGTTCACGTCGGAGACGTAGTCAAGCTCCGAGGAAAAGTAGACCAGCGCGATAAACAAGCCAGCAAGGATCGACGAGACCTACGCTGGGGCAAGGTCTTTGAGAGCCTCCTCTTTCCTGAGGAGGCCCGGCGCCTGGTTGAAAGACGCCAATCGGTCAAAGATAGACGTTGTTCCATGTGCGGAGACCTATGTGCCTTAGATCAGGCCGAAATGGTCTTCCGCGATTTTCTTAGCGGCGAAAAGAAAAATACTTAACCGCCTCGGCAGGGATCTCAAGGCTCAAAGCCCCCCGAAGATCGCCGGGCTTGAGTCCTTGGGCCCGGTCTTCGGGGTAAAGGAACCTTATCTCCGCCTGATAAAAGGAAGGGATTTGATGCGGATCTCCGTGACAAGAAAGGCATTCTTGCTTGGTATAAATGGGAATGAAATAGCGATAGACGGTCTTCCCAGAGCGTTCGTCGACAACCACCTTGGGGACGATGTTTTGCCCCTGGGCCAGTTTCTTTTCATAGAGGTGAAGTATCTTTTCGGCCACTTCGTCCGGGCGATGTTTAAGATCACGGTATTTTAGAGAAACCACCCGAACCCTTACCCGCCAATCATGAAGGTATTCTCGCATGTCAAAGGTAAGCCATCGATCCAGATCTCCAAAGAAAAACCTTGCCCCCTCAAGTCCTTCTTTCTTGATCATGAGCTTGAGATTTTTCTGTTCAAGGCTCAAATAACGATGCTCCAACCAAAAACACAGATCTTTCAAAGGATTGAAATCTTCGGCCCGGAGAAGGCCCAAGCCTCCCAAAACCAAAAAAAGGACCAAAGAGAAAGAAACCAATCTTTTGGGCCTTGGAAAGCTTTTCATCTATCCTACCCCTTTTTGGTCCGTTTTTGGGCCTTAGAGAAGAGCAAAGCCTCTTTCAGAACCTGATCTATGTGCCTGACGGGGATAAACTGTATCTTACGTCTCATATGTTTCGGTATCTCTTCGAGATCCTTTAAATTTTTTTCCGGGATGATGACCTTGGTGATGCCCTTCCTCAAAGCAGCCAAGGCCTTCTCTTTGATTCCTCCGACCGGAAGGACTTTGCCTCTCAGGGTAATCTCCCCGGTCATGGCCACGTCTTTGGAGACCGGAACCTTGGCCAGGGCAGAGATCATGGCCGTGGCCATGGTCACTCCGGCTGAAGGTCCATCTTTGGGGATGGCTCCAGCAGGAACGTGGATGTGTAAATCGTATTTCTCATAAAAATTAGGCCGGATACCCAGTTGTTTGGCCTTGGACCGAGTATAAGAAAGGGCCGCCTGGGCGCTTTCCCGCATCACCTCACCCAACTGACCGGTCAGGATGAGGTTCCCCTTCCCCTCCATGATCAGGGCCTCGACGTAAAGGACCTCGCCTCCGTATTGGGTCCAGGCAAGCCCGGTGGCCACGCCGATTTCGTCTTCCTCCTGTTCGAGCTCTGGGATGTAGGCCGGCACCCCCAAATATTTAGAGAGATTCTTCTTGGTCACCAAAAAGGGACCGGTTTCTCCCTCGGCAATCCTCCGGGCTATCTTACGGCAGATGGCCGCCAGTTTTCGTTCAAGCTCTCGAAGGCCGGCCTCTTCGGTATACTCGTTGATGATCTTGAGAATGGTATCATCAGAAAGGCGTAAGGCCTTGGGTTCAAGGCCGTGTTCACGTATCTGCCTTGGTAATAAATATTTCTTGGCGATGACTAGCTTTTCCTCTGCGGTGTAACCTGAGAGGTAGATGATCTCCATACGATCCTTGAGGGCCGGGGGAATGGGATCGGTCATATTGGCGGTGGCGATGAACATCACCCGGGAGAGATCAAAAGGGACCCCGAGATAATGGTCCACAAAGGCATTATTCTGTTCCGGATCAAGCACTTCCAATAGGGCTGCCGAGGGATCGCCCTGGAAGTCGGCATAGAGCTTATCGATCTCGTCGATCATAAAGACCGGATTGTTGGTCCCGGCCTGCTTTAACCCCTGAATGATACGCCCGGGCATGGCCCCGATGTAAGTACGGCGATGACCGCGGATCTCAGCCTCATCCCGAACCCCACCAAGGGAGATACGCACAAACTTGCGCCCCAACGCCCGGGCAATAGAACGCCCCAAGGAGGTCTTTCCCACCCCCGGAGGGCCGACAAAGCAGAGGATAGGCCCCTTGGCCTTGGGGTTTAATTTCCGTACGGCCAGGTATTCAAGAATGCGTTCCTTGACCTTCTCCAAGTTATAGTGGTCTTCGTCGAGGATCCGTCGGGCCTCTTTAAGGTCGAGTTTGTCTCGGCTCTGTCTGCGCCAGGGGAGTTCTATCAGCCATTCGAGGTAGGTCCTGATAATGGCTGCCTCGGCTGAGTCAGCATGCATCATCTCCAGGCGCCGCAACTGTTTGAGGGCCTCTTTCTCTACTTCTTTGGGCATGCGGGCCTTGCGAATCTTTTCTTCTAGTTCTTCGATCTCCTGGGTCTGTTCGTCTATCTCTCCTAGCTCACGTTTTATGGCCCGTAATTGTTCCCGTAAGAAATATTCCCTTTGGGTACGGCTCATCTCCTCCTGGGCCTCGGTCTGAATCTTGGCCTTGACCGTGGCTACCTCAAGCTCCCGCAGGAGGAAATGATGAAGACGCTTGAGACGCTCGACCGGATCAAAGGTCTCCAGTAATTCCTGGGCCTCGGACATCTTCAGGCGCAGATGGGTGGCCACGATATCCGCCAGCCGTCCTGGTTCCTCAAGGCTATCGATTAGGGAAGTAAGATCCGGATTGAGTTGGCCCCTTAAGGCAAAGACCTTTTCTGCCGTTTCTTTTACCGAACGGATAAGGGCCTCGGTCTCAACGTCTATCTCTTTTGGTTCTTCTTCTTTCACAGGTTCGATGCGCACCTTGAAAAAGGGTGAAGTCTGCAAAAAGTCTGTGATGATTACCCGGGCCAGGGCCTGAATCAGGATCTTGAGCCGCCCGTCGGGAAGCTTTAGGGTGCGCATGATGACCGCGACCACTCCCACTTGATAGATGTCCTCGGGGCTAGGCTCCTCAAGGTCTGGATTCTTCTGGGTGCTGAGGACGATCAGTCGATCGGTATTTAGGGCCTGGTTAAGGGCCTCAAGAGAGGCTTCCCTCCCCACAAAAAGGGGGATAACCATCGAGGGGAAAAGGACCACATCCCGGACAGCCATTAAGGGCAGCTCTTCCGGGACCTCAATGGTCTCTTCCTCACCGAGATCGGCTATCATGGTCGTCTGTTCTTCTAATTCCGGCATCTTCCCTCCTGATCATTTCGGTTTGGGCGGTTAATCTAATGGGCTAAGACCTCTCTTCAAAGAGGACCTGTCGGAGGTAAAGGCGGGCCGGACGGGATAATTCATAATAGGTATGATTCATGTGTTTGGGACGACGCAGACCCTTTTTCTTTAAAAATCGACCCCCCACCCTCTCTAAAAAGCCCATGTTTTCCAATCTTCGCAGGCGTAACATGGTCTCCCCCAGCTCTAAACCAAGGCGTCTGGAAATAAACTTGGCACAATCCGGGGCCAAGGCATATAAATCCTTTAATAATTTCCAATCGATTTCGTCGATAATTCCCCAGGGTAAGGCCCTCATTTTATCCCCAATTAATAAAAAGATTTTACTTTAAAATTTTGGCCGTTGGGCCGTTATATATTGGAGAACTTCTTTCAGCACTGTGCTTGACAGCAAAGCTCGATAATTGCTAAGTTGAATTGATGAAAGTGTTTAAAATCGTTCAATAATTTATTCCATGGAAGAAATTCCTGTAAAACAACGGCTAGTTTTATCCTCTTCCCCAAGAGTCTATAACGTCCCTTTGGGTCTAAAAAGTCAAATCCAGAAAAGTCAAAATAAGGAGGAGTGTGTCTATGGCTAAAGAGCCTCTTATACTTTGGTTTAAAGAGATCTCTATCAAGGATGTCCCCCTGGTGGGGGGGAAGAACGCCTCTTTGGGGGAGATGTACAGTAACCTGACCCCGAAAGGGGTCAACATTCCCAATGGTTTTGCGGTTACTGCAGCGGCTTATCGGTATTTTATCAAAGAAAATCAGCTAGATCAAAAGATTCGCGATGCCTTGGAAGGCCTTGATACCCACAACATCAAGGACTTACAGCGACGAGGGCGTACCGTACGAAAGATGATCTTAGAAGCGGAGATGCCGGAAAGATTGGCCCAGGAGATCGAGAAGGCCTACCAAAAATTGGAAGAAGAATATGGGGCCAATGTAGACGTTGCCGTTCGTTCCTCAGCCACCGCTGAAGACCTACCCGATGCCTCCTTTGCCGGTCAGCAGGATACCTACCTGAACATCCAAGGGGTGGAAAACGTCATCGACGCCGTAAAACGCTGCTTTGCCTCTCTTTTTACCGACCGAGCCATCTCTTATCGTCAGGATAAGGGCTTTGATCATTTTAACGTCTATCTCTCGGTGGCGGTACAAAAGATGGTCCGAAGCGACGCTGCGGCCTCAGGGGTGATGTTCACCATTGATACCGAAAGTGGTTTTAAAGACGTCGTTTATATCACTGGGGCCTGGGGGCTTGGAGAAAACGTCGTCCAGGGCAAGGTCAACCCGGATGAATTTTACGTCTTCAAACCCACCCTTAAGATGGGCTTCCGGCCCATCCTTTCCAAGAAGCTCGGGTCCAAAGAGTACCGTATGGTCTACGGTACAAGCCCACGCTGCCCAGTCCGTAACCTGAAGACCCCCAAAAAATTACAAAAACAATTTTGTATCTCCGATGATGAAATCTTGAAACTGGCTGAATGGGCTATCATCATCGAGGAACATTATGGCCGGCCCATGGATATCGAATGGGCCAAAGACGGTGACGGCCAAACGGTAGGGAGTGGGAAACTCTTTATCGTCCAAGCTCGTCCAGAAACGGTCCACGGGACCAAAAAAGAGCAATTTTACGAAATTTATAAGCTCAAGGGTAAGGGTAAGATCCTCACCACCGGTAAGGCCGTGGGGAGCAAGATCGGTCAAGGGAAGGCCCGGGTGATTGAAAGCGTGGCGAAGATCAGCGAGTTCAAGCCCGGCGAGGTCTTAGTTACCGATATGACCGATCCCGACTGGGAACCGATCATGAAGATCGCCTCGGCTATCGTCACCAACCGCGGAGGCCGAACCTGTCATGCGGCCATTATTTCTCGTGAATTGGGTATCCCCTGTATCGTGGGCACCGATAATGCCACCAAGGTAGTCAAGACTGGGATGGAGGTCACCGTTGATTGTTCCCAGGGAGAAGAGGGCTATCTTTACGAAGGCCTGGTCCCCTTTGAGGTAGATCGGATCGATCTGACCAAGATACCCAAGACCAAGACCAAGATCATGATGAACGTAGGGATTCCGGAGCAGGCCTTTGCCCAAGGACAGTTACCAAATGATGGTGTTGGCCTGGCCAGACTTGAATTTATCATTGGCTCTCATATCGGGATCCATCCCCTGGCCCTTTTGAACTATAAAGATCTCAAGAAAAAAGCCCGTCGGGACGCCAAGATCCGTGAAGTAGTCAAGATCATCGATGAAAAGACCTCCATGTATGAAAATAAGGCCGACTTTTACGTGGACATCCTGGCCCAAGGTATCGCCATGATCGCCGCTGCCTTTTGGCCCAAGGACGTCATCGTGCGCATGTCTGACTTTAAGACCAATGAATATGCGGGCCTGGTCGGAGGCCATCTTTACGAACCCGAAGAACACAATCCGATGATCGGTTGGCGTGGGGCCTCCCGTTATTATGATCCGGCCTTTGAACCGGCCTTTGCCTTGGAATGTAAGGCCCTTAAGAAGGTCCGTGATGAGATGGGACTGACTAACGTCAAGGCCATGATCCCCTTCTGTCGAACGGTAGAGGAAGGGCAAAAGGTGATCAAGGTCATGGAGAAATACGGGCTTAAACAGGGAGAAAACGGACTTGAAATCTATGTCATGTGCGAGATCCCAAGCAACGTGATCCTGGCCGATGAGTTCTCTAAGGTCTTCGATGGTTTTTCCATCGGTTCAAACGACCTTACCCAGCTCACCCTTGGTCTTGACCGGGATTCGGAGTTGGTAGCCCATATCTATGACGAACGCAACCCAGCGGTAAAGAAGCTCATCCGAGAGGTCATCCAGGTGGCCAAAAAGAACAAACGTAAGATCGGTATTTGTGGCCAAGCCCCCAGTGACTTTCCAGACTTTGCGGCCTTCCTCGTGGAATGCGGCATTGACTCCATGAGCCTAACGCCTGATACCATCGTCAGGACCAGGCTTTTGGTGGCTGAAAAAGAAAAAGAATTGGGTATCAAGCCAGAATAAAGACTCCTTATAGGTTACGTCAAAAAAGGGCCGGAAAAAAACCGGCCCTTTTGTTTGTCTAGACCTTGATGAAACCGGTTATCCTTGCCCCCATGTCTGGTTTTACCCATAGCCCCTTCCGGCGCCTGGCCAGAAAACTTGGAGCAGATTGGACCTGGACAGAGCTGATCAGTGCCAAGATGATCCTTACTAAGGGACTGGATCATCCATTGCTCTCCTTTACCGAAGAAGAACGTCCCCTAAGGCTCCAGCTCTACGACGCCGATCCGGATGACCTCTTTCGTGCCGGGGAGTTGGTCCTCAAGCATTTACACCCTGATGGGCTTGATCTAAACGCCGGATGTCCAGCGCCTAAGGTCACCCGCCTTGGGGCCGGGGCTGCCTTGCTCAGGGATCTCTCACGTCTCTATGAAGCTGCTTGCGCCATTGCCGAGGCCTGTAAAGGCCATGGCATCCAACCTTCGGTCAAGTTTCGCCTGGGCTGGGACAAAGACCACCTAGAAAAAATAACCGAGGCCTTGCTCAAGGCCGGGATAAAGATCCTTGTCCTCCATGCCCGTCTGGCCAAAGAAGGTTTTTCTAGCCGAGCCCGTTGGTCTAGGATCAAGGCTCTCAAGGAGCTCGTGGGCCAAGAGGTCATGGTCATCGGCAACGGTGACGTCCAAAGCATCAGAGATATCTCGAAACTCTTTCAAGAAACGGGTTGCGATGGAGTCATGATCGGTCGAGCGGCCTTAAGCCGCCCTTGGATCTTTACCGAGTGGAAGGAAGGAAAGATTTTAGAATTTTCTCTAAAAGACCGAATTCGCCTAATAAAGCAACTTTGGAAATATTTTGAGGCATACGACAGGGCTCGGGCCTTAAAAGGCCTCAAAGTTTTGGTGCCTCGTCTGCTTAAAGGAGTCCATGGGCGAAGATACATCGTCCCTTGGCTACTCAAGAGCCCAGACGAGATGATCTTTAAAGAAAGACTGGCCCGTCTCCAAGATGAAAAGCGACCTTTTACGGCTGATCAATAATCGGCTCAAACACCGCTCTGGTCTCGCTGCCTTTGAAGAGACCGTAGACTGGTTTCGTTCGGCTTCACCGGAAAAGGCAAGCCATCTAAGAGAGATCCTCCAGCGGGTCTTGATCGACAAGGCCCTTATTGTCGAGATACTCAAGGCCGCCAATTCGGTCTTTTATAACCCCGCCGGATTTCCGATTACCACTGTCTCCCGGGCCATTACCGTCCTTGGCCTCAAGACCATCAAAAAATTGGCCTTGGCCACCCCCACTCTGAAGTCTTTCCAAGAAAAAGACCCCCTCTTCCTGCGAGAAATCTCCCTGTCTTATCTCATGGCTTATGTGGCCAGGGAATTTATCAAACCCAAGCGGTTGAGTGCCGAAGAGATCTACCTTATCGCCCTTTTTAGACGGGTAGGGCGTGAGATACTTTGGCTTCACGCCCCTGAGGTCTATCAACAACTGATAACCCGGTCTGAAGAACAGCAAAGGATCTTGTTTGGATTAGTAGCGGAGAGGATGCTTCAATATTGGAATCTGCCCTACCTCTTTCTCCAAGGGGTAGAGGGAAACTATACCCATCCGACTCCGGTCTCCTTGGGGAAAAGCCTTTATCTGGCCGAAGTTTTGGCCAAGGCCCTGATCGAGGGGAGACCTCTCCAAGGCCTAAATCGTTCTCTTTCGCCAAAGATCTTCTCGAAGGCCCTTGAAAATCTTAAGAAAGACTTAGAAATCTTTCCCCAGCCGGTGGCCTCCTTCTTGGCCAAGGTCTTGGATCAAAAAGTACCCTTAGAAACCATCCCGGCTAAACCCCAACCCCTTCCCCGTTTTTATGATGAATCTATGGCTAGATTCTTGAGGGAAATCCTCTTGGTCTTGGAAGGCGAATTAAAAGCCAAAGGACTTTTATTCCTTGGAGACCAAAAGATCTCGATCACCGAAGACCTCAAAGAGAAATTCAAAGAGGTGAGCTTAACCACCTTTCAGGGCCTCTTCTCTACAGGAGAACCGCAAGAAATAATTTTAAAGGACCAAAAGGCCCTTTTTATCCCTCTGGAGATCAAAGGCCTACCAATAGGAGGTCTTTTGTTGATCAAGGATCAGGGCTTTCCCCAAGAGGCGCATCTGGGCTTAAGGCTCCTCCAAAGGGCTATTAATTTGTTCCTCAGCCAATTCCCTGGGGGCGAGCTTGAGGATACGACGGACCGGGACTTCCTCCGGCGAACACCCCAAGATAGCCGCCACCACCTCCACGGCCCGCACACCGCCTTGCAAGGGTTCGTAAAGGCTAAGTATTAACCTGGGCCCATCACCTTTGAGGTCCAGGACATAAGGCCGCACCTCTATCTCTTTGATCCTTTTGCCCCGACGAGCCAAAAGAGTAACACTCTTCTTGGCCAAAAAGGTCTCTATCTTTTCTTGAGGAAGGGGTTCATCCAATTCGAGCTCATAGGTTGCCTCTTCGGGGACGACCAAGGCCTCTTCCGGTCTACTCATGGTTACCGAAAGCACGGCGAGTTCTTGGGGTAATTCCTGATTAAGGCTTTCTTTGATCTCCTCCGAAGGTAAGCGTTTGACCAATTCCAAGGCCAGGACCTCTCGGAGGCTTTCTACCCCGACAGGCAAGGCCCGAGGGAAAGAAACCCTGGGCAAGGGGTGAAACCCCTCGCTGAAGGCCACCGGTAGCTTGGCCCGACGGATGGCCCGATGGAAGGCCCGCATAAGGTCTAATTGGGAGAGAAATCGGGCCCAAGAAAGTTTTTGATAGACCACCCGATACCAGAAGGACCCCTCGGGTTCGGGTACTTCTACCTTGATTTCAGGAATGCGAGGCTCTTTGACCAGACGATTTTTGATAATCTTAAAATCACAGACTCCACACTTGACACATTGCCCGAAGCGACAGTCCTTGGTGATCTCTCCGGCCAGGGCCCGCCTTCGTTCGGTCAAGAGAAACTCTTTTTTGAGGCCGAGATCGATATGATCCCAGGGAAGTAGTTCGTCTTCGGTGCGTTCCCGAAGATAGTCTTTTAGATCTAAATCCACCTCTTTGGCCGCAGAGAGCCAGAGATCAAAGCGAAGTTCATCGCTCCAACCATCAAGCCTGGCCCCTTGCCGAAAGGCGCAAAAGACCAAAGAAGAAAGCCGTCGGTCTCCTCGGGAAAAGACCCCTTCAAGAAAGCTCTGTTCGGGTAAGTGCCATTTGAGCTTGACCTTTTTCAGGCGCAAGGCCCTCTTAAGCCAATCAAGTCTGGTCCTGGTCTCCGAAAGATCAATCTGTTCCTCCCATTGAAAAGCGGTATGCGGTTTAGGGATAAAAGTCGAAACCGAGACCGTGACCTGAGGGCCTTGGCGACCTTTGAGTCGAGTGAGCCTTCGGGCAAGATCCACGATGCCCTCAAGGTCTTCCATGGTCTCTGTGGGGAGCCCAATCATGAAATAGAGCTTAAATTGACGCCAACCAGCCTCAAAGATTTGGAGGGCAGTCTCAAAGAGATCCTCCTCGGAGATGTCTTTATTGATTACCCGTCGAAGGCGTTCGGTCCCTGCCTCCGGGGCCAGGGTAAAACCCGTCTTACGAACCTTCTTGATCTCCTGAATAATGGTCTCATTAAGACTACCCACCCGCAAAGAGGGAAGAGATAAGGCTATTTTCTCTGGAGAAAAGCGACGATTAAAGGTGACCAAAAGCTCGGTCAAACAGGTATAATCCCCGGCGGAAAGAGAAAGGAAAGAGACCTCATCCCACCCAGTGGCCGCAAGGCCTTCTTCGGCCATCTCAAGGAGTCGGGAGACATCTCTTTCGCGTACCGGACGATAGAGGCTGCTGGCCTGACAAAACCGACAACCGCGGGTACACCCACGGGATATCTCAAGGGCCAAACGATCATGGGTGATCTCCGTCCAGGGTACCGGCGGACGCCACGGATACGGCACCTGATCAAGCTCAGGCAAGATACGCCGCCTAATCTTTTCATACCCCGAAAGCAGCGGCTCTAAGGCCACCAGCCGTCCCTTTTCGTAATAAGGCCTGAAGAAACGAGGGACGTAGACCCCAGGAATTTTGGTCAAGGCCAAGAGGAGTTCTTCGCGGCTACCGCCGGCCTGCTTCCAGGCTCTGATGACCTCGGCGATCTCAAGCACCGCCTCCTCGGCCTCGCCGATAATAAGGGCGTCGTAAAAATCCGCCACCGGCTCGGGATTGTTGGCCGCCGAGCCTCCACCCAGAATAAGGGGATCTCCCTCCCCACGATCTCTGGCCCAAAGAGGAATGCCCGAGAGATCGAGAATATTTAAGAGATTAGTGGCACAGAGTTCATAGGGATAGCTTATGCCAACGACATCAAAGTCCTTGAGTGGCCGTCGACTCTCCCAGGAAAGAAGGGGTTTCTTTGAGCTTCGCAAAAGGGCCTCAAGGTCTCTGGCCGGGGCATAGGCCCGATCCGCCAGGATGTCATCTTGTTGATTCAAGATGAGATAAAGGATCAGGAGACCGATATGAGACATACCGATCTCGTAAAGATCCGGAAAGACCAGACAGACCCTGAGTCTGGCCTCCTCCCATGGCTTGCAAACGGCGTTTATCTCCCGCCCGAGATAACGGGCCGGCTTCCTTACTAGGGAAAACAACTCTTCCATATGCCTCTGAAAAACTTTGGTCGTCTAAATTCTATGCCTCTTACTCTAACCCGTGATCAAAGGTAGTTAAGGGATAACATTTCATTTGGGCCAGAGTAAATCAAAAAGAAGGGCAAGAACAGTGGAGGAAAAGATAACTAAATAATTCCATTGTTCTTTGGTGACCACCGTTGAGTAGACAAGATAATGAATGGCCCTGCGGTCTTCTTCGGTGAGCTCTTCTCTTCCGGCCAGTTTTTCCAGGATACGCCTCTCAAAAACCACCTTTTTGCGACGATGGCTGATATAGAAGCGATAGACAAAAAATAAGGCGTTTCCGCAGACGCCGATATACCATAAAGGCCTGATCAGAGAAGGGGCTAGGTGATTGGCGATGATGATCAAACGGAGGCTTATAACCGAGGTAACCCCCATCAAGAAAACGGCCCAAGGGACCCATTTAGGCAAGGGATGCGGGATGGTGTTCTTCCCCTTCATCGGCCCCAATTTAGCCCCATAGCGCAGATGAAACAACTAAGGCAGATAACTTATGAGCCTTCCCGGGAGGTAGAGTCCGCAGCCCCAGATCTTCCCTTCACAAGAGATGATCACGTAGCCCTCGGAAAGATCGGTTTCATAGGCAAGCTTCCTTTCCCGCCTTAGCCGGTCGAGTTCACCAAAGGAGAGCTTGACCACGTTTTTGGTGGCCAAATGACCAAAGCGTTGAATGGCCGTGGTGGTGGGTTTGAGGTAATGAGAGACCTTACGGGTGAAAAGGAGCCCCACGGTTTGAACCCGTAAACTCTGTAAAGGTTTAAGCTCAGGAGGAGTAGCAAAGAGCCAGTAGTTTTTGGCGGTGGAAAGGAGGAGATAGGGGTCAAAGGTCTCTTTTGGGATGCCAAACCTTTCTTCCCAAAAGGAAAGGACCTGCGCGCGTTCTTCTAAATTTACTACCCTCGGCCATACCGCCTGTTGGTGTATCTTTTTCCGTCTGGCTTTCTTCCCCATCAGATGAGCCTCTCGATCTTGGCGATAAAAAACCCCACGGATTCTGTCTCGTGAGGGAAAAAACGAGCAGCCTTCTCTAGGTCCGGGTGAAGGACTCGACCTTCCCATTCGGTAATACCAGGATGGCTAGGTTGGGGATATTTGCAGGCCAGTAGCCTCCCCTGGCGCTTGCGCAAGAGATAATCCACGACCATCTCGTTTTCGTCGGGATTAATGGTACAGGTGGAATAGACCACCACCCCCCCTGGCCTTACCAGATCAAAGGCTCGAATCAACAGGCCCTTTTGAATGGCCGGGAGATTGGTATGCCCTTCTTTTTGATAGAGCAATTCGCCTTCGTAACCCTGACGATAGCGCCCTTCCCCAGAGCAAGGGGCATCGACCAAAATCTTGTCAAAGGGCACCCCGTGGGGGAATTCTTCCCCTCGGTAAACCGTAGTCAGGGCACAGGCAATCCCTAGACGTTTGAGATTGGCCACCAAGGCAGTCAAGCGATCAAGGCGACGATCATTGGCCACGATAATGGCCCGGTCATCGGTGGCCTGGGCAATCAAGGTGGTCTTGCTCCCCGGGGCGGCGCAGAGGTCCAAAATAAATTCACCGGGCTTAGGATCTAGGGCCAGTACCGGGAGGGCACTGTTTAAGGTCATGGGGTAAATGTAGCCTAGATAATATTCTTCGGTGTTCCCCAAGGGGAAATTTTTGGGTTCTACCCGGTAAAAATGAGGGATCTGGGGTACGGGACAGACTTTGGCCCCTTGGCGTTCCAGACCTTTGATGACCAATTCTGGATCTCGGCACTTGAGGGTGTTCAATCGAAAATAAAGGGGTAGATCCCGCTTGAGATGAGCAAGAAAACCCTCGAAGTCTGGAATTATCTCCTGATATCGAGAAAAATAAGCTGGGGCCTCAGCTAAGGTGACCATTTTGGGCGAGCAGACGATAGAGATTTTTGTGATCAGGGACGACCAAATCGGCCTCTGTCAAGTGTTCTGGAGAAAGGGTAGTAGTAAGAGCCACACAAAAAAGCCCGGCCCCTTTGGCCGCCTTGATTCCAGCCGGGGCATTTTCTACGGCCAGGGCCTGATCGCTGCCCACCCCAAGGCTCTCTGCCGCCTTGAGATAGGGCTCGGGATGGGGTTTTCGACGACGGACCTGGTCCCCGGTAAGGACGAAATGAAACAAATCAAGGAGACTTTTGGGTAGTATTTCTTCTAAGATCTGGCGATGGGAGCTGGTCACCAGGGCTAGTTTTTTCCCTTCCAAACGGAGGTCACGCAAAAGATCCGGAATCTCGGGAAAGGGCCTGACCAGGTGTCGGTACTTTTCGGTAAAGATCCGACGCTGAAGGGCAAGCACCCTGTCAAAGAGCTCAGGCGTGGGCGTGACCCCTTGATCCTCAAAGATCTTGCGCGAGGTCTCTACTTCTATGGCCCCTTCGTGGAGATATAACGTCTCCTCTGGAATATCCAGGCCAAAGACCCGAAAGGCCTCTCGCCAGGCCTGGACATGCCAGGGCATGCTGTCCACTACGACCCCATCCATATCAAAAAGGACGGCCTCTTTTGCTGAAAGCCTCATTTGAGCCCCAACCTCTTACAAGCTGTTTCCCGATCAAGACCTTCCAGATAGACACCCTTTTGCCTTGAACTCGTTCCGCTTACAATTTTTACCGCTGATTTAGGAATTTTTAAGACCCTGGCCAAAAATTTCCTCAGGGCTTCGTTGGCCTTCCCTTCTACCGGCGGGGCGGTGAGACGGATCTTTAGGGCCTCACCATAGAGTCCCGCAATCTCTTCCTTTTTGGCCCTGGGTTGAACGTGAACCTGTAAGAGAACCCCCTTTTTGTACGGCTTAAGCATCTTCCTCCCAACTGGGTATTCTTTAGGATCTATGCTTTTTTCGGCACAGATCCCTTGGCCGACGGTTATCAAGCCCTCCTGAGTTCAAAATGGCATAGTTTGATTCTTTAACAAGTATGGTGAGTTTACTTGGGACTCAGGGATTTCTCCAGGTGTTCTTGCCAAGAGGCAAGCATGGAACGAAGTTCAAGGATTAATCGTTCCCTTTCCTGTTTGAGATTCTCGATCTCCGCCAAAATAGAACGTCTTTTCTCTTCAGCCTCGCTGATCAGGCGTTTGGCCTCTTCTTCAGCCCGGGAGACAATAAGCTTGGCCTCTTGTTCCGCTTGCTCACGCAGGGTCTCGGAAAACTTTTCGGCCTTGAGGATGGCCTCCCGAATGGTGCGTTCCTGATCTTTAAGGACCTCAAGCTCCTTTTGCAACTTGGCCACCTCGTCTTTTAAGGCGTTGTTTTCCCGCTGGAGCTCCTTAAGGGATTCAGCCACTTCTTCCAGGAATTGCTCGACCTCGCTCTTGTGGTAACCAAAAAGGGCCGAAGAAAAGCTCTTTTCTTGGATCTCTAGGGGAGTTAGGGCCATGGTCACCTCAGACTATAGGCTAAGTCATAAAGTACCGGGATCAAAAATTGTTTGAGAAAAATGATGGCCAGGATGGCCACCATGGGCGATAGATCAATCCCCCCGATAGGAGGGATGACCCGACGTAAGCGATAAAGCACCGGTTCGGTTATTCCGTATAGGAAACGCACGATGGGATTGTATGGGTCGGGGTTGACCCAGGAAAGCAGGGCCCGGATGATGATGATCCACATGTAAAGGGAAAGGGCTATATCCAATACCGCGGCTAAGGCCTTCAGAAAATGGGCTAAGATGAACATAGGCAGACCTTTTCAACCAAGTTTTATCGTTTGGGGCATACATTAATTATAGATCGGCAAGTTGTAAATTTTTACCATGAAGGATTGCGATTCAAGATTCCCGCTTAAGGGTTGAAGGATCAAAAAGGCATAGGGAATATCTCTCTTCAGTTCGATTTGAGGTATTCTCAGGCAGAACAAAATCCACTGATTAAGAAAATCTGCATGGAATTATTCAGAAAATAATGGTAATATGGTATAAAATACTTGTTTTCGCCAAATTTTAGACAGAATTCACCTAAAACTCAAACATTTCTATCAAAACAGCCAATATGCCTTATATGAAAAGTAGACCT
>Ga0256914_1000439_pt1 | contig 41224 bp, 34 predicted proteins | sample HulkmetaG_FD_191571 | JGI IMG/M metagenome (GOLD analysis project Ga0256914, IMG submission 191571) | Hydrothermal chimney microbial communities from Main Endeavour vent field at the Juan de Fuca Ridge, Pacific Ocean - Hulk | ecosystem: Environmental > Aquatic > Marine > Hydrothermal vents ... | reverse complement strand
TATGTCATCGAGGTGTGTGCGCGGGAAAAGATCCCCCTGGTCATGCAAGCGGTGAAAGAGGAGGAGCTGGCTTCGTGCGAGGCCCTCTTCCTGACGGGTACCTCCATCAGGGTATTGCCCGTCAGCCGGGTAGAGGGGATGGTCTTCGACCCGGCACATCCTCTGGTCCGGCGGATCAGGGAAGGTTACGAGCGACTGATCAGCGATTATATATTCCTTCGGCGTATGGAGACGGACGAAGATGAGTGAGGTCAGGTACGCGGTGGTGGATGTAGAGACCACGGGGATGAGCCCTGCCCGCGACCGCATCACCGAGGTGGCGGTGGTGCTGAGCGACGGGCAGCGCATCACGGAGGTCTTCTCCTCGCTCATCGATCCGGAACGTCCCGTCCCTCCCTCGATCACGGCGGTGACGGGCATCACCGACGCCATGGTGGCCGGGGCGCCGCGTTTTTTCGAGGTGGCACGGCAGATCGTCGAGATGACGGAGGGACGCATCCTCGTGGCACACAATGCCCGTTTCGACTATGGTTTCTTGCGTGAGGAGTTTGCCCGTCTGGGTTACCGTTACCGGCGGGAGCTCTTCGACACGGTTCGTGAGAGCCGGCGACTGTTGCCGGGGCTGCCCTCGTACTCGCTGGGAGCGTTGTGTGAGGCGCTCGGTATCGAGCACCGGGAGCGTCATCGTGCCGAAGGGGATGCGCGGGCCACGGCCGGCCTGCTGCATCTGCTGCTGAAGAAGCGGGAAGAGATAGAAAAAACGGAAGAGCTGCCCCTGACACCTTCCCTGCAGGCCAAGATCCGTGAGGTGCCCGGAGAGGCCGGGGTGTACTATCTGCACGACCACCGGGGTGAGGTGATCTACATCGGCAAGAGCAACGACCTGCACCGTCGTGTGCAGTCCCATCTTTCGGGGGCGGCGACGCGGCGGGCGCTGCGTATCCGTCAGGAGACCGTTGACATCTCGTGGGAGGTGACGGGCAGCGAGCTGGTGGCCTTGTTGCTGGAGGCGGCGGAGATACGGCGGCATCTGCCGCGGCACAACCGCGCCCAGCGTCGTCGCAGCCGCCGTGTGGGTCTTTTCGCCTGGCACGACGAACAGGGCTACCTGCGCTTCACCCTCCGCATGGCAGGGGAGGAGGAGATACCCCTGGCCACCTTCGGCACCCTGGCCGAAGGAAAAGAGCTGCTGAACCGCCTCGTCGAACAACACCGGCTCTGCCAGAAAATGGCCGGCCTCTACGAAGGTGCCGGCAGCTGCTTCCATTACAAGATCGGCCAGTGCCGCGGCGCCTGCGTGGGCGAGGAAAACGCCGCCTCCTACAATATGCGCGCCCGCCGCGTCGCCGCCATGTTCGACCTCGGTCAGGAAAACTTCTTCATCATCGACCGGGGACGTCACCCCGAAGAAAGAGCGGTGGTGAAGATCGAACACGGCCTGCCCGTGGGATACGGGTACATCGATATCAACGACCATTTCTTCGGGACGGAAGCCCTCCATGAATGCATCCGTCCCCTGCCGCATTTCCGTGAGATGAGGAACCTGGTGGTGAACTATCTGCGCCGCCACCGCGTGGAACGTATCCCTTTCTGAACCGCTTTGTCTTTGCCTTCTTCACACCCTCACCGGCAACCTGTGGGATATCCTGTTTCCGGTTCTTGTTGTATCTCTTTTGTTGACAATTGGTTACAGGTATTGTTCTTTCTGTCTACGTAGTATACTACGTAGTTCACTACGTAGTTATCTGTCGGGGATGTATCTTTAATGTAAAGATAGGCAATAAGATAGCAGGTGTAGTGCAGAAGGATATGTTGCTGCTTTGTAGAAGTTTGTATAAAGAACCATCCGGCTGACAGAAAGTCAGCCAGCGCTCGGGGATGTTCACCGGAGGATGATCCTTTTGACAGTGAGGAGGTTGTCGTTGCTGTCCAAAAGCCTTACTAAGTAAGTTCCGGGGCCTGGCCAGTCGTTGAGATCGGGTTCGAAAAGGGATGGATCGAGTTGCGACTCAAAGACGGTCTGGCCGGTGTTGTTAAGGATGATCAGCCGGTGACCGAGGGAGGGATCGTCCACCCCGATGAAAAGATGGTCGGTGGCGGGGTTGGGATAGAGCCGGATGGTCTGGGAAAAGGTGGGGGGATCATATCCCGTTAGGTTGGCCCGGATGATGAGGGTGTCGGTACAGTGGTTGGGCAGATAAGCGAAACGGGCGTGGCGGCTGACGATGCTGTCGCAGCCTCCCATGCTTTTCAGGGTGTCGATACCCGGCAAGGTGACCACGTGGGGGGGGCGCTTCGAAGTCAGCGCTGCTGACGGCGTAGAGGGTGGTGTCGCTCACCGCCGTAGGCTGGCAGAAAGTGTTGCGGTAGAGATCGGCGATCTCCTGGGCATCAAGGATGCGGGAGCAGATGCGCACATCGTCCAGTGCTGTCCGGAAAGAGTTTTCCCGGATGCCGATCTTGAAGTCGATCTCCTTGCCGATGGCCAGGTCGGAGGTGTTGTCGCTGGTCGACTCCATGCCGTCGAGGCATAGATGACGTGTGACCCCGTCATACGTGGCTGCCGGATGGTGCCGGGTGCCGAAAAGGGAACCCTCCCACATCCGGCGCAGATCGTTGGCATAGAAACCAAAGTTGAGCTCATAGTCGGTCTCGCTGTAACGTACCGAAAGACCGATCATCTGCTTCTTTTGTGGTTTTTTTCCTAACAGAGCAGATCGAACCATACGGAGGTGGCGACGGTGTCGGGACAGAACCACAGGACCACCGAACACTGTTCCTTCAGGATCTCCGGGAATCCGGCCGTATCGATCAGGATAAGGTTCCCGTCGGTGAAGTGGCAGGCTTCACCGACATCCCGTTCCTGTCGTTGCACAGGGCCGCGCCCACAACCGTACTGTGGTTGAGACCGGTACCCCTCTCATTATTGGCATTGCCGTGGAAAGGATAATACATTACCAGACTGTCGGAAGAGACCTGCTCCGGTATCATGGTCGAGAACGACACCAGTAGCATAAAAAATACGTTTTCTCATTTTATTGGTTTTGGTTGATTGAAGAATAGATCAGGTTGTACGAAAGGTGTGATGAGAAAACCTTTTCACGGAAAGTTCCTTTCCCGGGGAAAAGAAGCCGGGAAAAGGAGAGAAAGCGTGCGGAGGAGACGATCCTTTTCGTGTTCTCAACACAAGTAAAGGAATCCTCTTCTTCCCCTCTCCGGTGCCTGTCTTTCTGTCAGTCGGGCAGGTGTGGCACATCCTTTGACCGGAGAGGCTGCAAATGAACCATAAAAAGCAAGAAGACATGACCACACAGAGAGGACAGATCAACGTTACGACGGATAACCTGTTCCCGATCATCAAGAAATTCCTCTATTCGGAGCATGATATTTTTCTTCGCGAACTCATTTCCAATGCGGTGGATGCCACCCAAAAGCTCAAGACGCTGGCTTCGGTGGGGGATTTCAAGGGTGAGCTGGGCGATCTCACCATCCGAGTGAAGCTGGATAAGAAGAAGGGCACCCTGACGGTCTCCGACCGGGGTATCGGCATGACGGCCGAGGAGGTGGACAAGTACATCAACCAGATCGCCTTGTCGAGTGCCGAGGAGTTCCTGGAGAAGTACAAAAAAGATGCGAACGCCATCATCGGCCACTTCGGTCTGGGGTTCTACTCCTCGTTCATGGTGGCCAAAAAGGTGGAGATCGTGACCCGTTCCTACCGCGAGGATGCCAAGGCGGTGCGCTGGACATGTGAAGGTACGCCGGAGTACACGCTCACCGAGACCGAGAAAGAGGACCGCGGTACCGACATCATCCTCCACATCGACAAAGATTCGAAAGAGTTCCTCGAGGAGGATCGTATCGAAAGCATCCTCAAGAAATACTGCCGTTACCTGCCCATACCCATTGCCTTCGGCAAGAAGAAGGAATGGAAGGACGGCAAGGAGGTGGAGACCGACGAGGACAACATCATCAACGATACCCGTCCGCTCTGGACACGCAAGCCGTCGGAGCTGAAAGACGAGGATTACAGGAAGTTCTATCAGGATCTCTACCCCGGACAGGACGATCCGCTCTTCTGGATCCACCTGAACGTCGATTATCCTTTCACGCTGACGGGTGTGCTTTATTTCCCGAAGATCAAGCATCAGTTCGAGATCCAGAAGAACAAGATTCAGCTTTATTGCAACCAGGTGTTCGTCACCGACTCGGTGGAGGGTATCGTGCCGGAGTTCCTTACCCTGCTGCACGGGGTGATCGACTCGCCGGACATCCCGCTGAACGTCTCGCGCAGCTACCTGCAGGGTGATCCCAACGTGCGTAAGATCTCGGGTCACATCACCAAGAAGGTGGCCGACCGTCTGCAGGAGATCTTCAGGAACAACCGCAAGGAGTTCGAGGAGAAGTGGGACGACCTGAAGCTCTTCATCGAGTACGGGATGATGACGGACGAGAAGTTCTACGAGCGGGCCGAGAAGTTCGCCCTCTTCAAGAACACCGAAGGCAAATACTTCACTTTCGAGGAGTACCGCAACCTCATCAAGGAGAACCAGACCGACAAGCACAAGACGCTCATCTACCTCTATGCCACCGACAAGGAGGAGCAGTACATCTTCATCGAGAAAGCGCGTGCCAAAGGGTATGATGTGCTGCTGATGGACGGCCAGCTGGATGTCCATTTCCTGAACCATCTGGAGATGAAGTTCAAGGACAGCCGTTTCGTACGGGTGGATGCCGACGTGGTGGAGCGGCTGATCGAGAAGGAGGACCTGAGCGAGTCGAAGCTGAGCGAGGAAGAGAAGGAGCAGCTGAAAGAGGTGTTCCTCCATGCTCTCCCCGACCGCGAAAGGTTCACAGTGATCTTTGAGAAGTTGGGCACCGACCTGCCCCTGCAGATCACCCAGTCGGAGTTCATGCGCAGGATGAAGGACATGTCGGAGCTCAGCGGCGAGGCCGGCATGTTCGGCACCCTGCCGGAAAGCTACAACCTCGTGATCGACACCGAACATCCGCTGGTGAAAAAGGTGCTCGAGGAGATGAAGAAAAAGACCGGAGCACGCATCTCCAAGCTGCAGGAAAAGATCGATCCGTTGCGTAAGAGCAAAGAAGAACTCGAGAAAGCCAACGAGAACAAGAAAGAGGAGGAGGTGCCGCAGGCCGACAAGGACCGCATCGCCGAACTGGAGAAGAAGATCGGCGAGCTGGAGAAGAAGAAGAAAGAGATCCTCGACGCCTATGCCGAGAAGAGCAAGATGGTACGCCAGCTGGTCGACCTGGCCCTCCTCTCGAACAACATGCTGAAAGGAGAAAAACTCAACACTTTCGTCAAACGGAGCATTGAACTTCTGTGACCGGAAAAATTAAAGGGAACAGCCCGGCATTGCCGGGTTTTTTTTTTGGCGGTGGGGCGGAAAGCCTGTTCAGAAGAGTTTGCTCACCTCGGCCTTGAGCACTTCGATGGCGGTCTGTGTGGGCAGTTTCTCGATGTCGACCAGTTTCTCGAAGAGTCTTTTGCTGAAGTCGATGGCCGGTGCGTCGGGTTTGAATTCCTCGTAGGTGGTGTTGATGAGCCTGAGTATCTGTCCGCGGGCGTTGCGGATCACCTCCCAGGCGGCCGGGGAGATGTAGAGCTGCTGGGAGAGGTTGTGCTCGTACTCGTTGCGGATGGTGGTGAGCAGCTCTTGGTGCAGCTGCTGTACCGTCAGCCCCGGCCTGTTGACACGCAGCAGCAGCGACTCGGGCGAGATGCGCTCCAGGAACAGGACCAGCCGCTCATAAGCCTGCAGACGTATCGGCGTGATGAGCTTCTGGTTCTCCAGCACCAGCTCCATGCGGCGTTGCTCGGCCTGGGCAGAAAGCATCGTACGCAGGACATACCATACGGTAAGAAAAACCACCAGCGAGGGCAGCAGATACTTCAGGATCTCCAGAAAGGTTTGCATCATCACATACTTTAAAGGTCCAAAATACGAAATATTCAGGAAACGGCGAACGTTCCGGTGAATGGCAGGGCTTTTGAAGGAAAGGTGGTGGAGTGCCGGAGAGGCGTTCGTCGTTCCGGAAAATGGAATTAACTTTACCGGGCATGAAGAAGAGGAGCAGGAAAAAACTTTGGTATGGTCTTCTCCGTCTCGGGGGAGCGGGGGCGGTGTTGGCTTTCCTTTTGGGTTACACCGTGATACGTATGCCCAATGTCTGTGTGGATGAGGGGCGTCCATATGATCTGTATGTCCCTGCCGGCATGGATGTCGATTCCCTGATGTGGGTGCTGGAGCGGGATTCGGTGCTGTGTCGTCCGCGGACGTTCCTCTGGCTGGCCGGCATGAAGGATCTGCCGGGTCACCTGAAGACGGGGCATTACGTCCTGCGCCGCGGGATGAACAACCGGGAGATGGTGAACATGCTGCGGGGCGGGTACCAGGTGCCGGTGCGGGTGGTGTTCAACCACATCACCACCGTGGAGGAGCTGGCCGGCGTGGTGGCCCGCCAGCTGGCGTTCGACTCTCTTGAGCTGGTGCATCTGCTGAAGGACACGGCCTTCATCGGCGGGATGGGGTTCGACACGGCCACGGTGATCGCCCTCTTCCTGCCTGACACTTACGAGTTCTACTGGAATGTCTCTCCGCGCCGTTTCGTGAAGCGCATGTACCGCGAGTACCACCTTTTTTGGGACGGGCGACGGCGGGAGCAGGCCCGTGCGCTGGGGCTGACGCCCGTGGAGGTGGCCATCCTGGCCTCGATCGTGCAGCGAGAGGCACTGCATGACGACGAGATGCCCCGCATCGCCGGTGTCTATCTCAACCGCCTGAAACGGGGAATGCGGCTGCAGGCCGACCCCACGGTGGTCTTCGCCATGCGGGAAAAAGGCCGGAAAAGAGTGCTCAAAAAAGACCTGCACATCGACTCGCCTTACAATACCTACCGGTATGCCGGACTGCCGCCGGGACCCATCTGCATGCCTGGCAAACGCGCCATCGACGCCGTGCTGCAGGCCGAGAAACATCATTATCTCTATTTCTGCGCACGGGAGGATTTTTCCGGCTATCACAACTTTGCCCGCACCCTCGCAGAGCATAATCGCAACGCCCGTCGCTACCGCCATGCGCTCAACCAGCGGAGGATCTATCGCTGAGGTTCCCGGGAAGCGGAAGACATCAGAAAATTTTCATTTCCCGGTGATCGTGTTAATTTTGGATCAGGTATGAAAGATATCCGTTTTGGCACGGACGGCTGGCGTGAGGTCATTGCCGCAGGGTTCACCGTTGATCATGTGGCGCGTGTGGCGTGGGCTGTGGCGCGCTGGCTGGTGAGCAGTGCTTCGTCGCCGTCGGTGGTGGTGGGCCACGACACCCGTTTCGGGGGGCGTATGTTCGCCGAGACCCTGGCCAAGGTGTTATCACAGAAGGGTGTGAAGGTCTACCTGTCGCCGGGGGTGGTGACCACGCCGATGCTCTCGTACGGGGTGAAGGTGCTGGGGGCCCGGGCCGGCCTGATGGTCACGGCCAGCCACAACGCTCCCCGCTACAGCGGCATCAAGCTGAAGGGTCCTCACGGCGGTCCTCTCGATGCTGCAGCCACCCGGATGGTGGAAGGGCTGGTCCCCGACGTCAACGAGGTGAATCTGCCGGTCATACGCTGGGAACGACGGCTGCAGGATGAGCGTGTGACCTACACCGATCTGGAAGAGCTCTATTATGGGCGGGTCACCGCCCGTTTCGGGGAGGTGTTGCGGCAGAAAGCTTTCCGTCCTGCCTTCGATGTGATGTACGGGGCGGCGTTGCGTATCGTGCCGCGTCTTTTTCCCGGGGCGCTTCTTCTGCACGGCGAGGAGAACCCTCTCTTTGGCGGCATGGCGCCTGACCCTGTGCCTTCGCGTCTTTTGGAGCTGAGCGAGCGGATGCGCCGGGAGGGCAGCTACGACCTGGGGGTGGCCCTCGACGGCGATGCCGACAGGGTGACGCTCCTCGATGCCGGCGGCACCTGTGTCGACGCCCATCATCTTATCCTGTTGCTGGTACATCATCTGGCGGGACGGAAGAACCTGCACGGCAAGGTGGTCACCGGCATTACCACCACCCACCGTCTGGAGGAGCTGTGTCGCCGCTACGGGCTGGAGGTGCAGCGCACCCCCGTGGGCTTCAAGGAGGTGTCGGCCGTGATGCGGCAGGAGGAAGTGCTCCTGGGGGGCGAGGAGAGCGGCAGCTTCGCCCTGCCCGACCATCTGCCCGAACGCGATGGCCTGTGGGTGGCCCTCACCGTGATGGAAGCCATGATGGAGACAGGCAAGAGCCTGCGACAGCTCCTCGACGAGGTGGAAGAGATCACCGGTCCCTTCGCCTGCGACCGGGCCGACCTGCCCATGAGCGACGAACAACGAAGAAAGGTGCTGCGACGCTGCGCCGAAGGGGCTTTCTCCGCCTTCGGGCCTTTCCGGGTGACCCACATGCTTGAGTTCGACGGATACAAATATTTCTTCGGCGACGGTGAGTGGCTCATGGTACGTCCCTCGGGTACCCAGCAGCTCTTGCGTCTCTATGCCGAGGCTGAGGATGCTGCCCGTGTGGAGGCGATCCTGCGGGCGGCGTATGAGACCCTCACCGCGGAGGAGAAGCACTCCTGAGCCTCTCGGCTCACAGGGTGATCACCTCCCTTTCGAGACGGATCCCGAACTTTTTCTCCACATCCTGGGCAATGGTGCGGGCGAAGCTGTCTATCTCGCTGCCGCGGGCGTGACCGTCGGAGATGATGACCAGTGGCTGGCGGTGCCAGGTGGCACAGGCGCCGTGGTGCACACCTTTCCATCCGGCCTGTTCGATGAGCCAGGCGGCCGGGATCTTGCGGAGCCCTTCCCCTGCCGGATACGAGGGGATGCCGGGATGACGCTGCTGCAGCATGGCGACGACATCCTCCTTCACGACGGGGTTCTTGAAGAAACTGCCGGCATTGGGGACCGTCTCTGGTGAGGGCAGCTTGCTGCTGCGCAGATGACCGACGGCCTCGCGCAGCCGGAGCGGATGGTCAGGCGGGACCTCGAAGAGCTCCTTCAGCGCAGGATAGGTGAGGACGGGTCGGGGCTCACCGACATGGAAAAGGAAAGTGACGCTCGTGATGAAAAAATGAGCGAGGCCGGGGCTTTTGAAGATACTGGTGCGATAGTCGAAACGGCAGACCTCGCGGGAGAAGGTGTGCTCTCTGCCGGTGAGCAGGTCGATGCCCCGCACCTTCCGTACACAGGAGGCGATCTCGCTGCCATAGGCTCCTATGTTCTGTACCACGGCGCCCCCCACGGTGCCGGGGATGAAGGAGAGGTTCTCCGGCCCCCACCATCCCTGCGTGGAGGCATGACGGGCCACCTCGTCCCAGCTCATCCCCGAGGCACAGGTGACCTCAACCCGGTGTTTGCTGATGTAGCGATGATCCATGCCGGCGGTCCTGTTGAGGAGGACAGTGCCGGGGTGGTCGTGTGTGAAGAGGATGTTGCTGCCGCCACCCAGGATGAGCAGCGGGAGGGCAGGCAGACGGCCGGCCAGGGAGGGCAGCGTGCCGGCATCCCGTATGACGGCAAAGTGCCTGGCCCGGGCCTCTGCCCGGAAGGTGTTGAGAAGAGTGAGGGGATGATCGGTGGTGAAGGTGACCATATGGTTCGGTATCCTGCTGTTCATCCGACGATCTTCACCGTGCCGGGGGACCTGCCGGCGGCGGCAACGGCCGGCGAAAAAAATGATTTGAGATGTGACGTCTGCCTCTGCATGATGGTGTGGGTATTGCTTAATGCGGCATGGTGCAGATCATCGCAGGATGAAGTGATAGGTGATGGTGCCTTTCTGGTAGGCGGGGGCGTCGGGCTTGCGGTCGAAACGCGAGGCCAGGGCGGCTTTCTTCGCCACCGAGAGAAGATAGTCGTCGAGGGTGGTGGAGCCCTTGACGCCGGGGATGGCCTTGGTGACCTTGCCGTTGCGGTCGACGGTGACCTCGACCACGACGATGCCTTCCTTCTGGTAGTTGTATTCAGGCACGGGCAGCTTGAGGGGTTTTCTTCCGGCGAGGCTGTAGGAGATGCCGTTGCCGCCGCCGCCGGGGGTGCCGCTGTGGGCGCCCGAGGCGGGTGAGCCTTCTTCGACGCCCTGGTTGCCGGCGGTGCCTGTCTCGCCCTCCGAGCGGGTGTCGCCTGCGCCCTGTGCCTTGGAGAAAGCATTGCGTGTGCGCCGGAGGATCTCCTGCTTGCGCCGTTCCTCCTCCTCGCGCCGCCGCCGTTCTTCTTCCTCACGGCGTTGGCGCTCCAGCTCTTCCTGGCGTTGGCGCTCCAGCTCCTCGCGCGCCTTGCGCTGTGCTTCTTCCTCTTCTTTTTTCTTTTTCAGCTCTTCGGGTGTGGGCAGGTCGGGTTCTTTTTTCTTGCCGCTTTCCACGGCTGCGGCCTCTTCGAAGTCCTGGGTCTCGATCTTTTCGGCCGGTGGTGTCTCTTCCCGGCTGGTCTGTTGCGGCGGCGGAGGTGTGGAGGCCGGCGGGGCCGGGGCCGGCTCGACGAGGCCGGTGCCGCCTTCGTCGGTGCCGAAGTTGATCAGGATTGCCTGTTCTTCGGGCAACGGCAGCGGGGTGTGCAGACCGAACAGCAGGAGCAGCGCCACCACCACGCTGTGGAAGAGAACGGTGGCCACGATCCCCCGCGTATGGTTCTCCCGCGTCTTCATGACCTCATCGGGCTGTGGTGGCCAGCACCAGTTTGTAGCCGTTGCGCTTGGCGATGTTCATCACATCCACCACATACTGTACCGGGATGGTGCGGTCGACATGCAGGGAGATGTAAATGTTCTGGTTGTTGCCTATCTTCTTCTGCAACACCTGTTCCAGCTCGTCGAAGCTCACCTGCTGGTCCTCGACGTAGTACTTGAGATCCTTTGTGATCGAGACGGTGGTGAAAGGTTTGGCGGAGGTCTGGTTGGCACTGCGCGGCAGCAGCAGCTTGAGCGCCGTGGGGCTGATCAGCGTCGAGGAGATCATGAAGAAGATGAGCAGCAGGAAGATGATGTCGGTCATTCCTGACATGCTGAAGCTCGGGCTGATCTTATTGCGTGACTCGATGGCCATGGTGGTGTTTTTGGTGTGGGGTCACTCTTCTTCGACGGGTTCGTTGAGGATGTCCATGAACTCGGAGGTACGTGCCTCGAGGAGGAAGACCACCTTTTCGACGCGGGCCACGAGGATGTTGTAGGCGAAGTAAGCCATGATGCCGACGATGAGCCCTGCGACGGTGGTGATGAGGGCGGTATAGATGCCGTCGGAGAGGGTGGTGATGTCGACGTTGTTGCCGGCGTTGGCCATGTCGTAGAAGGCTTTGATCATGCCGATGACGGTGCCGAGGAAGCCGAGCATGGGGGCACCGCCGGCGACGGTGGCCAGGGCGGCCAGGCCTTTCTCGAGGTTGTAGATCTCCAGCCTGCCGGCGTTCTCGATGGCGGCATGCACATCCTGGATCGGCCGGCCGATGAGACGGATGCCTTTGCCGAGCATGCGGGCCACGGGATGGTCGTGCGACTCGCACAGGGCCAGGGCCGACTCGATCTTGCCCTCATGGATGTAATCCTTGATGCGGTCCATCAGCGTGGTGTCCTCACGCGCCGCCTTGCGTATCACGAAGAACCTGTCAAAAAAGATATAGACGGCGATGAGGGAAAGAATGAAGATGAGCAGATTGACCCATCCGCCCTTGAGAGCAAGGTCCCAGTAGGAAAGGGTCAGCTCGCCGGCCTGTGCCGTATCTGCAACGGAGATCTGGCCTGTCAGAAGCATGTTGAGCATCGTTGGTGGTTTTGACGAAATTATAAAAAAAACGGGACATAACAGATAATATTACATCCCGTTCCCTGAGTTATCAAGATGTGTTCTATTTGATGAGGTAGTATACCAGTGAGCCAGCGAAGTAGCCGGAGAGGGCGAGGAGGCTCATGCGTTTGAGGTACCAGATGAAGTCGATCTTCTCGAGGCCCATGGCGGCCACGCCGGCGGCCGAGCCGATGATGAGGATGCTGCCGCCCGTCCCGGCGGTATAGGCGAGGAACTCCCAGAAGAGGCCGTCCTGGACGAACATCTTGGCCCATTCGAGAGCCTGCGGGTCGGTGATCTGGGCCAGCGAGAGAGCGTCGTGTACCGGATACATCCCCATGCCGGCAGCAGTGAGCGGCACGTTGTCGACGATCGAGGAGAGAAGCCCGATGGCCATGTCGATGTAGTAGATGTTGTGCAGTTTCTCATCAAGGTATACGGCCAGCATGTGAAGCAGCCCGGCCGACTGGAGGGCGGCCACGGCCGTCAGGATACCCAGGAAGAAAAAGATGGTGGGGGTGTCCACTTTCTTGAGGATGTTGGTGATCATCCCCATCCTTTTCTTCTCGGGATGGTCGTTATGGTGCAGCAGGTCGGTGATGATCCAGAGCACCGAGAGGCCCAGCAGCATGCCCATGTAGGGGGGCAGGTGGGTGAAAGTTTTGAATATCGGCACGGAGAGGAGGGCACCCACACCGAGGAAGAAGACCAGTTTCTGTTCGCGGGCGGTGTTGTCGAGGGTGGCAGCCTGGGAATCTTTGTCCGGCAGCTCGAAATGGCCGCGCTCGAAAAAGGAGACAATGGTCAGCGGTACGAGCATGTTGACCAGGCTGACCAGGAAGATGCCTTTGATGATACCCCAGGCAGTGATCTGTCCCCCTATCCAGAGCATGATCGTGGTGACATCGCCGATGGGCGACCAGGCGCCGCCGGCGTTGGCCGCGATGACGATCATACTGGCAAAGAACCAGCGGTCTTTCTTGTCCTTGATGAGCTTGTTGAGCAGCGTCACCATCACAATGGTGGTGGTGAGGTTGTCGAGGGCTGCCGACATGAAGAAGGTGAGGAAACTGAGGATCCACAGCAGCTTTACCTTGTTGGTGGTCTTGATACGGTCGGTGATGAGCCGGAAACCGTTGTGCGAGTCGATGGTCTCGACGATCGTCATGGCGCCGAAAAGGAAGAAAAGGATCTCGGCGGTCTCACCCAGATGATGGATGATCTCGTGTTCGACGATAAAACGCCGGAACTGTTCGTGGAGAGGCAACTGGGTTACCTCAGGATAACGTTCCAGGAACTCTTTGAAGAAATGGTTGCCGGGCAGGATCTCGCCGGCGCCGAAGATCATGATCACCCAGAGGGCCACACTCAGCAAAAGGGCCGAAGCAGCCTTGTCCACCTTCAGAGGATGTTCCAGGGCAATGGCCGTATAGCCCAGGATGAAGACGATCACCATCAGAACTAACATCGACATGACGTAAAAGGTTTAAGATGTTTGACTCCCGAAAAGAACGGGGGCGAAATTATCGTATTGATTCCGCTTTTCCAAAAAAAGTTGACAGAAGGGTTCCTGGCAGTTCCGGGAAGCGGTTCATTTCGCTTTTTTCTTCTTTTTCTTTTCTTCCTTCTTCACGGCAGGTTCTTCTTCTTTTTTCCCTGCTATCTTTTCCCAGTAGCTTTGGAAGAGTTTGTCCCAGGAGCTGAACTCTTCGCGGTAGAAGATGCCGATGCCGTTGGTGTAGGGGGCGGTTTCGTAGAGATAGTTGTCGTTGGCTCGGGTGAAGGCTTTGACACGCAGTTTGCCGTTGCGAGTGATCTTCACTTCCACCTGGAAGTCACCGACGATGTTGCTGTTGTTGGTGGTGGTGTTGTTGTTCTGGGTGTTGAAGTCGATGTTGCCGTTGATGGAGATACGGTCGTTGAGCAGCTGGGTGGAGAGGGCGACCTCGACCTGTTCGGAGGTGACCTCGTCGCCGGGGTGGTAGGAGAAGCCCACATCAAAATCCTTGCTGATCTGGGAGAGCCAGGAGCTGAGCTGGTTGGATAGCATCTCGGTGGTGGTGACACCCAGCACATTGGCCCCGCCGAAGGAGGGCTGCTGGTTATAGACGGGGTTGGGATAGAAGCTGTTGATGATCAGCAGGGAGAGGAACTGCTTGCTGAGCTCTTCCTCCGAGCTCATGGAGTTGCGTACCTTGGCGCGGGTGTCCTCGTCGACGGTGGGCAGATCGATGTTGAAGCTGATCAGGGGATTGTTGAGGCTGCCTTTCAGCAGGATCTGGCATTCCACGGGCACCCTTTTGCGGTAGTTGTCATCGAAAAAGAGGGGGTAGAGGGAGGTCTTGAGCGGATAGACGGCGAGGATGTCGAGCTGGGCATTGAGAGGATCGCCGTTCCAGGTGATGCGGCCGCCGTTCTCCAGGCGGAACTTCTTGTTGATGACGTTCTGGAGGGTGAAGCGGTAGGTTCCTTCATCGATGATGTATTCGCCGTAGAGGCTGAAGTCGCCGTTGCGGTTGACCTCCATGCGCAGGTCGCCGTGCCCGCGGCCGTAGAGGGTGCCTCCGGCGGCCGGGTCGAAAAGGAGGGTCACCTCGGCGTCGGGGGTGACTTGCAGGTCGAGGTTGAGCTGGAAGCTGGTGGGGCGGGGTGCCCGCTCACGCTGCACGGGGTATCTTTTTTTCTTTTTTTCCTGATGAGGGTTGACGAAGTGGATGAAGTCGGTCTCGATCGATTCGCCTCGGCTCTCGGTGAGCGGGAGGGTGATGGCTGTGGCGGGTTCGGTGCGGGCGGTGATGTTCATGGTGATGGCGTCGAGGGGCCCGCGGATGACCACGGCACCCGAGGCGACTCCCCTGCCGTAGAAATATTCGTTGTCGGAGGAGCGCGTATTGAGGACCAGCATCTTGTCGGCTTTCAGGGTCATGTCGATGGCGGGTGCCAGCAGCTCTTCGATGATGAAGCTGCCGTTCAGCACTCCTTTGTGGCCCTGTTCGTCAAACACCACGACGCTGTCGGCCAGGAAACGGTTGTTGCGCACGGGAACGTCGGCCGTGAAGGTGTAGGTGGTGTTGAGGTAACCCACTTTGAGCGATACTTTCCTGAACTGCAGCTGTCCCCTCACGCGGGGCCGGAGCAGATCGCCTTCGGCATGCAGACGTCCCGAAACGTTCCCGTTGAGGGAAGAAAAGACTTCCGAAACAAAAGAAGAGAAAGCGGTGAGACGGAACTTGTCGAAGAGGATGTCCATCTTCAGCTTACGGTCGTTGGGGCGGTAGATCCCGGTGATGCTGACGGGGCGGCGTTGGCCGTAGTCGGTGTGCAGGTCGAACGCCAGGCCGTCGGCGAGGGTGTCCCAGGCCGAGTTGATGGTGGCGTAGCCCAGGGGCTCGCCGTTGAGGTAGAAGTCGCGGATGGTGGTGGTGGAGAGGAAGATGGGATCATGGTAGATGTTGGAGAGCAGGATCTCACCGTTCATGATGCCCTTGAGTCGCAGGTCTTTCTGTTCCTGGGAGGTGAGGTAGGAGATGTCGAGGTTGTGAAAGGTGGCGCGGAGGGTGTCGGTCGGGGCTTCACTGAGGGTGCCGCTGATGTTCAGGGCCTTGTCGCCGCTTTGAGCGAGGAAATGACGGACCAGAATGGCCGTGCTGTCGACGGTGATGCTGTTGCGGTCGAGGTGCCAGATACGCGGACCCAGGAGAAGAGCGGTGGGCGCGGTCGTAAGGGTCATGCGGGGATGGGTCCTGCCGGAAGGGATGAAAAGATGGGCGGTGAAACGCAGATGGTCGTGGCGTTCCATCGTATCCACGGGAGCCAGCCAGGCAAAATGGCTGCGCAGCGTGTCACGGGCCGCCGTGATATCGGCACTGAAATGGTCGGTATGGAGCCGCGGCCCGAAAAAAAGGTAATCCCCTTCGATGTGGGCGGACAGCACATCGTTGCCCACGACCTGCAGCCGGAGCGAGTCGACGGCCATGGTGGGTGTGACCACCTCGTCGGCGGCAGCCTCCAACTGGAAGAGATCGTGCACCGGAGCATAACGCCCACGGAGGTAACTGTTGTGCGACAAGGAACCACCGGGCCAGAAGAATTCTGTGAAAGGGTCGATGTTGTGGATGTCGATACGGTAGAAGAAATCGTTGGAGGCCATCATCTTATCCTCGCCGCGGGCAAAGGTGGCGGGGAGGTAGCGGGCCAGGAGATGCCGCAGCGAGGGAAGCAGCTGCTGGAAATTGTAACGCCCCTGGACCAGGGCATCCAGGTAATCGGAACGAAGCTGCAGGGAACCGCTGTCGGGTGAGTTGTAGGCTTGCAACTGGACATTGTAGATGTTCAAATGTTCCTTTTCCCTTTTCAGGGTGGCATCCAGCAGTTTGATGTTGCCCTGGAACTCCTGGAGATTGTTGCCGCTGAAGCTGGCAAGGACCAGCCCCGACAGGGTGAGGTTGGTGTCCGACGGGGTGATGTTCATAGGGAAAAGAGCGGCATGCAACAGATTGAGCGAAAAATCGAACTCGGGAAGGTCCTTGGTGAAATCGAACATCCCCAGGAAATCCAGCTTGAGGTTGGGGTCGTTCACCTTGATGCTGCCGTCGTAGGCTTTTTCCGAGAACTTTCCGTCGACAAGGATGGAATGGTAGGTGTAGCGGTTGACCGTGATGCTGTCGATGGTGCCGGTGAGGAGGGAAGAGAAGGTCTTGTCGTTGTATATGGTACCATGCATGTTGGCATGCATGGTCACTTTCCCGAGAAGCTCCTTCTCGCCGGTGAAGGTGCCGATATCGAAATCACGCATGGCGAGATAGCCGTTGAAATGCAGATGGCCGCTGGTGTCTGCCGAGATGGAGATGTCATCGTCGAACCGGCCGATATCGGTGATGAGTGAGCCGTAAGAGACGAAATCCTTGACAAAGCCGGTGAACTTACCGCGGTAGGAGATGTTGCCGAATTTCATGAAGTCGGAAGGGATGGTGAGCTTGCGGTCGGTGCCGGGACGGTAAAGGCCGGCGATGTCTTCCATCGTGCTGTGCATCTCCCGGACGGTGATGTGCAGATAGGTGTCGGCGAAATCAGGCAGCCCGACGATGTTGATGTCCCCTTTCATGGAGGTGTTCTTCTCCAGTTCAAGATGGAGATCTTTGATGACGAGGTTGGAGAGGGTGCCGTGGGCTTTGCCGGAGAAACGGATATCGTTGTGCAGCAGATGGGGGGTCTGGGCAATGGCGTTGAGGTCGCGGTAACCCATATGGGAAGGGCGTATCTTGCCTGAGAGCTGCACCTTGTCGGGGAAATCACGGTAATCGGCCACGGTGTCGAAATCCATGTGGTAGTAATCGGCCCGCAGGTCGGACCACGGCGTGACAATATGCAGGTTGTCGAACCACAGGTGGCGGGGGGAGTTCTCGATGTCGCAGGAGACCTTGTTGACCTTCCATCCTGTGGCATCGATGAAGCTCACGTCGCGGGCCGAGAGGGTGGTGATGCCGTTGAAGATCTCCAGGTCTTTCACCTGGCCTTCGACCCGGCGAAGGTGGAGGTCGGTAAAGTGAACCCCGTAAGGACGGAACCCGACATCCTGCACCTCAAGCGTGAAGCGGGAGTTGTGGATCTCGGCCTGCCGGAGTGCAAGGTAGAAAGGACTTTGACCTGCTTTGTCGGGGTCCTTGGAAAAGAGAAACTCGTAGTTGGAAGCCGTGTCGGCCGGGACGATGAAGCGCACATAGGCACCGTCGACACGTGCCCGGTCGATGACCACACCCCGTTCGCGCAGGGAGGTGAGGTGCATGTCGGGCCAGGCTATCACATGCCGGGCGTAGATGAGGGTGTCGCCTTGTCTGTCACGAATGAGGAAGTCGTTGATCATCAGAGGCCGGAATAAGCCGATCCGGAGCGAGGAGAAGGAGAACCTGGTACCGACATTCTTCTCCAGCAGATCCAGCACCTGTCTGCCGAGATAGTTCTGAACCACGGGGAGATGGACGATGCCGGTCAGACCCCCTGTGATCGCGATGAGGACCAGGAGGGAGAAGATGGCGGCCCTGACGAGCTTTTTGCCGGATGCTGTTTTTTTGATATCTTTCATCCTCAATAAGAACGTGGGGGACGGGAAAAGCTTGCCTCCACGATAACAAACAAAAATAATGCAATTTTTGGGTTTTAAGGGAGGTAGCGGACATGGCGGTGACGATCCTGGGTATTGAGTCGTCTTGTGACGACACTTCGGCGGCGGTGGTACGTGACGGGCTTTTGTTGTCGAACGTGATGGCGGGGCAGGAGGTGCATCGTCGTTACGGGGGTGTGGTGCCTGAGCTGGCTTCGCGTGCCCATCAGCAGCACATCGTGCCGGTGGTGGATACGGCTCTGCGGGAGGCGGGGGTGACGGTGGAGGAGCTGGATGCGGTGGCTTTCACGCAGGGGCCGGGTCTGCTGGGGTCGCTGCTGGTGGGGGCCTCCTTTGCCAAAGGACTGGCCCTGGCGCGGGGGATCCCGCTGGTGGCCGTCAACCATCTGATGGGGCACGTGCATGCCCTCTTCCTGGAAGGGCCGGAGAAAAGCCCTTCTTTCCCTTTCCTGTGTCTGCTGGTCTCGGGAGGACACACCCAGCTGATGCGTGTGACTGCCCCCCTGGAGATGGAGACCTTGGGCAAGACCATCGACGATGCCGCCGGCGAGGCTTTTGACAAGTGTGCCAAGATGATGGACCTGCCTTACCCCGGCGGGCCGGTGATCGACCGTCTGGCCGCCGAAGGGGATGCCGGTCGTTTCCGTTTTGCCATGCCGCGGGTGCAAGGACTGGACTTCAGCTTCAGCGGGCTGAAGACCTCTTTCCTGTATTTTCTGCGGGATGAGCTGAAGAAAGACCCTTTGTTCGTCCGCAACCACCTGAACGATCTGGCGGCCTCGCTGCAGGCGACCATCGTCCGCATCCTGATGGAGAAGCTGCACGAGGCGGTGCGCCGGACAGGCATACGACGGGTAGCCATCGCCGGAGGGGTCTCGGCCAACTCCGCCCTCAAGGAGACGCTGATCCGCACCGGAGAGGAGGAGGGGTGGGAGGTGTTCGTCCCCCGGCCGAGATACACCACCGACAATGCGGCCATGATCACCATGACCGGCTATTTCAAGTACCGCAAAGGCCTTTTTGCCCCACAGGAGATCACACCCCGTGCCCGGATGATGTTGTAGGAAAATCCAAATTTGTTTAACTTTGAAAGGTTATTTCGGGGATATCTCAATGGAAGATTACATCAGGGAACAATCAAGCAACACGCCGGGTGTGGTATTGAAAAAAGAAGGTTATATCCGTCTCAGTGGCCGTTCGATCCATGAGAACCCCGATCGTTTTTTCGAACCTCTTGTGGCATGGGTGGAGGAATACGTAAGGAAGGCTCCGCCGGTGACCACCGTCGATATCCAGCTGGAATATTTCAACAGCAGTTCGGCCAAATACATTCTGACGATGCTGCAGATCCTTTCGGGGCTGTTGGACTCCGGTAAGCGGCTGCGTATCAACTGGTCGTACGAGCAGGGGGACGACGATATCCTCGAGCGCGGGCAATATTATTCGTCGGTGCTGGGTATCCCTTTCAATTTCATAGAGACCGTCTGACAGGCTTCCTTTCTTAACTAGGCGGATTGTCGCCGAACGAACGGGTGATCAACCACAGTTTGGCTGGGGAGGGAATGAGCTTTTCGGCGAGGAAGCTGAACTTCTCATAGAATCCGGGAAGGATGACCGCTTTGCCTTTCAGCATTCCTCGTATGATGATGGGAGCCACCTTCTCTGGGTACCAGGTGATGGCGCGTCCCCAGAAGCCCTGGTCGTTGATCCTCCGGATGACCATGTCGTTGGTACGGACGGGGCCGGGGATGGCGACGCAGACCCGCAGGGGGGTATGAAGGTATTCCTGTCGCAGGGCGAGGGAGAAACCCTGGAGGAAACGTTTGGTGTTGGAGTAAGTGACCTTGTACGGCATGGGGGTGAGGCCGGCCATGCTGGCGATGTTGAGGATGCGGGAGCGGGGCAGGCGTGCGAGCTCATCGATGAACAGGCGTGTGAGGACCACGGGGACACGCACGTTCAGGTCGATCTGGCGGGTCAGGAAGGCAGCGTCCTTGCTGGTGAAAGGCCCCACGCTTCCCAAGCCGGCGTTGTTGATGAGATGGCGCACGGTGAAACCGTGGTCGTGCGTCCAGCGCAGCAGCTCTTCGGGGGCTCCGGGACGGGTGAGGTCGAGCTCCAGATGGTGTACCTCGAGACGGTAGCGGGTGTGCAGGGCGGCGGCTGTGGCGGGGAGGTCCTCGCCGGCGAGGGAGGTGAGCAGGAGGGGCAGACCCTCCTGGGCGCAGGCCTCCGCCAGCGCACGGCCCAGGCCGCGCCCGGCACCGGTGATCAGCGTGTACACAGGTGTCTTATTCGTCATTTTTCTCCAGCCATTGCAGTGTTCTTTCCAGTCCTTCGCGGAAAGTGAGGGGGGCATAGCCCAGTTCGTTGCGGGCACGTGAGATGTTCAGCTTCCAGTGGTACATGTAGCGTCTCACCCATTCGGGTGTGATGAGGGGGCGCAGGCCTGCCACACGGTGTGAGGCGACCATGGTATAGGCTGTGGCAAGCATCAGCGGCAGCGGCAACGGCACCAGAAAGGGCTTTCGTCCTGTGGCCTCCCGCAGACGGGCGAAAAGATCGAGGTAGGTGAGGTTCTCCCCGCCGAGGATGTAACGTCGTCCCGGCGTACCCCGTTCCATGGCCAGGATCATGCCGTGCGCCACGTCATCGACGTAGACGTAGTTGCCGTAGCTTTTCCCGTTGCCGGGGATGATGTGCCATTTGCCCCGGCGGAAAAGATCGATGATGCGGGTGACCGAATTGCTTTCGGTGAGAGGTCCGGGGCCGTAAACACGGGAGGGGTTGACGATGACAATATCCTGCCCTTCCTTCACATATTCGGCGATGAGTGCCTCGGCACGGGCCTTGGATCGTTCGTAGGCTGTGAAATAGGGGAGGGTGCGCGGGGTCTCCTCATCGGCGGGGTCGCCGGCAGAGGGGTTGATGACCCCGGCGGTGGAGCAGAAAAGGATACGCGGCACACCGGCAGCGCGGGCAGCCTGCAGCACGTTCTCTGTACCGCCGACATTGTGTTCGATATAGATTTCTTCGTCAGGGGCCCAGCCGCGGGCATAGGCGGCCAGATGGAAAATGCCCCGGCATCCGCGGGCAGCCTCGCGCAAGACCTCCGGGGAGAGGATGTCACCCACAAAAAAAAGGACCTCCTTCTCAGGAAAGAGGGAGCGGTTGCCGGGATCGCGGGAGAGAGCGTGGACACGGTATCCCTGCCGGAGGAGCAGCTTTACCAGGCGACGTCCCAGAAAGCCGGAGGCACCGGTGACCAGGAAGGTGTCGTAATCATGCAGGGACATGGCCGTTCGTTTTGGTGGCGCGTGCAGCGAAGAACCCGTTGGAGAGGGCCAGCACGAGGTGGCTGAGATAGGAGATCATCAGACTGCCGGAATAGATGGTGGCCAGGACCAGGATGGTGCCGAAGACGAAAGATCCGGCCACTTCGCGCCATCCTTTGTGAAGGTGGGCCAGAGCATAGAGGAGAAGGTTGAAGATAAGGGTGCCGGCCGTGCCCAGACGGGAAAGAAAAGGGAAAAGGAGCAGCCCGCGGAAAAGGAACTCGTAGCCGGCAAGGTAAAGGGCCCAGGTGGCCGCGTTGAGCATCACCATCGGCAGCGTCCATCGTACCTTCCTCATCTGGGGATATTGTTCCAGGTTGGCCGGCCGGCCGGCTACACGGGAGACCGCCAGGATGAGCACCACCCAGAAAAACACGGAAGGGATCACCCAACGGGACGGCGGAAAGACCAGCCCCAGGGAAGAAGGATCAAAGGAGGGCAGACGACTGTACAACAAGGCAAGAGGAAGTATACCGAAAAAGAAAAAACCGGTGAGCCGTTCCGCCACCACCCGTGCCGGGCTGCCATGGACCAGCAGGGTGGGCATCCTTCTTCGCAGAGGCTGAGGAGGATAGAACAAAAGGACGAAAAAGATGAAAAGAACAATGCCGAAAAGGGCAGCGAGGAGATATGGGTCGTGCGGCAAGGGCATGGGGTTGGGATTAGGTGGAACAAATGTAGTATTTTTTCCGGAGCCTTCCGGTACGTTTGGCCGGTAACAGGACAGAATGTATCTTTGCCGGAAAAGTGACAATCGCTTATGACACAGGAAGAGAGAAAACGTCTGGCAGGAGAGCTGAACGAGCGTTTCAAACGGTCGGAGCCGGAGGAGATCATCCGCTATTTTCTGAAAGAGTTCCCGGGCCGTGTGGCGGTGAGCAGCAGCATGAGTGCCGAGGATCAGGTGATCACCCACATGGCTGTTCAGGAGGATCCTTCGGTGGAGATCTTCACGCTCGATACCGGGCGTCTTTTCCCGGAGACCTATGATCTTATCCAGCGTACCAACGATCATTTCGGGATCAGGTTGCATGTTTATTTTCCGGATCACCGGGAGGTGGAAGAGATGGTCAACAGCAAGGGTATCAATCTTTTTTATGAGAGTGAGGCCAACCGTAAGCTGTGTTGCGAGGTGCGCAAGCTGCGGCCACTGGCACGGGCGTTGCGTCCGCTGGATGCCTGGATCTGCGGACTGAGAACGGAACAGTCGGTCACACGTATCTTCACCCAACACGTGGAATGGGATGAGAAGAACGGACTGATCAAGGTCAACCCGCTCTCCGAATGGCTGGAGAAACACGTGTGGGAATACATCCGCAAGCACGACATCCCTTACAATCCTTTGCACGACAAGCACTTCCCCAGCATTGGCTGTCAGCCCTGCACCCGTGCCGTGAAACCGGGTGAGGACATCCGTTCCGGACGGTGGTGGTGGGAAAAGCCTGAGAAAAAAGAGTGCGGCCTGCACCAGAAGTAAGGAAGGCGGTAATCCCTGTTATCCTCCCGGTTCCCAGAAAGAGAACTTGAGCACAAAAGCCATCCGTGTGTGGGTGGAGTTGTAACGGTAGATGTTCTGCATCTGGTTTTGCCGGGTGTAATAGCGGTATTCCAGGCTGACCCGGTTGAAACGGTATCCCGCTCCCAGGAAGACGGAAGTGACCATATTGAGGTCGATGCGGTTCGCATCGTTGTACAGGGAGGCATAGCTGTCGCCGGTATAGAATCCCGGTACGATCCCCGCGCGTACGAAAAGCTTGTGACGGTCGTGGAGGATGAAGTAATAGTTGAGGCCGGCGGGGAACTCCATATACTGGAAATGCACCGTGGTGGTCTCGCTGGTCACCGGGTTGTGGAGCGTGGAATGACGGTAATAGTAGTTGGCTTCGGCGAACAGGCTCAGTTTGTATTTGTTGTGGGGGATGAGATATTCGATCTCCAGCCCACCGCTTACGGTATGGGCGGGCCCCAGATCGATCTGTCCGGTGAAATCCTGTGTGTCATCTATCTGGAAAGTGGACCGGTTAAAGAGGAACGAAGCTTTGAAGTTCCACTTGGCACGGGTCACCCGCGTCAGGATCTTATAACCGGCATTCTTGCACTCATGATAATCCTTGAAGTAGGCGATGAGCTGTTTGCGGGTGTAGGCCAGCTTGTCCAGTTCGCCGGCAAGTGAGGGGCAGAAAAGTTTTTTACGCAACTGCTCACGGAAAAGATGGTTCTCCAGAATGGAAGAAGGCTCATTGGGAGTAAGCTTGACAAAATACTTTTTATAGACGAGCGGTTCGATCGGTTGGTCGGGGAGGCCCAGGAAAAAGTAGGAGACGCCGTTGTCGTTGAACTCATAGAGCGAGCCCAGTTCCCCGTCAAAAAGGAGCTGAACGAAGACGAACCGCTCGTCCCACTTCAGGGGTGGTGCCGTATCCACGGTAATGTTCGCCGGTGAGATCTCCAGCAGGACCCGCGCGCGGAAGAATCGTTTATCGCCCACCCCGAAAGCTTCCACATGCCGGATGTCGATGTGCCGGGCAGTGTCGTTGCGCGAGAGACGGTAATAGTAATCCATCGAGGAATTCTCACTGCCGTAATTGGAGATCTCACAATCGATCTTCTCATGGTCGTTGTTGATGATGAAACCCCGGTGAAACCCTATCTGGGCCGTTGTGGTGAGGCTCACCAGCCATCCCGCCATTGCACTTAAGATCAGGATCCTGCTTTTCACAGCCGGTGGATTTTGCGATGCATAAATACAAAAAAGCATACCTTCCTACAATCTTTAGACAAGATTTTTTGCATTCTCATTCCGGTTCACGCAGGCGAAGCAGCGTATTTTTTATTTTTGGGGGAAAATAAGGGACTTATGAGAAAATGTTTATTGTTTCTGATGGTGACTTTGACGGGGCTTTCCTTTTTTTCCTGTCAGCGGGGAGGTGTCCGGCAATCGCGTGTGCCGGCAGATGAGCTGGCCCCCCTCGACACATTGAAGGATATCTGGCGGCTGGATGACGTGGGTGGGATCGTCTGGCAGGTCAAGGGAGGGCCAGTGCCTCATACCGATCATCTGGAGTTCAGCGGTCTTCGGGTGTCGGCGATCATTACCTACGGTGTGGACGAAAGAGGGGAGCTGGTATTGAGAAAAAAAGTGGTGTGGCCGATGTTGCGTACCATCCCCAATGATACTCATGCCAGCCTGATCCATGACTTTGATGAGAACGAGGATACACGGGTGACGGTGGACGGCCGGCCTGTCAGGGAACGACCTGCGGAGGTCCGTTTTGACGGGGTGCTGACGATCCTGTCAGATGGCGGGGAGGTGATGGTGCGGCGGGAGCTGTTCCCTTCCCCTTCCCGGCCGGCGGTGTATGAGATGGTGACGGTGAGGAACAATTCCTCGGAACCCCATGAAGTATCTCTGAGTTCAGTGACGTACCAGGTGGTCACTCCTGCCGGGGAGGGGGTGTACGGGGCATACACCATCCGTGCGCGGAACGGAAAAGGCGTGCAGAGGAGGCTTGAGCCGGGGGAAGAGGTACGCAGCGTGGTGGCCTTTTATGCTCTGAAAAAGGATGAGACCTTCCGGCCCCAGGGTGAAGAAGATCTGGCGGCACGCCGTGCTTTCGTGCGGTCGCTCGACAGCTCGCTGGTGCTGGAGACGCCCGACCCGGTCATCGACCGGATGTTCCGTTTTGCCAAGCTGCGGGCTGCTGAGAGCATCTATGCCACGCGGGGAGGGCTGATGCACGGCCCCGGCGGCGGACGTTACTACGCGGCGATCTGGGCCAACGACCAGGCGGAGTATGTGAACCCTTTCTTTCCCTTTCTGGGCCATGCCAACGGCAACGAGTCGGCCATCAACAGTTTCCGGCACTTTGCCCGTTTCATGAACCCGCAGTACAAGCCCATCCCTTCTTCGATCATTGCCGAGGGTACCGATATCTGGAACGGTGCCGGCGACCGGGGCGATGCGGCGATGATCGCCTACGGGGCCTCGCGTTTCGCCCTGGCCTACGGAGATACGGCCACGGCCGATTCGTTGTTGCCGCTGATCAAATGGTGTCTGGAATACTGTGAGCGCAGGATGTTGCCCGAAGGGGTCATTGCCTCCGACTGTGACGAGCTGGAAGGACGTTTCCCTGCCGGAGAGGCGAACCTCTCCACCAACATGCTGGCTTACGGAGGTTACCGCAGCGCTGCCCGCCTGTTGCGGTCGGTGGGAGGAGATCCCGCCCTGGCCGCATACTATGAACGCCGGGCCGACACCCTGCGGAAGAACATCGAGGCCTACTTCGGAAGTGAGGTGATGGGATACAACACTTACCGTTATTTCAAGGGCAACACCCGATTGCGTTCATGGATCTGTCTTCCGCTGGTGATGGGGGTCGACGACCGCAAGGAGGAGACCCTGCGGGCCCTGCTCTCGCCCTACCTCTGGAACCGCAACGGCATCTTTACGCAGTCGGGTGATTCCACCTTCTGGGACCGCGCCACGCTCTATGCTTTCCGCGGGCTTTTCTTCGCCGGCGAGACCGATGTCGCGATGCGTTATTTCCACTATTATTCGCAAAAACGCCTGCTGGGTGAGCATGTGCCGTATGCCGTGGAGGCCTGGCCCGAAGGCAACCAGCGTCATCTCTCGGCCGAGAGCGGCCTTTATGCCCGGGTGATCACCGAAGGCCTTTTCGGTATCGAACCCACGGGCCTGCGATCGTTCACCATGGCACCCCGTTTACCGGAGGGATGGGATTTCATGCGTCTGCGCCATATCCGGGCCTTCCAGGGTGATTTCGACATCGAGGTGCGGCGACATGGCGGGAAAATGCTGGTGACCGTGACCAACGGCGGAGAGAAAGTGTTCGAGCGGCTGTGGGACGGCCGCGGGCGCCTGACGGTGGATCTTTGAGCGCTGATCACCACGGCCAGCGGCTGCCCATGAGGATCACCGAAACACCCATGCCGGCACCCGAGAGTACCAGACGCCAGTCGTGCTGCCGCATCGAGAAGAATCTGATGAGCAGGTAGTTGGTGAGGATGATCACCGTTACCAGCACCAGCTGGCCCGCCTCTACACCCAGGTTGAAAGAGAACAACGGTACCAGGATCGACTGCTCGCTGCCCAGCAGCGAACGCAGGTAAGAAGAGAAACCCAGTCCGTGGATCAATCCGAAGAACATGGCCAGCGAATATTTGAAAAGATGAACGCGGCGACTGAATTTGTCCGATTTTTGCAGTAAGTTTGTTATGGAGGTCAGAAAGATGGTGACGGCGATGAGAAACTCCACGAGCGTGGCCTGGACGCGCAGGATTCCCAGCGTGGCCAGAGCGAGGGTGGTGGTGTGTCCCAGCGTGAAAGCCGTCACCAGGATGACGATCTTCTTCCAGTGCTTCAGCTGATAGACCGCTACCAGCGTGATGATGAACAGGATGTGATCGTATGCCTCGAAATTGAGGATGTGATGAATGCCGAGCCCGAAATAAAGATGAAAAAGGTTCATGGTATCGAAAGGATATTAAGGAGTTGGATAAACGTTTCTCTCGCTCTCTTCCTGGGGTCCCTGACTGCGACGGCCCATCCGGTGCATGTGGCCCTCACTTCGATCGAATATCTGGAGGCGAGGAAAGGTTTCCACGTATCGTTCAAGATCTTCCGTGACGACCTGGAAAGGATCATTGCTGCCAAGTACAAAGTGGCGGTAAAATTAACGAATGGTGATGAGAATCCGCAGGAAAAAAAATATCTGCAGAAATACATCGGCGAGAATTTCCGGTTGGTGGTGAACGGCAGGGATACCCTTGCTTTGCATTTCGAGGGCCGGCACATTGAGGAGATGTCGATCTGGATCGATTTCAGTCTGCCCTATGCAGGTCGGGTGGAATGTGTGGATGTCCACAATACGGTGATGATGGACATGTTCTGTGACCAGACCGATCTGGTGATCTTCAAGTTCGGGGAAATGGAGAAGGGGGTGGCTCTGCGTGTGGGCGATGCCGAAGCTGCATTTGATGTGGCGGAGGAGAAAGGCTGACGGCGGGAGGGGGTATGGTGAAATGTTTTAACTTCGCAGGTTGATGTGATGGAGCGTGTTCGAGAAGGCGGAAGGAGTGTCGGATGGTGGTTGTTGGTATTAGGGCTGATGACCGCTCTGCCGGTATATGCTACCCACAACCGGGCAGGTGAGATCACCTGCAAGCAGGTGGGTGAGTTCACGTATGAGGTGACGGTGACCACCTTCACCTATTCGCTGAGCATGGCCGACCGGCCACAGCTGGAGGTGCAGTGGGGCGACAACACCTCGTCGGTGGTGTCGCGGGTGGCCAAGATCGCGCTGCCCAACTATTACAACAAGAACATCTACATTGCCCGTCATACTTACCCCGGACCGGGTGTCTACCGCATCGTGGTGCAGGATCCCAACCGCAACTACGGGGTGAAGAACATCCCCAACTCGGTGAATGTGATCTTCTCGGTACAGACGGTGCTGATGATCAACCCGGCCATCGGGCACAACAGCACGCCGGTATTGCTCAGTCCTCCCTATGACAAGGCGGCGGTGGGGCATGTCTTCATCCACAACCCTACGGCCTACGATCCCGACGGGGACAGTCTTTCCTATTCCCTGACCGTTTGCAGGAAAGAGAACGGTGAGCCCATCGAGGGGTACACTTTCCCGCCGGCCAGCGATACGTTGTACGTCGATCCCGTCACGGGTGATCTGGTGTGGGACAGCCCGGTGGACAGCGGCATTTACAATCTGGCCATCAACATCACCGAATGGCGCAACGGCATCCGCATCGGTAACATCGAGCGCGACATGCAGGTGAATGTCTACAATACCGACAACCATGCGCCTGTCAACGAGCCGGTGCCGGACATGTGTGTGATGGCAGGCGACACCATCGATCTGGATATCTCCAGTACCGATGCCGACAATGATTCGGTGTTCCAGGAAGCCTATGGCGGTGTGTTCGGCATAGGAGGCGATTTTGATTCGCCGGCCACATTCCGTCTGGTGAGCCGGGGGGCTGGGTTTAGCACTTCCCATTTCCACTGGCGCACCACCGCCATGCATATACGGAGGCAGCCTTACCAGGTGGTGATAAAGTCATGGGATGACAATGCCGATCTGAGCCTGGTGGACATCACCAATTTCCGCATCCGGGTGCTGGGACCGCCGCCCCGGGATCTGCATCTGAAACCGGGAAGCAACTTTATCCGTCTATCGTGGTCGCCGGGAGATACGGCGGCAAGGGGCTATCGTATCTACCGACGCGACGGTTATTCCGGCTACGTGCCCGACAGCTGTGTGTCCGGTATTCCGCCCGAGGTGGGATACAAGCTGGTGGGTGAGCTGCGCAGTCATGCCGATACTTTCTTTGTCGACGACGATGGCGGAGAAGGTCTGCAGCAGGGGACCGACTATTGTTACATGGTGGTGAGTGTCTATGCCGACGGTTCGGAGAGCCTGCCTTCCGGGGAGATGTGCGGAACGCTCATCCAGGGTACGCCGGTGCTGTTGCATGTGAGTGTGCTGAAGAGCGACCCGGCGGAAGGACGTATCTTCGTGGCCTGGGCCAAACCCACCCGTCTCGACACTATCCCCGCCAACGGACCCTACGAGTACCGCATTTACCGCTCCGACGGCATCTGGGGAACCGGATATGCCCTCATCCATACCTTCACCACCGGCGACCTGCTGGATACCACCTACACGGATACGCTGCTCAATACGGTTGACCATCCTTACACATACAAAGTGGAACTATACAACGATGAGCCGGGCAACCGTTTTCTCATTGGGAACCCCGACGAAGCCTCGTCGGTCTATCCTTTGCCCGAGCCCAATGATCATCGCGTCACCCTGCACATCCGGAAGAACGTACCCTGGATCAACAAGGCTTACGTCATCTACCGCCGGGACCCCGGTTCGACACAGTTCGATTCTGTGGGGGTGGCCTACGATACCGTTTTTACGGACAGGGGACTGGTCAATGGGGAGGAATACTGTTACCGGGTGGTGAGCTACGGTTCCTACAACCGGCCGGGCCTGCCCGATACGCTGGTCAACATTTCCCATACAGTCTGTGCGGTGCCGGTGGACAAGACGCCGCCCTGTCCTCCTGAGCTGACGGTGGTCTCCTACTGCGACAGTCTGTACAACCTCCTGACGTGGACTTCGCCGGTCACCACCTGCGGTGCTGCCGACGTGGCTTATTATACTGTTTTTTACAAGCCGACCATCGACGGCGACCTGCAGGAGCTGGCCCGTATTGAGGATCCTTATGACACCACATATGTCCATTTCCCGGAAAATTCGATGGCGGCCTGTTATGCCGTGACGGCCACCGACTCGGTGGGCAACGAGAGCGAGCCTTCCGTGCTGAGCTGTGTGGACAACTGTGCTTATTACGAGATCCCCAATGTGTTCACCCCGAACGGCGATGGGAAGAACGACCTGCTGGTGGCGCGTACACACCGCTTCGTGGAGAAGGTGGATATGAAGATCTACAATCGTTACGGCCAACTGGTCTTCGAGACGGACGATCCTTTGATCAAGTGGGATGGCAGGTATAAGGGCAAGAACGAGCTGGTATCACCGGGGGTGTACTATTATCTGTGTGATGTGTACGAGCGGCGGCTGACGGGGCTGGAGGTGCGCAACATCACCGGTTTTATCCATGTGATCACTGAGAAAGGAGCCCGTGTGGGCGGAGAAACCCTGGCAAAATGAAAGCAATCTTGACCATTGTGCTGCTGTTTGTTCTGTTGCCGCTGTGGGGGCAGGAGGAAGGGATGCGCCGGGCCGTGGCGGCATACGAGCGGGGTGATTTTCGAGGTTCGGCCGGGCTTTTTGCAGAGCTGCTAAAGAAGGATCCTGCCGATGCGCGGTTATGGTTGTGGCGGGGTAAGGCGCTTTTCGGTGCCGGTGAGGTACAGGCGGCCCTGGCGGCGCTGCAGGAGGCCGACAGGCTGCGGCCGGGGTATGGTGCCTTATGGATGGCCCGGGTCTATGCTGCTACGGGTGATGAGGATAAGGCTTTCACCGCCCTGGAGAGTCATCTCTCCTCGCGGTGGCGTCGTCCCCGGCGCGAGATCTTGCTCGACACGCTGCTGGAGCCGCTGGAAGGAGATCCGCGCTGGCGTGCTCTCTGGCAGAGGGAATGGTATACCCGCCGCGAGCGGGCCAGCGACGCCGCCCGGGGGGCCCTGCTGCTGCACGATGCGGAAGCCGCCCTGCAGGAGATCGAAGGGGTGCTGGCGCAATACCCGGACGACCCGCACTTCCTGGCCCTGAAGGCCATGGCACTGACGGAGCAGGGCCGCCTGCAGGAGGCACGCAAAGTGCTGGGAGAGGTGCCCGAAATGGAAGACTCCGTTGTGTTGAGAAGTCGGGTCCTCGTGGCGGAAGCCTCGGAGGATCATGTTGCTGCAGCACATTATCATGAACAGCTTTTCGGGGTACGTCCGGATGGTTTCCGTGAGCTGCTGGCCGCTGCAGAGGCATGGAAGGAAGCGGACAGACCCGACAGGGCTCTCCGGGATGTCCGGCAGTATCTGGTTTATTTCCCGGGTGATGCGGCGGCCCTGACCATGGCAGGTGAGATCCAGGCAGCCAGGGGCGAGACAAGGGAAGCATTGCGCCTGCTCTCCGAAGCCATCGCCGAAGACCCCGGCGATCCCCTTCGTTTCCTGGCACGCGCCAACGTCTACATGAAAACCCATACCTACCGGTATGCCGCCCAGGATTACGGTATGGCCCTGGACCTCGACCCTTACAACGGAGAGATCTATTACCGGCGGGGGGAAGCCTACCTCAAAACGGGAGAAACGGAAAAGGCCTGTTACGATTTTGAGAGGGCACTGCACTACGGGGTGAAGAAAGCAAAGCTCTATCTTCAGAAGTACTGCGGCAAAAAAGAGGGGACCTGACTATTCTTTTTCTTTGTTTTTTTTCATGATGAGACCATGGAGTATGCGTGCCAGATCGTCGGGCTGAAAAGGCTTGATGAGGATATCATCCATGGCATATTCGCGGGCCTGGGAGCGTATGTCCATGAGGGCTGAGGCGGTGAGGGCAATGATGGGGATCTCCTTTTTCCTGGGGTCCGGAAGGTTGCGGATGGCCCGGGTGGCCTCGTAGCCGTCCATCACCGGCATCTGCAGGTCCATGAGGATGACGTCGTAGTCGTTCTTTTTTACCATCTCCACAGCTTCCTGGCCGTTCTCGCACTGATCGATCTCCATACCCCATTCACGCATGCTTTTGATGGCGACGATGCGGTTGAGTGCATTGTCCTCGGCGATGAGAACCCGTTTGTTCCGGAGGTCGGCAAAGACCTTCTGCAGATCGTTGTCGGAGTCCTGAGCTTCTCCTTTTCCTTTTTTTAGGGTGAGACTGAAGGAGAAGGTGGTTCCCCGGTTCACTTTGCTTTCCACATGGATGGTGGTTCCCAGGAGTTCAGCCAGTTTTTTTGAAATGGAAAGTCCCAGGCCCGTTCCGCCGAATTTGCGGGTGGTGGCTTTCTCGGCCTGGGTGAAACTTTCGAAGATGGTTTCCAGTTTTTCTTTGGGAATGCCGATGCCGGTGTCGGATACGGCATAGGAGAGTGTGACGGTCTCCTTGGTTTCTTTCTGGAGACGGAGCGAGACCCGGATCTCTCCTTGGAGAGTGAACTTGATGGCGTTTCCAATGAGGTTGGTAAGGATCTGGTTGATGCGGGTGGGGTCGCCTCTTACCTCCCGTGGCAGAGAAGGATCGATTTCCACGATGAGTGCAAGACCTTTTTCCTTGGCCATGTACTGATAAGAGCGGGTCAGGCCTTCCAGCTGGGCCACCGGGTCGAAACTGATCTCCTCGATCACCATCTTGCCGGCCTCGAGTTTACTGTAATCAAGGATGTCGTTGATAAGACGCATCAGGTTGTTGCCGGAGATCTCGATGGCGTGGATGTAATCCTGCTGATCGGGAGAAGGGTTGGTATTGGCGAGCAGGCGGGTCATGCCGATGATGGCATTGAGCGGTGTACGGATCTCATGACTCATGGTGGAGAGGAACTGCTCCTTGAAACGGGCGTTCTCTTCGGCCCGTTCCTTGGCCACACGCAGCAGCTCCTGGGCCTGTTTGTGTTTGATGGCCAGGGCGATCTGGTTGGATACGATGCGCAGGATGTTCAGGTCGTTGTGGCTGAAAGCGTTTTTGTTGTCATAATCCTGAATGCTGATGATGCCGATGATCTCGCCGTCCACCTCCAGCGGTACACCCAACCAGATACGGGAAGGAGTGCCGATCATGTTAAACTCCCCTTTCTTCTCCAGGCGTATCATTTCCTCTTCGCGAAAGAGCACCGGTTTCCTCTTCCGGATCACATAGCCCGACAAGGTGCGGCGTGCCGACACCTCCTGGAACACTTCGCTGCCGTCTTTCTCATCGAGATGGAGCGGGAAGTGAAGCGTGTCTTTTTCTTTGTTGTACAGGGCGATGAACAGATTGCGGGTATTGAGGATGGAAGAGAGCTCCTTGCGGATGACATCGAAGAATTCGTTGAGGGTAGAGGTGGTGAGGGCAGCGGTGGAGATGTTCAGAATGGTTTCGGTGACCCGTTCGTTGCGTTTTCTTTGGGAGATATCGCGATAAATGCCGAAAACACCCACGATCTTACCATCGATGATGATAGGACTGCCAAGAAATGAGACGGGGATGGGGGTGCCGTTCTTGTGGTAACGGATGGTCTCCACGTTCTGGGGATTACCGCGGGCGATCTCTCGGATCATTCTCAGTCCCTGTTCGCGTACTTTCGCATCGTCTCCATAAAGGAAATCGGAGACCAGTTCACCCAGCACCTCCTCTTCCCGAAATCCGAAAAGATGTGTGAATTCCTTGTTGATCCGCAGAACGGTCCCATCCTTGTATGTTTGCAGGATGGCTTCCGGGGCTCCCTGGATAAGGCTTTCCAGATAGATCTTGTCCCTTTTGAGCTGTTCCTGGATCTTTTTTTCTTCGGTAAGGTCGTTGAGGATGCCTCGCAGTCCCTGAATCTCATCGCCTTTGATGATGGGGCTGACGGTGAAGCTGAGGGGGAAAGTGGTTCCGTCTTTGCGAAGGCCGGTGAATTCTTTTGGTTTTCCGGGGATCTCCGGGCTGCGAACTTGCCGGTAGATCTCGTGGCGGGCCTGCAGACGTTGTTCCGGGACGATCATCCGGATCACCGACAGCCCATTATTGAGATCCTCACGTGAATAACGGAAGATCTCGAGCGCCATTTTGTTGGCGTAGGTGATGATGCCGCTCAGGTTGGTCTCGAAGATGGCTACGGGCAGGAGATCGGCCAGATCACGGTATCTCTTTTCACTTTCTTTGATCTCTTTCTGATAGAGTTTTTCGCTGGTACGGTCGTTGTAGGTGAGAAGCAGTTCATCGTCAGCGAGCTTATGGATGAAGATATCGCGCCATCTTTTCTTTCCTTGTTCATCGCGGAAGGTGATGGAAAGGAAAGCATACCTGCCGGTACGGTATACCTCAAGCATGCGGGGGATCAGGTCGTACTTTTCTGCTGCGGGGAAAAGTTCGCGAAGTTCTTTTCCGATGACCTCTTCTCGCTGGAGGTTCTCCATCATTTCCATGGCATTGTTGAGGTCGATCAGGAAGAACCGTTCTTTTTTCTCATCGACGCGGTAGATCACCACCCCGGTGTCAATATGATTGATGATGCTGTGATACCGCATGTTCAGGTAGTCCTGGACGCTGAGGGCCTTGACTTCTTTGGTGATGTCGCGTAGGGTGATGAGGATCTGTGGGGATGGGTCTTTCACCGGCAGGGGAAGGGCTGATACCAGGACGACCTTTTCCTCGCCGGATGCAGTGCGGAACCGGGTCCGCAGGTCGCTCACTCCCTCCTGCAGCCGGGCGGCGGTGGCGGGGTCGCTGAAGATCTCCCTGAAAAGAACAGAGGACCGGATGTTGTGTCCCACCACCTCATCTTGCGCAAACCCGGTGAGACGAAGGAAAGCATCGTTCACCGCCATGATCACATCCCTTTCAGGATCATAGAGGAGAGAACCTACATTGATCTTGCTGAAAACGTCGAAGAACAAGCTGTTGTCCCGGATCCTGCCGTCAACACTTTCTTTGTCGGAATTGTTTTTTTGGGGCTTTTTTGTCATTTGCCTCTTCGGGGAGCTTTCATGCCACCGTAAAAATAAACTTATTTTTTATGAAAACATTGTGTTGTTCCTCTTTACACGACAAATATCTTTCCTGTGCCGGGTTCTTTTATTCTTCCGATGATCCAGTTGTTTACCTGGTTTTCCTTCAGGGCCTGTTGCAGATCCCGGCTTTCTTCCTCGGGGACGGCGATGATCAGTCCTCCGGAAGTCTGGGCATCATTGAGGATGAGTTGTTGGAGGGGGGTGATGTGTTCAGCGTATTGGACCATCGGACGGGTATAGTCGAGGTTATTGCGGGTGCCGGCGGGGACCACTTTCTGTTCGGCGAGGGGGAACACTTCCGGCAGGACGGGCACCTGGTCGTAACGGATCTCGGCGTTGACGGAGCTGCTGCGGGTCATTTCACTGAGATGGCCCAGCAGGCCGAAACCCGTGACATCGGTGACGCTGTGCACCGGGAAGTGGCGCAGGGTCTCGGAAGCGGTCTTGTTGAGGGTGGCCATCTGGCGGATGATGTGTCGTTCCGTTGCGGCATCCACCAGGCCTCTTTTGATACCGGAGGTGATGATGCCGGTACCGAGCGGTTTGGTCAGGATAAGTACGTCGCCGGGACGTGCGCCTTCGTTGGCGAGCACCTTGTCGGGATGGACCCGGCCGGTCACCACCAGGCCGTATTTGGGGTCTTCATCATCGATGGTGTGGCCGCCCAGGATGGGGATGCCTGCTTCCTCACATTTTTCCTGTGCACCCAGCAGGATCTCCTTCAGAATGTCCATGGGGAGTTTGTTGGAGGGGAAACCTACGATGTTGAGGGCAAAGAGAGGTTCTGCTCCCATGGCATAGACGTCGCTCAGGGCATTGGCTGCAGCAATGGCGCCAAACCAGTATGGATCGTCGACCACCGGGGTGAAGAAATCGACGGTCTTCACGAGGGCCGTGTTCTCATCCAGCTGATAGACGGCCGCATCGTCGTGGGTCTCCGGGCCCAGCAGAACGTTGTCGTCCTCAAGGATGGGGATGTCGACAAGGACGCTCTCAAGTGCCTGGGGCCGTAACTTGCAGGCACATCCTCCGCCGCTGGTGAACTGGGTGAGGCGGATGAGGTTTTCATCTCCTGTCCGGATCTTGTGAGCTATGTTGTTCATCTTGTTTATAGTTTTTTCTGGAAAAATGTTTACAATATTCTTTCAGACCGCATTCGTGGCATTTGGGATTTCTGGCGACACAGATGTAGCGTCCGTGCAGGATGAGCCAGTGATGGGCCAGGGGGATCAGTTCTTCCGGGATGTACCGGACCAGTTGTTTTTCTGTTTCGAGGGGGGTACGTGCCCGGTAGGTGAGCCCCAGGCGGGCGGCGACACGGAAGACATGGGTGTCGACGGCGAGGGTGGGTTGATGGAAGATCACCGAGGCGACCACGTTGGCTGTCTTGCGTCCCACCCCCGGCAGACGCTGGAGCTCTTTCACATCATCGGGCACCCGGCCTCCGAACTCTTTGACCAGCATCTCGGCCATCCCCCTGAGATAACGGGCTTTGCTGTTGGGATAGGAGCAGCTTTTGATATGCTCGAGGATCTCCTCCTGTGTGGCACGTGCCATGGCTTCCGGCGTGGGAAAGGCGGTGAGCAGCCCGGGTGTGATCATGTTGACCCGTTTGTCGGTACACTGGGCCGAAAGGATCACCGCTACCAGCAGCTGGAACGGATCACGGTAATGCAACTCGGTCTCAGCCACCGGACGGTTCTCCCTGAACCACGCGATCACCTTATCGAAACGTTCTTTACGGGTCATGAAATGGGTGCTGAAAGTTCGCGCAAAAATACAACTTCGTTGTGGAATATACCATTAAAAAAGTCATAATTCAGGCATGGAGATGCAGGGCCCCGGGTTATTGAGGACCTTTCCGCTGCAGAAGGCGGTCAAGCATTTTCCGGAGCTCCGGGTCGAGACGTTCGTAACGGTAGCTTTTGCCGGTCCTGTAATCGTCGACGGAGCCTTTGGCAAAATCTATGAAAAGGGTTTGCAGGGCGGTGTCCACCACGATGCCGGAAGGATCATTGTGGAAAGTGGGCATGTATTCCATGCAGGTGACAAAGGTGTGGTGCCGGAGGGTGTCGAGCAGGGAGATGCCGTCGACGGGATAACGCGGAGTGATCCCTGTCAGGGACAGGATGGTGGTGAAGATGTCGGCCTGGGAGACGAGCGAAGCGCTTTTTGCCCTCAAAAGGGAGAGATGAAGGGAGTCCCCGGCGGGCGGGAAGACAAGCAGCGGATTATGCCACACATCGGGCCGGAAATTGTCGTTGAAACGGCCGTTGATGCCCCCGAAATTCTGCCCGTGGTCGGGGGAGAAGAAGATCCAGGTATTCCGGAAACGTTGGGAAACAAAATCATACAGATCCTTCAGGAAAAGGTCGGTGACCAGGAGGGTGTTGTCAAAGGCGTTGATACAGTTGGGGCTCTCCTCCGGCAGGAAACGTTTCAGGCTGTCGGGGGAGTGGATGTTGTAGGGATAGTGGCTGCCGTCCATCTGATAGACCAGCAGGAAAGGGGAGCCGAACTGTTGGAGATAACTGAGGAGATGAGGCAGCACCACCAGGTCGTCGGCACCTTTGTGGACGTCAACATTCCCGCTGAAGGATGAGCCGTCGAGGAGAAGATCGATGCTTCCGTCGTCAAAATATTTATCGAGATAGCCCCAGTGAAGATCCTGGGCTGAGATGAAAAGAGTGTGGTACCCTGCGGCCTTGAGGTAATTGAAGAGAGAAGGGTAACGGTAAAAGGCTCCCAAGGGATCTGGGCCTTCCAGACCCGTCAGCATGTAAGGTACGCTGAGGCGGGTCTTGTTGCCCAGGGCTACGGCCTTCTGCATAGCAGCCAGACATCCCTGACGTGCCAGGGAGTCAAGGTGAGGAGTGGTGGGACGGGAATATCCGTACAGGCTCATATGCGAAAGGACCTGGGATTCGCCTATCACGAAAATGAAGCTGGGACTTCCCGGCAGGGGCGAAACAGGACCTGTGGGAGCCCGGTCGGGATGGATCTTCGTGTCCTGGCTGATGAAAAGATCCTCGGTGAGCGAACTGTAAAAGGCAAAGGAACTGTGCTGGAAATTGGTGACACTGTACCAGTGAAGCAGGAAAAAAATGAAAAACCCGGTGATGGTGAGCAGGGAAGGAAAAAAAGTCCAGCGGGGCACAGGCGGGATGCGTCGTATCCAGAAACCGGCAAGAAGGGAAACCACCAGCAGGAAAAGCATCAGGGGTACATTAAGGTTGGCCGCCGAGGTGGTGAGCACCATGCCGGGAGATTCAAAAAAGATGGAAAAGATAGAAGGGGAGAGGAATTTCTTGTAGACCCAGAAATAATTGCCCTCAATAAGAAGAGGCAGAAGGATGCCCGTGACGTATAGCAACCAGTACAACCAGGAACGGCGGAGACGGGTGAGGAGGCTCAGGAAAGCCAGGAGCACCACGCCCGACATCACATAATTGGCAAGAAAACGAAGCCCGCCGGCAGTGTGGGCCAGCCAGGCCGGACCCCGCATGAAGAGGTCGGCCCCCAGAAGCAACAGCCATCCTGCCCACAATCCGATGCGTTTGCCTGACTTCATAGGTCTGACAAAGGTAAGAAAAGAGTGCTTGATGATATCATCTTGGCGCCTGACAAAGATCTTCCCGTCAATAAAAATTCTTTTTCCTCCTTTGGCGGAGCGGAAAGATGTGTTATTTTTGTAAAAATAAGTAACACTATGTCGGTAAAAAGATTTGGCGTTTCGTTAAGGGAGGATCTGTTGAAAGAGCTGGACAGATTGGTGGGATTGCGGCGTTTTCCCAATCGGTCGCAGGCCATCGCTCACCTCATTGAAAAGTACAGTGTGGAAAGGGGTTGGGAGGAAGACAAAGAAGTGACCGGTGCGATCCTGCTGGTGTACGATCATCACAAGCGGGATGTGGTGGACCAGTCGATCCATATCCAGCATGAGTACCAGTCGCTGATCCTGGCGTTGCAACACATCCATGTGACCCACGATGCGTGTCTTGAGACCATAGCGGTCAAAGGCAGGGCGAGCCGTATCCGCGAGCTGGCCGACAAGCTCATCGGAATGAAGGGGGTGGAATATGGTGATCTGATGATGAGCAAGGTGATCGATGAAAAAAGCGGGAAAGATGGAGAGAAAAAGAGATGACGTCAGGATCCGGATCCGGGTGATCGGTGTGGTGGAGAACAGGGTGAAAAAGCCGCTGGGCCAGGAAGCTTTCAGCGGGGAGGTCTCGGTGATCACTGTTTTTCCTGAATTTTCCGAGGGCCTTTACCGTATCGAGGAACACCGGTATCTGGATATTCTGTTCCATTTCCATCTTGAGAAGGGGTACTCTTTGCGGGATCATCATTTTTCGGGAGAAGAGGTGGGTGTCTTTGCCTCGCGCAGTCCGCGCCGTCCTACGGGTATCGGGGTGACGACGGTACGGTTGGAGAAAAGGATGGGCAACCGTCTTCTGGTGCGTGGTCTCGATGCGGTCGACGGCACGCCGGTGCTGGACATCAAACCCTCGGTCAACATCTTCAACGAGGAGGAGAAAAGGATCATCAAAGGCGAAAAAGCATGACCCAGGAACTGGATATTCTGGTGGCCACTTCTGCGACGGTAGCATTTTTACATACGTTGTTCGGTCCGGATCATTATCTTCCGTTCATTGCCATGGGCAAGGCACGGCGCTGGTCGATGTTCCGAACCTCGGCCATTACGGTCGTTGCGGGTGTCGGCCATGTTTTGGGATCGGTCGTATTGGGTATGCTCGGTGTGCTGGCAGGCCTGGGCATCCAGAAGGTGACCCGGGTGGATGAGGTGCGTGGCAGCCTGGCAGGATGGCTTTTCATCGTTTTCGGACTGGTGTATTTGGTATGGGGTATCCGCCGGGCCTGGCGCAACAAGCCGCACCGTCACCTTCATTTCCATCTCGACGGTACCGGCCATGATCATCTGCATACACACGACGGTGATCATATCCACGTGCATGATGAAGAGAAAAAGAACATCACGCCGTGGGTGTTGTTCGTTATCTTTGTCCTGGGGCCTTGTGAGCCGCTTATTCCCATTGTGATGTATCCGGCGGCACGGGGCGAGTGGGGCGAACTGCTCATCACCGTTCTGGTGTTCAGCGTGGTGACCATTGCGACCATGCTGGCCCTGGTGCTGGGTACACTTTTCGGCCTCAATCTGATGCCGCTGGGTAAGATGGAGCGTTACATGCATGCGCTGGCAGGAGGGGCCATCCTGTTCAGCGGGATTTCCATTGTCTTCCTTGGGTGGTAGGTCAGCGATTCCCGCCGACGATCTCGAAGATGTTGTGACGATCGAGCGCCTGCCATTCGCGGATGGTCATCTCCCGCAACAGATCCCAGTATGTATCGCTCTCCAGACCGTATTTTCCCTTCATTTCCTGGAGGCGGGCCGACAGGGTGTCGGCGATATTCTTTTTCAGGGAGAGTGTGATGGTATTCCCCAGCCAGAAAAAACGGGCACAGGGGGCTGTCCCGGTGTCGGCGACGGTGATGAGGCCGTGGCCGAGGGTGGCGCCGGTGGCAGCCTGCAGACCGTCGTTGAGACAGCTCAAAGGAGGCCGGCTGCCTGCACAGGAGATGACTTTCATGGCGTCGGGGCCTACGTTGAAATATTCCCGTGCTCGGATACCCATTTTTACACCGATGATGGCAAAAACACCCAGATGACGATGCAGTTCACCCGTAATGACCGCTGCAGCCCATTCCTCGGAACCGTACCGGTCGATCGTCGCAGTGACGATGTTCCGTACATCATTCCGGTAGGCTGAGGGATCGGCAGGGAGATGATCGAGGATGAGCAGCTCGTGGCCGGATATGTGGTCCAGGGTCTCGATGAGCTTTTCCCGGGCCCGGGCCAGAGCAGTATCACGTAACCGGTGGTGGTATACCGTTCCTTTTTCTGTCGAGGTGAATGATCGAGGAGCTGTGAGAAAAAGGAATACCCCGTCGTCACACAATTCACCTCTGCCGGGGAGGGTGGTGCGCAGGTTGGCATATACCGCTTCCGCCTCGGGGGTATGGCTCTGGGCGATGAGATCGACCGTGGCTGGGTCTTACAGGTTCCCTGCGTCGGGGCCGCAGATGATGTGAAGCGGCAGTCCGGAAGCGCCGACTCTCTGATATGCGGAGGGATCCAGGGCATAGTTGAAGCAATGCTGCAGATCGTCTCCGTCGGCCGACCAAAGGATCTTCTCCGTTTTTTGGAGGAACGAGGAGCTGCTGCCGAGCAAATGAGCAGCGGGGGCGAGGCTGCCCAGGCTGATCCAGGTGATCTTGGCCGGAAGGAACCGGAAGATACGGGCGGCCACACTGTCTGCCGGGGGTGGAGGGAGGGTGTCACCCGGATCGGGCCCCCACCGGAAGGCACGGGCTGCCGGGCATCCTTTGGCCGCCATACCTCCCCGACGGTAAAGACCGACGGGGATCCCTTCGTGATGATATCTTTCCAGCAGCTGCCTGACCTTTTCCCATGTGTCGGGAGCCGTAAGCACCCCGTCGGCAGCAATGATCGCCGTCACCTGGACCGTAGGGTCGGCCAGCAAAAAAGTGATCGCCCGCATGTCATCGAGCCCGCCGTCGGTGGTGACGATCACATGGACGGCAGGATCCCACGGATGGGCATCCGCAATAAGAGTGAACAGAAAGAAAAGAAGGTATGCAAAGCCTTTTTTCATGGCGTACCGTGTTAAAGTCCCAGATTCAGCCCTCCAAAGATACAGATCCCCG